>JACCDY010448664.1_pt1 | contig 33724 bp, 36 predicted proteins | sample 7446391 | NCBI WGS metagenome assembly JACCDY01 (sample SAMN15323451, study PRJNA562643) | freshwater metagenome | isolation source: river surface water | place: USA:Blue River Watershed | collected 2017-08-18 | reverse complement strand
TTGTGTATGGCTCCATGCATGGGGTATGGACCCATGATGAGTTGGGAATGGCCTTCAGTCCATGTCCTAGTAGATATGTGTTGTACTCACCAAGAGCGTAAGGCTGAGGGACGTCTGAATTTCCTATGGGTGAGTAGTAGGACTGGATCTTCTCCTTATTGATGGTTGTGAATGTATATACCTTGCTCCCTATGTGCATGTATTTTCCATTGCCCATGTAGATCAGAAGGGTGTTATTCTCGATGAATACGTATCTGGAAGGGTCATATGCGGTAGGGTTATTAAGAGTGGGGTAGAGGCTGTACGAATGGACAGACATCAGTAGGGACGTAATGGGACGGAAATAATCATGAAGGGCATCGGCAGAGTTGGTACTGTTCTTGAATATGGTAAGGGTATCATTATCTACATCCACTCGGTATGGGGTTCCTCCGTTAAAAAGTATATTGTAAGATACCATTTGATCTTAAATGGTTCATATTTAAGCTTGGAATCAACGGAATAATCCGGTACCTCCGCAATCAACCTGTTGGCAGTAAAGATCTATACAGCGATCCTTGAAGTCTGCCTGTGTAAATCCCTTTATAAGCCAATCGGAAGGTAGGTCTATCTGTTGCATATTGTAATCCCTAGGAAGTATTCTTCTGTTTGGAGTTCCTATGGGGAGGTTATCTCTGATTCTTTGGTTTAGGGCTCCAACGGTGGTTTGGCATACTCTTTGATTGACTCTGCATCTATATCCAGTCCAATCTGATGAGTCTAATTGCTCATAACTGACACGATTACAGGTGAATCCTTCTCCGCATCCTGTATCGCAGTTTCCGATTATGTCATTCCATGTTCCTGTTAATCCTGTAAAGAAGGGAGATGTATTTGGTCCCTCGACATTAGGATACTCCAGCTTCAGTGTGCATCCTCCTAGACCAGGAGGAGTACCCTTATTCAAGAAATATGGGTTGGTCTCAAGCTTCTGGTCTCTCAAAGGGTCTGTTCCAGGACATATATCGCATACACTGTTGTTATTAGTGTTTCTAGCCTTGCAGTTAGCCACCTGTATGACACAGTGACCATCATATACAAGAGGCTCTGTTGTGCTCAGTAGTATAATCATAATAAACACGATTCCAAGTACTATTATCACGTTCATTTATTATAGTATAAATTTAAGGTATAAAGGTGTGCGATATAATGGTAGAACGCCTTCTTAGCTCAGTTGGCTAGAGCGTGTGGCTTTTAACCTCAAGGTCGTGGGTTCGAGCCCCACAGAAGGCGTAAGGCCCTATAGCTCAGTTGGTAGAGCGTCACGCTTGTAACGTGAAGGCCACGGGTTCGATTCCCGTTGGGGCCTATCCTGAAATAGTCTTGATAGTTCAGTTGGTTAGAACGTCTGCTTTACACGCAGGAGGTCGTCGGTTCGATCCCGACTCAGGACATAAAAGGTATAAAGAATAACATTATACAATAAAAAGGACTTCCTGTGGTGTAAAGGTTAGCATTCGTGGTCGTAACCCACGAGACGCAGGTTCGAATCCTGTCGGGGAGATCCTAAAGTATAATCATATACTCGCGATAGCTCAGTTGGTAGAGCATGGGACTGTAGTCGTTCGTTGTATTCCTAGGGTCGCTGGTTCGATTCCGGCTCGCGAGATAATTTCAATACAAGTTTATATTGAAATACTTAGTGCTTCCTCCCTCTTCTCTTCATATTGAAGGACGGTCTGGACATAGGAGCTACATCCTCCTCTGTAAGGACATATTGAGGGAACATATCCATATTTACCAGTGCATTCTCAGCCTGATCTATTATCCTTCCGAATCTGGAGTTGAATTGCATGCTTGTTCCAAAGTAAGACTGGAACTCTTCTAGCAATACCTGAATTATATCCTCACATACAGTCAGCTCCTGTATGCCTCTATAGTTATCCACTATTTCAGTACGAATTGAACCGTCATCGTTGGTTACTTCTATACGGGTTATCAGGTCCTTTATAAACGCAAATGCATTGCGAACAAAGGTGCGTATAAGGCTATTAAAATCGCCAGGAGAGACACTTGCCATAGTACCCAGGAACACAGACATCATATCCATAAATCCAGACATGGTTACATTTGCATGCATAAGAACAGCATCATAAAGGTCCGAATGAGAGGATGCTGTATTCGTTCCAGCAGAGAATGCCATTATGTCATCAATAATAGCCTGCTTATATTGAATAATGGGTAGAGACATATCTACCTCTTGACCAGTGGTTACGCTGAATCTCTGTCCAATTAGATTATTGATAAACGTCTCTGTGAGGTTTGAAAAGTCACTAGGGGTAGCCGTCGTCATGCTCTTGATCAGTAGCATCATAACAATGACAAACTCACCAACCACAATTCGCCGATCATTAATAGCCCTCTTAAGGATAAGCTTATCAAATGCTGTATCAGAATAGATAGATCTCATTCTCCTATTCGTGGATGCAAGAGCACGAGAACCCCTTGTGCCTGCATACTCGCTTATATTAATCCTCAATTCAGGAGGAAGAAAGGACAAGTCCATTTATTATATTGAGATTATATATTCAAAAGCATGGGCTCGGACATCAGCAAGATAGATATTTCAATAGCGGAACAAGGCATCAGATCTCGTATTGAAAGGATCGATACAATACAAGTCAATATGCATTTCCTCTATAACACCATCAACAACGCCCTCAACTATGTAGATGAGAATGGCGAATCCATGCTTGAAAACAGGCTCCTTGAACCCAGCCAGATCGTTCTTGCATCGGAATGTATATACTCCGTTCTTAAGGCTATTCCTTCTGAAATGCACATAGATGTGATGAGGCGATTCCTGACCAATATGTTGGAGATCCATTTACATCCCGAGAAGTTCAACATAGTATAAAACAGACTTTCCTATGTCATATACATAGGAAAGTAACAACAACTAACATGGGAGTCAAAGGTCTCTTCGGAGGATATATTCTTAAGAAGCACAGGGATTGCGTATATCGTACTCGTCCTGAAAATATCACATGGGATCACCTTCTCATCGATCTCAATGGAATCATCCACACAGCATGCGCCCAGGTCTATGGATACGGCGAACCCTCCAAACAGGACGAGAAGCGTCTTCTAGGTGGTGCTTCCTCCTCGCAGCCCCCTAAGGAGAAGACCATTAGGGACGTTGAAAAGGCTATTTCAGACAGGATTCGCTACCTCATCCGCCTCACCACCCCTGAAAAGGGTGTCTTTATTGCTATTGATGGTGTTGCTCCTGTTAGCAAGCAGTGCCAACAGCGTGCCAGACGCTACCGTGCATCAATGACCCGCGGTGACGACTGTCCTTTTGATAGTAATGCAATCACCCCCGGTACCGAATTCCTCAATCATCTCAGCTACTCTCTCAACCTTACCATCAAGAATCGTCTCGCTGTTGAGTTCCCTCATCTCGAATTCTTCCTCGCAAATCAGGCTGTCGCTGGCGAGGGCGAGCACAAGGCCATCCAGTTCATTAGGAAGCGTATCTCTATGAACGAAAGCTACATCATCTACGGTATGGATGCAGATCTAATCAACCTTGCACTGGCATGCCCCGCTGATCGAGTCTATATCGTCAGGGAGATCATGCAGGGATCCATTCACAATTTCCACTGGGTTAATATCTCTGCTATTCGCACTCGTATTCAGACTGATATGTTCTGGCAAAGCATGGAGTACGCATGCGATCCTGACGGATTCATCAGGGACTTCGTCATCCTTGGATATCTCCTTGGTAATGATTTCCTCCCCCAGGTCAAGTCCCTCAATATCTACGAAGGAGCAATTGACAACATGATCTCTGCATACACAGAATACGCTCCTTCCAATGGACACCTGGTGATTCGTCGTCAGTCTTCATGGGCTATCAACAAGCTTCTCTTCAAGCGCATTATGGAATGCCTTCAGACCAAGGAGCACGAAAACCTTGCAAATGTAGCTATTGGAAAGGACGGAAGGCATATCGATATGCTTCAGCAGGAGTGTCTTACTCTTACAGCAAACCCCAATCCCAGTGACTTTAATTACTCCAAGTACATCAGTCTCTACACTGAGAGGAAGCTCCAAGGCAACGCAAAGAAGGCGGTTATGTGCTATATGGAAGGCATGGAGTGGATTGTGAATTACTACCTTGACGGACCCAGGAGCTGGACATGGCATTATCCCTATCATTATGCTCCTCTCCTTCATCACTTTGTCGAGCATGTGGATGTATTTACCAGTGTTACGTATCAGCCCACCCGTCCTCATGCGCCCATCCTTCAGTTGATCTCTGTTCTTCCACCCAAGAGTGCAAATCTGATCCCTGAGCCTTTCAGGAGTATGATTCTGTCGCCCGATTTCAGTCTCAAGGATCAGTATCCTTCGAGTGTCGATGTGGATCTTGGAGGATGCAAGGCCGAGTGGGAAGGAACAGTACTCGCTCCCTTCCTGAATCAGAGGGCTATTACCAAGATCTATCTGGATAACAGCAGGCTTCTTCCAGAGGATGCAAAGAAGAGGAACATCGCTGGGCGTGTGTTCAAGTACGCAAATGGATCCGTATCATTCTATGAGCTCTAATAATCACAGTAAAAATTCCAATAGATATTGTATATTGGAATTACAAAGTCTTGAATAGGGAGTCAGTGTCTATCTCATCGTTCATTACATCGTTCCATAGGTCGAGAACATCGAGAGGCGCCGCTGGAAGGTTCAGTCGGAATGATAGATAGGTGGGGGACATCTGGGTTGCATCGCCTGATCTGGCAAACTCTTCAATATGAAAGTCATTTAGAACCCTGGAATCGAGAGTGCCATTGCGTACTCTGGTACAGAATATATGAATAGCATAGTCCTTGGCGTCATCGAGTGTTTTGAAGATCATAATGTCCTCCCACTCGGCGCCATCGGGTATAAAAGCAAATACAGAATTCATGTTTCTATCTAAGATAGCTGTCTTTTTAAAGCTCTGATAACTCCTTTTAGAAGGTCGTTCTTGAGCTTCTTCTTGGTGGTTCCGCGTTGGTATATATTAACACCCATCTTGAGGGCGAGTGCTTGAAGCTGTTCCTTGGTCATGGACTTGGGACCTTTGGCGATCATGGAGGATATAGCGCCGTCTCTCTCCTTTTGAGTGCTATATACAAGGGCTGCACCATAGCCCTTACGAAGACACTCTCTGGGTGATCCCTTTCTGGTGTAGCCTCTGGGTACATCCTCATCATCGCCACAATAGAGCTTCTCCTTGCGTGGCATTTATTGTATGTATTCATGTAAAACTGACATATATAGCCTTCCTCGCTAGAATTAGATAAGATATGAACTTCAGGGATACGCTTGATTCTTATAAGAATAGTATCAACTCTCTGAAATATGAAATAATCAACGATTTTAACTCCAACTCGGAAGAGTCCATGAACTATAATATCCTATATGTCAATCTGATGTCAGACGCCTCCGGTCTCAAGGTCATGATGGATATCCCACCCCTGGAGACCATAACAGTCCTCGGAAAGGATACTATGAACCAGGACATGGAGATGTGTCTGGTCAAGTTTATGATTACCTTATCTGCATTCTACGAGGTTCTCCTGTATAAGAATATCCAGGATCAAACCCTTCTCAAAGCTCTCATGGAGAACCTCAATACGAGGATGTCTCAGAACTCTTCAAACATCCTCGCAGACATTGGAGCTCGTGGTCTAATCATGGCATCCATCGACATTACAAAGCAGAGCATCTCTACAACCAATTCCAAGAGAATCAAGGCTAAGAATACCCTAAAGACTCACATGAAGTACCTTTTCAAGTGCGTATATCATACATGGAAGACGGGCTCGGATATGGAGTCTCTGAAGAATTACAACATGTACGAGTTCCTTGACTTCTGTTCAAAGTATAACGTCCTCGAGAAGTCCCTTATCGAGGACATGTATGAGATGCTCACCTCTATGGACGATGTGTCTATACTCATGTACACAAATCTCTACAGCAGTATGATCACATACAAGTCTCTAAAGGTTGATATCGATCACCTCCTCTCCACCATATTCAAAGCATTTAACGAGTACAAGAAGGACCCGGAAGAATACACATCTATGCTCAACGTTGTGTCTCTTCTATCATGCCTCGATGTCGTGTCTCAGGATATCGAGCTTGATCTGTCACAATACGATGACGACTCGGTGATGAGCCTAGTGTTCATCACAATGGAAATCCTAAAGTACTTTTACAAGCACAAGGACAAGGTGTTCAATGTGTTTATCGATATTGAGAACACATCCTTCTCTGTCCTGTTGAAGATCCTCAAGAAGGAACCAGGAATCCTGGACTCATTCCTTCTCAGAGAGATTCCATACACAATCCTTACCAGCGCCATCATCCCCGATAAGAGCAATAAGAACCTGGTGAGTATTTTCAAGATCCTCTCTAAGGAGACCAAGTTCTTCCAGTATGTTGCTTCGTTCGACACACAGAGCATCCTTGACACACTAAGTGAGATCCTCAAGGACGAGAAGAAATACGTGGATAAGCTTATGCTCAAGCATTCTCTCTATGAGACGATCGGTACGATGGATACGGACAATCTATACAGGGATGAGATCACAGGATGTATTATCGTCATACCGGCAATCCTAATGTGTGGTGAAAGGGAGATCTGGGTCGATAAGTACGCATTCCTGGGATATCTATATCAGAAGCCTGAAAACCCATACACCAGGGAAAGCCTCACTCCGGAGGACTTTAGACGAATGCAAAAGGAGAACAAGGACAAGATCCGTGACTACAGGAAGGAACGCAAGGAATTCATTATGAGCATCATTGATGATGAGTAAAAATGAACTAACATATAGACATCACTTCATAATAATAGAATTATGAAGTCCAATAAGGGAATGAATCTGATATCATCTATGGATCTCAACCAGCCTTATACTGGCATCGTTGCCCAGGCTGTTGGAGTCCCTAGTAAGTTCAATACATATGTCAAGGCCACTGAGACCGACGCTCTCGTGGAGAAATATAAGAAGCTCAAGGAGCTCGAAGAAAAGAAGGAAAAGATCCCCAAGGATCTCAAGCTTTCAAAGAAGGATATGATCATCGCGGAGAACATCATCGCAAAGGAGAAGACCAAGAAGAAGGAGAACACTCTCAAGCTCGATGACTGGCAGGACGACGCCATCCAGCGCATTATGAAGGGCGAATCGGTTTCCATCTTCGGTCCCACCTCTGGTGGTAAGACATACCTTGTCAAGTATGCCATCAATGAGATGAAGGGACATGTCAAGAAGGCCGTGTTCATTGCTCCTACATTCCATCTGGCTCTTCAGACCTATGCGGACATCCAGGCTACGTACTCTGGATTCCCTGCATCTCTGATTACAGACAAGATCAACGAGTATCATCAGGGAAGCTGGATCTACGTAGGCACTGCAGAGTGTATGCTCAACTTCCTTGTGAGTAACGACGAGACCTATGATATCGGTATCTTTGATGAGATTCACAGTCTCAATACCAACGTTTTCAACACACCCGATGATGAGAGGCGTATCAGCGCAACCCATACTCTTCTGACTATGTGCCAGAAGCAGATCATCGCACTGTCAGCAACAGTCAGAGACACAGACATCCCCAAGGTCGTGTCCTATCTATCTGAAAGGACTGGAATCTCCCCTGTTCATCCCATCGCGTACAAGAAGCGTGCAGTCCCTCAGAAGCTCTATCTGTGGAATAATACGGTCCTTGACTCCCCTGATGAGGGTTATGAGGATCCTGAGTACTCTCCTGATAATATGTTCAATCTCATCCTTACAATGCGTGCTCGAGGTATGTTCCCCACTCTTCTCTTCGGAATGGAGAGTATGAGCTTTACAGCATTCTGTGATCTTGTTACCTACATGGAGGCAGAGGAGGAGCGCGAATACTCTATCATCCATAGACTCGCCGGAACTGTGAATCCTCTCGTAGATGACTTCAACCATCATATGGACGAGTATCAAGAAAAGCTCGGAAAGATCGGTTCCGCAAGTCATCCAGAGATCCAGAAAATGGAGCATATGCTGAAGACCCGCAGGGAAGGTCTTTCTGTGTATATCATGGAGATTATTAAGGACTCCATCAAGAGATGTATCGAGAAGGAGAGCAAGTACCCTACACCTATCCCTAATTGGAACAAGGGTGTGTATATCGAGGGTGTCGAGCTTCCTGATAATCCTTCACCTGAGCTTGTTGATCTGTGTGATCTGTACAAGTCATACGATATGGTGCTTGATAATCAGTTAAAGATGGAGGTTCTTCCATCGGTATCAGATGCAAAGGGAAGCTTCTTCCGGTTTGGTATGAATACGCACCACATCTTCAATGATATGCGTCTGAAGAAGAAGTCCAAGCAGATTGACAAGTTCAGGGATGTGATGACTGCCATGGCAAAGGCAGAGGGACTGGAAGAATCTCAGATGTGGAAGTTCATCGACTTTATCGGACGTGGTCTGGACTTTGGTATCTGCTCCCTTCTGAAGGAGTTCCCGTTCTTCATCCAGTATCAGATTCTGGAGATGATGAAGGAGAAGCACATTGCAGCTGTATTCGCAAGTGAGAGTCTGAGTATGGGAATCAACTATCCTCTGAGGAGTGTAGTCATCTTTTCAAAGGAGCCAAAGGCCTACCCTGTATCCAAGATGCTTCAGATGGCAGGAAGGTGCGGTCGTCGTGGTCTGGATACCAAGAGCTATGTTGTGTATTGGGGTATTGAGAATTACGCGGTGGAGTCCGATCCAGTCGAGCGTATCAAGTTCCCGGATACCGAATACGAGATTGAGAAGAAATCGGTAATGGATATCATGTCAGGATCAAAGGAAGATGCACAGGCCTCCTATGTGCGCTACTACAAGGACTACAGTCCCGAGGAAAGGGAGATCATCAAGGACTGGTACTCAACACAGTGTGTAAAGGAGTACAGGGAATCGTATAACATGTAAATTCCAAATATGATTATGAGTTTGGAATTAGTTGTCATCGGAGAAGAGGTAGAGGAGATCTTGGAATATGCTGATAATGTCAATGTAGTAGCTAAATGAACCACCTATATAGTCCATTTGACCACGAAGGATCTCATTCGTTTCGTACATGATGTATAGACTGAAAATAACTACGAATATGGTGGTTATAACACGTCGTACCAGAGGGTCCTTTGGATATGCAATGTAGAGTACAAGGGACACTACCATCATTATAATTAGTGCTCCAAATAGCCAAATACCCATAGGGGATAGATCAATACCCTTAGAGGCTGCATAGTATCCTATACCTGCCATGACAAAGAACGCTGTGATGGTTCCAATGGTAGCCATAGCAACAACTCTCGCAGGGAGGGTCTTTACATAGCTGAGACCCATGCCCATGAATACGGATATGATAGTGAATAGAGATATACGGAGTATAGGGTTCCTTGAGGGATCCATTATAATTCCAATCATAATCCATAGTATGGCAATGATGGCTATGAATATAAGTACGGCCAATGCTATCTTGGCAGCTGATGGTCTTGGGCTTGAACTGCTCTTAGCAGGCTTCTTCTTGCTGATTGTGAAGTGGGCTACAAGACCTGTGATGATAATCTGGACAAGAAGCAGGATGAATATGTTCCTGATGAGATCAGCCTTTCTATTCAGGAGACTTCCTATAGAGTCTTTATTGCTCGATTTGATAGCAAAACGCATTTATTAGATACAATCTGCGTATGTCATTTCCATTTCAACAATATTCCCAGGAGTAGGAAGAACTACAGGGACTGTCGATTTCCAGCATCCAATCTTCTCCATCAGATAGACATTTACCGTTACACCTGGTTTAACAGGGTTTGACACTATGGGCAGATTGTCCTTTATGTAATACTTGAGCATGGGCTCATCTCCAGGCTTGTGAAGGTAGATCTTTGTAACATCAAGGTCCATATTCAGGCGTCCATGTGTATCTACCTTGTAAGTTCCCTCGGAATTGGATATTGTGGCATTGAAATTGGGAGGAGGCTGGAACTTTCTGTCTCCATTAGCATGAGGAATGACGACCTCATAGCACTCCTTGACCTTCATGAGTCTCCATATCATGTATAGGACTAGGAACATATTGATAACACTAATGACGAGTATGATTCTGTCTGTAGTCATCTTTATTCCTCTCGGGAAATAAATGGACTCGTTTTGGTCGTTCTTAAACACGCCCATATCGGATAGAGTCCCATCCCCTATCAATACAGGTCTCCTAATCCTGTTCATCGGATGGGTCCTCGCTGTATGGACTACACCCAGCCACAAGAGCTACAAGCTCTACGCTCGCACCCTTGCATACACAGGTATCGTAGGTATGGTATCCATCATACTCGCGTATCTATACTATTACCAACGCCGTATGAGATATATTGAGACCTTCAACTATGTAAATGTACCTGGAGAGAAGGGCTATGTACCTTTTGGAAATGTATGGTCTTCTGATGACAAGAGGAAGGTTCGCCATATCCTTGGTCTCGTATGGTCTGATAAGGAGTCCGATGGAGAGGTCCTCGCCGATGAAGCCCTTCTTGGATGGGCCCTTGTAGATAGAAAGGTCATGCCTTGGGATGACAACATAGTCATCAGTTCAAGGAAGCCCAAGCGTCTCCTTGGTCGTCTCAACAGCAACCCTGACACCATAGTTGTAGATGACAAGATATATCTACGTGATGACTACGCCAATGGAAAGATGTGGCCCTATGTCCAAGTCATCGAGAGAAATGATGACTCTGAAGACCAGGAGGTCATGTTCGAGGACGTCAAGTGCAAGGTACCCAAGTGCTGGAGAAAGACCCTTTATGACATGTACGGCCCTGAGTGGGCAACATACGCAAAGACTCCCAGACGATGCTCCAGGACATACTACCATGTAAATCCAAGCATTCAAACAAAGATGGATGTCAATACGCTCATGTCTCTTTACAAGAACTAATATTGGTGATTTCAAGAAGATAATGCTTTAATAAAATGAGCATAGAAAAGCTTCACGTGCAGGCAGAATATGTACAACGTCTCGACCCTGAAATAAGGGACTCTCTGCTTATGTACACTATAAACGACTATCATGAGATCAACAGATATCACCGAAAGTTAAATAGCGAAATAACTCCTGTGATCAGAAAGCATATTGAGAATATAGAGCAAGCATTTGCACTGTGTCCCACGGTGTCAGAGTCATTCACCGTATATAGAGGACAGGAGACGAGTACTTTCAATACGGATTCCTATATATCTACCACCTTTGACATCAATATAACACCCGACTATTTTTCAAAGAAGAACAGATGCTGTATCTTTGTGATTACCGTATCGCCCGGCGCCAAGGCCCTCCCTCTCCAAAATGTATCAAATTACAAGGGAGAGCAAGAGGTACTTCTTGATAAAAACGGACAGTTTTTCTTCAATCACTCAGAGGAGGATGATATCGTTCTTGGTGGCAAGACATACCCTATGAGGCTCGTCTATGTTTCCTATATGGGTCCTGTTATACAAGAGCTTGAGACAGACGATGACTTTGATAAATTTGACACGAAGCAGGAAATACAGGAAGACATATTCGTTAATGACGTTTTTAAGACCATTCTGTCTCGCATGACAGATATCATCCCCCTTGATGAGTCTCTCACTAAGAGGGAATTATACGACTACGCATCCCAGGCATATAATGATGTCAGAACCCTTATTGGAGATGATAAGCTTTCGCCTCTGGATAGGAAGACTACTACTGATATTGTTAATGCTTATCTTGACAGACGTTAATACAGTCTGACTTTTCACCTTTCCTTATAAAAGTGACATCCTATGATTTCTACATAGGATATTCAAATAGCTATGGGTGTTAAGGGCCTAAACACGATTGTTAAGAAATATGCCCCTCAGTGCATGACTGAAATTCATATTTCCATGTATGCCTACCAGAAGGTGGCCGTGGATACATCCCTGTATATGTTCAAATACAAGGTCATCTTTGGAGATCGCTGGCTCACTGCGTTCGTCAATCTGGTTGGATGTCTCAGGAAGAACAATATCCATCCTGTCTTTGTATTCGATTCCAAAGCTCCTGTAGAGAAGGAGGACGAGAAGAAGAAGCGCCAGGAGAAGAGGGATAAACAACAGGAGAAGATTGATCTGCTTGAGCTCAGCATTCAGACCTACCACAGCGATGGAACCATCGACGAGATCCTCATGGAGACCTACAACAAGACCATCTCCGAACAGGTTTCCAGACTCCTTGGAGGACCTAATAAGACAAAGTCCTTCGATATCCGACCTGTCGAAGAGGAGTTCAGGAGGATGAAGTCAAAGGTTGTATCTATCGCTGATGATGACTTCAAGACCCTCAAGGAGCTCTTTACTGTACTTGATATCCAGTTCATTCAAGCGCCCAGCGAAGCCGAGGCGTATGGTAGCTACCTGTGCTCTATTGGACAGGTAGATGCGGTGCTCTCGGAGGATACAGACGTCCTTGCATATGGATGTCCAAAGTTCCTTGTAAAGCTTGATGCCATCAAGGGTACATGTACAGAGATCGATATCAATACTCTGTATGAGTGCTTGGAGCTTACGTATTCATCGTTCGTTGATCTATGTATCATGTGTGGAACCGACTATAATACCAATATGAAGGGAATTGGTCCTGAGAAGGCGTATAAGCTTGTTAAGCAGTATGGATGTCTGGAGGCGATCGAGGAGGCGGGATATCCAGTGGAGTGTCTGAACTATATCAGGGTGAGAGAGCTTTACAAGTTTGATCTGAAGAACGATGTGCATGTAAGGTTCTGTGGAAAGCCTCAGTGGACAGAGCTTTACAAGTTCTTTGCAAGGAACAATATCAGGATGAATGTGGATCAAATCAAGAGGAATTTCGAGCCTCCTTCTCTTGAATTCGAAGATTAGACACATTATATAAATGAGTAATAACAGCGATGTTGCCCAAAAATTCTATGATATGGTTCCTATTCTTGAGAACAAGGACTTCGACAAGGATAACAAGCTTATCCTCAAGAATGTTGCCGACTTTACAGGCAAGCCTGTAGATACCGTTCTAGTCATGATCTATGCAGACTGGTGCCCTCACTGTGTTCATACAAAGCCTCACATGGTAACTGCTGTAGAGAAGCTTAATAAGTCTAATGTCGTAGTAGCTGCCATACCCCTTGCCGGCGAGGACATTGATAAGGATCTCAATGGACGCCTTCAGGCCATTATACCCTCATGGGGAGGTGGTATTCCCTTCATAGGCAAGTTTAAGAATAACACAGTTACAGAGTACAAAGGAGGTAGAAATGCGGAGGAAATAGTAAATTTTGCCCTTAACTAATTCCAAATTATAATTTGGAATCATACTGTCAATAAATGGAAAGTAAGACTGTAGTTCAACTCAAGGATATATGCCGAGGGTACGGTCTTAAGGTATCTGGCCTGAAGGCTGAACTTATCCAGCGTATTAAGGATTATGAAGCCACAAAGGCGAGAAGCGCAAGCAAAAGATCATCTTCCCCCAAGGGAAAGTCCCCCAAGGGAAAGTCTCCCAAGGGAAAGTCCCCCAAGGGAAAGTCTCCCATAAAGAGATCGTCCCCAAAGGAGGATAAGCTGGAAGATAAGACGGTTGTCCAACTCAAGGATATATGCCGAGGGTATGGCCTTACGGTATCTGGAGTGAAGGCTGAACTCATAAAACGTATCAAGGACCATAAAGCAGCTGGATCAAGCAGATCAAGTCCTCCTAAGGAGAAGAAGCGGTCTCGTAAGTCTAGGAGCAAAAAGTCGCCCTCAGAGAAGCGGTCTAGGACTACTCGCAAGACCAAGAAGAGATCCACTCCTGAGGAGAAGCGCAAGAGATCAACTCCTTCGCCAATGAATGGCCCAAAGGATACACCTATATGCGATTTCTACAATACAACACTCAAGACACCTCCTCCCAAGATACCCACACCCCCTCCTAGGATTCCTACACCCCCCAGAGATCCTTGCGATATACTGGATACAAATAAGAAAATTAGGGATGAATTCCTATCCATAATCAAATCCACAATTACTCTTCAAAAGCTCAGACCTGTGTTCAAAAACAGACTTCAGGAGGAATTCAAAGGCGCCGTTCCTATGCCTATCCACATAAAGATACTGTATGCCTCTGATTTGCTAAACAGGGCTTCATATGGACCTGATTTGGATTTCATCATTGATGCTTTCAGACCTATTGCCACTAAGATAATTCATGAAGGAATGATAAAAGGCTCAATTACAAAGGATGTGCTTGCATCAATTGTATATGAGTGTATATTTAAGAGGAGGGAGATTGATGATGCTATATCGGATATTCTAATACCATTTATCGTCGAGTATTTATACACGGCTCCACCTCCTCCCCCAAGACCTAGTGCTTCTGGTTATTCTACCCGTATACAGCGCGCTCTAAGAGACCTAGAACTAGATGTCCGTGGTAAATACACAACATCCGACATAAACAAGCAGTTCAGAACTCTGTCTCTCAAGTACCATCCAGACAAACCCGGAGGCTCTCCCACCAAACAGCAAAACATAACAAACGCAAGAGACATCCTTATAGATGCCATCAACAAGGGCCTTATATAAATTCGTATTATTCAATATGAATTCGACCTATGATTATATAGTAGATGCATGCTTGAAGAGGAAGTCGTGACCTCCAAGCTTTTCGACCATCACATAGTTCATGCTTTGAAGAACATGCATAACCTCTGCTCTCTTATCCTCCCATATCTCTATTACAAGAGCTGGTTTGTGGGTCTCAAAGAACTTTCTGCCTCCCTGAAGCACAAAGCGCTCTGCGCCCTCTACGTCTATTTTGACTAGGGATACCCTATTGTCAAACTTGATTGTATCCAAAGGAACTGCTGCAACCTTGATTTGATTTACAGTTGGATTCTGAGTCATAGACGTTCCGCCGACGTTATCCCCAACCTTATTATACGACAGCATGTCGTATGTGTCGGAAAGGCATAGGTTGTAGATCTCTCTGGGTATATCCCTGGTGTTGTACTCTAGTACAGTGAAGCAGTCAAACTGAGGCTCGAACAGATGAACCTTTCCAGTAACAGGCTTCATCTTGTGCATTAGGAGGGTGTTAAGACCCATGTTTGCTCCAATATCTACCATGTCAGTACCAGGAACATAATTGTCAGCCATTTTTCTGCACAGATCCTCCTCCCATACATCCTTGTCAATTATAAACTTTGAGATCAGATCGTCTGTATCGAGTACATATACGTGGCCGTATTTAGGATGATCTACAGGAGTAAATCTACTGATACTATGCTTCATAAACTGGAATCCATCAGATGATATACCCCTAAGTATAATACCCACAATCACTACTAGAGCTATAAATAGACCTAGTCTTACCTTGTTCATTTATTCCTATATCTTATAGGAATACGAATCATTCCTCAATAGGAGAATCATCATCATACTGAACAAGCTTGGCATCCATCTCCTGGATAAGGGTCTCCAGCTTGCAACAGAACATAACATCTCCCTCATATGTAGCCTTCAGATTGAACAGTCCGATCCTTGCATTTCTCATATCAGACAGAAGGTTGATGAACATGATCCTATCAGACCCTCGTTTCTCCCCCATATACATGTTATAATATCCTGTTAGGATCTCAAACCCCTTCTTGATAGTGGTGCTCAGGAAGGTCATTGTGTTCTCCCTGTTATCATGGTTTATCAGGGTCCTGCTTACGGTTGTGAGCAACCCCTTCTTCTGGATGTACATACCCTTTACAGCTATCTTATCATCGGGATTTATCTTCCCGATCATCTTGATCTTACTGATCACTTCGTCAGTAGATTCCATGGGTTTATTCTTTACTACTTAGATCTTTATGATGGTAAGTGATCCCTTTGCACTGATACCCATCCTATCCGTGGACTGCTTGGCACGGAGAGATAGACAGTCTCCAGGACGTAGCTTCAGGATGATAGATCCAGACATTGTGTTCTGGTTTGCATTAGCAACTGCAAGAACACTCATGGTAGAGTCATATACACTCTCATTATTAACACTGATCGATGCAGTGATAAGAACATGCCCGCCACTTACACGGAGATCGTTTGTTCCCTCTACTGAGAAGTCTATCTGATACAGAGATGTAACGTCTGCTACGAAGTCTCCATTTGAGCAATCAAATGACGAGCAGGGCGCTGTAATGGTATATTCCATAAAAGGAGTAAATGAAGACTGAAGTACAGACGATATCCTTCCTCCTATAGCAGAGAAGTAAATAGGTACGTCTCCGCTGTTGGATGTTCTATTGGAATTCTGCTTGTTTCCATTGATCATGGTCTGTCTGGTAACGCTACCCGGCTGTGTAACTACTGTAGGTATCTTGAGAGACATTTATTAAAATTGAACCTAACCTCAAAACCATATATTTTTTTAAAGATATGGATCTATCATCCCTAATGAACAATCAGTATATTACCGTTACCGGTCTTGAGAATATGAAGGATATATGCACTAAGAACCGTAAGAACACCAACTTTTGGTCTTTCGTATGCACTGACACAGTTGTGATTACGATCGGAAAGGTGAGCACTCTATTCAACGGTGTTACCTATACTATATATGGATATCCAGAGGAGGATCCTATCATCGACATCCACAAGACTGTAAGGCCTACCATCATCATGTCGATCGACGGAGCGGATGTCCCTATCAACAAGGTTGCGTCTAACAATCTGAGTGCTTATATTGAAGCTGTTACCATGAACATGAAGAATGGATACATCGTCAATATGACACAGGTCATTTCAAAGATCATTACATCAGTCATCTACTTTGGAGTCTCCATCCTGTCTATGAGCGTTCAGAGGTCGAATATTACGTTTGATGTTGAAAGCCTTGTCGCTAAGCTCAAACGGTCTAAGAGTCATACCGACTCAGAGTTCCTTGAGGCTGATATTCAAGCCGATAAGGGTGTTGATAAGAAGAGGTTTAGCAGGTTTTGGACAAGGGATGAGAGGACCAAGTGGCAGGCGATTGCTCTGAATGCAATTACAACGGGAGCTTCAAATATCAAGGAGTACCTTGCCAGGGATAGGAGGGTTCTCGATGTGTAATGTATAAGAGATTTAATGATATGGCATCATAAATAAAGGCTCTTGTGGCTCAGTAGGTAGAGCGGACGGCTGTTAACCGTCAGGTCCTTGGTTCGATCCCAAGCGAGAGCGTAGTATTAAACATAACTTAATAATAAATGGAAAGCAAAACTGTCAAAGAGCTTAAATCCATTTGTTCCTTATATGGTATCAAAGTATCAGGAACCAAGGCAGAGCTTATAGATCGTATTAAAAATTATACTGGTCCTGGAAAGAAGACATCTTCATCAAGGTCTATACGTCGTGTTGGTTGCTCTAAGATCGACTTTCTTGGATCTACACGCTCGACCGTTAGAAAAGACCTTTTAATGACCCTAAAAGTAGCACAGAATGTAGCAGATGCAAAGAAACACGGAAGCCCAGAGACCAGGGAGGAGTTGTCTGCCTATTGCAGTACCCGCAATTGGATGACCTCTTCCAAAAGAAGAAATAAGCCTACCGTGTGTAGGACTATTCCTCTTCTAGAGACAATAGCACCGGGAAAGAGACAGTATGTCTTTGGGCGTATGTCTAACTTGGAACCTTATTACTCCTGCCCATCCAAGTTCATTACCCTGGACAGTAAGGACTGGGACAGTCTTTACCAGGTGAATGATATGTTTGTATATTGTGCTACAAATATGACAAACGAGCAATTCCCCATTCGTCTTGTCTTTGACTCAAACGGAGGCATACAATCCAGACACGATAAAACAGGGTTTATGAACTATGACGATAACGTCGTTTCAATACCTCACCTTTTCAACCCGACTAAAAGGGTTCATATATTATCCAGAGAGATATGCCAGATTTCAAAGTTCTTCGGCATGAGTCTATATCAATCCCAGGATTATCCTCATATATTCTTTGCTTCAAAGAGGTCTCCATCCAGACTGAAGAGCGCACTGAAACGACATAACCTCAAGCCCGTTTTCATTTCTTAACATACACCATATAGCCCTGTAGTGTAGTGGTCAGCACACCAGACTTTGAATCTGGTAACCCAAGTTCGAATCTTGGTAGGGCGGTAAGATAAGACAAGACATAGGCCCTGTAGTGTAGCGGTTAGCACATCAGACTCTGAATCTGGGAACCCAAGTTCGAATCTTGGCAGGGCAGTTCAATACCTTATCTCCTATTAAAAATACAATAGGAGAATAAATGAGTTCCACTACTAATCAGACAGAACTGCCCACATCTCCTCAGATCCAGTCACATCATCCCTCTCTCATCCTTCTTGAGTCCATTAAGAAGGACGACTCTGACGATGTTCATACCGTCGTATCTCACAAGGAGATCCTCATCACCCCCGTACCTGAGATTGTCTATGTTGATAACAACCTCCTCAAGATCATCAAGTGTCTCCCTTACGAGATACCCAAGAACGTAGAGAGCAAGACTCTCTCCATCCTTAACAATAGCTGGAATGCTCTCCCCGATGAAGACAAGAATCAGATCCTCTCCATCTTCTCTACCATAGGAGGCAATAAGCAGATCACCACACGTCTCCGCCTTGTTGTCAATGAGATCACCAAGGATGGTCGTATCGACATGGATGACCTCCCTCACATAACAGAGCTTATCATAATACTCATTGATATATTCTCAGACCTCAAGATGCCCTCCAAATATGACCACCTCATAATACCCTCATTCGAGTTCATCGTCATGATCGTCATTGCATCCACCCTCGACTCTCCCGACTCCCTCGAGTCCTGGAGTAACATCATAAAGGCTGCCCTCAAGCTCGTCAAGCTTCAGCTCAAGAGCGTCAAGTGCAAGTGCTGTTTCTAAATTTCCAATAACTAATTCATATTGGAAATCTACTCTGCTACTATATTAACCAGCACGGCAAGGAGACCTACCATGACAGATGAAAGGAAGAGCTTGTCATGAGATATGACATGAGAGTCCTTCCTAAAGACAAGAACGAAGGAGGGGCGGGTATAGTACATTACTATATATCCAAAAAAGAAACCCAGAACAAGAGCTGTAATATGATCAAGCATTTATTATCCCTTCGGATAAATGATTCAATCTAGAGATATCCTCATAGGATGTCTATTTTTCCTCTCTTCTGTACTCCTATTCTCCATGATCTACTCATATACATACGAGAAGGATAGACACTCCTCTGATATGCTCAACAACCTATTCACAAGCACCCTCACTCAGACCAAGACAGGCGTAAATATACCCGAGGAATACAGGGCCACACGTAAAGCAGTCATTATCCAGAACATCCTATCCTACACATTCACAACCTCAGTCATAGCATTCATCGTATATAGATACACTCGTCATTAACCACGTATTGATACCCCATACCACGGGGTATCAATATCAAATCAGTGTTAGTAATCATTGTATATGGTTCAACTCAAAAACTACAAGAAAAAGAGCAATATCTCACCTTTACTGTTTATTATCACTATTTCAGTCTTTATACCTCTTTCAGTATGAAGTATAGGTCAGCAATATCACCTCATATTCCGAACACGAGGAGGATGTTTTCAGTATAATTCCTATTCTGTATATTCCACATATAGTATGCAAGAAGTATGAAGAGAGGTATGGCGATGGCGTCTCCTGCTCTGTCTATGTTCATTTATTAGTCGAGGATATGGACTGTGAGAGGGTCTGTCCTTCCAATACGCATAGCACGTCCGATGATCTGGGTATACATATCGTTATTGTTCATAGGATGGTACATAATCATATGGGTTGTGTTCTGGAGATTGATGCCTGCGCCGTTATAGTTGGCATTCAGGAAGAGGATCTTAATATCCCCCTTCTTATACTTTTCGATCTTCCTCTTCCTCGTTCCCGTAGCTCCCTTGATCTCTGCATAGTCTATCTTTGCGTCATCTACAAGGGTCTTTGCAATATCAAATGTCTTATCGTGACAAGAGAACAGAATGATCCTATTATTGGGGTCCTTTGTAATCTCCGTAAGTAGCTTGATCAGCATATCTGGCTTACTCATAACATCCGTCTTGGGCTCCTCTGCTTCCTTATTGACTGCAAAACAGCCATCGTTATCGCTAACATATACGAGCTTGGAGAGCGAAACATTGGACCTGCACATGGGGCAGTTTCTGTGGGACTGGAGCCAGCCAAGGGCACATCCACCACAGAAGATATGCTGACAGCAAGGCATCAGAACGGGCTTGGTCAGTTCATCAGTACAGATACTGCATGACTCCTTGAGCACATCGTTAAAACGCTCCTTCATACACTCGATCTTCCGGTTGATCTCAGCAATACGACCCTCCAGCTCAACAGCCCTATTCTTATAGTATCTGTAGTGCATATCAGTGGCGGGCACCAGTCTGGCTTCATCGTATGCCTTGACCATATCATTCTTCTCGTCCATACACTTCTGAAGAACTACCTGCATGAGATTGCCGTTTGTATTGCGTCCTCCGATCTTCTCGATGGCTCCACTGATATCGCCAGCAGCAAGCATCTCTGCAATCTCTGGAGAAACGAACTCCTCAACTGCATCTACAGCCTTGGGCACATGGCACTTGTGCGTATGTACAATAGTGTCTGGGATCTTAAAGCTTGCCTTGACAAATGCGTCATCGTTCTTCACACAGATAGCACCATACTGCCATCTCTTATAAGATGAAAACAGTTTGAACAGCCATGATGTGTATGGGAATGAACCCAGGCTACTCCTCATATTGGTGGCGCTAATAAACCACGTAAAACCAGCAACAATAGGACTCATATTAGGAACAGCACACTGAGTAGGATCGTCGTAGATAAACCTCTTCCATACATACGTCTTAAACCTCTCGTAAAGCTTCTTATACATACTGGGAACGACCATCACAACATCCCACTCGTTCGGCACAACGCTCTCAACAGCCTTGGTCGATGTCACGGAAATCACCTTCAGATTGGAATATGAAAAGTACTCTTCCCATTGAGAGAGCACAGAGGGGGAGCACAGGAGAAGAGATGCGCTAATCCTGGGTACTTCGTATGTTACAGTAACGCTGGAATACCTATTATGATTCATCGGGAACGTATTGCACACTTCAAAATCCTTCTTATACAGATAGGGTCTGGACATATCCCACTCCATCTGATCCCTGCACAGAAGACCTACCACACTCAGACTCTTTCCATATCCAGGAATGTCAGAAAGAACTCCTGTATTGGATTCAAACGTATAAGTGAGAGGAGTACCAAACGGACTATAATACTCTGACTCGTCATTGGTCTGGTTCAAAACAACAGACACACGCCTAATGCTCTCCCTCTTCTCCATATCCTTGACGCTTTGAAGCTGATGAGGGAATAGCTTAATGTTCAGCCCGGGATATCCTTCATTCTTATCCATTTCTACCGGCTTCTGGACAGCCGGCTGTTTCTCCTCCTTCAGAGTTCTCTTCCTAGTCTTGGTCTCCTTCGGCTCCTTGGGATCCTTTGTCTTGGACTTCTTCTCCCTGGTCTTCTTAACCTTGGGAACGGGGACAATATTCATATTACTGGGACCAGCTTCGTATTCGGACATATTTTAAAAGACAGTGATAAACATTGGGAAATTATCACTTTTATGTTTCCAAAGTGTATTTGGAAACTTTACTGATATTTAGAATACCTTACGAGGCGTCTTCTCAATGACATCCTCCCTGATGGTCTGGGGCATACCCGGAAGCTGTCCGATATTGACGATGAGATCGCAGATACCGGTACCGAAACGTCCTGTCTTTCCGAGCATAATACTGGCCGATACCGACTTTGTGTTCTCCTTCTCTCCAAAGGCTCCTGCCTTGAGGAAGTTGTCCAGCGACTCCTCGAACGACGCCTTACTGAGAGGTCCGCACTGCTCCTTCTTGAGACCGTACCTGTTGATCGAAATGAGTGTTCCCTGGAAGGTCATAATATCCACAAGAAGCATCGTGTGCGACTGATGGACAAAGTTACCATCACTGCTCACGACCTTGTCAAACTCCTCGAGAAGGAAGTTCCTGGCAGCCTCGATACCCAGAGTCTGATAGATCTCCCACATATTGTCACATACAGTCCTGGCAAAGTCGATATTGGACAACGCAAACACCTTTGCCAGATTGCTTCCCTCCGTCTCCACAACCCACTCCTCTCCCTTCTTCTCAAAATAGATATCTTCAATGCCTTCAATACCATACAGCATATAGTTCTCAACCTCAGGAATGACTGTGTCCTCGATATAGCATTCGATGGCCTCATCCGTATCTACAAAGATGGTATCCACGTGAGTCACATGGGATGTATCGATATACACATCGAGAATGCCTTCCTGCTCAGGACTGAATACGCACTTGATGTCGTCAAAGTGATCCTCGATGATCTTGGAAATGTTCTTGAGTCTGACCTGGTATTCGAACATCTTGTCCATGTCCATCTCGAACCGAATGCTGTATGTATATTTCTGATACTCGACACCATAGAACATATCAAAGTCCTCATACCACCAGTCAGCCCTCTTGGAACAAGAGAATGTAGCCTTCTTCTTGAGCTTCTTCAGTGTGAGCTGGCGAAGACCATTTCCAACCTTCTTCCTGAGGGATGCGATGTCCTTGTGATCACCCTTGTAGTAGATTGTGCATGTCCTTGCCTTGGGCTCCTTGGTTGCATTGAGGAGCTCAGTGAAACGAGGGACACCAGTAACGACAGTTTTCACGGTCAAACCAGTACTGTGAAAGGTATTAAGAGTGGATTGAGTCTGACGCTCACCGATACTCTGTGCAGTAAGAATACCGACACTCTCTCCGGGCTGAATCTGAGATGTGATGTACTGATGGTACAGAGCCTTCTTGAAATCCTCGATACCCTCGGGTACGAGCTTCACCTTCCTAACGCTGTCCATGATCCTATTCCTGTTCTTTGCAGCAATACTTACAGCAGTATCCCTCGGGATATGCTTAACGGGAACAATAAAGTCAGTGATATATTCAATCTCGTCTTCAGTAAGAAATCTGGCGGACATATTCTAAATTTATGAACACCCAACATTCAATTTCTCAATTTTACAATGAATAAATGAACGGTAAAATCATAGTGGCTATCGGCATTTTATTGCTGTCCGTCATCATATACACAGCATACAGAAGCAGAGAACAGTCCTATATGGCTATGTTTGAATTCCCTGTGTATGTACCTGCTAAAATAGCACCCAAGCAGAGAGGAAATACACCTCAGAAGATCCCTTATACCGTAATCAGGTCATTCGCCACAAATAGAGTCTCTGGTCTATTTGACGAGGCTGTTAATTCCATGTACAAGATGAACCCGGAGTATGAGCATGTATTCTTCTCTGATGACGACTGTGCTCAATTCATGTACACAAACTTCCCCGGGCGCATCTCCAATGCATATGACAAGCTCATCCCCGGTGCATACAAGGGCGATCTCTTCCGCATATGCTACCTCTACAAGCATGGAGGTGTCTATCTGGATCTCAACAAGACCCTGAAGAGCCCTCTGAGAAAGGTTATAGACAACAATTACGACCTTGTGACTGTGATTGATCTTGGAAGTTGCTGTGTATGGCAGGCATTCCTCGCATGCAAGCCTGGTCTTCCTGTCATATGGGAGTGTATTATGAAGTGTGTTGAGAATATAGAGAATGAGTACTATGGAGTCAATTCGCTCGACATCACAGGACCCATGATGATGGGACGTGTATTCAAACAGTACTATGGAGAGTGCGTCAAATACCCTGGAGTCTATCGCAAGAAGGGAGAGCTCATCAAGCTCCTATACCATGCAGGAGACTATTCAAAGGACGAGAACAATGATGAGATTATAGACCTGAACAATGGCATCAGATCAAAAATGGTAAAGACATGGGAGAAGCAGACATCCCTTCCTCATTATGGTGTTCTATATGAACAGAAAAGAGTGTTCAAGAAAAACTAAGATTTCCAATTATGTATCATATTGGAAAATTAAGAGCTCTTGGGTAGATTGTTCATCATACTGGCGAGATTAGGCATACCACCTCCGCCCATCATCATACCCATCATACTGGCCATCATATCGGTACCTCCTCCCATATTTCCGAGGAGACCAGTCATTGTTCCCATAAGACGACCCAGATCAATCTCTCCGTTAGACAGACCATTCTGCATCTTTCCAAGCATATCTGTGAAGACACCAGACTGGAGGACAGACTGGACAGCCTGCATAGGGTTGGCAGTAGCATCAGGTGACACGCTCTTCTCTACAGTAGAGATAAGGTCATTCAGGAACTTACCCTCGTTCGAATCAGTAGGAATGGGGAGACCAATACCGTTTGAAGCCGAAGCAGAAGGGGCAATGGGGATGACAGGAGTGGTAGATGCAAGCATCATATTACGGAGTACCTGCTTGGCATTCGAGCCAGGATCTACAATAGCAGAGATGGCAAGAAGATGACGGTGAATGATATCCTTGTTCTCGTCGTCAGCGACGGAGAGGATCTCTCTGACATTGAAATTGACCTTGTCAGAGTACGAAACGATATCGACATCCGAAGGATGAGCTAGGATATCCTTATTGACAATACCGTCCCTGTTTGAAACACAGAACTTATGGAATGCCTCTACGTGCTTGGTAACAGGACCCTCATGAGCAATGGTGGTCTTCTGGATGAGATGATTGTATAGGGTAAGTCCATGATAGCGACTTCCGAATTCGTCTGCTAGGTCCCTAACAAACTTGCTAATAGCCTTGAACGCAATAAGAGTGGTGTTATCGTCCATTCTTTGATATGATCTGTATATTGTTTTAAACCCTTACTTCGTGTATAGAAGATAAATGAGCGATATCGATGAAAACGAATATGCAGACTATTTTGAAGACCAGGAATTTCAGGCTGAGAGAGGCGCTTTTGAGCGTGCAGGTGGAGGCAGACTAGACATCCTAGGTACCCTTATCGGTTCTGGCAAGGGTTCTAACAAGCTCGAAGAGCTCAATAAGAAGCTATTCCGTCTAAACCTTAGCAAGAAGGAGAAGTTCCAGATCTTCCTTTCTGTCTTCTTTGATAAGCTCAATGATGTCCTCGGTCTTACCAATCTAGACCTGGATCGTATGCTTATTATTTCGGAACGCGTTCAGAAGATCGAGTACAAGAATCCTATCGCATTCATCCTCGGATATCATATATGCGGAGAGAAGGATATAGACACTAAAGCTCTTAAGGAGATACAGGACAAGAAGATTCTGGTCAAGTTTGATGAGGTATCCCTCCCTGATGTCATCAGGTATGCGAGACTCATTCTTGAGGTCAAGTAACGATTCATATATCTCTAATATGAATCACTCTTCGTCCGATGGGACATATCCTATCTTCTTGTACCACACATCCTTCAGACTCACCTTCTCCGGTATTATGATGACAGGGGCGGAATTGCCAACCTCTACCAAAGGTCTCGATGTATAGCCTCCAGGATGGAACTCAAGACCGGCTATCTCATGGATCTTCCCATTCTCATAGTTGATGTCCTTCGGTGTATATACCTTGAATATGAGACCACTCATTATGGTCCCTAGAAGTTGTTTTGCCTTAGTATCACTCAGACCATACTTGGCCTTCATCTCTATAACAAAATTCTCAATGATAAAGTCCTTACTGGTCTTCTTTTTGATACCAGCCCACTTGTTGTTTTTTAGCTCCTTGATCTCATCCTCCATCTTGGCAAAATCCTGTATCTTCCTCAACTTGTCAGATGAGCTAAAGATACCAAGCTTCTCCTTCAGGAGGGTTATGATATCGATGTAGATCTTCTCCGGATCATCAGTCTCCTGGATCTTATAGCTAAACTCTTTTCCTTTGAATGAACAGTTTAAAAATCCTTTACTCAAGTAACATCCGTAGGGTGTTTTTTCGTAGGCCATCTCTTCGAACATGCTCTTCCAGAAGTGGTCCTCTGCGTATTTGGCTACTTCGAAAAAGATGGGATAGGTTATTTCCTTCCCCATTTTATACTATACTTTGACCTATTTAACTCCCTATTCAAATCGGAAAAAATCTCTCAAACGGGCTTAAAGTTCCTAGGGGGCTTTAAAGCAAATGTCTGCTAGGACTCACCAAATTCAGATATCAAAGACCGTTCAGCTGATCGATCTGAACAACAATGAAAACAAGTGCATAACTAGCTTCCAAATCAAGCCCTCCGATATAGCTGTCCCCTATGATGTCGCTGTTGTATCTCAATCTATGATCGACTCCGCCGAAGGCTGGGAGGGATCCTCCACATTCAAGCGCTTCTCTGGTAGCGTTACCAACACTGTAGAGATCGACGATGATGCTCCTCAGGGTTACTATCTTGCTTTCAAGGCTGCTCCTGGTAGTTCTGAAGAGCCTCTAGCTCTAGATATTGCAATCACATCAACTCCCCTTCAGGCCCCCGCTCAGGAGCCCGCTGTTATCCAGCCCGCAATCCTCGAGAACTTTGAGGATGAGATCGTCAAGGAGCCCTGGTACAAGACCACATGGGGTATGATTATCATAGCAGCTGTCCTAGGTGCCGTCGCATACTTTGGTTACAAGTACTGGATGTCCAGGAAGACCGACAAGGACGTCCGTTTCAAGCCCCTCGTTCAGGAGAAGACAATCCCCGCATCAACTAGCACCCCTGCTCCCATCTCTAGACCCATAACTCCCAGGCCTTTCATGTTCTCCCCTCCTCAGGAGGAGTCCAATGTAAAGAGCGAGTACAAGACTCACAAGTACCGTTCCAGGGAGAGAGTAAAGCCCGATTTTTCTCCCTCTAGAATCTCAAAGTCCCTCACTCGCGAGAGGCCTTCCTTCAGAACCGAGTCTAGTATTGCCACCTCCTCTCCTTCAAAGCCCATTGATCCTCCTTCTATTCCTTCTCCCGTTCCTCCTCCTGTTGTAGAGACACCCTCCATCCCTCATGTAGAGTCTGTACCTACCCCTTCCGCACCTGTCACATCCGAGCCTGTAAATAGAATTACAAGCAAGCTATTTGAAAAGCTCAGAGGTGGATTCACTGCTCAATAATTTCCTTACATACATAACTGGTATGGAAATAAATGAAATCGACAACTAAAAGTAGAAGATCTTCTAGAAAGGCCTCTTCAAAGAAAGCTTCTCCCTCAAGAAAGGCTTCCTCAAAGAGAGCTTCATCTTCTAGAAAGGCTTCTTCAAAGAAAGCTTCAACATCTAGAAAGCCTAGACAGGTCCGTCTCTCTCCTGTTACTCCCATTCCTGTCCAAAAGGTATGCTCTTCGAGAAAGACAAAGGCTTATCCTAATAGATACTTGAAGACAGACCTTATAAGGGAGGCTTTTGACAGCAACCCTGATATGACTGTCGCAGAGAGAAGGATGATTCTTAGTATGCCAGTCAAGGATCTGTGTAATTTCCTAAGCTCAAACCCAAGAGTAACTGACAACCAGAGATATGCTTATGTAGAGGTAAGCTCTGGTATATCGAGACCTAGGCCCGTGGTTAGAGGAACTGCCGGCATTCTTGGAAGAAATAGAATGCCAGATAGCAGATGTATCACTTCAAGCAGAAAGCCCCTTAAGGATCATCAGAAGAACGTAGTCAAGGCCCTTCAAAAGTATAGAGGAGTTATAGCAGTCCATCAGGTAGGAACAGGAAAGACTCTTACTGCTGTTACAGCCAGTCAGTGCTTCCTTGATCAGAATCCTGATTCAAAGGTAATTGTACTCACGCCTACCAGTCTTCAGGGTAACTTCAAGAAGGAAGTTCTTGCATATGGAGGCAATCCTAATGACCCCAGATATGAGTTCTACACCCTCCAAGGATTTATGCTTGCAACCAAGAGAGGAGAGACCAATTGTACAAATAAGATGCTTATTGTAGATGAGGCACACAACCTTAGAGCTATTCCTGGTTTTGTTATGGGCAAGCCTACCGGTATAATGGCCGACTCAGTTATTCAGTGCTCAAAGAAGGCAAAGAAGGTACTCCTTCTTACAGCAACCCCTGTCGTGAATGGTCCTTCAGACATGATAAGTCTCCTTGCTATGATCAATGGCACAGACCCCATGAAGGAGAAGGACTTTGACAAGATGCTTGCCGATAACCCCAGATCAGTCATAGACATGTTCAAATGCAAGGTAAGCTTCTATGAGCGTGGAGAGGAAGTTAAGGAGAAGTATCCTGAACGTAAGGATAAGAACGTATTCCTCAAGATGAGCCCTGAATATTATGAGAAATACACACGTGTTCAGACTCAGGAACTGGATCCTTATCTTCAGCAGATATTCAAGAACATATATAACAGTACATCTGATCTCACTCGTTTCTACAACGGAGTAAGACGTGCCAGTAATAACCTCGAACAGGAGAACTCTCCAAAGGTCAATTGGATCATGAAGAAGATCAATAAGACCGGTAAAAAACACAAGTTCGTTGTATTCTCTCACTTTATTGAGGCCGGAAGTAAGCTCCTTATAAGACGTCTCTTGGCAGATGATGTTCCTTTTGCATACATAGATGGAACTATGAACATGAGGGCACGCGAGGAGGCTGTTCGTCTATACAATGAGAATAAAATCAAGGTACTCATCATATCAAAGGCTGGCGGAGAGGGTCTTGATCTCAAGGGAACCAGAGAGATCGTACTTATGGAGCCCAGCTGGAACGAGACCACAGTAGATCAGGTCATTGGAAGAGGTATTCGTTACGAGTCTCACGAGCACCTTTCTGCCTCAAAGAGAAAGGTAAAGGTATCAAGACTCTTCATGATTAAACCTGAAGAGTATGAAAACAAGAGACAGCTTCTCAAAATGCCATTCGAGGATGTCAAGGTATGGTCCGAGACAAGGGACGAGCCCCTCTCTGTAGATCTATACCTTTACAAGCTATCAAAGAAGAAGCAGGAAGCAAATTCATCATTCATAGACATGCTCAAGAATGTAAGTATAGAGACTCGTGGATGCTAGTTCGTTTTCCAATATATACATACTATTGGAAATTACACCTTATCAATACCTATAATACTGCACGCAATGCGATCTCCCGCATTTCCAGTAATCTTGCTCTCCTTGTTGTTTCCAAGTCCCAAATCATCAGGCTTGGCATGAATTACAACAGTCCTTCCTATAACAGACATGGGACCATACAGATGAACCATAGGGTCTAGATATATGAACTCAAACTCGCCCTTGTCATCGCCCTTGATGTTGTTGATCAGGTCTCCAGCATGTCTCTTCATAGGATCTACCATGATAGATCCATGCTCCATATTGTGAGGATTGTAATGAGCACCTGCGGATTTGCATCCTTCAGTCAGGTTGCCATACTCGTGTATATGGATGGCATGGACGGCTCCGGGCTTGATACCAGTAAAGCGAATGTATATCTGAGTCATGCATGTGGATGAGCACTGGTGGAACTTAACAACACCTGTTATTCCGTACTTGTTATGTGCGGGATCAAAATAAGCTATAGCGTTCATTTATTGAACTCTTAATTCTGTTAGATTATCATGCATCACTCTGTTCTTGATCTTGTTTCGTATAATATAGCCTGCCGATATGAACAGAAGGATTATTTCAGTACAGCTTCTTATCAGGATTGGCATATCACTCACAAAAACACCATAATACAGCCACATAGTGGAAGACATAATACTCAATATACAGAAGGTAAGGGATAGTGAATTTGTACTCTTGTTCTTATACAGAAGAAACATGAAAATAAACCTACCCACGACAGATAACGAGGTGGCAGTATATGGCAGGGTGATCAGTTCATCTGTATTCATAGATGATTGATTATATTATATGAGTGGTTTCCATTAGATCAATGGAAACGTATTTAGCAGTACTTGGAGAGGATATACTGGGCTATCTTTCCAAGACGGGTATTGACAATGCCCATCTGGCCCCTGGCAATAGCATCCTGGTAGAGTGTGGCGATGATCTCATCAGCCTGATCAGACCTGTACTTGCCAGCAAGAGAGACAGTAAGGAGCTTGACGATGAGAGGGTCCTTATCGAGGGACATGTAGTCAATGTTCATACGGGGAACTGTCTGTGTGGTGTAGAGAGGCTGGGATACCTGACCATAGTAGGGACGGGTGGGATCGAAAGCAGTGATGTGTTTGGCAGATCCAGAGACAAAGTACTTCTGACGAACAGCCTGAATGACAAGCTCCTCGCCGGGGGCGCCCTGGGTGTAGGCAATCTGGCAGTAAGGATTGTTGGGATCAGTGGAGCATACATTCTTCATGTAGTTGAGAGAGTTGTAGTTCCAGATACCAGCAGTACGCTGAGCCTGGTCATTAGCAAGAAAACGCATATCAACAGTGGGAAGTGCAAGGTAGTTAATCTGCTCAGGCTTGTATCCAACAATATTAGGACCAACAGCCTCAACGGGTGTATAAACGGGACCAACGTTCTCGGTGTTCATTTCTTCTAAAGGTGGAGGATTAAAGCATCATTTCTATTACATAAAATAGCCACTATGGCACTTGATTTTGTATCTACCGTTAGACCCTATTTATGGTTTGGGTCATACCCTTCACAAGAGAGAATAGACATCCTCGAAGAGTCCGGAGTCCGTTTGTTTGTCAATCTTACCCATTCTTCTGAGAATCTCCCTCCCTATACGACCAACTACATGTACATGAACATACCCATCGAGGACAACAGTATCCCATCCAAGGTATCCCTATTCTGTCTCCAAATGATGGAACTCAAACGAGCCCTCCTCTCCGGATCCATCGCATACGTCCACTGCAAAGGTGGCCACGGCAGATCAGGCATGGTATCCGCCATCCTCCTATCCCTCATAGAGATGATCTCTCCAAGAGACGCCATCAACGAGGTAACCCTCGCCCACAGAGCCCGTCCAAACCTCAGAGACTTCTGGAAGAAGAGACCATGCCCCCACCTCCACGACCAGAGAAAATTCATATACACCCTATTCACCCCATACTATATGACAATCCACGATTACAACATGATACTGGAAAACATACTGGACACAGGATTCAGCCAGTTTCTGTGCAAGTGTAAGATTCCAATCCTAGGATCCCGAAAACCACTAGAGTGCTCCAAAGGATGTATCAATGAGAGTATATGCAGTCAGCTGAATGTAACCAAGCTATCGATGTTTTCTCAAATCTGATTTCCATAGTCGCATATGGAAATTAATAGAAGTCGCAGAACTCCTTGCAGATGGGCTTTCTGATCTTCCTGATATTCTGAGCACAACTGTTGGCATATGCCTGATCAAGGGATGATGTCTTAACCCTGCGAAGAAGATCACGGGAGATGGTCCTGTAGTTGTCAAGAAGGACCTGCATTGTCTGGATGTATGCCTGATCGACATCAAGTGTAAGAGCCTCCTCAATAAGAGCCTCAATCATAAGAGAATGCTTGGTGATGCAGTCTGTGCAGCGTCTGTAAGGGTTGAACAGGTGATCCTCAAGAAGAATCATCTGCTTGCCAATCTCACGCATGTTGAACTCAGGGCTGAAAACCTTATCAAGAGGAGCATCCTCGCCCATAGCATTGGAGCACGAGCACTTGGCCTTGGCACCATCCTTGGAGACAGAGCAGGAGGCCTTGGACTTGGGAGCCTCAGAGAGCATCTGGCCATATCTGGGCTTGATATCGTACTCGAAGCCCTCCTTGGCGGGGGGAGCAATCTGAGAGCCCTGGAGAGCAAGAGCAACCCTCTCGATGGGGATGTTCTTATCCTTGAAGGGGAGCTCAGCGGTGGGGATATTCTCAAATCTGTTATCCCTGTAGTTGATGGGGTTGTAGCGGGTGGGACCAGCAGTGTCGAGAAGGAAGTTGTAAGCCTCATCCTCCTTAGCCATTACGTAGTTCTTAACAGAGGGTAGGTAGATGTCGCTGGGGAAGGTGAATTTCCTGTCCGAGGTGTAGGAGTATGTGTGATGTAAATTGGAGTAGTCGCCAATAGTGTTATAACGAGCGGCCATATTTATTCCTATGAGAGAAAGGGGTTATAAAAAAGTCCAACATCAAAGGGTAAATAAACGATGGGCACCAGATATATCGAAATTAATAGTGCATTTAGAAACCGTAAAGACTACCCTGAGGTTTCTGAATTCATAGTCCCATTTGCCGTTGATAGCTCCTCTGTATATAACAATAGCTATATCAATGATGCATTCCCTCTGTACCAATTCACATCAGGATCAATCAATGCCACCGGATACATGATATCATCGAGCACATCATTCCCTGCAGTTGATGCTCCTATCCACGTAGATGATGCATACATTGGATACAGATTTACAATCAACCAGCCTCCCTCTACTCTAAACACCAATTTGCTGGTTACCGGGTATCTGGCATCTACGTCTGAACTCAGTGTCAATCCAAATGTACAACCTGTGTCAGGAAGTCCTATAGTCCCATACACGACGACATACAGCCTTACTGATACATCACCATTCTATGATGGAACAACAGATACGTATTCATACGTAGTACAGTACAGAGACGATTATGGAAGGATACCTGTAGGCGGTTCTAATGTATTTGCTGGATATTTCCTTGTATTTGAACCTGTATATACTCCTGCAGGTATTCCTCCTAGCCTGTATTGGTCATACACAAAGATCCAATCGTATGATCCTACAACGAATACTGTTATTGCGGATAAGGATCTCAAAAACATACCTTCACCTCCTTGGCCAACTCCCACTGGTACAGACTATAGATACACAATAAGGAAGACTCTTCCTCTTCAAAAAGGATATTTTGGAGGAGCTGTAGCACAGTCTATTGCTATAATAACCACGCCTATTCCTGGACTTAAGCCTGAAGCGTACAAGGGTCTTATATTCTATATCATCCCTTCTTCAACGGATACTATATATCCTGATATTACCACAAACAAGATGACATTCGACGAGTATGCATATGAGATCGTAAAATATGAGCCCCGTCCATTCCCTCTCACCGGAGGTCTTCTGTATCTGGCAAAGAAGATCAATGACGAACTGTATTTTGGTCCTTCAGGCATCTTCTCTGTGGAGAGAGCTTATGAGATCCTTCCTTGTTCAAGGACATCTACTATACCTCTATCCTACTCTGGATCTCTGGTATCACAGGCCGAGACTGTATGTTATGAGGTAGAGCTCCTTGATCTGATCCTTCCCAATGTGGTCCTTACCACTGGCTCTAGAATCATCAAATACCCCTATGTATATGTATCTCTGAAGACAGACGGTACAGATTTCAAGGTTGGACGCAATATCATCACATCCAATAATCCAAACAGTTATGAAGCTACCTTTGTATGCGGTGTAACCAATATTGTAGATCCTGATCAGGCTCGTTTTGTCAAGATCGATGCAATGGGTATGACTCAGACAATCAAGTTCAAGCCTAATTCTACAATGTTCTTCAAGGTCTATCTACCTGATGGAACCCCATTCATACCAGCGGAGGCCGACTATCCTAGCCCCCTGCCTGCTAATCCTCTACTTCAAATCGAAGCCATTTTTGGCGTCAGAAGAGTATAAGCAACCTATAGGATTAATTTCCAAGTAATAAAATGAGCACAAGATACTTGGAAATAA
>JACCDY011360929.1_pt1 | contig 33726 bp, 31 predicted proteins | sample 7446391 | NCBI WGS metagenome assembly JACCDY01 (sample SAMN15323451, study PRJNA562643) | freshwater metagenome | isolation source: river surface water | place: USA:Blue River Watershed | collected 2017-08-18 | reverse complement strand
CATACCGCCACTCTGGTTACCCAGGTGGTCTTACTGCAACCACTTACTCTGAGCTTCTAGAGAAGAACCCAGAGAAGGCTGTAGAGAAGGCAATCAAGGGCATGCTTCCTCACAACAAGCTAGGTGCAACCCAGCTTGCAAAGCTAAAGGTTTACCGCGGTGCTGAGCACCCACACGCTGCACAGCAGCCAAAGCCTTTCATCATCGACCAGGTAGCTCAGTAAGGAATCCCTCGTGGCTAAAGACATCGCAGAAGACGTAGTTTCAACAGAGAGCTACACCACCGAGACCCCTGCAGCTAAGGCTGCACCGGCAAAGTCACGTGGCGCACTGACCACTCCTGGTGCCGGCCTTGGCCGTCGCAAAGAGGCAGTTGCTCGTGTTCGCATCATGCCAGGTACCGGTGTTATCAAGGTAAACGGCCGTGACTTCGCTGAGTACTTCCCAAACAAGCTTCACCAGCAGCTAATCACTGACCCATTCACCATCCTTGACCTAAAGGGTGCTTACGACGTTATCGCTCGTATCTCAGGTGGTGGCTCAGCTGGTCAGGCTGGTGCACTTCGTCTAGGTATTGCTCGTGCACTAAACGAGATCGACCGCGACAACAACCGTCCTTCACTAAAGAAGGCCGGCTTCCTAAAGCGCGACCCACGTGTTATCGAGCGCAAGAAGGCTGGTCTGAAGAAGGCACGTAAGGCTTCTCAGTTCTCGAAGCGTTAATCCAACACTTCACGCTTTCAAAAGCATAGACTCACGATATGGCGAGACTCTTTGGCACCGATGGTGTTCGAGGTCTCGCCAATCGTGATTTAACGGCACAACTTGCATTCGATCTAGCTCAGGCCGCCGCAATTGTGCTTGGCGAAGATGCTCGATCGAGAGGCATAAAGCCAAAAGCGGTTATTGGCCGCGACCCACGTATCTCAGGTGAGTTTCTAGCCGCCGCAATCTCAGCCGGTTTAGCTAGCTCGGGCGTAGACGTTTTTGACGCCGGCGTGCTGCCAACACCGGCAACCGCATTTTTGACTGCCGACCTCGACGCCGACTTTGGCGTCATGATATCGGCCTCGCATAACCCGGCCCCAGACAACGGCATCAAGTTCTTCTCTCGTGGCGGGCACAAATTGCCCGATGAAGTTGAAGACAAAATTGAAGCGGCTATCGGTGCTGAAAAACTTGCCCCGCTAGGCGGCGCAGTTGGTCACGTACAGCGGTTCGCTGACGCCGAGGACCGCTACATTGTTCACCTCTTGCGTTCACTACCAAACCGCCTTGACGGCCTAACCGTGGTTGTTGACTGTGCTCACGGTGCAGCAGCGGGCGTATCGCCGCAGGTATTCACCGATGCTGGAGCAAAGGTATTTGTTATCGGGGCAGAGCCAGATGGCAACAACATCAACCTTGGCTACGGTTCAACCCACATGTCTGCATTGCAGTCGGCTGTGCTCGAGCACGGCGCCGATTTTGGTGTGGCGCACGATGGAGATGCCGACCGCTGCTTGGCTGTTGACGCCAGCGGAGCGATTATCGACGGTGACCAGATCATGGCGATTTTGGCGCTATCTCTGAAGGAGCGCGGCCAATTGGCCCGCAACACTTTGGTGGCCACCGTGATGAGTAACCTCGGCTTGAGAATTGCCATGCACGAGAACAACATCGAGATGATTGAAACCGGTGTTGGTGACCGCTACGTTCTAGAAGCGATGCGCGACGGTGGTTACACTCTCGGTGGCGAGCAATCGGGGCATGTTATTTTTGCCCAGTATGCAACCACCGGTGACGGAATTCTGACCGGCCTAAAAATTGGCGCCGAGATGGCCCGCACTAAAAAATCTTTGGCGGAACTTGCTTCGGTCATGAACATCTATCCGCAGGTTTTGATCAATGTGCCTGGAGTAGATAAAACTCGAGTCGAGACTGATGCCGAACTGCAGAAGGTCGTGGCCGAGGCTGAAGCCGATCTGCACGGTACCGGACGAGTTCTCTTGCGTGCCTCGGGCACCGAGCCATTGGTTCGCGTGATGGTCGAGGCTGCCGAAGCCGGCACTGCCCAGTCTTGGGCTGAGCGTATTGCCCGCGTAGTTGAAAAGCAGCTGGCTCTCTAAAACCTGACGGTTTTGGCCAAATTACTTGCCCGCACCAAGAAGTTTTTGGATGTCGCCAAAGACCTCCAAGCCGGCACAGGTTCCGCGCCCCTCATACAAAACTGATCCATCAGTGCTCATGTGCCTGAGCTCGATCACTGCATCTAGAGTTTCTTCAACCCGCTGGTACATGGCCGACCTAAGCGGTGCGTGAAGCAGCCCGCCCCTGACCCGCGCAGCCCTAATTTCAAGGGTTCCATCTGGTCCGGTGAGCGACCAGGTGACGTGTGAGTCATCGATGTTCAAAAGGGATTCTTTGGAGCCGTTGTAGGTGGCCCAACGATGCAGTTTGCCCGAATGTTTGAAGCCGATGATGAAACCCCGGAACGAGCTGGCCAACCAAGGGATTATGGCCACTGATGCCACCAGTGAGGCATCGGCCGCACCCTCAAAATGATTTGAAGCCATCCACACGTATCCGGCGGGGAAGGATTTTCCCCAATCCTTCTCGATGTAACCTCGGCCACCCGCTAGATCTACTTGGTTGCCTTCAATCTCAAGTACGCCACCAAGGCTGTGGCCAAAACTCACCACACCGTGAAAACACTCCATGAGAGGAACCATGCCGTACCAACCCATGATTCCTGGTTCGCGCAGGGTCACCGGCCACGGATCTAGGGGAGTCGTGTACCTAACCTGCCCGCGCAATTGAGGTAGGTCAAGATATGCTCCGAAGGCATTGAAGGTGTTGTTGCCAATCTTGACTTCAAATTTATCTGTGGCTGCGTGAAAGTCATCGGTGTTGAATTTATGAAACCAAGACCGGCCGGTAAGGCCATCGAGTACCTGAATAAACGCCTGGTTTTCATCAGGGCTAGAGCCACGCTGGCCGCGAAAGATGCCGGGAATTACCGCCCACCGTTGGGTCTGGTCGGCGCTGACAATTTTGATGTACCAGCCCTCAAAAAACAGATTGTTTTTGCCGGTTCCATGAAAAGCCTCAGGGTGCATTACCCCCTGTATGAAAGCACCGATACTCTGCATGCCTTCACACTACGCCCAAAACCGGGGGTTTAGAGCTTGCGAAGCAGAACGCGCTCAACCTGGTGGTTGGAGCCCTTTTGCAGCACGAGCGTTGCGCGCGAACGGGTTGGCAAAATGTTCTCAACCAGGTTTGGCAAGTTGATAGTCGACCAGATTTCGTTGGCACGGGCCAGAGCCTTTTCAACATCCATCTCGGCATAGCGGTGAAAATATGAGGCTGGGTTGGTAAAGGCCGATTCACGCAATTTATAGAAGCGGTTCAAGAACCATTCGGTGATGTTTTCGGTGGCTGCATCCACATAAATTTTGAAGTCAAAAAAGTCACTCAGAGCCACATCTTGGCCAGTGCCCGGTGACTGAAGAACGTTCAAACCCTCGATGATCAGTACATCTGGTCGAGTTACAGTGGCGGTCTCACCCGGCACAATGTTGTAACTCAAGTGTGAGTAAACCGGCGCTGTGGTTTCGGCCGCACCGCTCTTGATGTCGGCTACAAACTTGAGCAGGGCAAGGCGGTCATAAGATTCTGGAAACCCCTTGCGGTGCATGATCCCGCGCTTCTCCAGCTCTTCGTTCGGGTACAAAAATCCATCGGTGGTGATGAGCTCAACCTGCGGGGTGCCGTCCCAGCGGCTCAGCAACTCTTTGAGCAAACGTGAAACGGTTGACTTGCCAACTGCCACAGAACCGGCAACACCGATGATGAAAGGCACGCGACCTGATTGGCTGCCCAGAAAGTTTGAGGTGGCTTGGTGAAGCTTTTGGTGCTCAGCCACGTAGAGGTTTAACAATCGGCTGAGCGGAAGGTAGACGTCTTTGACTTCTTTGATATCCAAGAAGTCACCAAGGCCCCGGATTTGCTGAATTTCGGCCTCAGTTAGGGGGAGGTCGGTGGTATTTCCGAGTTCTGCCCAGTCGGCTCGAGAAATCTCATTGAAAGGGCTCAGCGCATCGCTCACAAAGAGCCATTCTGCCGTAAATTAGAAGCCATGTGTGGAATCGTCGGTTACGTAGGCCCAAAATCAACTCTGGATGTGCTTCTAGGTGGCCTTCGTCGACTTGAATACCGCGGTTACGACTCAGCTGGAGTATCGGTGGTCACCAACGGTGGCAGCCTTGAAACCCGTAAAAAAGCTGGCAAGTTGGACAACCTGGTTTCAGAAATCACCAACCACCCGGTTGCTGACTCTCACATTGGTATTGGCCACACTCGCTGGGCAACGCACGGTGCGCCAACTGACGGCAACGCACACCCACACCTTGGTGGCCCAACCAGCAAACTGGCCCTGATTCACAATGGAATCATCGAAAACTTCTCGGCTCTGAAGGCCGAGCTTTTGGCTGAGGGAACCCGCTTTGCCAGCGAGACCGACTCTGAAGTGGCAGCTCACCTGATTGCCCGTGAGTTTGAAAAGACCAACGACCTGCCGACCGCGTTTGCCAACGTAGTCAACCGCCTTCACGGCGCATTCACCATCTTGGTAATTCACGAGGATCAGCCAGATGTGGTTTTGGCAGCTCGCCGCAATGCACCGTTGGTCATTGGCCTGGGCGATGGCGAGAACTTTTTGGGTTCTGACGTTGCCGCATTCGTCGAGCACACCAAGCGCGCCATTTCGGTGGGTCAGGATGAAATCGTCATCTTGCGCGCCGACTCGGTCGAGGTGCGTACCTTTGACGGTGCACCGGTTGAGCCAACCGAATTCACTGTTGACTGGGATGCCTCGGCAGCCAGCAAGGGTGGCTGGTCAAGCTTTATGGCCAAAGAGATTGCCGACCAGCCTCAGGCGGTTGCCGACACTCTCATGGGTCGTTTGGCCTCTGATGGTTCGGTGACCCTGTCTGAAATCGATGGACTTTCTGAACAGGACATCCTGGCGATTGATCGCATCATCATGGTGGCCTGCGGTACCGCAGCGTATGCCTGCGATGTTGCCAAGTACGCCATCGAGAAATTCTCCAGAATTCCGGTACAGGTTGAGCTCTCTCACGAGTTCCGCTACCGCGACCCAATCGTGACCCCAAACACCTTGATTGTTGCCGTGAGCCAGTCGGGCGAGACCATGGATACCCTAATGGCAACCAGATACGCCAAAGAAGCCGGCGCCAAAGTGCTGGCCATTTGCAACACTCAGGGTGCAACCCTGGCCCGTGAATCTGACGCAGTTATTTACACCCACGCAGGCCCAGAGGTGGCGGTTGCTTCGACCAAGGCACTAGTTGCCCAAATCACCGCCGGGTACCTCTTGGCGCTATTTTTGGCTGCCGGCCGCGCAGCAACTCCAAAGGCAGAGCTGGCGCGACTTGGCCAGGAACTTTTGAAGATGCCGGCTAACGTAACCCAGGTACTTGAGCGCCTCGACCCAATCCGTGAACTTGCCAAGCAAATGGCAGAGGCTAAATCTGTGCTGTTCTTGGGCCGAAATGTTGGGTTCCCGATTGCCATGGAAGGCGCGCTGAAGCTTAAGGAATTGGCCTACATCCACGCTGAAGGATTTGCCGCTGGTGAACTGAAGCACGGCCCCATTGCTTTGATTGAAGAGGGTCAGCCGGTATTTGTGATTGTGCCAAGCCCGCATGATGCTGACAGTCTGCACCCGAAGGTTATCTCTAACATCCAAGAGATTCGTGCCCGCGGTGCACAGGTGATTGCCATTGCCGAAGAGGGTGACACTGAGGTTGGCAACTTTGCTGAGCACGTAACTTTTGTGCCTTCCTGCGAAAACATTTTCTCGGCAATTCTTAACGTCATTCCGCTTCAGACATTTGCACTCGAGTTGTCACAGGCCAAGGGGCTTGATGTAGATCAGCCTCGAAACCTGGCCAAGTCAGTAACCGTCGAATAAATGATTATCGGTGTTGGTGTAGATACGGTTCAGCTGAGCCGGTTTGAGGCAAAACTAACCGAGACCCCGCGACTCAAAGATCGACTTTTTTTAGACATCGAAACTATTGATGCAAGCATCAAAACTATGGCCGGACGGTTTGCTGCCAAAGAGGCTGTTATCAAAGCCTTGAGCGGAGCGCCCGGAATTGAGTGGCACGGCATTGAGGTGGGTAAAGAATCTACCGGTAAGCCGGTGATTTGGCTGCACGGCGAAACAGCTAGTGTGGCACTTAGGGCAGGCGTGAGAAAATTGCACCTGTCGATTAGCCACGACGGAGATGTTGCCGTGGCCTTTGTAGTTGCCGAAGGAGGTCTTTGATGCGCGAGTTGTTGATTGACCTCGATGCGGTGGCCACCAACTTAAAGACTATGAAGGCCCGCGTTGGCCAGGCCATGGTCATGGGCGTTGTGAAGGCTGATGCCTACGGGCACGGCATGATTCCGGTGGCTCGCAAACTCGAGGCGGCCGGCGTTGATTACCTTGGCGTTGCCGATGTCAGTGAAGCCCTTGAACTCCGTGATGCTGGAATTGATTTGCCGATTTTGGCCTGGCTTCACGACCCACGCGAGACGTTTGTGCGTGCGGTAGCTGCCGGAATTGAGTTGGGCGTTGCCAACGTTGAGCAGCTGGAGCGGGTGGCCAAAGCTGCCGAACACCTTGGTCGCGTTGCCCGCGTTCACCTCAAGGTTGATACCGGTCTGGGCCGCAACGGCGCAAGTGCTGCCGAGTGGCCATCGGTGTTAAAAACTGCACACGGATTAGTGGCAGAGGGCTTTGTTCAGGTGGTCGCGATTTTTAGTCACCTGTCATGCACCAGCGAGGCCGACGACCTGATGCAAATCGAGCGGTTTGAATCTGCCTGCCAAGCGGCCCGAGATGCCCAAATTGATTTCGAGCTGCGGCACCTAACTGCCTCTGACGGCTCGCTGCGTTACCCGCAGGCTCACTACGAAATGGTTCGTCTCGGCATTGCGCTTTATGGGCTATCGCCGTTTACCGAAAACCACTCTTCAGACTTTGGGTTGGTGCCGGCAATGACCGCAACCGCTTTGGTAACCCAGGTCAAGCGCGTTGAGGCGGGTCACGGTGTGAGCTACGGGTATTTGCACCGAACTCAGGCTGAAAGCACCTTGGCTCTAGTGCCAGTTGGTTATGCCGAGGGTCTGCCGCGAAATGCCAGTGGGCGTGCACAGGTTTCAATCAACGGCAAGAACTACCCAATCAGCAGTCGAATTGCCATGGATCAATTTGTCTTGGATGTCGGCGACGATCAGATTGCTGAGGGCGACACCGTAACTATTTTTGGTGACCCGGCTGCTGGCGTGCCTTCTGCCGATGACTTGGCCGTGGCCGCTGACACTATCAACTACGAAATTGTTACCCGCATCGGTGGACGCTTCAAGCGCCACTACCTAGGTGAAGAAGTTTAGATGGCCAAGGTTCTGGCCAAACTAACCATCGAAACCCCAGAAGAAATGCACGAACTGGGGCTGCGCTTGGCTGCCCTTTTTCAAGCCGGCGACCTCATTCTGCTAACCGGCCCCCTCGGTGCCGGCAAGACCACACTCACTCGCGGAATCGGTGAGGCCTTGGGCGCCATCGGAAATGTCTCGAGCCCAACTTTCGTTTTGGCTCGAACCCACTCCTGTGGCGAGGGTCGGCCAGCCTTGGTGCACGTCGACGCCTACCGCCTATCGAGCGCTGCCGAACTCGATGACTTGGATATCGATTTTCCTAATTCCATAACCATCGTGGAGTGGGGCAAAGGGCTTACCGACGGCATCACCGATGACTGGCTTGAAATTGAAATTGAGCGTGATCACACCGGAGAGTCCGAGATTCGTGAGCTGGTTTTGACCGGTTATGGCGAGCGTTGGGCGGGTGTGAAGTTCTAGTGGGTTACCAACTGATCATTGACACCTCAGCCGGAACCTCGGTTGCCCTAACTCGCGCCGGTGCGCCCATCGCCGAGTACAACGACTCCAGCAACATGAAGCACGCCGAGGGCATCGGTGCTGCTATTGCTGACGTGCTGGCACAGGGTGGCGTAAATGCCAAGGACGTGGCCTCGGTTGTTGTTGGGCGAGGGCCGGCGCCATTCACCGGCTTGCGGGTTGGAATTGCCGCGGCCATGATGTTTGCCGAGGGCGCCGGGGCCAAGCTGTTTGGCGTGGTTAGCCTTGACGCAATTGCTTTGGAAGCACTGAATGATGAGGCAATTGCCGCTCAGGTTGCCGCGGGTGTACCGCTGTTGGTTACTGCCGATGCCCGCCGCCAAGAGGTCTACTGGGGTCTCTACTCCGGGGTTTCAAAATCGGGGGCACCAATCTGTATAGAAGGGCCGGGGGTAATCAAGCCGGCCGCGCTCGCCGAATTAATGCAGCAGCGTGGTGTCCAACCAATTGAGGTTAGCTCTACGGTTTTTGCAACCAACCTAAGCCAGGTGTTTGACGCACAGGTTATTGACGGCACAGCCAGCCAGGATGTTTCGGCGCTATACCTTCGTGAGCCGGATGCGGTGCCTTCACCGGGTAAGAAGGTAAGCGGATGAACAGTTGGGTAATTCGCAGCGCAATTGAGTCTGATCTTGACTCAATCATGGCCCTAGAGCACGAATGCTTTCCGGTCGATGCTTGGTCGCGCGAGAACATGCACTTTGAGATTTTGGCCCACCACACCCACTATCTGGTTGCGCACATCGGGGCAGATTTAGTGGCATTTGCGGGGCTAAGCAAGGTGCCCGGCAGTGAACAAAGTGACATTCAAACCATTGCCGTTGCCGACTCGATCAGAGGGCGCGGCTTGGGCAAGCAGCTCATGAACCAGCTTTTGTCTGAAGCTCGCCGACTGCATGCCACCGAGGTGTTCCTTGAGGTCCGCGCCGATAACTTGCCGGCCCAAAAGCTCTACGAATCGCTGGGTTTTGAACACATCGATACTCGCAAGCGCTACTACCAGCCTGACAACGTTGATGCCTGGGTGATGCGGCTGCAGTTTGCCAAAGGGTCAATTGGCCGCGAGCCAATCGTTTTGGGTATCGAGTCATCCTGTGATGAAACCGGCGTGGGCATTGTTCGCGGGTCGACTCTGATGGCCAACGTTATTTCTTCTTCGATGGATGAGCACGCGCGATTTGGCGGAGTGGTACCCGAGATTGCTGCCCGAGCGCACCTTGAGGCACTGCAGCCAACCCTGCACCAAGCGCTAGCGGCGGCAAAGTTGAGTCTCAAGGACATCGATGCCATTGCTGTGACCAACGGCCCTGGCCTAGGCGGCGCGCTGATGGTGGGCGTCGGCGCGGCCAAGGCGCTATCGGTTGCCCTAGACAAGCCGATTTACGCAGTGAACCACCTGGTTGGGCACGTTGGCGTTGACATTTTGGAACGCGGCAAGCTTGAAACCCCAACTATCGCGCTTCTGGTCAGCGGTGGGCACACCTCGCTGCTTTTGGTTCGCGACCTGCTCGATGACGTTGAACTGTTGGGCGAGACCATCGATGATGCCGCGGGCGAGGCATTCGACAAGGTTGCCCGAGTGCTTGGGCTCAAGTATCCTGGCGGCCCTGAGATTGATCGCGCAGCCGTCGGCGGTGACCCAAAGGCCATTCGTTTTCCACGCGGATTGAGTTTGCCGAAGGACATGGAGAAGCACCGCTACAACTTTTCGTTCTCAGGTTTGAAAACGGCGGTGGCTAGGTGGGTTGAGTCTGCCGAGACCCGCGGTGAGCCGATCAATAAGGCCGATGTTGCGGCAAGTTTTAGAGAAGCAGTTGCCGATGTACTGGTGACCAAAGCGGTCAACGCTTGCCTGGATTACGGGGTTCCGCGCCTTCTCTTGGGTGGCGGTGTGGTGGCCAACTCACGGCTTCGCGAACTAGCTGCCGAAAAGTGTGCCGCTCACGGCATTGAGCTCCGAATTCCGGCGCTTAGTTTGTGCACCGATAACGGCGCAATGATTGCTGCGCTTGGCGCGCAACTCATGATGGCCGGCCGCCAGCCTTCATCGCTGAATTTTGGAGCGGACTCGACACTGCCTGTTACCTCGGTACAAACTCACTAGTTAAGCCCAGCGTTCTCACAGGCTGTTCTCAGCCTTGATTGTTTGACTGAACGCGAGTTGAAAAACTTATCTACCTAAGGAGTAAGCCAAATGGCTGACAAGACTGAAAAGACTGAAGCTACCGAAAAGGCAGCTAAAAAGACCGAGGCCGCTGCGACTCAGGCTGTTGAGAGCCCTGTTGCTGCAAAGAAGTTTGACTTCACCTCACTTAACTCGCTGGCTGTAGTTTCACTAGCAACCGCGCTAACCAGCGTTGGTGCTGTAGCTGCGGTTATCACCGGTCACATTGCCTTGGCTCAGATCAAGAAGTCGGGTGCTTCTGGTCGCGCACTGGCAATCGCTGGTTTGGTGGTTGGTTATGCAACCATCGCGTTCTGGGCTTTCTCAAGCCTGGTCTGGGTTGGCCTTGCCCTCAAGGGCTTTGGTGCCGGCTACGGCATGATGGGCTGGGACTACATGGGCAATGGACACTTTGGCCCAGGAATGATGGGCAATAACTAAAGGTTTCAAATAGAGTTCGCGAGTCTGACCTATTTCAGTGCTTCGCAAACAAGAACTCGATGGGCGTCGCCCACTCTGGTAACAATCAGGGTGGCGGCGCCTTTTCCTTTGGGCGCTAATTCTTTTCGAAGTTCCTCGGGCACAACATCCGAGCCGCGCTTTTTGATTTCGAGAATTCCGATACCGCGCTCGCGCAAATAGGCCTTGAGTTTCTTGCGGTCAAACGCCAGGTTTTCAAGCACCCGATACCCCTTTAGCCACGGTGACTTTATTTCGGTGGCCGCAGTCAGGTATGCAATTTCTGGGCTAAAAATATGGGCACCGATGCTCTGCGCCAATTGCCCCAGCAGGTGAGAGCGGATTACCGCGTTGTCGGGTTCGTAAACAAATTCCTCAAGCTCACCAAGGTCGGCGTCTAGGCGCTCGGTCGAGTCGCTGGTGATCTCGTGCTTTGCATCGGCGGTGATTAGTAGTGCTGAACGTTTGATGTTTGGCCTGGCCAGGGACCCAAACCATAGGGTTAGTTCGACTAAGTTGCCACCAACTGAAACCCACTGGGCCTCGGCGTCGTCGGGGATGCCCTCGTGCGGGTGGCCAGGGCCAAATTTGACGCCGGTTGGTTTTTGAGCAGCGGCCGCCAAAACAAAATCAAACGATGGAGAAAACGCCGCTGGGTCAAATTTTCGGGTGGCTCGTTCACGATTTGGGCCACCGAGTTCGCGGCGGGCTGGGTCAAGAAACAGCGCACCAAACGGGCTGAGGTCAATCTCGGTTACGTCTGCCTGCTGCACCTCGGCATTATCAAATGGCGCCAGGTTATAGGTGGCAATCGCGGCCGTTACCTCGTCAAGTTCAAAGGCGTGAACCTTGATGTCAAGGCTTGCCAGTGCCAAAGATTCAGCCCCGATACCGCAACCCAAATCAGCAACATCATCAATACCCGCTTTGCGAAACCGATCGGCGTGAAGCGCGGCGACGTTCAGTCGCGAAGCCTGCTCGAGCCCGGCCTCGGTGAACAGCATTCGGTCGGCAAATGGCCCAAATTTGGCCTTGGCTTGGCGCCGCAGTTTGGCTTGGGTTAGCACAGTGGCTACTAAGCCAGGGTCGCTACCGCCAGCTCTAAGTTTCGAAACCAGCTGCACGACATCGGTTTTGGCTTCGAGGGGACCGACTTTTTCTAACAGCGCTTGACCCTCGGCAGAGAGCAGTGCAATAAAGTCTTGGCGATCCATATTCCTAGGCTACCAATCAGCCACCAGCGAACAGTTTTTAGCACTCAACGGGAGAGAGTGCTAACATGGAAGCACAACCCGTCTTAGAAGAAAAGGTCAAAATGTCGGTTCAGATTAAGCCACTTGAAGATCGCATTGTTGTTCGCCCAGTAGAGGCCGAGCAGGTCACCGCTTCGGGTCTGGTTATTCCAGACACCGCAAAAGAGAAGCCACAGGAGGCCGAGGTTATTGCCGTAGGTCCAGGCCGCATCGACGAGCGTGGCAACCGCATCCCGGTTGACGTTGCTGTCGGCGACAAGGTTATTTTCTCGAAGTACGGCGGCACCGAGCTTAAGTTCGCTGGCGAAGAGTTCCTAGTGCTATCAGCTCGCGATGTTCTTGCAGTTGTAGTTCGCTAAGAATCAAAAACTTGGAGAGACCCTGGCCTAGTGCTGGGGTCTTTCTTTTTACCCAAATCAACTTTTAGGCAGGCCCGTCTTGGCGGGTAGAATTGACAAATGACTTCTCATGACCCTTTTGGCTTTGTAGGCCTGACATACGACGACGTCCTTCTTCTTCCTGGTGAATCAAACATCGTTCCATCCGGTGTAAACACCAAGACTCGTATCACCAAGCGCCTTGAGGTAAACGTGCCTTTGCTGTCTTCAGCAATGGACACCGTGACCGAGGCCCGGATGGCAATTGCAATGGCACGCCAGGGCGGTATCGGTGTGCTTCACCGCAACCTTTCACTTGACGCTCAGGCCAGCGAAGTTGACCTAGTCAAGCGCTCTGAAGCCGGAATGATTACCCACCCGGTAACCACAACCCCGCTTGCCACCATTCAAGAGGTAGACGAGCTTTGTGGCCGCTACCGCGTTTCTGGCCTTCCGGTCGTTGACGAAGATGGTCGCCTAGTGGGCATCGTGACCAACCGCGATATGCGATTTGTGCTTGATGTTCAGCGGACTACAACTTTGGTAAAAGACGTCATGACTCCGATGCCTTTGATCACCGCACCTTTCGACATCAACCCAGATGATGCGATTGCAATTTTTGCTCAGCACCGAATTGAGAAGCTTCCGCTGATTGATGGCTCAGGAAAACTCCGCGGCCTAATCACCGTCAAGGACTTCGACAAGTCAGAGAAGTATCCATTGGCTTCGAAAGACGCAAACGGGCGCCTTTTGGTTGCTGCCGCTGTGGGCGTTGGCCAGGATGCCTGGGAGCGCTCAATGGCCTTGGTTGAAGCCGGCGTTGACCTTTTGATTGTTGACACCGCGCACGGTCACAACAATGCCGTTCTCGAAATGATTGCCAAGCTAAAGGCTGAACCATTTGCCAAGAACGTTGACATCATGGGCGGAAACGTAGCCACCCGTGAGGGCGCTCAGGCTTTGGTTGATGCAGGTGCTGACGCCGTGAAGGTGGGTGTTGGTCCGGGCTCAATCTGTACCACCCGCGTAGTTGCTGGTGTAGGTGTGCCTCAGGTCACCGCTGTTTACCAGGCTTCTCTAGCAGCTCGACCAGCCGGCGTTCCAGTAATCGCCGATGGTGGTTTGCAGTATTCAGGTGACATTCCAAAGGCCATCGTGGCCGGTGCCAACGCGGTAATGATCGGCTCACTTCTTGCCGGTACCGATGAAGCCCCTGGCGACATCACCTTTGTTGGTGGCAAGCAGTACAAGACCTACCGCGGCATGGGTTCATTGGGTGCCATGCAGTCTCGTGGCCAGGCCAAGTCTTACTCAAAGGACCGTTACTTCCAGGATGACGTCCTTCGCGAGGACAAGCTGGTTCCAGAGGGCATCGAGGGCCGCGTTGCTTACCGCGGTTCAGTGGCCACTGTGGTTCACCAGTTGGTCGGAGGCCTTCGTGCCTCAATGGGCTATGTCGGCTCAGAGACAATCCCTGAACTACAGGAAAAGGGAAAGTTTGTTCGCATCACTGCGGCCGGACTAAAAGAGTCTCACCCACACGACATCCAGATGACCGTTGAAGCACCAAACTACGGAACCCGCTAAATAGCGGCCGGTTTAGGAAACAAAACTTATGAGTGAAATGGAAATCGGTCGCGGCAAGCGTGGCCAGCGCGCCTGGGCGTTTGACGACATCGCAATTGTGCCGTCACGCCGCACCCGCGACCCACGCGATGTTTCAACTACCTGGAAGATCGACGCTTACGATTTTCAGCTGCCGGTTATCGGTGCACCAATGGACTCTGTGGTCTCACCTGAAACTGCAATTGCCATTGGCAAGCTGGGTGGTTTGGGTGTACTTGACCTTGAAGGTCTGTGGACTCGCTACGAAGACCCAACCCCGTACCTGAGCGAAATCGCCAAGTTGCCAGCTGAGGCTGCAACCCAGCGCATGCAGCAGATTTACTCCGAGCCAATCAAGGCTGAGTTGATTCGCGACCGCATTGCCCAGATCCGCGCAGCGGGCGTTACCGTTGCCGGTGCACTCTCACCAAAGCGTGCAGCAGAGTTCAGCGACACCGTTATCAAGGCTGGCGTTGACATGTTCGTGATTCGCGGAACCACCGTCTCAGCCGAGCACGTTTCAAAGACCCAAGAGGCCCTAAACCTCAAAGAGTTCATCTACAAGCTTGATGTTCCGGTAATCGTTGGCGGTGCTGCTACCTACACCTCAGCGCTGCACCTAATGCGCACCGGTGCCGCTGGTGTTCTTGTTGGCTTTGGCGGTGGCGCAGCATCTACTACTCGCCGTGTGCTTGGCATTCATGCACCGATGGCCACAGCCGTGGCCGATGTCGCCGGCGCTCGCCGTGACTACATGGATGAGTCTGGCGGCCGCTACGTTCACGTGATTGCTGACGGTGGCTTGGGCACAGCCGGAGACATTGTGAAGGCAATTGCCGTTGGCGCCGACGCCGTAATGCTGGGCTCAGTATTGGCCCGAGCAGAAGAGGCACCGGGTCAGGGTTGGCACTGGGGGCAAGAGGCCTTCAACCAAGAGCTTCCTCGTGGTCACAAGGTTGAGGTCGGCACCGCCGGCACCCTTGAGCAGATTCTGGTTGGACCATCTTCAAAGGCCGATGGCTCAACAAACCTAATGGGCGCGCTTCGTCGTTCAATGGCAACTACCGGATACTCCGACGTCAAGGAGTTCCAGCGCGTTGACGTTGTAGTGGCTCCGTACCACGCCTAAAAGCCATGCCAAAAAGGGCGCCAAACTTCTTTACTGTCGCTAGACAGCCAAAGTGGATTGGCGCTCTTTTGCTTTCTCTTGGCGTTGCCGCCATTTTTGCGCTGCTTGGTCAGTGGCAACTAGATCGAACCTTTACCAAAGACATTCCGGCCGTTACCGCTCAAAACCTTGATTCGGTTTCGGTCACGATCGATACCCAAAACGTCTACATCGTGGCCAACCGTTTGCACAAGGGTGAACTCGGTTACTGGCTGGTGGCAAATTCCACCGATGAGGCCGGGCGCAGCCAAACTTTGGCTTTGGGTTGGTCTGCCGACTTGGATGAGCTGAAGGCCGAGCGTCAGGCAATCAGGACCTCGATGATTGCCCAGCAGTTGGTCACATTCGAAGGCGTACTAATTCCGACCGAAGCCCCGCAGCGTCAAACCAGAGAAGAGAGCTACATCTTCGATTCGCTATCACTGGCGCAATTGGTGAACTTCTATTCACCCGATGAACCAATTGAATCGAACCCACAAATTTTGGCTTTCACCGGTCACAGCCAGGCTTCGGCTTGGCCGCCACTTCAGGCCATCGAGGTTACCTACGATCAGGGTCAGCAGATTAACTGGTTGAGCGCTTTTTACTTTTTAGAGTGGATTGTCTTCGCCGGTTTTGCCGTGTTCCTTTGGTGGCGTTTGGTTCGAGACGAACAAATCCGCCTTGGCAGTGAACCGGTAAACTAGACCAATGACCTCCCCAAACGCTGCCCAGGTACCAACTATTAAGTCGGCCCTAAAGTGCTTCAAGGTCACCTCATACATCACCGGTATCTTCTTGATTTTGATCATGGTCCTGTGGGCAATTCGTTTGATTTGGAGCGCAGATGTTTGGATCGGCGGACCAGACGGACTCATTGCGCTGGCTCAGTTTTCAGTAGACCCATCAACCGGCGAAAAAGTTGGTTTGCCAGGTCCACAAATTCCAAATGACTTCACAACTGTTTCGCTGATCATTCACGGATGGCTCTACGTGGCCTACCTGTTCGGCGACTTCAGGCTCTGGACTCTGCTCCGTTGGAGCTTCTTGCGTTTCTTGGTAATTGCTCTTGGTGGAGTAATTCCTTTCCTCTCATTCTTCACCGAGCGCTACTACTCCAAGGTGGCCGAAGCTGATCTAAAGAAGGTGGCCTAATGACCGCTAACCGCCCAGTTCTAGTCGTTGACTTCGGCGCGCAGTACGCACAGCTAATTGCTCGTCGCGTGCGCGAAGCATCGGTGTATTCAGAAATTGTGCATCACAACGTAACCGCTGCTGAGGTAGCGGCAAAAAACCCGCTTGCCATCATTCTTTCGGGCGGCCCATCATCGGTGTACGAAGATGGCTCACCAAAGCTTGACCCTGCAATTCTTGAGTTGGGCGTGCCTGTGCTTGGCATTTGCTACGGTTTTCAGACCCTGGCCAACACGCTGGGCGGCACCGTTGAACCAACCGGTATTCGCGAATACGGCGCTACCGAACTTACAGTCAAGGCAGGTGGTCAGATTCTTGATGGCCAGCCTGAGTCACAGATTTGCTGGATGAGCCACGGCGACCAGGTAACCAAGGCGCCTGAGGGCTTTGAGGTTTTGGCTTCGACCGACATCACCCCGGTTGCTGCCTTTGCCAACCACGAGAAGAAGATCTACGGCGTGCAGTGGCACCCTGAAGTCAAGCACTCTCAGTTTGGCCAGGACGTCCTGGTTAACTTCTTGCACAACGCTGCCGGAATTCCGGCTGACTGGAACTCGGGCAACGTTATTGCCGAGCAGGTTGAGAAGATCCGTGCTCAGGTCGGCGACGCCCGCGTAATTTGTGGTCTTTCAGGTGGTGTTGACTCAGCTGTTGCCGCTGCGTTGGTTCACAAGGCTGTTGGTGACCAGCTGGTTTGCGTATTCGTAAACCACGGTCTGTTGCGCCAGGATGAAGCCGAGCAGGTAGAGCGCGACTATGTAGCCGCCACCGGTATCCGCTTGGTCACCGTAAATGTTGAAGACAAGTTCCTAAACGCCCTTGCCGGTGTCAGTGACCCTGAAACCAAGCGCAAGATTATTGGTCGCGAATTTATCCGCACCTTCGAAGAAGCTCAGGCTGCTCTTTACGAAGAGTCAAAGGCAGATAACCGCCCGATCAAGTTCTTGGTTCAGGGCACCCTTTACCCAGATGTAGTTGAATCTGGTGGCGGTGCAACCGCGGGCATCAAGAGCCACCACAACGTTGGTGGATTGCCTGACGACATTGAGTTTGAACTGGTCGAGCCACTTCGTACCCTGTTCAAGGATGAAGTGCGTGCCATCGGTGCCGAACTTGGTCTTCCGGCTGAAATTGTTCAGCGTCAACCGTTCCCAGGCCCAGGCCTCGGAATCCGCATTGTCGGCGAGATCACCAAGGAGCGTCTAGACCTGCTTCGCAAAGCGGACGCGATTGTGCGTGCTGAGCTAACCGCTGCTGGGCTTGACGCTGAAATTTGGCAGTGCCCGGTTGTGCTGCTTGCTGATGTTCGCTCAGTTGGCGTGCAGGGAGATGGCCGCACCTACGGTCACCCAATTGTTTTGCGTCCGGTTTCTTCTGAAGATGCCATGACCGCTGACTGGACTCGCGTGCCTTACGACGTGCTGGCCAAAATCTCAAACCGCATCACAAATGAGGTAGACGGCGTCAACCGAGTGGTTCTTGACGTAACCTCAAAGCCACCAGGCACCATTGAATGGGAATAGTCCTTAAATGAAGGTTTTTGGTCACCGCGGTGCCTGCGGTTATCGTCCAGAAAACACCCTCGAATCTTTTGAGTTGGCGTTTCAACAGGGCGCAGTCGCAATTGAGTGTGACCTGGTGCCAACCAAAGACCATCGTTTGATTATTCGTCACGAGAACGAACTTTCGCACACCACTGACATTCAGAGTCACCCTCAGTTTGCCGATCGGTTCAAGGAAGTTCTGATGTATGGCCACTGGCCAGTCGAGGGCTGGTTCAGCGAAGATTTCACTTTGGCTGAGATAAAACAACTTCGAGCCATCGAGCGGATTCCTGACGAAAGGCCGGGCAGCGCCAAATTTGATGGCCAGTTTGGCATTCCGACTATCGAAGAGCTGCTAGCCGCTGATTTCATCGATGGCAAGAGCTTGATTATCGAAGTCAAGCATGGAGCGCACTTTGCGCAACTTGGTTTCGACATGGTTGGCGACCTAAAGTCAGCAATCGATTCCAGCGACTATAAATCTCGTGGTGTTGAGCTGGTCTTTGAAAGCTTCAACCTTGAGGTCACCGTGGAACTCAAGCAAAGAATCGCCGGCGAGCATAAATATGTTTTCTTGGTTGACACTTGGGGCATGCCCACCGAGGTTTCCATCGATGAATTTTTGGACGATGTAGCCAGCAAAGTTGACGGCATTAGCTTTAACTTTGACCTGCTGACACCTGCGCTCGTGAAGGCTGCCCGCGAACGAAACTTGCTAATTTACACCTGGACTGCCCAGGTTGAAAAAGCAGAAAATAGCGTTGAGGAGTACCTCATGCAATTTGTAGATATGAACGTTGACGGTGTCTTTACCGACCAGCCTGACTTGTTGGCCGAACTTGTCGCCGGCCTAGCCTAAACTTGCGTAGTTATGTCTGAGCTTGATCTTTTTTCTAATGCCTTTGGGGCAAGTGAGCGCCTGGTTGAGGGCCTTAACCCGCAGCAGCGTGCTGCCGTTGAATACCGCGGGCCCGCGCTGCTTATTGTTGCCGGCGCTGGTTCGGGCAAGACTCGAGTACTGACTCACCGCATTGCGCACCTGCTTGCCAACCGCGAGGCATGGCCGTCACAAATCTTGGCTATTACCTTTACCAATAAAGCTGCGGCTGAGATGCGCGAGCGCGTCAAGGACCTGCTGGGTGAGGCAGCCGACGGCATGTGGCTCAAGACTTTCCACTCTGCCTGCGTTTTGATTCTGCGCCGCGAGGCCGAACGCCTGGGTCACGATTCAAACTTCACTATTTACGACTCAGGTGACAGCCGCGCAATTCTTAAGCGCCTGATCAAAGACACCGCAGCTGACATCCACAAGCTGACTCCGGCCGGCGTGGCATCCGTGATTTCAAATGCCAAAAATGAGCTTGCCGACGCCGAGTCATTTGCGCGCAACGCAGACATGAATGACCCAGTGGCCCGGGTAATTTCTGAAATCTTCACCCGTTACCAGGCTGAGCTTCGGCGCAACAATGCCTTTGACTTCGATGACCTGATCGGTGAGACGGTTCACCTATTCCGTGCGTTCCCAGATGTTCTGGCCCGCTACCAAGAGAAGTTCAAGCACATCTTGGTTGATGAGTACCAAGACACCAACCACGCGCAGTACGCACTGATTCGTGAGTTGGCGGCTAAGGCTTCACTAACCGTGGTGGGTGACTCCGACCAGTCAATTTATGCCTTCCGTGGTGCCGACATCCGCAACATCACCGAATTCGAAAAAGACTTTCCGGGTGCCAAAACCATCCTGCTTGAGCAAAACTATCGCTCAACCCAAAACATCCTTTCGGCAGCAAACGCGGTAATTTCAAACAACTTTGACCGCCCTGCCAAAAACCTGTGGACTGCCTCTGGTGACGGCGAGAAGATCGTCGGTTACACCGGCTATTCGGCGCACGACGAGGCCCAGTTCATCGCCGATGAAATCAACAAACTGCACCGTGAGGGCATGAACTACCGCGACATCGCAGTCATGTACCGCACCAACTCGCAGACTCGAGCACTTGAAGACATTTTTGTTCGTTCTGCACTCCCGTATCGCGTTGTCGGTGGCACCAAGTTCTACGAGCGTCAAGAAATTAAAGACGCAATGGCCTACCTTGTGGCCATCAGCAATAACCGCGATGACCTAGCTACCCGCCGAATTTTGAACGTGCCAAAGCGCGGTATTGGTGACGCCAGCGAAACCCAGATTGCCAACTTCGCGGCTCGCAACGAGCTGTCGGTGCGCCAGGTTTTGGGTCATGTAAACGAGCTGGGTTTTGGCCCAAAAATCACCACCGCCATCACCCAATTGTCTGACCTACTAAATGAGCTTGAAGCGGGCATTGAGTCAACACCGGTTGACGTTATTTTGCGTTCGGTTCTTGAGCGCACCGGCTACATCGATGCCCTGCGTGCCAGCCGCGACCCACAGGATGAAGCTCGAGTTGAGAACCTCGAGGAACTTGTTTCGGTGACTCGAGAGTTCCAGCGCAATAACCCAGAAGGCCGACTTCCTGATTTCTTGAACGAGGTTGCACTGGTCGCTGCCGCTGATGAGATCGATGACGAGTCGGGAACCGTCTCACTCATGACTTTGCACACGGCAAAGGGTCTTGAGTATGACGCCGTGTTCTTGACCGGTATCGAAGAGGGGCTCCTGCCTCACCGCATGTCATTCTTGACTCCGGGTGGAATGGCTGAAGAACGCCGCCTCTTTTACGTGGGCATCACCCGAGCCCGCAAAAAACTTCACATCAGTTTGGCAATGATGCGCACCACCTTTGGCGATTCTGAAGCATCAACTCCAAGCCGCTATTTGCAAGAAATTCCAGATTCTCTAATTGACTGGCGTGAGTCAGGTGCAGGTTCGGGCCGCGGCCTACCTAGCGGCCGCTACCGCAACTCGATTGCCGATGATCAGGGTTACGGCTCTTCATCGGGCGGCTCTTCTGGTGGGTATGGCGGCACGCCATCGACCAAACCCAAGACTGAGTGGAAGGGCGCCATCAGCTCGGTCCGCAACAACGAGGGGCTGCAACTTACAGCGGGCGAGTTTGTCATGCACGCCGACTTTGGCAAGGGCAAGGTTATTGCCACCGCCGGTGAGGGTGCGCGTCAAACCGCTGAGATTCACTTCGGCAGCATCGGTGTAAAGCGCTTGTTGGTAAAGGTTGCACCAATCGAAAAACTAGAGGCTTAGCCGGCCGTTTCGGGCAGAACTGGCGTGGGCAACAGCGCTAAACTTAGAGGGTTGCCCAACAAATTCTGAACGGAAATCACAGTGGATTTATTCGAGTACCAGGCTCGCGACATGTTCGAGGCCTATGGCGTTCCAGTTCTGCAGGGAATCACTGCAGACACCCCTGAAGAAGTAGAGGCAGCTGCTGCCAAGATCGGCGGCGTTGTAGTCGTCAAGGCCCAGGTTAAAGCCGGTGGCCGCGGTAAGGCTGGCGGCGTCAAGGTGGCTAAGTCACCTGAAGAGGCAAAAGAGCTTTCTAAGAACATCTTTGGTCTGAACATCAAAGACCACATCGTCAAGCGCGTGATGGTTGCCCAGGGTGCAGCTATCGCCCAGGAGTTCTACTTCTCGGTTCTGCTTGACCGATCAAACCGCACCTTCCTTTCGCTATGCAGCGTTGAGGGTGGCATGGAGATCGAGCAGCTTGCTGAAGAGCGCCCAGAGGCACTGGCCAAGGTGCCGGTTGACGCAACCAAGGGTATTGACCTTGAGACTGCACTGAGCATTGCCAAGCAGGGTGGCTTTGATGACGAGCTTGCTGCCAAGGTTGCGCCGGTGTTCGTAAAGCTTTACGAAGTGTTCGTAAAAGAAGACACCACCTTGGTTGAGGTTAACCCTCTAGTTCTTACCGAAGACGGCCAGATCATTGCCCTTGATGGCAAGGTATCTCTCGACGACAACGCCGAGTTCCGTCACGAGCGTGAGTCAATGGAACGCGATGAACTTGACCCTCTTGAGGCCAAGGCAAAGGCTATGGACCTCAACTACGTGAAGCTTGACGGCGAGGTTGGAATCATCGGAAACGGTGCCGGTCTAGTAATGTCAACCCTCGACGTTGTTGCCTACGCAGGTGAGCGTCACGGCGGAGTGAAGCCAGCAAACTTCTTGGACATTGGTGGAGGTGCCTCTGCTGAGGTTATGGCTGCCGGCCTAGACGTTATCTTGAACGACCCACAGGTCAAGAGCGTATTCGTAAACGTATTCGGTGGAATTACCGCCTGTGACGCAGTTGCCAACGGAATCGTCGGTGCGCTGAAGACCCTTGGTGACAAGGCAACCAAGCCACTGGTTGTTCGCCTAGATGGCAACAACGTTCTTGAGGGCCGCTACATTCTTGAGCAGGCTGCCCACCCACTCGTAACCGTTGTAGACACCATGGATGAGGCTGCCGACAAGGCCGCTGAGTTCGCGAACCGCTAAGCCGCAGAAGGAATACAAAATGGCTATTTTTCTAGATGAGAACTCGCGAATCATCGTTCAGGGTATGACCGGCTCAGAGGGCATGAAGCACACCCGCCGCATGCTACTTGGCGGTTCAAACATCGTTGGTGGCGTGAACCCACGCAAGGCTGGCGAGGTTGTTGACGTTGAGGGCAAGCAGTTGCCTGTTTTCGGTACCGTTGCCGATGCAATGGCAGCTACCGGTGCAAACGTCACCGTAATTTTTGTTCCACCTGCCTTTGCTAAGGCTGCGATGATCGAGGCTATCGACGCCGAGATTCCGCTAGCTGTGGCAATCACCGAGGGCATTCCAGTTCACGACTCAGCCGAGGCTTGGGCATACAACGTGAACAAGGGCAAGAAGACCCGCCTAATCGGCCCAAACTGCCCTGGCATCATCTCTCCAGGAAAATCTAACGCTGGAATCACCCCGTCAGACATCACTGGCGCAGGTCCTATCGGTTTGGTTTCAAAGTCAGGAACCCTGACCTACCAGATGATGTTCGAGCTTCGTGACATCGGTATGTCAACTGCAATCGGTATCGGTGGAGACCCAGTTATTGGCACCACCCACATCGATGCACTTGAGGCATTCCAGGCTGACCCAGAGACCAAGGCCATCGTGCTTATCGGTGAAATTGGTGGTGACTCTGAAGAGAAGGCTGCTGCTTACATCAAGGAGCACGTAACCAAGCCGGTAGTGGCTTACGTTGCTGGCTTTACGGCTCCAGAGGGCAAGACCATGGGCCACGCTGGTGCCATTGTTTCTGGTTCTGCAGGTACTGCGCAGGCTAAGAAAGAGGCATTCGAGGCAGCTGGCGTAAAGGTTGGCAAGACCCCAAGCGAGACCGCAGCGCTTATGCGTGAGGTTTACGCAAGCCTCTAAACGAGAGACTCTGGGGGATCCCTCGTAGTGAATCGCAAGCTCACATTTTTAATTGCTGCTCTTGAGGCAGCAATCGTCGCGGCTATCGGAGTCGGCATTACGCTGGCTCCGCTAACCGTGGTGTGGCTTTTCGAAAACGACCCGAGCATCGACTGGTTGGTCCCGTACCGTACCGCCGCCGACATTTGGTTGATGGCTCACGGAACCCGTTTGATGGTTTCTGAAGGTGTTCTTGGCTCGGTGGCAGTGCCCGAGTTTGTAATTTCGATGTTGCCGCTGGGCATGACCTTTGTGGTCGGTTACATGGCATTTAAGTTGGGGCGCCGCCTTACCTCGGCCTCAGAGCTTTGGCCCGGATGGATTGCAGCAACAGCCTCATACGGCGGAATCTCATTTCTGCTCAGCACCACTGCGCACAATGACGCCATCTACCCGGTTACTTGGCAGGGCACATTTTTTCCGCCAGCATTCTTGTTTTTCTTCGTTCTAGTTGGTTCGCTGTTCGGCAAGCGCGAGGCAATCGGTGACGCAATGGGTATTCCAGAGCCGACCGAACGCATTTGGGTGCGGGCCTACCTTTTGCGACAGTTCAACTCAATGCACTGGGCAATTCGCGCCATGCTCAGCCCAGCATTTCGAGCGGGCACCGGCGTAGTCGCCATCACCCTCGGGGTTTCATCGGTGCTGATTGCAGTTTTGATTGCACTCAACTGGATCCAGTTCACCCGCCTTTACGAAGGCCTGCACGTGAGTATTTTGGGTGGAATCATCCTCACCCTGGGGCAGATTGCGATTTTGCCAAACGTGATTGTTTACGGTTCAAGCTGGCTAACCGGCGTTGGTTTTGCCATTGGCGAGGGTTCGATGATTAGCCCACTCGGCACTGTGGTTGGTCCACTACCTGCCCTGCCGATAACCGCAGCACTCCCGATCGGGCAGGCAGAATTTGGCCTGATCGCAGTTTTGGTTCCAATGTTGGCCGCGTTCATCACAACGCTGCTCATCCGTCGCCACGCTGCTGACATTCGTTTTGAATTTGCGTCGGCTTGGTCAGCTGCCATTTCACTGGGTTTGGCTATCGGTGTTATTGCCGCCGTTGAACTTGGAATTTTGGCAGCACTTGCTTCGGGCAGTGTTGGCCCAGGACGACTGGAAACCGTCGGAATCAATCCGTGGATGCTGATGGTCGTGGTGTTCATCGAAGTTACCTCGGTGGCCATCCTGGCTGCATTTTTCAGTGCCCGCCCAGATAAGCCTGATCACCCGCTACTGAGCCGTAAGCACAAGGTAAACTAGCCTAATGCTGTCTGTCGTGGTGCTTATTTCAGGGTCTGGTTCTAACCTATTGGCTCTGCTCCAAGCAGCCGACAACCCGCTTTACGGTGCCAAGATTATGGCCGTTGGCTCTGATAACCCTGCCGATGGTTTGGCTCACGCCGAGCAGTTTGGTGTTCCAACTTTTGTAGTTTCACCGCAGGCTTTTGAAAGCCGCGAAGCCTGGGCAGACATGCTCCTGGCAAACATCAACCACTTCAAGCCAGACCTAGTTGTTTTGGCTGGCTTTATGAGAATCCTGCCTTCAAACTTTGTGGCAGCCCTCTCGCCAAACTTGATCAATACCCACCCTTCACTATTGCCATTGTTCCCGGGCGGTCATGCCGTACGCGATGCACTTGAGGCGGGGGTAACCACCACGGGTGTAACCATCCACATCGTTGACGAAGGCGTCGACACCGGCCCTCACATCGCGCAGCGCGAGGTTGAGGTTGTCACCGACGATACCGAGTACGACTTGCACGAGCGCATCAAAAAAGTTGAGCGTGAGCTGTTGGTAGCTACCGTCAAGGACATTGCCGAACAAAAGATTCAGCTTTCGTCAATCACCAAATAACTGGAAGGCACCACATTGGCCGCACACAACGACCACAAGCCAGCCGATTACCGTCACCGCGACCGCGTTGCAATTAGACGCGCACTGCTTTCGGTATCAGACAAAACTGGCATCATCGACCTCGCAACCAAACTTGCCGAGGCCGGCGTAGACATTATTTCTACCGGTGGAACCTACGCAGCAATTTCAGCAGCGGGCATCCCGGTTACTGAGGTTTCAGAGATCACCGGCTTTCCGGAGACTCTTGACGGTCGAGTAAAGACTTTGCACCCAACCATTCACGCCGGCTTGCTTGCTGACATGCGTTTGATTGCTCACGAGGGTCAGCTAGACGCTCTGAATGTTTTGCCATTCGAGTTGGTTGTGGTCAACCTTTATCCGTTCGTGCAGACCGTTCAGTCTGGTGCCAAGGGTGACGCAGTTGTCGAGCAGATTGACATCGGTGGCCCGGCCATGGTTCGCGCTTCGGCTAAAAACCACGCCAACGTGGCCATCGTGGTTGACCCGGCAAAGTACGGCGACGTCATCGAAGCTATTGAACAGGGTGGCACAACCCTGGCCCAGCGTCGTGAGCTTGCCTTTGCCGCGTTCTCTCACACTGCTCGTTATGACGCCGCTGTATCAGCGTGGTTTGCTGCCGAGCTTGAGGGCGACTGGAAGAAGGCTGCCGGTCAGGACGAAGTTACCGAAAACGCCAACCCAGGATTTGAGAAGACCATCCAGATCGAGGCTCAGTTGGGCAACGTTCTGCGCTACGGCGAAAACTCACACCAAGCCGCTGCGATTTACCGCACCACCGGTGAGGGTGCCGTTGCTGGCATTGCCCAGGCCCGTCAATTCGGTGGCAAAGAGATGTCTTACAACAATTACGTTGATGCAGACGCAGCTCTTCGTGCGGCTTATGACTTTACCGAGCCAGCAGTGGCAATTATCAAGCACGCCAACCCTTGCGGAATTGCAATCGGTGATGCCAACTCGGCAGACCCAATTGCTGATGCCCACGCCAAGGCTCACATGTGTGACTCAGTTTCAGCTTTCGGTGGCGTAATTGCGTCTAACCGCGTAGTCACCGTGACCATGGCCAAGCAGGTGGCCAGCATCTTCACCGAGGTGATTATTGCACCTGGATACGAGCTTGAGGCCCTGCAGATTTTGCTTGAAAAGAAGAACCTTCGTGTTCTTGAGTTGCCTGCCAACTACTCTCGCGAGGCCCTAGAGTTCCGTCAGATTTCTGGTGGCGTTTTGGTTCAGCAGCCTGATGAGTTCAGCCACTTCAACTCACAGGGCTGGAAGTTGGTTACCGGCAAGAAGGCTGACGCCGAGACTATGGCCGAGCTTGAGTTTGCTTGGCGTGCCTGCCGTTCAGTTAAGTCAAACGGCATCTTGCTTTCACGCGAGGGTGCATCTGTCGGTGTTGGAATGGGTCAGGTTAACCGCGTTGACTCTTGCAAGCTTGCCGTAGAGCGTGCAGCATCTCGCGCCAAGGGTTCGGTTGCTGCTTCAGACGCGTTTTTCCCGTTTGCCGACGGCCTTCAAATTCTCTTGGATGCTGGTGTGAGAGCGGTAGTGCAGCCTGGTGGTTCGGTTCGCGATGCTGAGGTAATTGCCGCGGCTGAGGCGGCCGGTGTGACCATGTACTTCACTGGTGAGCGGCACTTCTTCCACTAGAAGAAACGCCCCTCTAGCTGGTTAGCCAGCCGAAGAATTGCCAAAGAAAAAGGGCCCACGGAATCAGATCCGCGGGCCCTTTTTCTGACCTGGTTAGAGGGTTACCTCGTTCAGCAAACCAGTGGCAACATCAAAGATGAAGCCGCGAACTTGATCGGTGTGCGGAATGAATGGGCTGGCTTTGATGCGGCGAATCGAGCGCTGCACGTCAACCTCAAGGCTGTCGAATGCCTCGGCTGCCCACTCTGGTTTGATGCCGGTCTCTTGTGCGATGGACTCTTTAAAGCCGTCATCGGTGAAGGTAAGCATTCCGCAGTCGGTGTGGTGAATCAGAATGATTTCCTTGGTTCCCAATAGGCGCTGGCTGATTGCCAGTGATCGAATCTCGTCATCGGTAACCACACCACCCGCGTTGCGTATCACGTGTGATTCACCATCTTGAATTCCAAGAATGCTGTAAACGTCAAGTCGAGCATCCATGCACGCAAGCACTGCAATCTGCTTTGATGGCGGCAACGGAAGCGGGCCGTTGAAGGTTTTGGCATATTCACGGTTGTTGGCAAGATACTGATCTGTAACTGACATTCAAATGCTCCTTTTTGGGGGTCTGGTGGTCAAGCAAATTTAGAAAAACATCAATCTGCTTGTCATCAAAATTCCGTTACAGAATGCGACTTTTCATTACGAAAAATTTCCAGCCGGGAATAACCTGCACAGCTTGGACCCATCGAAACCACTAGCTCAAACATCTGTGGATAACTCCGGCAGGAAGAGTCGTCGGAGTTTTACATTTCTGGGCATGCACAGAAAACAAATTAAAAGATGGCCGAAATTTCTTTCCATGGCCAGCGTTCTTGCTGTGCTGTTTGGGGGATTAGTTGTTCAATCGGTCCAGGCAGTATCCAGCAATCCAACACCGGTTTGTGTTGGATCCACCTGCACGGTTACGTTCGAGTACTCCGGTGACTACTACCTCTGGAGTCCACCGACCGGAGCCAAAAACATTACCTTCGATTTAGCCGGTGGCCAGGGTGGTCGCTCGGGTGGGCAGGGTGGACGTGTAACTGGTTCACTGGTTAATCCCCCAACCGCGCTCTACATCTATGTTGGCGGTGCCGGAGCTCAGGGCTCGGCAGCGGCTGGTGGATTCAACGGCGGTGGTGCAGCAGGTTCTGGTCGCGGAGACGAAGGTTCTGGTGGCGGTGCCACCGACATTCGCACTTCAACTTCTTTGACAGACCGAGTGGCCATCGCTGCTGGCGGCGGAGGCTCAGGTGGGTTCGCTGGTGGCATCGGTGGATCAGGCGGAGGTTTGACCGGATCAGCTGGAACCAGCGGCCAAGGCCAGGGAGGCGCGGGCGGTACCCAATCTTCAGGAGGTGCCGGAGGATACCCAAACGGCGGCACCTGGGGTCTTAGCGGAACATCGGGCATCGGTGGCTCCGGAGGAGCCAGCGCGGTTTCTGGTGGCGGTGGAGGTGGCGGCGGTTACTTCGGTGGCGGTGGCGGAGGTGCCGACGTCGACACCTGCTGCTCAAATGCCGGCGGTGGTGGCGGTGGATCCTCCTTTGCCAACAGCACGATGACTTCATCGGTGGTGCACACGGCTGGTTATCGTACCGGCGCCGGTATTGCCACGATCAGCTATTCAATGCCACCAAAAGTACTTGCATTCACGGCTGCAAAGGTGCTCACCAACGCTACCAATCTGGATTTTGGCATCACCTTCTCTGAATCGGTTACTGGCCTAACCGCGAGTGACTTTGTGGGCTCCGGCACAGCGGTTTGCCAGTCAATAGGTGTTGCGGGCAGTGGTGGCAGCTACACCATAACCGCAAGCAACTGTTCGGTCGGCGCCTATCGGCTAACGCTCACAGCACTCAGCGTGACCGGAACCCAGGCCGGCCCCACAGCAGAATCGATCAGCCCCGAAGTAATCATTGAGCGAACACCCGCAGTGGCTGAATACACGGCACCGAGCACTCCGACCAACTCCGCAGATTTGCTTTACAACCTTGCATTCTCAGAGGCGGTGACCGATGTCACGGCTGCTGACTTTGTGGTTGGTGGCGAAGGCTGTCAGGTTTCATCGGTGGTCGGTTCGGCAGCGTCCTACTCGGTGAGAATTTCCGGTTGCATCGACGGCCAAACCGCCACGCTCAAGTTGATCGAGTCGAGTGCTGTAGATACTGCTGGCAACCCAAGCCCAGCATCAGCTTTGACGGCTTCGGCTGTGGTTATCGACCGAACCGCTCCAATCGCTCAGTTGACTAGCGTCAGCACCAAGACCTACGAGAATCCGGTATTTGTTCTCAACACCGATTCACCGGTCGGCGGCCTAGGGATTGAGGATTTTGAAGTTATCGCCGGTGAAGGTTGCAGTTTGACCCTGACTGAGGTCAGGGCGGGGGAGAGCTTCGAGATCACGACCAGCGATTGTCAATTAGGTCAGGTGCAGGTTCAGCTGTTGTCAGGTTCATACACCGATGCACTCGGCAACCTCGGCCCAGCCCAAGCTGTGGAATCCCCGGTCGTTGAGTTTGCCGCGGTGCCGGTTGTAGTTCCAACACCAACTCCGACCCAAACCCCTGAAGTTTCACCATCAGAACCACCATCAAACATCGATGAGCCTGAGGCACAACCTGAGGCAGAGCCTGATTCTGAAGTGCTGATCACGGGTGGTGGCGGGTCGGGTTCAGACACCGACCCGGATGCAAATTCAGGCTCGGGCACCGGCCCAGAAGGCCAAGGTTCCCCGGCTCGTGAAGAGCTCGAACCAACAACCGCACAATGGCTGCAAGAGCTAGAGGTTGCGGAGTCGAATAACCAGGCAGCCTCTGGCGAGCCAGTTCAACCGAGCAATTCCGAAGTTACAGACAATCAGGCCACGGCACAGTTAGTAGATGACCGATCTGCTCAGGTTCCGATGGTGCTCGAGAACGCACAGGGCGTTCTCTGGTTGATTATCGGTGGGCTAACAGCTAGCGCAACGACGATTTTGGTGGTCAGGGCAGCACGCCAAATGCACCGGCGCAGATTGGTGAGGTTGTTTAGCTGAAGATGATGGTGCGGTCGCCGTCTTGCAAAACGCGGCGCTCGGCAAACCATCTCACTGCTTGGGTGAGGGTCTTTGACTCGACATCTTGGCCAATTGAGACCAGTCGTTTCTTTGAGTCTGAGTGCTCTACTCGAACCACGTTCTGTTCGATAATCGGGCCCTCATCCAAGTCAGCAGTTACAAAGTGAGCGGTAGCACCGATCAGTTTTACGCCGCGAGCATGGGCCTGCGCGTAAGGGTTTGCGCCCTTGAATCCCGGCAAGAATGAGTGGTGAATGTTGATGATGCGGCCTTCAAATTCGGCGCAGAATTCTGGAGACAGCACCTGCATGTAGCGAGCGAGAACAATGAGTTCTACACCGGCAGATTTGATGAAGTCGCGCAGCATTTGCTCAAAGGCACGCTTATCTGCGTCAGATGAAATTGGGTGGTGCTCAAACGGGATTCCGTAAAAGTCAGCCATTTCTTTTAGCTCAGGGTGGTTACCGAAAACAGCTGGAATCTCAACCGGTAGCTGGCCGCCGCGCTGACGGAAAAGCAGGTCATTTAGGCAGTGGGCGCTCTTAGAGACCAGAATCAGGGTCTTCATTTTGCGACCGACTTCTTCAAGTTCCCAGGTCATGCCATAGCGCTCGGCTACCGGGGCAATCTGGTTTTCAAAGTGTTCGCGAGGAACAGCAGACTCAATCTGGAGGCGCATAAAAAAGCGGCCGGTGTCGTCAGATGCAAACTGAGATGACTCGGTGATGTTGCCATTCGCAGCAACGATCGCACCACTGATGGCGTGCACAATTCCAGGCTTGTCTTCGCAAACGAGAGTGAGTACCCAGTGGGTGGTGTTGGCTGCAGTCATAGGCACAAGTTTAACCGGCGGGGCTGGCTAAACCCTCTTTAGTCAAGCGGGGTTTTATCGCGGCGATAACTGCGCGCGACTGAGATTCCAATCCAGATGGCTAGCCCCAAACCAGCAATCATCATGGATGCACCGATGATGACCGGAACTGGTACGTCTGACATGGATCCCCCTTAGAGCTATGAGGTCAGTCTAATCAGGGGGTAAGGCAATCTTCGGGAGGGTGAGCGGTTAACCGTACTAAGTCCTGCTCGGCCAGTCAGAGACTGGTAAAACTGGTAGAATTTTGGCATCGCAACCAAACTTTTTAGGAGCCAATCCGTGTCTGCTCTTCCTTCAACTTTCACCTCTCCACTAAGCGAAACCGATCCAGAAATCGCAGCTGTTCTTGCTGCTGAATTGGACCGTCAGCGTCACACCCTAGAGATGATCGCGTCTGAAAACTTTGTTTCACGCGGTGTTCTTGAGGCTCAGGGCTCTGTTCTTACCAACAAGTACGCCGAGGGTTACCCTGGCAAGCGTTACTACGGTGGTTGCGAAGCCGTAGACGTTGCTGAAAACCTAGCTCGCGACCGTGCGAAGGCCCTATTCGGTGCCGAGCACGCCAACGTTCAGCCGCACTCTGGTGCTTCGGCTAACGCAGCGGTATTGATGGCTTTGGCAAACCCTGGTGACCGCATCCTCGGTCTTGAGTTGGCACACGGTGGCCACCTAACCCACGGCATGCGTTTGAACTTCTCGGGCAAGATGTACGAGGCACACGCCTACGAGCTAAACGCCGAGACTCACCTAATCGACATGGACATCGTTCGCGCCCGCGCACACGAGGTCAAGCCTGCGGTAATCATCGCCGGTTGGTCTGCTTACTCACGTCACCTTGACTTCGCCGAGTTCCGCAAGATTGCTGACGAGGTTGGCGCAAAGCTTTGGGTCGACATGGCTCACTTTGCCGGTCTAGTGGCTGCCGGTCTGCACCCAAGCCCAGTGCCTTACGCAGATGTAGTTTCAACCACCGTTCACAAGACCTTGGCCGGTCCTCGCTCAGGCTTGATCCTGTGCAAGGCAGAGTACGCCAAGAAGATCGACTCAGCTGTGTTCCCAGGTCAGCAGGGTGGCCCATTGATGCACGTTGTTGCTGCCAAGGCTGTTGCGTTCAAGGCTGCCATGACCGATGAGTTCAAGGACCGCCAGAAGCGCACTATCGAGGGTGCTGCGATTATTGCAAACCGCTTGATGCAGAGCGACGTAACTTCAAACGGTGTTCAGGTTCTAACCGGCGGAACTCAGGTTCACCTAGTTTTGGTTGACCTTCGCAACGCTCCAATCAACGGCCAAGAGACCGAAGACCTACTGCACGAGGTTGGCATCACTGTGAACCGCAACTCGGTTCCAAACGACCCACGTCCACCAATGGTCACCTCTGGTGTTCGCATCGGTACTCCGGCGCTAGCTACCCGTGGCTTTGGTGCAGAGCAGTTCACCGAGGTTGCCGAGATCATCGCTGGCGTTTTGGTTCCAAACCCAGACATCGCAGCACTTCGTGCCCGAACCCGCAAGCTAACCGAGGCATTCCCGCTATACAGCGGCCTTGAGAACTGGTAATCGGGGCTGGATTCGGGCATGACTGCAATCAAACTTGACGGTCTAGCAACAGCAAAGGCCATCAAGGCTGAACTTGCAGAGCGAGTAATTGAGCTAAAGAAAAAGGGCGTTACCCCTGGTTTGGGTACGCTCTTGGTCGGCGACGACCCAGGCTCACACTCTTACGTTGCTGGCAAGCACCGTGACTGCGCTGAAGTTGGTATCCACTCCATCCGAGTTGACCTGCCAGCCACAGCCAGTGCGGCCGATGTCCGCGCGGCCATCCGTGATCTTAATGACGCGAATGATGTCACCGGATACATTGTTCAGTTGCCGCTGCCATTTGGTCTAGACACCAACGAAATGTTGGAGTTGATTGACCCGTCTAAAGACGCTGATGGTTTGCACCCAACCAACCTGGGCCGCCTGGTTCTTGGAGTCTCGGGTGAACTAACCTCACCTCTGCCATGCACGCCGGCCGGAATCGTTGAACTGCTATCTCGCTACGATGTGCCAACTCGCGGTGCCGAAGTTGCCGTTATTGGCCGCGGTGTCACAGTTGGTCGACCACTTGGTCTGCTGATGACGCGCAAGGGCATTGACTCGACCGTCACGCTGCTGCACTCTGCAAGCCGCGACCTAGAGCAGGCCGTCAAGCGCGCTGACATTGTGGTTGCAGCATTGGGCGTTGCTCACTTTGTTCAGCCAGAGTGGATCAAGCCGGGCGCGGCCGTGATGGATGTTGGCATTACCCGCGTTGAAGCAACCGGACCAGATGACAAAGCGCGTTTGGTTGGCGATGTTGACCCTCGTGTTGCCGAAGTTGCCGGATTCATGTCGCCAAACCCTGGTGGCGTTGGTCCAATGACTCGCGCGATGCTGGTCAAAAACGTCGTTGACGCAGCCAGCCGCTTCTAAACCAGCAACTGTTGCTTAGCTAGCTTTTTGTAAAGCGGCGTCGAGGCAACCAGCTCACTGTGGGTTCCAATTCCGACAACCTTGCCGTGGTCCAAAACAATAATCTGATCGCTGTCGACCACCGTTGACAGACGGTGAGCAATCACAATTAGCGTGCGGTTTTTAGCCACAGCATCGATGGCATCGCGCATGCGCTGTTCGTTCAATCCATCCAGCGCTGAAGTTGATTCATCAAGCAACAGAATTGGCGGGGCTGACAACAGGGCACGGGCAATTGCCAAACGCTGACGCTCACCACCTGAAAGCATCACTCCGCTCTCGCCGACCTCAGCGTCGAGACCCTTGGCGTCACGCTCTAGAACCTCAGTTAGGTTCACCTCTTCAAGAACCTGCGTCAACTGTTCATCGGTTGCATCTGGCGCACCGATGGTGAGGTTGGCGCGAATCGAACCAGCCAAAACCGGAGCATCCTGCTCTACATAACCAATCTGTGCTCGAAGCGCTGCTCGGCTAATGGTGGTAACCGCTTGACCATCCATCAAAATCATGCCGGCGGTTGGTTCGTAAAAACGCTCGATCAACGAGAAGATAGTTGACTTGCCTGAACCCGATGGGCCCACCAGAGCAATTCGCGAACCGCGCTGAATCTTGAAGCTCACATCGTGCAGCACCTGACGATTTTCAGGAATCTCGGTGTCTTGGGTGGCGTGCACGCT
>JACCDY011441742.1_pt1 | contig 33730 bp, 22 predicted proteins | sample 7446391 | NCBI WGS metagenome assembly JACCDY01 (sample SAMN15323451, study PRJNA562643) | freshwater metagenome | isolation source: river surface water | place: USA:Blue River Watershed | collected 2017-08-18 | reverse complement strand
TGCGTGCCCCTGCCTCAGCGAGGACGGCGCGGGTGGATTTGCGTGCTCCTGGCCGGCCAGCTGCACTTGCCCGGCCGGCCGTCGGCAGTCCCATGACCCGCCGTCCGATCCCGCAGCGGCCGTCCTTGAACAGCAGCAGTTCGGGCGGAGGTATGCTCGTATTCCTGCTGATCATCGTGCTGGCCGTGGTATTCGGCTACCTTTACCGGGATGAAATCATGAAGGCATTCGCCCCGCAGGAGCCCGAGCCGACACCGTTGGAGTTGCCTGAGGCTCAGCCCTAGTTGCCGGCTTCGATCTGGCCGGTTTGGCAGCGATTCGGGCATGAGTCGATATCACGCTGATGCCCGCATGGTTTTGCCGCCGCAGCGAAAGCTTCCACTAGCGCGGGCCGGTTTTCACTCTAGATTGCCGCCGTGCCCACTCTCGAAGCATCGTCCATCCGGCTCCACGGCTGCCGCCAGCACAACCTGCAGAATCTCGACCTCGAGATCCCGCTCGGTAAGCTGACGGTGGTCACCGGACCGTCCGGATCGGGCAAATCCTCGCTCGCATTCCACACCTTGTATGCCGAAGGCCAGCGGCGTTATGTGGAAACCTTCTCGCCCTACGTCCGCCAGTTTTTCGACCGCATGGACAAACCGGAGGTGGACAGCATCGAGGGGATCCCGCCGGCGATCGCCATCGAGCAGAAGAATCACGTGCGCACGACCCGCTCCACGGTCGGCACCCTCACCGAGATCAATGATTACCTGAAGTTGCTTTACCCGCGTATCGCCATCGCTCGCGATCCGCAAACCGGCGAGGTGATCCAACCGGACGGTGCGGAGTCCGCCTGTGCCTGGGCCATGCAGGCATTGGACGGCGAGGCGGTGCTGCTTGCATTTCCGGTCGAGGTTCCGGCAGGGGCGGTGACTGCGGAGTGGTTCGCCTTCCTCAAGCAGCAAGGGTATCTCAGGTTGCGCTTGGATGGTCGCTTGCTGCGAACCGATGAGGATCCGCCTGCCATCGCGCTCAAGCCGGGCATGCGGGCGGAGGTGGTGCAGGATCGACTCAAGGTGGGAGCGCGGCAGTCTTCGCGTCTGCTGGAGGCACTGGAGGCTGCTTTCCGTTTGGGCAAGGGTCGCGCATCGATCCACTCGGAACGGGTTAGCCGCGATTTCTCCTCGTCGTGGAGCAATCCGGCCACCGGTTTCACCTTGCGGGAACCCAGTCCTGCCTTGTTTTCGTTCAACTCGCCGCTCGGCGCTTGTCCGAAGTGCCGCGGGTTCGGTCGGGTGATCGGCATCGATCTGGAGAAGGCGGTGCCGGACCCGACGTTGTCGATCGCGCAAGGAGCGATCAAGCCGTTCCAAGGTGAGCGCGGCGAGGAGTGCCAGCGCGATCTGCTGCGTTGTTGTCGCGAGCGGGGTATCGATATCGGGACGCCGTGGGAGGATCTCACGGAAAAGGATCGCGAATGGATCTACTATGGTGATCGTAAGAATGCCGAAATATCCCCCGAGGAGTTGGAGGCATTGTGGCGTGCGGGTGATTGGTATGGCGTGAAGGGGTTTTTCGACTGGTTGGAAACCAAGGCCTACAAGATGCACGTGCGGGTGTTTCTTTCGCGCTATCGTTCCTACACGACGTGCGCGGCGTGTCGTGGTCGACGCTTGCAACCGGAGGCCCTCTGTTTCGAGGTCGAAGGTCGGACGCTGCCTGATTTGTGGCGCATGCCGGTTGCGGACTTGTTGCCATTCATCAGCATGCTGGTCGAGCGCCATGGCAAACGTGCCCGTCACGGTGACCCGACGCTGCACCTCGTGCTCAACGAGATCCACTCGCGCCTCAGCTATCTTGAACAGGTTGGCCTCGGTTACCTGTCGCTCGACCGGCCGACGCGCACGCTTTCGGGTGGCGAGATCGAACGGGTGAATCTGACCGCTTGTCTTGGTGCGTCGTTGACCGGCACCTTGTTCGTGCTGGATGAGCCGACGGTTGGTCTGCATGCGCGGGACATCCGGCGACTGGTCGGAGTGATGCACCGGTTGCGCGACATGGGCAACACGCTGGTGGTGGTCGAGCACGAACAGGCGGTGATGGAGGCGGCCGATCATCTGGTGGATCTCGGGCCGGGTGCCGGCCGTCACGGCGGCGAGATCCTTCACCAAGGGCCGCTGATGGCAAAACGGCGGACCGGTTCCGACCTCGGCACCCTGCCATGGTTGGATGGACGACGCTCGATCGCAGTGCCGTCGATGCGGCGGCAGCCGGATCAGCGCATGTTGTCGCTGCGCGGTGCGAGCCGGCACAACCTGCGTAAGCTGGATGTCGATATTCCGCTCGGGATGCTGGTGTGCATCACCGGTGTGTCCGGCTCGGGCAAGTCGACCTTTGCCAATGATGTCGTTTTCCAGCACCTCGCCCGCAAGCTCGGCCAGGAGCCGGATGGCGAGGCGGCGCTATTGCACAGTCTGTCGGGAAGCCAGCATCTCACCGGCGTGCAGTTGGTCGATCAGTCGTCTGTTGCGCGCACGCCGCGATCAACGCCGGCCGTGTTCACCGGTGCCTTCGAGGCGATCCGTGATTGTTTTTGCGATGCTCCGGACGGCCGTGCCGCCGGATTGAAGCCGGGGTTTTTCTCGTTCAATGCCGGTGAAGGTCGCTGCGACCGCTGTTCCGGCAATGGTCACGAGAAGGTGGAGATGCAATTCCTGTCCGACGTTTACGTCACTTGTCCCGATTGTGCGGGGCGCCGCTACAAGCCGTCGGCTTTGGAATACCGTTGGCAGGGATTGTCGATTGCCGATGTGTTGGATCTGACGGTCGATGAAGCACTGCTGCGTTTCGATCCTTCGAATGGTGGCAGCGAAAAGGAACGCCGCAGCCTTGCGCGGGTTATTGAAGGCTTGGCGCCGCTGCAGCAGGTGGGGCTCGGTTACCTGACGCTCGGTCAACCGCTCAACACGCTGTCGGGTGGTGAATCGCAGCGACTGAAGCTCTGCCGCCTCCTGTTGGAGGAGGCTGCGGGCGGCGGTGCCCAACTGCTGATCATGGACGAGCCGACGACCGGCCTGCACTTCACCGATATCGAGCGGTTGCTCGGGGTGTTCCAGCGTCTGGCGGAAAGCGGTCACAGCTTGCTGGTGATCGAACACAACGTGGAAGTGATCAAGTCGGCCGACTGGATCCTCGATTTCGGGCCGGAGGCGGGTGCGGATGGCGGCAAGCTGGTGGGTGAGGGGAGTCCGGAGCAGGTGGCAAGCATGCCGACGGCCACCGGCGCCTTGTTGCGGGAAGTGCTTGGTGCGAAACGCGCCGCAGCCAAGCGCATGCCGGCCAAGCCGGCGGTCGCCAAGCGCACGGATTCCATCACGTTGCGCGGTGCGCGACATCACAACCTGAAGAACATTTCCTTGGATATTCCTCGTGGACGCATGGTGGTGATCTCCGGGCTTTCCGGATCCGGCAAGTCAACGCTGGCATTCGACATCCTCTTCGCCGAAGGGCAGCGGCGCTTCCTCGATTCGATGTCGACCTATGCCCGTCAGTTCGCCGAGCAGTTGGAGAAGCCCGAGCTCGATCAATTGCAGGGGTTGCCGCCGACGGTTGCGATCGAACAACGGGTGTCGCAAGGTGGTGGCAAATCAACCGTGGCGACGGTGACCGAATTGTGGAATTTCATCCGTCTGCTCTACGCCAAGCTCGGCACGGTGCATTGCCCGGATTGTGAAATTCCCGTCGCACGCCAATCGCAGGCGTCGATGGAACAGGTGATCCGCCGGCAATTGAAACGCGGGCCGCTGTCGCTGCTGGCTCCGGTGATCAAGGGTCGCAAAGGTTACCACACCGAAGTCGCCGAATGGGCGCTGAAGCAGGGGTTCAAGCGTTTGCATGTCGATGGCGCGTGGGTGGATGCCGCCAGCTTCACCAGGCTCAGCCGCTTTCAGGAGCACCACATCGATGTCGAGGTGGCGGTCGTCCGCGCCGGAGACGCGCGGCAATTGCCCGCGCTGATGCAGCGGGCATTGGAAATCGGCCACGGCACGATCCGTGTGTTGCAGGGGAAATCCCAGCCGTTGTTGTTGTCGCTGGAGTCGAGTTGCCCGCAATGCCACACGTCCTACGCTGACCCCGAGCCACGCTTGTTTTCGTTCAACTCACCGCACGGTTGGTGCCCGAGCTGTCGCGGCAACGGTGTGGTGCCGAAGCGTCGCCAACGCCTCGACCTCTCGCGCTACGAATCGGTGCTCGAGGCGGAAATCGATGCCGACCGGATGCTGGAACGGATGGAGTCCGAGGAATTGGGCTGTTGTCCGGCATGCCATGGCTCGCGGCTCAACCCGCTCGCGGCTGCGGTGCAGCTGCAGGGCATGCCGATCGCCGCCTTGGCCGATCTCGGCATCGACCGGGCATTCGCGCATTTCGAAAAGGTGAAGTTCGCCGACAAGCGGGCTGCACTGATCGCCCGCGACATCCTGCCGGAGATCCGCCAACGCCTGGCATTCCTGCGCGAGGTCGGACTCGGGTATCTCCAGCTCAATCGGTCCGGCAACACGCTTTCGGGTGGCGAATCCCAGCGCATCCGCCTGGCCGCGCAACTGGGATCGAACCTTCGCGGCGTGCTCTATGTGCTCGATGAACCGACGATCGGCCTGCATCCGCGCGACAACGCCGCCTTGCTGCGGACGCTCACCAACCTGCGCGACCACGGTAACTCGCTGGTCATTGTCGAACACGATGAAGAGACGATCGCGGCGGCCGATTACCTGATCGATCTCGGCCCCGGTGCGGGCCGGCTCGGCGGTGAGGTGATGCATCAGGGTCCGTTGCCGGACTTGAAGTCGGTGCGGCAGCGCAAGGCGCTTGAGCATTCGTCATCGCCGACGCTGCGCGCACTGCATCAACCGCTGAAACACCCGCTGCGCGGTGAGCGGCGCGTCATCGGCCGCAAGCACCCGCAGTTGGAGGTCAATGGATGTGTGGCCAACAACCTCAAGGGGGTGGATGTGCAGATCCCCGTCGGCCGCCTCACGGTGGTCACCGGGATTTCCGGCTCCGGCAAATCCACGCTCATGCACGAATGCCTTGCACCTGCCGCCCGTGGTGGCAAACGCGCTGCGACGGGTTTTCGCAAGGCCTCGGGATTCGCGGCGATCAAAGCCTGCTACGAGGTCGATCAATCGCCGATCGGCAAGACCTCGCGCTCCTGCCCGGCGACCTACGTCAAGGTGTTCGACCACATTCGCGCGTTGTTCGCCCAGTTGCCCGACGCGCGGACGCGCGGCTACGATGCTTCGCGGTTTTCGTTCAACACCGAAGGTGGACGTTGCCCGGAATGCAAGGGCAACGGTCGGGTCAAGCTGGAGATGGATTTCCTGCCGTCGACCTGGGTGCACTGCGAAAGCTGCAATGGCATGCGCTACAATCCGGCGACGCTCGAGGTGCGCTTCAAGGGGCGCCACATCGGTGAAGTGCTGGCGATGACGATCGATGAGGCGGTCGGGTTCTTCGAATCCCAGCCGCGTATCGCCACGCCGCTCAAGCTGATGGCCGATACCGGATTGGGCTATCTGCAACTTGGCCAGCCGTCGCCGACGCTCTCGGGCGGTGAGGCACAGCGGATCAAGTTGGTTTCCGAACTGATCCGTGGCCGTGGTGCCGGAGAAAGCCTGCGAACCGCTGCCTTGCAGAAGCGCAACCTGTACCTGATCGAAGAGCCGACGGTCGGCCTGCACCACGAGGACATCCGCAAGCTGATCGATATCCTGCACCGCCTTGTCGATGAGGGGCACACCGTGGTGGTGATCGAACACCACATGGCAGTGGCGGCAGAGGCCGATTGGATCGTCGACCTCGGGCCGGAGGCCGGTGATGGCGGCGGAACGATCGTCGCGGTGGGCACTCCGGAGAAGGTGGCTGCCGCGAAGCGTTCCCGCACCGCACCGTTCCTCAAGGCCGCGTTGAGTGGTGCCTGAAGGGGGTGGCCTGCGCAAACTATGGCGAATCCTCGCCGCACCCGTTTGTGGCCTTGCGCTTTCGCGGCCTACGCTTCATAGAGGCAAGGCAGATGAAACCCATGTACCTCAAGCCATTCCGCAAGTTCGGCAGACTCCTGCTGGCCTCCTCACTCGCTGCTGTTGCAGTCGGCAACCTGATCGCCGGCGATGACTACTACAAGCAGGAGCCGCAGTTCCACATGTGGCCGGATCCGACGGCCGCGCGATATGAGATCAAGCACTTCGGACCCACCGGCATCGGCTTGGAATTGATCCAACCGGCGTTCACGATGCGCGTCACCAATGTCGAACCCGGATCGCCGGCCGAGGCTTGCGGACAACTCAAGAAGGGTCAGGTCATCGTCAGCGTGAATGGTCACGTCATGAAGGACGAGGACCCCCGCGTGCTGTTGGGCAACTGGATCACCGAAGCTGAAGCCAAGGACGGCATCCTCAAACTCATGGTCAAGGATGCTCCCGATGCCAAGCAGGAGCCCGCGGAGGTGATCGTCAAGATTCCTGCGCTCGGCGCCTACAGCAAGACCTGGCCGGTGGGTTGCGCCAAGTCGGACCAACTGGTCCGCCAATGTGCCGATTTCATTGGCGCCAACAAAAAAGGTTGCGGCATCGACACGGATGGCTCCGCGCTCTTCCTGCTTTCCACGGGTGAGGACAAGGATCTCGAGGTGGTGAAAGGTTGGATGAAGGATTTTGTCGCCAACTTCAAACCCAACCCGGAGCGCAACACCTATCCCTGGTTCGCCGGTTACGGTGGTGTGGCGTTTTGCGAATACTACCTGCGAACCGGTGACGAGTCGGTGCTCCCCGTCATCAAGGACGTGTGCGACTCGCTCTCACGCACGATTTACAACGGCGCCTGGATGGGCCGTGGGGGTGCCAGCTACGGCTACATGGCCGGTGGTCACCTCAATGCAGCCGGCCTGCACGCCGTGACCTTCCTGCTGATGGCTCGCGAGTGCGGTGTCGATGTCGATGAGCACACGCTGCAGAGTTCGCTCTTCCACATGTACCGCTTTGCGGGTCACGGTAATGTGGCCTACGGCGATCATTTGCCCGAGGGTGGCTTCGCCGCCAACGGCAAGACCGAGGGTTTGGCCTTTACCATGCAGGCTGCCGCGAACCTTCACGCGGATGGAGAAAAGTCGGTGTATGCCAGAGCGCGCGACATTTGCGCCAACAAGGCGTTCTACAACACCTCCTGGCTGTTCCACGGCCACACCGGTGGTGGCATTGGCGAGCTCTGGAAGGGTCGCGCCATGGGCCTGGTGGCTGAGAAACGTCCTGGTCCCTATCGCTCCTTCATGGATGAGCGCCTGTGGATGTATGAACTGGCCCGCGATCATCAGGGGCTCTTCTCCTGGGTCAGCGACTGGAATGTCAGCTACGACAGCACCGCCCTGGGCAAGGGCGGCTGGGGTGCCTACATCCCCTTGATCTACACCGTGCCCCGCAAGGCGCTGCGCCTGCACGGGGCTCCTGCGACGAAGTATTCCCACACCTACAAGATCCCCGACCGACCATGGGGTAATGCGGCCGATGAGATATTCCTCTCATTGGAGCCCGGTGAATACCTGCCGGGCAAAACGCAGGATGTCTCCAAGGAGCTGCTTCCCACGGATGCTTCCAAGCCGGTGCTCAACCGCTTGCGCGATCCCAACATCAGCGACGAGGTGATCCTGATGTACGCCCACCACTTCGAGCATGGGATCCGCGCGATGGCTGCCGGTGCCATCAACAACCACGGCCGTCATCATCTGGTTCTCCAACTCCTCAAATCGAAGGATGCCCGTGCCCGTAGGGCTGCGCTCGACGCCATCAATAGCGGCGACAAGAAAAGCGAAGGGTTTCCTGATGAGCAGTTGACACCCGAGATCTTCCAACTCATCGGCTCGATGATCGACAACCCCGAGGAATCGTGGTGGGTGGTGATGGGAGCCATGGAGGCCATGGGCCGCGCCAACCCCGATCAGGTCGCGCCCCACTTCGACAACATGATCAAGTGGCTGGATCACCACGATTGGTGGCTGCGGCAGGCGGCCATGACCGGACTCACTCCACTCGCCTCCGACAAGCGCTATTCCAAGCGCTTCATCGACAAGGTGGGTCAAGTGATCTCCACCAGCAACCGCTTTGGTGATTTCCGACCCTTGGGTGGCATCACCGCGCGCCTTCAGGATGCGGATCCCGAAGTGCGCAACTATGCCATGTCCGTGCTCGGTAAATCCTACCTCAAGTTCCCCACCGAAATGATCGAACCCGGCGGTCAGGACCTGACTGGCAACATCGACATCCTGTTGGGAGGCTTTGCCAGAGACCTTGCTCTCATTCCCGGTGGTTACGACCTGCTCTATGACCTGGCCCGCGAGCGCAATCCCAAGGATACATTGCCGCATCAGGATTTGTTCCTGAGTGCGGACAGCTCGAAGTTCGGGCCCGAACTCCGCAATGCGATCAAGCCGACGATCATGGAGAAGTTGATCCCCGAGTACATCACGACGAATCGCGCCAAGTTGGAAAAGGAGCTAGCGAGCCGTGAACCCGGACCGACCGTCGAAGGTTTGATCGATCTTTACCAACGCGCCGGCATCAACGAATACGACTGGAACTTGTTCGGACCCAAGAAGACCGAGATCGAGTGGTCGTATTACCAGTATGACCCGACCGACAAACCGCTGTGGGAGCCCGGCTCGCGCTACCGCAGGCTGGAATGGCCGCAGGGGTTGGAGAATTGGTTCAAACCCGAATTCAACCCGAAGTCCGCCGGTTGGAAAACCGGTCGCGCGCCATTCGGTAGCACCGATGGCAAGCTCGAGTGGGAGGGATCCTGCGTCGGCAACTTCTGCGGATGCGGTGAGCCGCTGGCCACGCTCTGGGACAAAGAAGTGCTGATGATGCGCGCGGAGATCGAATTGCCGCCGCTCAAGGAGGGGCATGCATACCGCCTTCTGGTCGGTGGTCGCAGCCACGTCAACTGGGGCGATGGCTCGGATGTCTGGATCGACGGCACTTATCTGGCTGGCCGCAAACCGAGTGATCCTTCGTTGTCCGGTGTCGGCAAGCGTGCCGGTGGCAAGCCATGGGGGCTTCTCATCAAGGACTCGCTGCGTCCGACCTTCAAGGATGGCAAGATCACGCTTTGCACCACCGGCTTCATGCGTCTCAAACACAAGGAGACGATCAAGGCGAACCGCCAGAGCTTCTGGTTCGAGGAGATGAAGCTGCCGTCGGTCGGGAAGTAAGACTTCATTCAACGGCGTCATCATTCGCCGATGTTTTTTGTGATTTGCTGATCCGCCCTACGGGCGGATCAGTCGTGTACGGGCTGCACTAACGACATGATGGGTCGGCGACTCGTTTCGTTGTGTGAAAGAACCCATTTTTCGCGTGCGTACGTTCAGATGGACTCTTTCCATGAAGCGCGCGCATCCAGCAATTCAAACAAGATTGTCGCCATCCGGTTTTTCCGTGGTGGCTTGGATCCTGCTGATGTTGTGTGCGATGATCATCATGGCGGCGATGCTGCTGGCGGGGGTCCAGGGATCGTCGACTCCGTCATGGTTGGTGGGTTTTTCATCCTCCTTTTGGTTGTCGCTGGCCGCATGCAGCTGGTTGTTGGCTGCCATGGTCGTGGGTTGGATGGCTGGAAGGCGCTGGCTGTGGGCTCTTTGCGCGGTGCTCGTCATTGGCGGCATCAGCCTGATCCTTCATCCACGGTTGAGTGCCCGGCTCGAAGCCAAGCGCTTGTGCGAGCATCCATCGCTGAACTTTGAATTTCCACGCGCTCCATCTGAGGATATGGATGCGTTGTTCGATCGTCTCAGGGTCCTGCATATTCCCGGTTTGGACGCGATCGAATCATGGCTGAAAAAGCCGGAGAACAACAACCCGAGCCGGCTTGAGGCTGAAGTGGAGTGCCGCCCGTGGCGCACGCGATTGGCTTTTGTCCGAATGATGCTCGATGAGCCGAAGTATGCGAAGCATCTGTTCCTGTATTGGGGTGATCTGTTTCCTGCGGTCGTTGGCCCCGATGTGGATCTCGAGCAGCGCCGCGAGTTGATGGAGTTGCTGGATGACGTGCGCGTGGCGAAGGCATCGACCAAACACGCGAGATGCAGCGCCACCTTGTGGATGGGGTTGATCTTCCTCACCGACCCTCCCGAGTTCGCGAGTTGGCGGCCGCAGATCCGCGATGCGGTGTTTACGGTGACCGACGCGCCTTACGATGAGGCGGGGGATATCTGGTTTCGCATGGCCGATACACTGCTGGCCTTTGAAGATCCGGCGGACTGGTCATCAATCACGCAGACATTTGCCAGTGATCCGATCGCGCTCCGGCGTGCCGTGCGGGAGCGGATGCGCGGGATGGCCAGCCAGCATGCGGCGATCGAGGCTGAAGGGCTTGTCGATCCTGAAGGGTTGCCGGCCTTGTGGCTGGATGCAGGGCGACTGCTGGCAGTGCACCCGCAGGCGCCGGGAGCCAGCGAGTTGAGCGATTGGTGGAACCGCACAATGATCGAGTGGCTCGAGCAGGAAGAACCGGGGCCGGGACTGGGCAACGGGCATGTGATCGCAGGCCATGCCGTGTATGCGATCGCCCTCGAACCGGGTCCCGTGATTTCAGCAACCCTCCAGCAGCGATTGGGAGAGGCCAGTTTGCGTTGGGCGGATCGCGCCTGCCTGCTCGATGAGAAGCAGGCGAAGCCATACATCGATGTGGTCAAGCGCTTGCTGCCCTTGCTCACCGAAGAACAGGTAGCCGCGGTGGCGGTGAAGATGGCGCCGGTCTTGTTCCGTCCACCTGGTTATGTGGATTCTTATAGCCAGAATCCCCGCTTTGGACACCGCCTGGATGATCAGCGAGTTGGCATGCTCAAGCGTTTCTGGCCGCATCTCAGCGATGAGCAACAGATTCTGCACCGGCAATGCCTGCGAGAAGTCTGGAACAAAGCCCGCTTCTCGCGCGATCTGCTCTGGCTGGATGCCTGTTCCAGTCATCCCGAGTTGAGTCCGGAGGAATGGCTGCTTGCTGCATGGGTGAGTAGCGACGGCGTCTGGCCGTGGTTCCGGATCGGTGAAGCGGCAACGATGCCTGGCAGACTGGCGCCGGGACAACCTTACCCGGCACCGGCGATCGATCCGCAAGTCGCCCGCCGCTTGGCGGAGCGTTTGGGCAACGCGTGGGATGATGCCGCCGTCATGACGTCGAACAAAGGTGATCGTCTGAGCATGACCCTCAGTCAGGTGATGGCTCTACCGGACGGCCAAGCCATGCCCGCATGGCTGGATTATGGATTCAAGAGGCGGGTCCATCTTTTCCTGCGTGATGCGCCCCAGAACATGACCGGTGAGGATTTTCGCGAATTTGTCATGATGGGGTTTATTGCCACCGGCTTGGTGGTGCCCAGCGACGAGGATCGTTTGGCCATCGAAGCCCGGCTGAATAACGCCCGCAGCGTGCCATCCGACTGCGTGGCTGCGGCGCGTGCGTTTCCGGAGTGGTGGAGCGCGACCTATGCCGATCCCGATGCGGCATCTGACCGCGTGGCGGCTGCCATCAGCGCGGAGGATCTTTCCTTCCTCAACCTGCTGCTGGCGTCCTTTGAACGTCGCCCGCCGTCACCTGAGGTCTTCAGCGCCGTCTGGGAGCAACTGTTGGAGAGCAGTGGCCCGCACCGCGCCATGCAAGACCGCTTGCGGGCATACAGCGCCCTGCTGCGGTTGGCGCCTCAGGCGTCGGTCGAAAAGCGGCTGGCAATGCGTGAGCGATTCCGGGGCTTCTTCGCCGAGGCCCGCCTGCCGATGTCCGAGTGGCCGCGGAATGAGCTTGGGCCGGATTATGCCTACCGCACGCGGGGCCTCGGTGAGGGTGTCGCTTGGGACGAGGATCCGCTGGCAGCCGAATGGGCGTGGAGCAGTGAGATCAAGCTGCAGGCGAACATTTATCCGAACTGGGGGACGGCTCAGAAATCGAATGGGGTCTTCTCTTATCTGGCACAGGCCTGCAGCTATGTCGTCGACGAGGGACTTGCCGGGATGTGTTGCCACCGGCCCGATACCCGGCATCCGATGCCGGGCTCGTTCTGGAATCGCCAGCCGCTGATGCAGCCGTTCGAGCCGACTCCGTGGCAGCGGGTACGCCAGTTGCACCTCCGTCGGCCGGACCTCGATTTTGCAGATCCGCTACCGTATCGGCCGCCGGGGGAAAGGTGATGGGATTGGGGCCCTGATTGCATGTGGATTCGGGAGCCGTGGCGGGCTGGATTTTTTCCACCACGGATTACACGGATTTAACAGATTTTGGAATGCGTCGGTCAGTCTGGAAATAATTTCCAAAACCTCTTCATCATCCGTGTAATCTGCGTAATCCGTGGTTCAATTTCTCTTATTGGGCTGCATGGCGGATGGCATCCGCCGCTCTATGCGGGCATAAAAAAACGCCCGGGCTTTCACCCGGGCGCTTTTGGAACAATATGCAATTAACTGGATTAGCGGGAGTAAAGCTCGACGATCAGCTGCTCGTTGACGATCGGGTCGATCTCGCTGCGTTCCGGCACGCGGGTCACCGTCGCTTCAAGCTTGTCCTTGTCGACGTTGATCCAATCCACCGAAGGCATCGCCTGGGTGAGGTCGGTCATGCGCAGCGCGAGTTGCTGGGATGAGGGTTTGCCGGCCACCTTGATGACGTCGCCGGGTTTGATCTGGAAGCTGGGGACATCGACGCGGCGGCCGTTGACGGTGACGTGACCGTGATTGACCAGCTGGCGTGCGGACTGGCGGGTGTTGCCGAAACCGCTGCGGTAGCAGACGTTGTCGAGGCGGCATTCCAGCAGTTGGAGGAGGATTTCACCGGTCACACCGCGACGGCGTGCGGCTTCCTCGTAGTATCCGCGGAATTGCTTCTCGAGGATGCCGTATTGGAAACGGAGCTTCTGCTTTTCGCCGAGGGCGACCGCATATTCGCTCTTCTTCTTGCGGCCGGCGCGCAGGCCGTGCTGGCCCGGCGGGAAATTGCGGCGTTCGACTGATTTCGATGGGCCGAAGAGAGAAACGCCGAAACGGCGGCTGATCTTCGCGCGTGGTCCTGTGTAACGTGCCATGGTGGTGGGAAATTGGTGTTGGTATTAAACGCGGCGGGCCTTCTTCGGGCGGCAGCCGTTGTGCGGGATCGGGGTCACGTCACGGATCGAGAGGATGTCCAGTCCGAGGCCTTGCACGGCGCGGACGGCGGATTCGCGGCCGGCACCGGGGCCCTTGACGCGGATCTCGACTTCGCGGAGACCGTGGCCCATGGCCTGACGGCAGGCGTCTTGGGAAACCACCTGGGCGGCGTAAGCCGTGCTCTTGCGCGATCCCTTGAAGCCCATCTTGCCGGCGCTCGACCAACCGATGGTGTTGCCATTGGAGTCGGTCACGCTGACGAGCGTGTTGTTGAAGGTGGCGGTCACGTGGACCACACCGCGGGTGATGTTCTTGGCCTTCTTGGCCTTGTGGATCTTGATTTCCTCCTCACCGCCGCCGATTTCGGCGAAGATGTCTTTCTTCACTTCCTTCTTCGGCGCGGCCTCTTCGGCCGGTGCCGCTGCGGAAGCGGGAGGGTTGACGGGTGCTGGAGCTGCTTTGGGCTCAACCGCCGGAGTCGCCTCGGCGGAATTTTGGGTGGTTTCTTCGGACATGTGTTTTAAGGGAGATTATTTCTTAACGCCCACGGTCTTCTTCTTGCCCTTGCGGGTGCGGGCATTGGTGCGGGTGCGTTGGCCGCGGACCGGCAGGCCGCGCTTGTGGCGGATGCCGCGGTAGCAGTTGATCGAGGTGAGGCGCTTCAATTGGGCCTGACGCTCACGGCGGAGGTCACCTTCGACGAGAATGGTCTCGGCTTGGATCACTTGGGCGATGCGGACCAGTTGGTCTTCGGTCAGCTGGCCGGTGCGGGTGTCAGGATCGATGCCTGCATGCTCGAGGATCTTGGCTGCGGTCGGGCGGCCAATGCCATACATGTAGGGAAGCGCGGCTTCGATGCGCTTCTCGTTGGGAATTTCAATGCCAAGGATACGTGCCATAGGATGTGCGTGAGTTCGCGTGTGCGCAGCAAGACCAACCTCGGTTGGAAGCGCCGCGGGGCGGGTGGTTTAGCAGAGAAGAGGGGGCTGGCAAGCCGGAAATGGAAAAATTCGGCCGGATTTTCAAAATAATCCGGATCGGTAAAACCGCGGCCCCCGCAGGCCCCGAAAGTGTTTAAGAACTCCGAAATGAATCCGCCCTAAGAAACCGGCTGAAATGGTGTCTGCATTTGGCACGTTCCCTTCTCGACAAACCAAAGGGCCATCCTAGCTTGGCCTTGAACAAAACCGCCCTTGCCTGGCGCTGACCAACGAACATGGAAACCAAGACCGACCTCCCTGCCGATACCGCTACTGAACAGCCGACCACCGCAGCAGCCAGCCCATCGGCGCCCAGTGCCCCGGTTCCAGCCGCCGCTTCAATGCAATTGCCGCCCGATGATGTGGCGGCGATTGATGAGTTGGGCAGAACCTACCAGGCCTTCCGCGAGGAGCTGGCCAAGATCATCATCGGCCAGGACGAGGTGATTGAGAAACTGGCGATCTGCCTGTTCGCCAAGGGTCACGCCCTGTTGATGGGGGTGCCCGGTCTGGCCAAGACCCTGTTGATTTCCTCGGTGGCCGAGACGTTCGACCTCAGTTTCAACCGGATCCAGTTCACCCCCGACCTCATGCCAGCCGACATCACCGGCACGGACATCATCCAGGAGTCGGGTGCCGGTGGTCGCCGCGAATTCGAATTCGTGAAGGGTCCGGTGTTCGCCAACATCGTGCTGGCCGACGAAATCAACCGTGCCCCGGCCAAAACCCAGTCGGCGATGCTCGAGGCGATGCAGGAAAACAAGGTCACCGTGCTGGGTCACAGCTACACCTTGCAGCCGCCGTTCTTCGTGCTGGCGACGCAGAACCCGATCGAGCAGGAGGGCACCTACCCGCTACCCGAAGCCCAGCTCGACCGTTTCATGTTCCTGATCGAGGTGGAATACCCGAGTGCGGCTGAGGAGAAGCGCATCGCCCGTGAAACCACCGGCAGCGGCCGCGCCAAGCTCAACCACCTGCTCGATGGCGAGAAGGTGATGGCCTTCCAGCAACTGGTCCGCCGCGTGCCGGTGCCCGACCACCTTTACGATCACGCCGTCGAGATGGTCCGCATGACCCGCCCGGGCGAGCCCGAGTCGCCGCAGTGGATCAAGGACACCGTTGGTTGGGGTGCCGGCCCGCGTGCCGTGCAATACCTGATCCTCGGCGCCAAGTCGCGCGCCGCACTGCGTGGCGCCTACATGGCCTCGCTCGAGGACCTTGAGGCCGTCGCGCCCGCCGTGCTCACGCACCGGGTGATCACCAACTTTGCTGCAGAGTCCCAAGGCATGACCTCGAAGAAGATCGTCGAGCGGCTGATCCAGACGATGCGTGAGAAATGAAATACGAATTTCTCGACAGCGATCTGCTCTCGCGTCTCGGCTCGCTGCCGATCGAGTCGCGCGTGCCGATGATGGGCAATGTGGCCGGCAAACACCGCTCGCCGCACCGTGGATCGTCGGTCGAGTTCGCCGAATACCGCAAATACGTCGCGGGTGACGATACGCGTCGGCTCGATTGGAAGGCATTCGCCCGCTCCGATCGTTTCTACATCAAGGAATTCGAGGCCGACACCAACCTGCGTGCGTATTTCGTCGTCGACGCCTCGGGCTCGATGAATTTCGAGAGCAAGCACGGCAGCAAGATCGCCTACGCGCGCAAGATCGCCGCCTCGCTCGCCTACCTGCTGGTCAACCAGGGCGATGCCGCCGGTTTGTCGGTCTGCACCGATAAGCTGCATCTGGAAGTGCCGCCCAGCCGTCGGGCCGCCCACCTCGAGCGCTTGTTTTCGACGCTCGCCTCGGTTGAGCCGTCGGGCGACACCGGGTTGATCGGTGCCTTGCACACGATCGCGGAAAAAATCAGCCAGCGCGCATTCGTCGTCATCCTCTCCGACCTGTTCGCCGATCCGGAAAGCCTGGGTGACGCGCTGCAGCACCTGCGGTACCGCAAGCATGACATCGCGCTGTTCCACCTGATGGATCCGCTGGAAGTGGATTTCGATTTCGACCGGCCGAAGCGCTTTGTCGATCTCGAGGATGGCACGGCGATCGTCGCCGAACCCAACCTGATTGCGGAGGAGTACCGGGTCGCGCTGCGCGATTTCCTGACGGCGGTGCGCAACAAGTCCCACGACGCTGCGGCCGACTATCAGTTGGTCACGACCAACACCCCGATCGAACCGCTGCTCAGGGAGTTCCTGACCGCACGCCTGCCCAAATCGAAGCACTGATTCCATGTTGTTCCTGTCGCCATTGTTCCTCTGGGGGCTCTTCGCTGCTTCGATTCCGGTGATCATCCACCTGATCAACCGCCGGCGTCACCAGACGATCCAATGGGCGGCGATGCAGTTCCTGCTCAAGGCAACGCGCGAATCCCGCGGCAAGCGCAAGCTGCGCAACATCCTCATCCTCGCCTGCCGTTGCCTGATCATCGGTGGTCTGGTGGCGGCTGCGGCACGTCCGGTGATGTCCGGGCTGATGGGGTGGGGCGGAGGCTCGGTGGAGACCGTGGTGCTGGTGCTCGACCGTTCGGCCTCGATGGAGATCAAACCCGGTGACGGGCTTGAGTCCCGGCGCGATGTGCTGCTTTCGCAGGTGCGTGATGCGGTTGCCGACATCGGCAGTCCGCGGCTGGTGCTCATCGACAGTGCTTCCGGACAGCCCTTGGAGGTGTCTTCACCGGACGTGCTGCCGCAACTTTCCGCGGCGGCGGCCACCGACACCTCGGCCAACATTCCGCAATTGATCAACCGGGCGGCTGAATTTCTAACTGATGTTCCCGGGCGCAGCGAAGTGTGGGTGGTTTCCGACCTGCAGGAAAGCAACTGGCGTGTTCAGGATGAAGCATGGGCCGCGGCCAAGGCCGGGCTTTCCTCGTTGCCCGGTGATCCGCGCCTGCGGGTGCTGGCGCTCACCGGCAACACCGCGCCGAACGTTTCGGTGAGGCTGCTGGGAGTCAGCCGTGCCGGCGACCAACTCACGCTGCAGGTCGAGGTGCAACGGATGGGTAAACGTCGCGGGCCGATTTCCGTGCCATTGACGATCAACCTCAACGGCGCCAGCACCACCGAGTCGCTGACGCTGACCGAGCAATGGTTGCGTTTCCAGAAGACGATCCGCCTGCCCGAGGGCGCGGAGAACGGCCATGGCTGGTTGTCGGTTCCTGCGGACGGCAATGCGAGGGACAACGTGGCATTCTTTGCCTACGGTCCGTCGCGGGAAAAACGCGTGCTCGTGGTCTCCGCTCCGGGTGAGGCTGCGGCTTACCTCGCGCTCGCTGCCGCGCCGCCGGGACTCGATGGCCTTGCGGTGCAGTCGGTGACCCCGGAGACCGCAGAGCCGGCGATCGACGCCGATCTGGTGGCAATCTTGTGGGCGGCGCCCTTGCCCGATGGGACCGCTGCCCTCGCACTGCAGCGCTATCTGACCGCCGGTGGTCAGGTGCTCTTCCTGCCGCCGGGCAACAGCTCCGGTAAATCGTTCATGGACATCTCGTGGGCCGCTCCCGTCGAGTCGGAGGCGGGATCCTATTTCATTCTCAAGGACTGGAGCCATGACGACGGCTTGTTGCGGGACGGCCTCGATGGCACGTCGATCCCTGGCGCCCGGCTCAAGGCGATCCGACGTCAGATTCCCCAAGGCGACTTGATCCCGCTGGCACGATGGGAGGATGAAGAGCCGGCGCTGGCCCGGCGCATTGTTGATCTCGGCACTGCCTGGTTCCTCGGATCGCTGCCGGACTACACCTGGTCCAACCTCGGTGATGCGGATGTCCTGTTGCCGGCCGTGCAACGGATGATGGATGAGGGTGCAAAGCGGTTCGATCGCGAGTATTTCATCAGCATCGGTCCGGAGGCCAACCGCTTGTTCGTGAACCGGACGGTGCTGCGCTTGGATGATTACGGCTCGTCGAGCTCCGCGGATGCGTTCCATCAGTCGGGCGTGTTCCAGATCGACGGCCGCGCAGTCGCACTCAACCGCCCAGCTGACGAGGATGAACCCGACATTCTCACCCAGGAAAAGCTGGCGACCGTTCTGGAAGGCACCCGCTACACCTACCTCGGGCAGTCCGGCGCAGCCGATGAGGGTTCGATTTCCAAGGAAGTCTGGCGTGCATTCCTGGTCGCCGGTCTTTTGTTCCTGCTTGCCGAAGCCTGGCTTTGCCTGCCCAAGGCGACTGTCACTGTGGTGCTGCCGACGCAACCGGCAGGTGCCTGACCCATGACTCAACCTTTCCTTCCGTGCTTCACCTCAATCCAACTCCCCTGACCCTGTGGATCGGCATTCTTGCCCTGATTGCCGTTGGGTTGCTTTCGTTCAAGATCTGGAAGCGCAGCCCGCATCGCGGCCGAACCGCGGTGTTGGAGGCGCTGCGACTGTTGAGCGCACTGCTTTTGGTGATGCTGTTGTGGCAGCCGGAGTGGCTGACGGTGGTGCATCCGGACACCAAGCCGAAAATTGTCATGATGTGGGACGATTCGCGGTCGATGACCACGGTGGATGCCGAGTTGCCGCCGGTCCTGTCGGCGAAGGCCGACATCGTGTCGCGCGCCAATTGGGTGTCGAAAGCACTGGCCGCCGACATCTGGCGCCCGCTTGAGGCAGGTGGTTCGAACGAGGTGGTGTTGTCTCCATTCGCCACGCCGGATCCCGAGCAACCATCGTTGTCGGGGACCAATCTGGACGAGGCGATCGCAGAGGTGCTTGAAAACCAGCAGAACCTCCGCGCGGTGGTGCTGTTCAGCGATGGGGATGCGAACCTTGGCCAGCCACCGGTGGCGGCAGCCCAGAAGATGCGCCTGCGGGGTATTCCCTTGTACTCGGTCGCCGTCGGCAGTCCGGTCCGCTTGCCGGACCTCGATTTGTTTTCCGTCACCGCTCCGACCTATGGTGTCGTCGGCGAAAAAGTGCAGGTGCCATTCGCCGTGCGTTCCTCATTGGATCGCCAGGTGCGTACGATCGTGCGCCTGAAGGATAAGAACGGGCGCGAAGTCACCAAGGATCTGGTGTTGCCGCCGAATACCGAAACCTACAGCTCGATCCTGTGGCAGCTCGACAAGGAGGGTGCTTCCACGCTTGAGCTGTCGATTCCCGTCGCGGAAGGCGAATTGGTTGCGGCCAACAACGCCCGTGAATTCGTGATCTCGGGCAAGCCGGAAAAGATCCGCGTGCTGGTGGTGGAGAGTCTGCCGCGCTGGGAATACCGGTTCCTGCGCAACGCGCTGTCGCGCGATCCCGGTGTCGAGTTGTCCTGTCTGCTGCTCCACCCGGAATTGGGCATCGGTGATGGCATCGACTACATCCAGAAATTCCCGGAGCAACTCGACGAGCTTTCGAAATACGACGTCATCTTCCTCGGTGATGTCGGCATCGAGAATGGTCAACTGACCAAAAAACAATGCGAGTTGATCCGTGGGCTGGTGGAGAATCAGGCATCGGGCGTGGTGTTTCTTCCGGGTAGCCAGGGCAATCAGTTCTCTTTGTTGGACACCGAGTTGGCCGATCTCATGCCGGTGGTGCTTGATGACAAGGAGAAGGGAGGGATGACCGAAGTGATTCCGGCTCCGCTCACCCTGACGACCGAAGGCCGCGCCTCGCTGTTGACGATGCTCGGTGACAACGAGGAGGACAACGCCAACGTCTGGCGGCGACTGCCGGGATTCTATTGGCATGCGCCGGTGATCAAGGCGAAAGCCGGCACCGAAGTGCTTGCCGTCCATGGCAACCGCCGCAGCAAGTATGGATCGATTCCCTTGCTGGTCACCAAACAGGCTGGCAGCGGCAAGGTGTTGTTCATGGGTATCGACTCGGCCTGGCGTTGGCGCCGCGGCGTCGAGGATCTCTACCACTACCGCTTCTGGGGTCAGGTGGCGCGTTGGATGTCCTATCAGCGCAACATGGCCGCCGGCCAGCGGCTGCGCTTGTTCTTCACGCCGGAACGGCCCGAGCCCGGAGCGGTTGTGACCCTCAATGCCAACGCCTTCAACAAGAGTGGTGCGCCACTTGAGGATGGCGTGGTGGCGGTGGACATGACCGCGCCGGATGGTCGCGTCCAACGCGTGGAACTGCAGAAGAGCGATTCCTCGTGGGGTGCCTACAGCGGGCGCTTCCGCATTGATCTGCCCGGCGCCTGGAAGGTCAGGGCGGTGGTCCAAGGTGAAGAGGATGCGGCTTTGGAAACCACCTTGCTCGCTCAGGGGATGGAAATCGAGAAGACCGGTCAACCGGCGCGCGCCGATGTGCTCGAGGAGATGGCCAAGGTGTCCCGTGGTCGTCTCATTCGCCCGGCGGAGCTGACCGAGTTGATCAAGGATATCAACGCCCTGCCCGAACCGCGGCCTTTGGAAACACGGGTGCCCTTGTGGTCGAACTGGGCGGTGCTGGCGGCAATGGTCTTGCTGCTTGGCATCTTCTGGGTCGGTCGCAAGCTCAACGGGGCGTTTTGATCCCACGTCGATTGTCGTCAGCTTGACCTTGTGACGGCCTGCTGCTTGGGTGCCCATGGTCATGAAGTGTGTTGTTCCCATGACGATCCTGCTCGCCTGCGCGGGTATGTTGCAGGCTGCCGAACCCGATGAGGTTTCTGCCTGGCCGGAATACGCCAAGGCGGTGCCCCAAGGGCTGGATGTGCAGGAGATCCCTAAAGCGTGGGATCTGCCCGGCCTCGCGGCATTGCCGGATGAAGGTCGACGTCGGCAGCGGGAAATGGAAATCCATGCCGCAATGACCGCTTTGGGCATGCCGCCGGTGCCGGACGGCGAATGGGTGGCCGATCATCAGGGCCTGTTGTTCCGCAACCGTGAGGAGGGTGGCTTCGACGTTTATCTGCGGATGGATCCGGCCACATTGGAGATCACCCATGCCTCATTCATCAGCGAGCAGTCATTCGCCGGCATCCGCCAACTGAATACGACGCAAGCCGTTCTTGATTACGCCACCCGGGTGCACCGGGCGATCTGTGGCCGTGCACCACTCGGGCAGCACAGCTTTGCAAGTCGTGATGGTCGCGGACTGTTGCGCTTCGGTCGTGAGACGGTGAGCTGGGTGACCACTGTGGATGAATTGTGGTTGGGGCAGGGCAGTGTCGAAGTGAAACGATTGGATGACGGGCACCATCAGCTCACGGTGCTGCCCGCGGTGACGGAGAACCAGATCCGTGATGCCGAAGAATTCCTCATCAGGCATCCGGTGATGGTTTCCGAACGCGAGGCGATGGCGGTAGTGATGAAAACCTGGAATGCGTGCAGCCGCTTGCCCGAGGTCTACAAGGATCAGGCGATTCACGCGACTTGCCGGCGCGTGATCATCACGCCGCGTGTCGCCCGGTCGCTTGCTTACATGACGGCGGATCGCTTGCTCTGGATCTCGCCGCGGATTCCTGTCGCTGAACGGCCGCCATACGGATACGAAGTGACGATCAACTGGGGTTTGTTCCGGGTGGGCGCCGAGATGGACTGGCGGACGGGTGAAATCCTGCAGTTGTGGCAGGGGCGGATGAACTGGTGAACCCCCAGTGGCGATTCCTGGTCAGGATGTGGACAAGGTGACCACATAGGCCCGCACGACCGACGGACTGGTGTAGTGGTGGTCCTTGCCTGCGGCTGCCCAACCGGTGATCCGGTTCGTCTGCTCCGGATCATAGACCGGGTAGGTGGCGGTGAGCATGTTGATCACGTGGCTGCCGAATCCGCCGCTGCTTTGTTTGTCGAGCGCTCCGCCGGAGACCACCACGCCGCCGTTTGCGCTGACTTCGGCGGTCGGTCGCGATGAGGTGGTCCCTTGGGCCGAATGGATGGTGGTGCTGAGTTGGACGTCTTTCACTCGGATGGCAATCAGATGGCTGGTGATCGTGCCGCCACCCGCCGGGCCACGGCTGCTGGTGGGACTGCAGCAATACTGATTCGCGCCGAACCAACTGGTGATGGCGGTCGGTTTGCTGCCATCCGCGTTGCCGCGCATCGGGGCGGTTTCCGCGAGGATCACGTTCTCGTAGATGTTCTGATCGCATTTGACGCCACCGCCGACGCCGATCCAGCCGTCGTGATCGGGAGTCGCCGGGAGATCCGCCTGGCCGCCGCGTGCGGTGAAGACCGTTTGCTGGATCGGCACCGGCTGGCCGTCGCGCGTGATCCGGAGGCCGATCGCATAGGTGGTGATGGTGCCGCGAGAAGCCACCCAGCAATCCTTGCCGTAGGCGCGCCAGCCGGACCAGGTGCCGTCAGGCCCTTGGATCGGATACGACTGGGTGAGCAGGTTGCCGGGTTCCTGATAGTTGAGGTAGGCACCACCGCCCGTCAGCACGTAGCCCGGTTTGACGAAGACATCCGCAGTCGGGTGCTGGGCAGGAACGGAGGTTTGGGAGAAAACCACGCTTTCAATCTCAAGGGACATCTGCGCGGATGATCGGCAATTGCTCTCCGGGTTCCAAGTGGATTCTTTGCCGCCGGACTACGCGAACGCGTAGTTGATTCCACTTGTGCCGACCGCTCCGGTCTCGCGTGCGCTGGTCTGTGGATTCGCGTCTGCCCGCGTGTGGATGATTGTGCCTGCGGATCGGTCGGCCCGGCGCCAGTGGAAAGCGGCGGGATTGGCATTGCCGGATCATGCCTTCTTGATTCCCCCGCCGCCGCTGTCCAGACTGGCGCCCATGTCCGACTCCTCCAAGACCCCGATGATGGGCCAATACCTGGCCATGAGGAAGTCGCTGCCTGCGGACATCATCCTGTTCTTCCGGTTGGGAGACTTCTACGAGATGTTTTTTGAGGACGCTAAAACGGCTGCGCCGATCCTCAATGTCGCGCTGACGAAGCGGGGAACCACACCGATGTGTGGGGTGCCGTTCCATTCGGCGCAGGGCTACATCGCTCGACTGCTCAAGGCGGGCAAGCGGGTTGCTCTCGCCGAGCAGACGTCGGATCCGAAACCCGGTAAGCTGGTCGAGCGCGAGATCTCGCGCATCCTGTCGCCGGGGTCGATCGACGATCTCGCGCTGCTGGAGGATGCGCGCCCGAATTACCTGGCGGCCGTCTGCCGCGAGGGTAAGGCCTGGGGCTTGGCCGGTGTCGATCATACCACCGGTGAATTCACGGTTTCCGAATACGCCGGGCTGCCGGCATTGATCGATGAGCTCGCTCGGATGGCACCTTCCGAATTGTTGATTCCGGATCATCAGACCGCGGATTTCGGAGCGCTCACCAACAGCCTGCCCTACGATGGATATGCATTCATGCCCGAGCATGCGGTGCAGATGCTCAAGGATCATTTCGGTGTGCATTCGCTCGATGGCTTCGGTTGTTCCGATCTGCATGCCGCGAGTGGTGCGGGTGGAGCGATCCTGCATTACCTGATCCATCAGTTGCGGCGCCCCTGCGCGCACCTCAGGACGCCCAAGGTGCGGGCTCATGCCGATCATGTGCTCATCGATGCGGCTTCGCAGCGCAATCTGGATCTGGTGGAATCGCGCAACGGCAAGGCCCACACGCTGCTCGGTGTGTTGGACCGCACGGCCACTCCGATGGGTGGACGCCTGCTGCGCGATTGGATCCTGCATCCGTTGCGCGATCTGGCGACCCTGACGGCGAGACAGGACATCATCACTGCTTTTCTCGCCGAACCTTTCGTGCTGTCGAAGTGCCGTGAGTCACTCAAAGGGATCCGCGACATCGAGCGCAGCAGTTCGCGTCTGTCCCAGGGGTCGGGCAATGCGCGGGACTTGCAGGCGCTCGGTTTCTCGTTGTCCCACGTCCCCGGGTTGCGCGAGGATCTCTCGGCGCTGCTCGGCGACAGCCCGTTGTTGCAAGGGCTGCATGATTTCAGCGCGCTGACGCAATTGATCTCCAAGGCGATTGTCGATGAACCGCCGGCACATCTGCGCGACGGTGGTGTGATCCGCGACGGATGGTCGGCCGAGTTGGATGAATTGCGAGACGCCCAGCGCGATGGCAAGGGTTGGATCGCCAGACTGCAGGAGGATGAGCGCAAGCGCACCGGTATCGATTCGTTGAAGATCAAATTCAACAACGTGTTCGGATACTTCATCGAGGTGACCCAGACGCATGTCGGCAAGGTGCCTGACGACTACATGCGCAAACAAACGATGGCGAATGCCGAGCGTTACATCACGCCCGGACTCAAGGAGATGGAGAACAAGGTGCTGGGTGCCGAAGAGCGCAGCAAGAAGCTCGAGGCGGAATTGTTTTCCGAGTTGCGTGCCGAAGTCTGCACCCATCTCGGCCGCTTGCAGGAAACAGCCGCAGCAGTGGCCGAGGTCGATGTGCTGTGCGCGCTAGCTGAGATTGCCCAAACCCACCGTCATTGTCGTCCGGTGCTCGATCATGGACGGGCCTTCATTGTGCGCGATGGCCGCCACCCGGTGCTCGAGCAGACATTGACGGATGCCAAGTTCGTTCCGAATGACGTGCACATGCAGGTCGATGATTCGTTGTTGCAGATCCTGACCGGCCCGAACATGGCGGGTAAATCGACCTATATCCGGCAGGTGGCCTTGATTGCCGTGATGGCGCAGATCGGTGCATACGTGCCAGCGGTGTCGGCCGAACTTGGTTTGGTCGATCGGATCTTCTGTCGGGTCGGGGCATCCGACGACCTGTCGCGCGGGCAATCGACGTTCATGGTTGAGATGAGCGAGACCGCCCTGATCCTCAACCACGCCAGCGAACACTCGTTGGTCATTCTCGATGAGATTGGTCGCGGAACGGCGACCTTTGACGGGCTTTCGATCGCATGGGCGGTGGCCGAGCACCTGCATGATGTGATCCGCTGCCGCACCTTGTTCGCCACCCATTACCACGAGCTCACCGACCTGGCCAACACGCGCCCTGCCGTCGCCAACTTCAATGTTGCGGTGCGCGAATGGAATGAAGAGATCATCTTCCTCCACAAGATCCTACCGGGAGCGGCGGACAAGAGTTACGGCATCCAGGTGGCGCGACTGGCGGGGCTGCCCAAGCCGGTGGTTGAACGGGCGAAATCGATCCTGTCGCATCTCGAATTGCAGTCGGCGAAGCCCGAGGCCAAGCGCCAGGGGCCGAAACCCAAGAACACCGATCAGCCGGAGGGGCCCAAGGCGATCGCCCCCCAGATGGATCTGTTCGGCGGTTGGTGAAAATCGCTGGTTGGGGCATCAAGTGCTGACTTGCAGAGTCGCAACAACCTGCCATCTTCCCCCTTGCCCCCGGATCATCGGGTTTCATTCATGATGCGCCCAATCGCCTTCTGCTTCGGCCTGCTCATTCTGCAGGCGTCCATCGTTTCCGCCGCCCTTTCGATTTCGGATGGTGGCTTGCCCTCCACATCGGGTGGTTCGACCGACCCCTTGGTTCAGAAAGCGGTCGATGCGAAAAAAGAGGGTCCCGCGGCAGCGGCGGCGAAGGCTTTCGTCGCCGGGCGTTTTGATGAGGCGGTGAAATTGGCCCGGCCCTTGGCTGATGAGGGCGATGCCGATGCCATGTTCCTGCTGGGGCTGGCGCATGAAACGGGTCAGGGGCTCGAACAGTCGCGCGATCAAGCGCTGGCCTTCTATCGCAAGGCAGCTGCCCGGGGCCACAAGGATGCGGGCTATCGTGTGCCGCTGATCCTGCTGGCTTCCGAAAAGTCTTCGGAGCGTGATGAAGCGCGCAAGGCGCTTGAAGAGGCGGCGAAATCCGATGCAGCGGTGGCCGGCCGGATTCTCGGTGAGGCGTGGTTGAGGGGGCGTTTGAGTGAGAAGCCGGATCCGGTGAAGGCCAAGGAGTGGTGGACTCGTGCTGCCGATGCCGGGGACCTGCAATCGATGAAGATCCTCGCGGGTTTCTACGAAGGGCAGTTCGGATTTCCAGAGCAGCAGGATCCCAAGCAGGCCCTGCGCTTGTACAGTAAAGCGGCGACGCTGGGTGACACCGGGGTGATGGTGACTCTGGGCTCGCGTTTGCTCAACGGCAAGGAAGCGCTGCGTGACGAGCCGCGCGGCCGTGAGTGGTTGAAAAAGGCGGTTGAGCAAGGTGAGTTCTCGGCCTGTCTGGTGTTGGGGGATTACGAGGAGAACGTGAAGAAGGACTACAAGGCCGCGCTGGCCGCCTACGAGCGGGGCAAGGATGGTGGTCAAATCGACTGCATGCTGCGGGTGGCGGATTTTTACCTGCAGGGCCTTGGCGTCGATAAGGATGAGTCCCGCGGAATGGCGCTGTTGATCAAGGCCGCCGAAGCTGGCAATCCCCAGGCGCAGTTCCGGGTGGCGGTAGGACTGCTTGCCGGTGAAAAACCCGACATCGGCGCCGGTTACCTGCAGTTGCTGTCTTCGGCCAACAATGGATTTCTGCCGGCTCAGAATGAGCTCGGGCTGTTCTATTTGTCCGGAAAACTCGGAGTGGCTGATACGCCAGCAGCCGTGTCTTGGCTGACACGGGCCGCGAAATCAGGATATGCCGCTGCACAGCACAATCTCGGCACCTTGTATGAAGCCGGTGCCGCAGGACTCGAGCGCAACCTGCAGAATGCCGGTGAGTTGTATGGATTGGCTGCACAACAAGGTCACGATCAGGCGACCTTGGCCTTGGCCCGGCTCTATTGTTCGACCACCGACAGCAAGGCGGATCTGCCGAAAGCCTGGGCGCTGGCCAGCTTGGTGGCGGAGAAGGGCAATGAGGACGCCAAAAAAATGGCTGAGCAGATCGATGGCCGCCTCGACGCGGATCAGCGCAAGAAAGCGAAGGATGTGCTCGCGGAGTTCAAAAAACCCGCGGAAAAGCCGGCTCCGTGAGCCTCGGCCCGCGCATGCTCAATCGCTGATTGTCTCGCGGAACCGGTGTCCTTTGCAGATTCTTGATGGCTCCTCACAGATGAGATTGACCTCAGGCATCCACTTGTGATTGGGTGTTCGCTAGCTTTTCAACCGTGCATGATCGTCATCATGTCGCGGGGCAGATTTGGTAGGGGCTAGAAGGTGGGCTCTGCCATAACCGGGGCGGGTGTCCTTCGGGGCATCCGCCCCACCTGCATCCACCCATTCATCCTCAATTCAGGAGGTGGAAACCGATGTTCAGGTAGGTGGCGAAGCTCACCCACAGCGCATAGGGCCAGAGCAGGATCGACGCCAGTGGACGGTGTTTCCAGAAACGCAGGATCATCACCGCCAGAGTCAGATCCAGCAGCAGGATGTCGATCAAGGCCCAGCCTGGGCTTTGCAGGCTGAAAAACAGGGGGGTCCAGACGAAGTTGCTCAGCAGATGCACGGCGATCAGCCCGTAGTCCTTGTAAGGGCGTTGGCGGGCCCGGCTCACGACGTAGAGCACGATCGAGGTGGCGATCATCAGATACAGCACCGTCCAAACCGGCCCGAAAATCCAATCGGGTGGTGTCAGTGGGGGTCGTTTGAGCTCCGCATACCAGGAATTCATCAAAAAAATCTGCACCGGAGGCGCTGGTGAGGAAAGTCAATTATGCGGAGTGGTGGCCACCCGACGGCCTAGGGCGGGCGAGTCTGCGGCCCCGATGCCACTAGGGACCCCGGCCGCCACCCTACGCGATGACGTAATGTTCATTTGGCGTAAGTCGCTTAGTTTTCCCCAGTTGAAGTTTGAATGGCGCTGGGCTCATGCAGACGGGTGCTTGCAATTTTCCGCTTGTCAAAGCCTGCCTTCTCACGCTTTAACTCTAGGCTGAATATACCGCCATCCATCGAACTCCATCAACAAACTCCATCCACCAACGTCCCAAAACCCCCATCCGGCAGCTCCAGCTGCAACCAAACCCCAAATCATGAAAACCACCCATCAGGCCGCCCTCATTCTTGCCTTGGCCAGCACCCCCCTCCTTGCCGCGCCAGGCAGTGGCAACGGGGCTGACAACGGCAATGCCAACCAAGCGATCCCCGCCGTCCCCATGGCGTTGTTCTCTTGTAACCCGTCCGTTGTTCAAACCGGCACCTATCCGACGCTCACATGGGCGATCACGTATCCCAGCACCGTGGGTGACGTGGCAACCATCTCCGCGCCCGGAACCATCACTCTCACACAACCGATGTTCGTATCCGTGCGTCCGGTGGGCGTGGGTGTCACCCAAAGCGGCCGCGGCCAGGACGTTGACACGATCAATGCCGAAGCGCGCATCAGCGTCAAAGGTTCCGCCTACGATCAACTTTTCTACGGCACCAATGCCGATGTGGATCCTGCCTACTCGCTTTACATCAAGAAGCTGACCAGCGGCACGAGCATCGATTTCGGTGGCCGTTTCGTCACGGGCACTGAGTGGTCGCCATTCTACACCTCGAAGAGCGCGAACATGCAGGTGATTTCGCTCGTCAATGGTGACAGCATTCCCACCAGCTTCGATCTGGCTCAGTCCGGCAAGCTTGCCAGCTACCTCAAGCCGTATGTCAACGGTGCGGGCAAGGTGAACATTGGACCGCTCAGCGTGTTGGTTCTCATGGAACTTGCCGAGCGCGACAACAGCAACCAGGCCTTCGACTATCAAGACATGGCGCTGCTGGTGACCTTCGCCAAGACCCACCCGAACAACGGCCACGGTAACAACCTGGACGGTGTGGACTCCTCGAACCCTGGCAAGGGCAGCGGTGGTCCGAACGGAGAGGTTGACCCCTCCGGTGGCGTCGACGACGAAGCCCGCTGAACCAAGCCATCAGCAAATCTCAAAACAGCGGATGCCGGCAACGGTGTCCGCTGTTTTTTTGCGATCGTGGATCGTGGATTGTGGATTGTGGATTGCTGGTGTGGATCTTCCAGTCGGGTCTCTTGCGTGATCCAGCATCTTCGATCTCCAATCCACGATCCTCGATCCCCAATCCACCATCTCCACACGAGAAAGGCGGATGCCCGTGAGGACATCCGCCTTTGAGTGAAGTTGTGGGCGCAGCCACATGGCTGCGCCGCTTGCGATCAGATGCAGTCGTTGAGGATGCTTTCGATCACTTCCTGACGGCCGCTGGCGATGGTCGGCTCCGGATTCGAGAGCGCGTATTTCTCGAGGTCGGCCAGCGTGGTCTTGCCGGCTTCGACTTGGGCGCCGATGCCACCGTCCCAGGTCGAGTAGCGCTGCTTGATGAACTCGGCGATCCGGCCGTCCTCGCGGACGCGGTTGGCGATTTTCAAGCCGCGGGCGAAGGCGTCCATGCCGGCGATATGGGCATAGGCCAGATCAATGGCTTCCCACGATTCGCGACGGCGCTTGGCGTCGAAGTTGAGGCCGCCGGTAGTGAAGCCGCCCATCTTCATGAGCACCATCATGACCTGGGTCGTGAGGTAGATGTCGGTGGGGAACTGGTCGGTGTCCCAGCCGACGTTCGGCGTGCCCATGTTGGCGTCGATGCTGCCGAGGGCGCCGGCTTCGTAGGCGACCGTCAGTTCATGCTCCATCGTGTGGCCGGCCAGGGTGGCGTGGTTGGTTTCGATGTTGAGTTTGAAGTGCTCGAGCAGATCGTATTCGCGGAGGAAGTTGAGGCAGGCGGCGGAATCCGAGTCGTATTGGTGGGTCGTTGGCTCCTGCGGCTTGGGTTCGATGTAGAACTGGCCTTTGAAGCCGATCTCCTTCTTGAAATCGACGGCCATGTGGAGGAAGCGGGCCAGGTGGTCCAACTCGCGCTTCATGTCGGTATTGAGCAGGGTGGTGTAGCCCTCGCGGCCACCCCAGAAGACGTAGCCTTCGCCGCCGAGGCGGTGGGTGACTTCCATCGCCTTCTTCACCTGGGCTGCCGCGTAAGCATAGACGTTGGCGTTCGGGCTGGTGGCGGCACCTTGCTGGTAGCGCGGATGGACGAAAAGACAGGCGGTGCCCCACAGCAGCTTCTTGCCGGTGCGCTTCTGCTCCTCTTCCAGGGTGTCGACGACTTGATCGAGCGCCTTGTTGGACTCGGCCAGCGTGGCACATTCCGGGGCCACGTCACGGTCGTGGAAGCAGTAGTAGTCGATCCCGATCTTTTCGAGGAAGTCGAAGAACACGCGGGCGCGGTTCTGGGCGTTGGCCACTGAGTTGCTGCCGTCATCCCATGGATGGGCGGCGGTGCCTGCGCCGAACGGATCGGCGCCGGTGCCGCGCATGGTGTGCCAGTAGGCGCAGCCGAAGCGGAACCACTCGGCCATGGTCTTACCGGCGACGACTTCGTCAGCCTTGTAGTGCTTGAATGCCAGCGGGTTTTTCGAGGACGGACCCTCGTATTTCACGGACTCGCAGGGGAATGTATTCATGGTTTCTCGGATAGTTGGTGAGTCATGCGGCCATTGCCACACGAGCGGACGGCGAAAAACTACAGGTGGGCCAGCCCGCAATGCTACTGCAAAATGGGGCTGGGCTGCAGGTTTTTCACCTTGATCCTGTTACTGGATTGGGCGCCCCCGCTTTGTGGCCGACCGGTGCGGTTCAGCGTTCGAGGATCTCCACCTCGTAGCCGTCCGGATCCGTGACAAAGGCCATCTTGCGCTCCCCGGTGCTGAATTTCTCCCGCCAGGACGAGGGCCAGATCTCAATGCCGGCCTTTTCGAGCCCGTCGCAGTAGGCGATGATGTCGGACACGCCGACGCAAGTGTGCATCAGGTCTTCCGGGCAGGTGATCTTGTAATCCGCCGACCAGGTCAGTTCCAGAAAGACCTCGTTGCCCGGGAGCTCAAGGAAGGCCAGCTGGTTGCCTTGGGGTGAGGTTTTGCGCTCTTTCTCAATATAACCGAGCTTTTCGTAGAAGGCGATGGAGCGGTCCAGGTCCTGAACGCGGATGCGGGTGTGGAGGAAGCGGATCATGGCTGCCTCAGGATGAACGGATCCCACCGGCCGTCAACTCCGCGGCGCGATCGCGGCGGCGGCCCGTGCCGCCCCCGGGTCATCGAAGAACGAAGCCATGCGGCTGCGTAGGTCGGCGTAGAAGGTCCGCGACATCTCTTCAAGCATCTCGGCACGGTTGCGGATGCTGTGGGCATCCTGATCAGCGCTGGCCATCGCTGCCAGCGCTTCGCGTTCCCGGGCGATGCGTTCCTGGAACGAGCGCTCGAGATCCATCAGGTGCTCGATGAACTCCTTGGCTGCCCGCGAGCGGTCGACACCCTCGATCAGCGAGCGTTCGAGCGGCTTGTTGGCGGGCGACAGGTGCAACAGTCGACCTGTCGCCAGTTCCTGCATGTAGCGGTTGTAGCTTTCGAGGAAGGTGCTGCGCTCGCGTTCGAAGCGAACCTCCTCACAGTCGACCAGGGCATCGTAGGGGCCGGGTTTGGAAAAGAACTTCACCACCAGTGGAATGGTGTCGACGAGCATGAATAGCAGCGCCAGCACGCCGTAGGCGATCAGGGCGAAGCGGCCACCCTCTTCGCCGCTTTCGAACAGTCCGTGCAGCGCGAGTGTCTGGGTGAGGATGTCCCGCCGGGGTTCGGCCTTGATGGCGGCGACGCGATCCTGCTCGTCCTGAGCCAAGCGGCCGATCTCTTCCTGCAGTCGCTTGAGTTCGCTCAGCCGGGTGTCGATCTGGGCGGTGATTGTTTCGCGGATCGCGTTCTGTTGCTGGACGAATTGCCCGACCTGTTGCTCCTGCACTTGGCGTTTCAGCGCGGCGATGCGATCGCGCTCCTCCTTGAGCAGGGTGGCTTTTTCTGCGGCGATGTTGACGTAGTCCGCCTTGATCCGGTCTTCGATCGCCTGTTTTTCTCCGGCGTGCGAATTGCGTTGCGAGGTGAGGAATGCCAGCGATTCGCCGATGCGTTTGGCTTCCTCGCGGCGCCATGCCAGTTGGTCCTGTTGGATGCTGCGCGCCCGCGGGCCTTCGCCCGAGAGTCCGCTGCGTTCGCCATTCACCTCGCGTTCGAATTCGCGCTGCCAGAAATCGAGTTCGCCCTGCAATTTCTGGTAAGCGGTCGTCTGGTCCTGGATCTGCTGCTCGGTGGCTTCCAGCTTGGTGCTCACCTCGGCGGTTGCATCCTTGAGCTTGGCCTCCATCTCGGCACGGGTTTCCGGGTCGATGTCCGAAGTCGGATCGGCTTCGGTGATGCTGGCGTCGACGCTGAGGAATTCGGCCTCGAATGACTTGTTGAAGCGCTCGCGCTGACTGGTGATGTCCTTCTCCATCGCGGCGATCTTGTCCTCCACCTGACGCTTGGCGGTCGCGCCCTTGTCGCGGACCGCATTGATCTCGATCTCGCGTTCACCCTCGACGACGGACTGGATGGTGTCCTTGAACAGCAGCAGGGTGAGCGGGTGGGAGATGGTGATGCCCATCAGGGCTGCCACCACGATGCGCAGTGTGAACTGGCCGAGCTTGCGGTGGAAGCTCTGAAACGAGCGGTAGGTGGCGAGCAACGCGCGGTCGATGGTGAGGATGATGAATCCCCACACCGCGGCCACGGGAATGATGACCTCCCACTTGTCGGTCAGGGTTGAGATCGCATAGGCGCAGGCGATGAAGGCGAACACCGTTGGAACCAGAATGGTCGCGCCAAAGGCGACGTATTTCCGCTGCTCCCAGTTGGGGCATTGGTCGAGAGTCTCGGCTCCTGCTCCGGAGAGCCAGAAGAAGATGTGCTTGAAGGTTTTGAAGATCATCGGCCGGCGGAAACCGTGGCGGCTGGCCACGGCATGGTCCAATGCGCCATACTGCCAAATTGGCCGGATTTTTGCAAATTCAATGATTTTTCCGGGAATTCATGCGCGAGGAAGCGCGAATCATGCTTTGCATATTTTGCTCTGCCGTGGTCTATTGATACTGCTATGAAAACGATTGTTGTCGCGCTTGATTTCTCCAATGCGACCCCGGGGGTTCTGAAGGAAGCCACGATGCTGGCCCGGGCATTCGGTGCCGAATTGCACCTGATCCACGTCATGGAACCCGAGCCGAGCTACACGGCCTACGGTTTCACCCCCAACGAGTTCCCTGCGCTGCACGCCTACCAACAGGAGGCCAAACGCCGGGCAACCGACAAACTCCAGCAATTGCTGAAGGAAACCGAAGTGGAACTGCCCGCCGTGACTGCCCATGTTGCGGAAGGCAGCGCCCTGCGCTGCATCGCCGACTACGTCAAGGAGAGCCATGCGGATCTGCTGATCCTCGGCTCCCATGGCCATGGCGCGATCGCCTCGCTGCTGCTGGGTAGCGTTGCCGAAGGCATGGTCCGCAAGGCGATGGTGCCTACTCTGGTGGTGCCGGCACCTGCGGAGTAGCCAGCGGGAGCATTGGAGAGCTGACGGCACTGGCATCCCCGCCAGTGCCGAAGGGGAGGTGTTATTGCGCTGATCGAAGCCCTGAGGAGCCAAGCGAAGGGGGCTGCTATGGGATTTCCTTGCGCTATGGGGGATGCGGGCTCATGTTGTCATGGTAAATACCAATTGGATTTTTCCTCCCCCCTGATCATCCATGAACCCCTCCCGATCGCCATTCCATCCGAAAGCCGGATTTGCGCTGGTAGCCACCATCTCGATGCTGGTCCTGCTGACGGTTGTCGCGGTTGGCCTGCTCTCGCTCTCGTCGATCACCCTGCGCAGCAGCAGCATCGAATCGGCGGAAACCCGCGCCAAAGCCAACGCCCGCATGGCGCTGATGATCGCCATCGGTGAACTGCAACAGCACACAGGACACGACACCCGGGTCACCGCAACCGCAGACATCATC
>JACCDY010289088.1_pt1 | contig 33758 bp, 24 predicted proteins | sample 7446391 | NCBI WGS metagenome assembly JACCDY01 (sample SAMN15323451, study PRJNA562643) | freshwater metagenome | isolation source: river surface water | place: USA:Blue River Watershed | collected 2017-08-18 | reverse complement strand
GGGAGGGAAGCCGGGAGAGGAGCGAAACGGGGCGAATGCGAAGGCGAAACGGCTCCGCCGTTCCGCTACGAGTCGGCGGGGGGCGTTTTAGAACGCGAAGACGCCGGTGAGGATGAAGGTGCGTCCGGCGCCGGGGACGTAGTGGCCGCCGCCGACGCGATCGACGTAGGCCTCGTCGAAGAGGTTGTTGGCGTTGAGGCGGAGGCTGAAGTGCTTGTTCACCTCGTAGGACGCCATCGCGTTCCAGAGCGTGAAGCCCGGGGCGTATTGGTTGGTCGTGGTGGTGCTGCGGTCGACCTTGTCCATGTATTGGACGCCGCCGCCGAGGGTGAGGCCGAAGGGCAGTTCGTAGGCGGTCCAGACGTTGAAGGAATGTTGCGGGGTGCGCGGCACGTCGGAGCCGACCTCGAGCGGATTGCGGGAGGAGAGGACCTCGCTGTCCATGTAGGTGTAGCCGGCGAAGACGTTCCACTCCTTGGTGATGTTGCCGCCGAGGCCGAGCTCGAAGCCGTCGACGCGTTGCTCGCCGTCGAGCTCCACGTCGCCGGTGGTGGGATCGGTGGTGCGGGCGTTGGTCTTTTCGGTGCGGAAGATCGAGGCGGAGACGTTGAGGCGGCGGTTGAAGAGATCCCACTTGGTGCCGATCTCGGTGCTTTCGCTCTTCTCGGGGTCGACCTTGGCGTTGGCGGGGGTGACGGCTAGGCCTTCGGCGGACGGGTTGAAGGATGTGCCGCGGCCGATGAAGATCGAACCGTTGGGGCGGGGCTTGAATACGACGCCGCCCTTCCAGCTCACCATGTCGTCGTTGGTGCGGATGCGGGAGTAGGTGCCGGCGCCGGTGCCGGTGGTCTGGGCGCGGCGATCATCGCGGACGTCGGCCTCGAAGTGATCGAAGCGGACGCCGCCCGTGAGCTCGAGCCAGTCGGTGATCTCGGCGGTGTCGAAGACGTAGAGACCGACGGTCTCGGCCTCGACGTCGGTGAAGGCGCCGTTGCGGGAGATGACGGCGGTGTAGGGCTGGTAGGGGTCGGGATCGAAGGCGCTGGTGGGAAGCGCGTCGTCGGGCGTCTGGACGCGGGTGTAGGCGAGGGAAGTCTCGCGCGAGAGGTCGAGGCCGGTGGAGAGCGTGTGCGCGACCGGGCCGGTGTCGAAGGTGGTGCGGAGGTTGGTGGCGTTGGCCGAGATGTCGTCGACCTGATCGCGGAACTTCTCGTCGTTGCGGCGAACAAGGGGTTGGACGACGCCGCCGGTCACGACGAAGCGCGGGGCGGTGATGACGGAATCGCGTTCGGTGCGGGCGTAGCGGGTGGTGTTGCGCAGGGTGGTGTTGGCGCCGAGGTCGCGCTCGACGGTGCCGGTGACGGAGTCGTTGATGATCTTCTCGTAGTCGCGTTCGACGAGGCCATACCAGTTGCTCTGGTCGACGTTGGGCTGGCCGCCGGGCGTGCCGATGGACGGCGTGACGCCGGTGGTGGTGCCCGCGATGACGGGCACCCACGGGATGCCGTAGTCGGGGATGTTGTCCTGCTCGGCGTGGAGGTAGGAGAGGGTGGCGCGGGTCGGCGTGCCGAGGCCGAAGGCGAGAGAGGGCGCGACGGCCCATTGCTTGTTCTCGACGATGTCGCGACCGGCGACGCCGGACTCCTGGGCCATGGCGTTGAGGCGGACGGCGGTGCCGGGGATGGTGGAGCGCGAGGAGAGGTCCTCGTTGATGTCGACGGTGGCGCGGCGGTAGTCGTCGGTGCCGACGCCGAGCGTGCCGGCGCGGAAGGACTCGAGCTTGGGCGTCTTGCTGACGAGATTGACGTTGGCGCCGGTCGAGCCGCGACCGGATTGGGTGGACGAGGGGCCCTTGGCGACCTCGACCTGCTCCAGGTTGAAGGCGTCGCGGGTGAAGGTGCCGGCGTCGCGGATGCCGTCGACGGCGATGTCGTTGCGGGCGTCGAAGCCGCGGATCGTCATCTGGTCGCCGCTGGCGGTGCCGCCTTCGCCGGCCTGGAACGTGATGCCCGGGGTGTTGCGGAGAACGTCGCGAAGCGTGGTCGCGCCCTGCTGGTCCATCACGCTGCGCGGGATGACGGTGATGGTCTGGGGGACGTCGACCAAGGGCTGGGTGTATTTGGGGGACGAGAGCGGGCTGTTCTCGCGTTGGCCTTGGACCTCGAGCGTCTCCAGTTCGACAACGTCGTCTTTGCCATTGGGGGCGGAAGCCGGGGTGGAGGGGGCGTTTTCCGTGGTCTGCGCATTGATACCGCCGGCGGCAAAAAGGGTCGGCACCCAAGCCAGGCTACGGGCGAGCGAGCGGCTGAAATTGAGGCAAGTCCCTTGATTGGCAGATTCTTCGGAAGCGATGAAGGTAGGCATGACGGCGATGAGATGAAAAGCGATTGAGACTCTTTATCATCGACGCAAGGATCTTTTTGGGATTGGGTCTCAATTTCATGAGTTTGGAAGAGACCCCACATGCGCTGGACGGATCGGCCGCGGCTAAGGCCGGGGTGGGTGAACTCTTGGCCGAGGCGGACGCCTGTTGGCGTCGCGGGGGGCGGGAGGGCGTCGCGGCCGCGGTGGCACTTTGCGACGAGGCCTTGGGCAGGCTGGTCGAGGCGTGCGAGGCGGACCGGGCGCGCGTCTGGCTGCGGCGCGGGCAGATTTTGGAATCGGGGCGCTCGGAGGGCGATCTGCGCGAGGCGGTGCGCAGCCACGACGCGGGATTGGCGGAGCTGGCCCGGGCGGTTGCCCGCGACGCCGGGCGGGACGAGGCCGGGGGCGTGGCCGGCGAGCGTGAGCGCGGAAGGCTGAGAGCGCTTTTGTGGATGAACCGGGGCAACGCGTTGCTGGCGTCGGGCTCGCCGGAGCAGGCGCGGGAGGCGGCGCGCAGCTACGACGAGGCCTTGGCGATCGCGAATCGCGGGATGGCCGCGGAGATGCGAGGGGAATCGGCGGCGATGATGGGGGCGGCGTGGTTGAACCGCGCCGCGGCGTCGGCTCTCGGGTGGCCGGACGAGACGGGCAGGCATGAGCAGGGGCGTTGTCTGCGGCGCGCGATCGAGGCGTTGTCCCTCGCGGCGGAGGCGGGGCAGGCGGCGGCGCGGAGAAATCTGGCCGGAGCCTGGTTCAATCTGGCCGCGTGGCACGAGGCGCGAGGCGAGATGCCCGCGGCGAGCGCGGCGTGGCGCGAAGCGGCGAGGACGGCGGCTCCGGAGGCGGACCGGGATTTTGTGGCGCTGGAGACGGGGCTGCGCGCGAGCCATGCGCTTTGCGTGGCCCAAGCGAGACGGATCGTCGGCGGGGAGGAACTCGACGAGGCGGAGCGGAGGGAGCTGTTTGCGCGGGTGGAGGAAGGGCTGGCCGCCTGCGCGTCGTGGACGGACGCCGGACGTCCGGGGGCGTCGGTGAATCCGGAGGCGACCGCGTCGCGACTTTTCGAGTTCGGGGCGTGGTGGTGGCATCGTGCGGCGCCCGAGGCCTTGGCGGGTTTTTTGCGCAGGTGGGGCGATGGCGCCGGGGCGGAGCGCCTCGAGACCGCGCGGGTGGCGGCGGAAGTCGCCCGTCAGGAGATTTTGCAGGGCGGCTTTGAGACGCTGGCGGGCGAGGGGGGCGAGTCGCGGCGCGTGCGCTTGCGCGAGTTGAGCGCCTTGGTGGAGCATTTTTCCAATCGCCAGCAAGCCTGCCGCCAGGCGCGGACCTCCTCCGCCTTTGGCTGAGTTTTCGAAGCCTGCGCGCATCCCCTTTTTCAGCATGTCGCCCCCCTTGAATCGCATTCCGCCCGAGATCGTCGCCGTGACCGACTACGCCCCGTTGGCGTGCGAGCGCATGACGCCGGGGGCCTGGGCCTATCTCGAGGGCGGCGCGGCGGACGAGATCACGTCGCGGGAGAATCGCGCGGCCTTTGATCGTCTGCGGCTGCGTCCGCGTGTGCTTCGGTCGCTGGCCGGCGGGCATACGCGGGTGACGCTCGCGGGGCGGACGTTCGAGCACCCGATCCTCGTCGCGCCCGTGGCTTATCAACGTCTCGCGCATATGGAGGGCGAGCGTGCGACCGCGCTCGGCGCGGGGGCGGCGCGGGCGGGATTGGTGGTGAGCGCGCAGGCGAGCGTGGAGCTGGAAACTATCGCGGCGGAGGCGCGGGCGGGCTGGTGGATGCAGCTCTATCTTTATCCGGATCGCGCGTTTCTCGAGCGTCTGGTCCGGCGGGCGGAAGGCGCGGGTTGCGGGGCGTTCGTGGTGACGGTGGACGCGCCGGTGAGCGGTGTGCGGCACCGCGAATGGCGGGCGGGTTTCAAACTGCCGCCCGAGGTGGAGGCCGTGAACCTCCGCGGGTTGCGCGCGCCGGAGGTCGCGGCCGCGCCTTTGGGCGAAAGCCCGTTGCTGGCCGGAGCCTTGGCGGCGACCGCGGCGACCTGGGATGATTTCGTCTGGCTGCGATCGATCACGCGTTTGCCGATCTGGGTGAAGGGCGTGTTGGCGGCGGAAGACGCGGCGCGGGCCCTGGCCGAGGGGGCCGACGGGCTGATCGTTTCGAACCACGGGGGGCGGACGCTCGACACCGTGCCGGCGACGATCGAGGTCTTGCCGGAGATCGTGGCGGCGGCGGGCGGGCGGGCGCCGGTTTTGCTCGACGGCGGGGTGAGGCGCGGGACGGACGTGTTCAAGGCCCTCGCGTCGGGCGCGCGGGGTGTGTTGGTCGGGCGTCCGGTGGTGCACGGCCTCGCCGCGGCGGGGGCCTTGGGCGTGGCGCATGTTTTGCACCTCCTGCGCGCGGAGCTGGAGGCGACGATGGCGCTGTGCGGTTGCGCGACCTTGGCGGAGATCGGCGCGGACCGGATATTCCCGGGGAGCGGTCCGGGGCGGGACCGTTGATCCGTCCCGGGCTTGGCTCCGGGAGGCGCGGGTGAGTGTTATTGCAGCGCTTTAGGACTTCCCTGAAAGGCGCGGATGGACAGGCTGATGGCCGATGGCCAAGGCAACGCGCGTCAATCTCTGCTCCTTTTGCGGCAAGTCGCAGTCCGAGGTCCGGAAGATCATCGCCGGACCGAGCGTCTACATCTGCGACGCCTGCGTGAACGTCTGCAAAACCATCATCGACCGCGAGGCCGCCACGCCGGCGGTCGACCAGCGTCCGGTTTTCCGGCTGGCTAAGCCCTCCGAGATCAAGCGCGCGCTCGACGAGCACGTGATCGGCCAGGACCACGCGAAGAAGGTGCTCTCGGTCGCGGTCTACAACCACTACAAGCGTCTCACCTTCGCCGCGGGCTCGCCCGATCGCGCGACCAACACGCTCGCGCCGGAGTTCAACGACGTGGAGGTCGAGAAGAGCAACGTGCTGCTTTGCGGCCCGACGGGCTCGGGCAAGACGCTCCTCGCCCGCACGCTCGCGCGCGTGCTCGACGTGCCTTTCGCGATCGCCGACGCGACCACGCTCACCGAGGCCGGCTACGTCGGCGAGGACGTGGAGAACGTCGTCCTGCGTCTCCTCCAAAACGCCAACTACGACGTGCGCCGCGCCGAGTGCGGCATCGTCTACATCGACGAGATCGACAAGATCGGGCGTAAGACGGAAAACGTTTCGATCACCCGCGACGTCTCCGGCGAGGGCGTGCAGCAGGCCTTGCTCAAGATTCTCGAAGGCACGGTTTGCAACGTGCCGCCCCAGGGCGGTCGCAAGCACCCGAACCAGGAGCTGGTGCAGGTGAACACTCAGAACATCCTTTTCATCTGCGGCGGCGCCTTTGTCGGCCTCGATTCGATCGTGCAGCGTCGCCTCGGCGCGCGCGGCATCGGCTTCGGCGCGCAGGCCCGCGCCGCCGCGGCCGCGACGGTCGGGGCCGCGGACGGCGAAGACGAAGCGGCGGAGGCCCTGATGCGTTCGCTGGCCCCGGAGGATCTGGTGCGTTTCGGCATGATCCCCGAGTTCATCGGCCGATTGCCGGTCGTGTCCGTGCTCGCGCCGCTGAAGCTCGCGGATCTGGAGAAGGTGTTGCTCGAGACGAAAAACTCGCTCGTGAAGCAATACTCGAAGCTTTTCGCGATGGACGGCGTGAACCTGCGTTTCACTCCCGACGCGGTGCGCGCGATCGCGCAAAAGGCGATCACGCTCAAGACCGGCGCGCGCGCCCTGCGCTCCATCCTCGAGCAGCTCATGCTCGAGGTGATGTTCGAGCTGCCGACCCGCGACGACGTGGCGGAGGTGGTGATCGACGCCTCGGTGGTCGCCGGCAAGCGTCGTCCGCAGCTCAGGCGCAAGTCGTCCGGGGGCAAGGCGGCGGCCGGAAGCATCGAGAATCCTCCGAGCGAGGCGAAGGACGCGGCCTGAGGCGCTCGGCCGGCGCGCGGATCACGTGGGTGGGATGCGTCTCGACGCGGTGATCCGGCCGCGGACGCTTGCGCGTCCGGACGGGCGAAGGCGAAAAGCGGGCCGATGATTCCCGACCTCGCGGATCCGTGGCGCTCAACGCCGCCACCAGGCGACCAACCGGACCCAGGCTTGGCCGAGATATTCGCGCCAGGCGCGGGTGCTGTTGGTCAACGACTCGGAATCCCAGTCGAGCCACGCCGTCGCGCCGGGCGTCCGGTCCCGACCGGCCAGGTAGTCGGCGGGGCAGGGGAAGGCGGCGAGTTTCTCGTGTCGCGCCAGATCCATCGCTCGTGGCAGATGCCAGGCCGAGGTGACCAGCGCGACCGTCTCGTCGCCCGCGAGGCGACGCAGCGCGGAGATTTCCTCCGCCGTGTCGCGCGCGGTGTCGATCTCGACGATCCGGCTTCGGGGAAAGCCGAGCTCCCCCGCCGCGTCGGCGAGGATCCGGGCGTGGGACGGGGTCTCCTCATTCGGGTCGGAACCGCCGTGGTCGGGCGGTCCGGACAGCACAAGCCAGGCTTCGGGCAGGGCGCGCGCGAGCCGGATCCCCTCGATCAACCGGGCGCGCGCGGAGGGACTGAGGCGTTGTCCGGCGGGGAGCGTGTCCGCGTCGCCGTGCCCGCCTCCGAGCACCGCGACGAACCCCGCCGCGCGCAATCCCTCCGGCCAGTCCTCGGGGGCGAAGGCCGCGGGCTCGTCCGGCGGGGGGGCGCGAAGCGGCGCCGCCGGCGCGGGACTGTAGTGGTTTTCCAATGACAAAGTGAGCGCGGTGGAGAAGCCGCGGTTGCCGCAGACGGCGAGGAGCAGCCAGCCGAGAAGCAGAAGCGCGCGGGCCGTCCCCGGGCGACGCCGCGCGGCGGCCCACAGGGCGAGGCCCAGAATCGCGAGGGCCAGGGGCAGCGGCATCAGGAGGTGGCCGAGGATTTTTTTCAGGGCGAACATGCGGCGAAGAGCATCCGGAGGCGGCCTTGCAAAGGGCAATGGCTGTGAATGCAGAAGAAGGGTTGACAGACGCGTTTCGCTCTTGAGCCTCCTCCCCTCCCACGGCGGTCATAGCTCAGTTGGTTAGAGCACAAGATTGTGATTCTTGGGGTCGCGGGTTCGAATCCCGTTGACCGCCCCATTTTAAAACCTCGGACGAGGTTTTTTATAAAAACATCGAGGGTGTTTGGGCTTAAGGATTTCCTTCTCGCCCGTGCCCGCACGGGCGAGGTCTAGGCCCATTGGGTTTTCGTCTCACCCGTCGTTTATGGGTCTGGGGGTTGTTTATACTCCTTTTCTCGTAAGATGCTGTCGTTTAAAGGTAAATCAGGTTTTAAAGGATCGAGCGGACTGTAAGATTTATCGTGGCTTACCCTCCGGGCGTCGGGCTGATGATTATTTCATCACCGCAGAAAATTACCCCTTTCGGCGCCCCGGCCTTAGTTCCCTCCGCCCCGCGTTAGTCTTTTCGTTCAAGCAGGTGGTCTTGGGTTCGATAGTCGGATGTGCCCCGGCCCATCACCTGATTCACATGAACTCGTCCCCTGTAAATTCACGTCGTCGCGCTTCGGCGTTCACCTTGATCGAATTGCTCACCGTGATCGCCATCATCGGCATCTTGGCGGCGATCCTGATACCGACCGTCAGTTCGGTGCGCGAGAAAGCCCGTCAGGCGAATTGCTTGTCCAATCTCCGGAATTGGGGGACCGCGATCAATACCTATGCCGCGGAAAATCGTGGCGCTTATTGGGTGGCGAAGGATACCAGCGGCAATGTTCCTTGGTGTATCGAAGGTGGGTCCACGACTGCGGGCACGTCCAGCAATCCGTATTTTACCTACTTCAAGACCGAACGTTCCCTTGGCGATTACTTCATGTGCCCGTCGGTGAATTCCTCGGACATTCCCTCCGGCCTTCACTCGTCCGCGCGCGCTCTCTATCTCCTTGTCGTTCCCACGTATAAAAACGTGGTGATCACCGACTGGCAAAAAGCGCCCATTCAGAAGGCGACGCAGCCCGCTCGCACTTTGCTCATGATCGAGCGCCACTATGACGCCGCCACGCAGACCTTTGGCGCGGCCGGCGCCGGAGCGACCTTGAGCGCGAACGACGCCGCCTCGATGCGCAGCTCCTATCGCTTATATAAGCGTCACAACAAGGGCATCAACGCGGTGATGATGGACGGACACACGGTTCGCATGGCTTGGGACGACGGCCGCATCGGCTACTCGCTGGTCAAGACTCCGAATGGCACCGGCACGAGCGACGTCGATACGCAGTGGTTCGTCCTCGATAAGTAAGAGGGACTGATCAGCTCGCTCATTCCATCTTCACGCCTTCAACTCCCCTCCCAAGCCTCCTTTGCGCCCTTCTGAAGGGCCTTTGAGGCATTTTTCAACTTCAACGTTCTTCACACGCTTAATCCCAAAATGAAACCCCTCGTTCCTCATCGTTATCTGACCACGCCGGCCCTGACCAAGCGCCTTGCTTTGTTGATGGCTGGTCTCGCTCCCTCAACCTACGCTGCGGACATTGTCAAAGCGAACAACGGCGACGGTCTTCTGGCCACGACCAGCTGGGTCCAGAACGTTTTGCCGACCGCGCAGGATGTGGCGGTCTTCGATTCTTCGTTGGACGCGAATCTCTTCGTCAACGTGGACGGATCGCTGGCGCTGAAGGGCATCAAAGTCGTCGGAAACCAGAACGGCATCACGCTCGACACCTTCGGGTCCGGTTTGGGAACGGCGGCGATTTTCACCTTGGGCGGTTCGGGCTTGGATATGTCCGGAGCGAGCTCCGGCTCCACCTTCACGTTCGACAGTCCGACCATTCGTCTTGAGCGCGGCGTGCGCCAGCCGTGGTCGGTGGCCGACGGCGCCACGGCCGTTTTCCGCGGTCCCCTCAGCTCGAACGGCGGCGCGATCAACTTCAATTTCACCGCCGCCAACACCGGTGTTTTCAGCGGTCTCGGATTCACTCAGGTCGCCTCCAAGATGTTGCCGTTCGCGGCGACCGTCACCAAGGCCGACGGCACGATGAATTTCGCCGCCTTGGACGCCTCCAAGAACGTCGTATCCGCGGAAACCTTGGGAACAGCCGTTTCCAACCCCGCGGAAACCACCGCCGGAACCGCGGTCGCGCTGACCGCTTTCCCTGACGGTTCCTACGTGGATGTTGCCGTGTCCAACGCCAACGCGGGTGCGACGGCCTTCGCGGTCAACGCCTCCATTTTCACCGCCAGCGCCGCGGGCTCTTCCGCCGGTTTGAGGTTTTCCCAGCCGCATTCGACCGCGGCCACCAACTGGACCATCAGCTTCGGCAGCAGCGGTCGCTTCCAACCGAGCAACCCGGTCAAGATCTTGGTCACGCCCGGCGTGGGCGCGCGCGATGTGATTTTCGCCAACGGTGGCGGCGCCCACGAGTTTCGTTTCAACAACGCCGCGGGTCAGCTGATCTTCGAGCAATTCAACACCCTCGGCACCGTCTATTGGCGGGGAGATACCAGTTCCGCCGCCGCCACCGGAACCACCGGCGCGGTCTCGTTCATGAAGACGGGCCCCGGCAAACTGGTCTGGGCGAATGCGGGCTTCGGCGCCCCCGCCAACACCATCGTGAGCATCACGGATGGTCTTCTCCAGATGGGTGAAAACAACGCCACCGGATCGTTCGGATCCTTGGCCATCTCCAACAGCGGCACGCTCCGTCTCCAGCGCAGCGACGCCTTCGCGTTCGCCAACGTCTTGAGCGGAACGGGTAACCTCGAGGTGGCCATGAGCGGCACGGGCAACGTCACCGTGAGCGGCAACAACACCTACACCGGATCGACCAAGCTTGAATCGGGCACGCTTACCCTTGGCTCCGCCACGGCCCTCGGCGCGACCTCTTCCATCAACCTCGCCGGCGGCACGCTCGCCTATGGCGCCGGGGTCGCGACCGACCTCTCCGTCGCTCCGATCACCCTCGCCGGCACCACCTCGGTGAACACGGGCTCCAACAATGTCACCTGGGCCAACTCGATCGGCGGCTCCGGCAGCGGCGGGTTGACCAAGACCGGTGTGGGTGCGCTCACCTTGGGCGGCGCGAACAGCTACTCCGGTTCCACCGCCGTAAACGGCGGCGAACTGATCGTCACCAATCTCTCGGGTTCCGCCACCGGTTCCGGAAACGTTTCCTTGGCCGCGGGCTCCGTCTTGCGCGGCACGGGAACCATCTCCGGCTCGGTCACGACCAGCGTCGGCGCCAAAGTGGCTCCCGGCGTCGGCGGCGTGGGCACCCTCACCACCGGTGGCCTTTCCCTGGCGGCCAGTTCCCTGCTCGATCTGGATTTCAGCTCCACCTCGTCCTACGACAATACCGTGGTCACGGGATCCAACGGGTTGACCATCAACGGCGGCGGTCTGACGCTTCTGGACGCTTCCAACGGCACTCCTTGGAAAACTCCGGGCACCTACAACCTCTTCCAGTTTAACGGTGCGGTCCAAGGCGCCGGCGCCAGCGCGCTCTCCGTGCTGAATCCCCAAGCCGGCTACGCCTACACCTTCAGCGCCAGTGGCAGCTTCGTTACCCTTCAAATCGAACTCGACGCCATCCTCACCCAGTGGACCTCCACCGGCGCGGGCAGCTGGGGTTCCGGCTCCAACTGGAGCAACGGGGTTCCCGCTTCCGGCTACACCGCCCAATTCACGACGGCCTTGGGCGCTCCCGCCACCGTCACGTTGGATGGCAGCCGCACGGTCAACGGCATGGTTTTCACCAGCGCCAACGGCTATACCATCGCCCCCGGCACCGGTGGAACCCTGACGCTCGACAAGGGCGTGAAGAACGCCGCGGTGAACATCACCTTGGGTGATCATGTGATTTCCGCGCCTATCGCCCTGAATTCGACGATGGCGGTCGGGGCGGATGCGAACTCCAGCCTTTCCCTCACCGGCGTGGTCTCGGGCTCCGGCGGCGTCGTGAAGACCGGCAACGGAACCCTGAACCTCAATGGTCACAACACCTTCACGGGCGCCGTGAACGCCACGGCGGGCACGCTCGGCTTCGCCTTCGCCGACAGCCTCGGTTCCGGCACGCTCACCCTCAACGGTGCCACGCTGAAATACGGCACCGGCAATACGGCGGACATCTCCTCCAAGACCATCACCTTTGGTCAGGATGGCGCCACCATCGACACCAACGGCAACGACATCATCTGGCTTAATGCCGTGGGCAACGGCGGCATCGGCTCTTTGACCAAGACCGGAGCCGGCATTCTTTCCTTGGCCGCCGCCAACAACTATTCCGGCAACACCACGGTCAAGGCGGGCTCGTTGCAGATCGACGCCAACGACCGTCTCGGCGCCTTGGGCAGCTCCTTGGTGTTCGACGGAGGCACCTTGGCCACGTCTGGAAACTTCACGCTCCAGGGCACGGCCAGCGACAACAGCACCGTGGCCCGCCCGGTTCAGGTAAATGCCGGCAACGGCACGATCAACGTGGCCGCGAACTCTACCCTTACGGTCACGGGCACGCTTTCGGGCACCGGCAATCTCGCCAAGGATGGCGCCGGCGTGCTCGCGATCAGCAGCACCGGCAGCAATCTCACCAAGACCGGCGGCGCCACCCTGAAGGCGGGCACCCTGCACTTCACCAGCACCGCCGCTTCCAATACCACCGACGCGATCGGCGCCGGCACGATCACGCTCGAAGGGGGCACGATCACGAGCGCCATGGGCGTGAACAACACCCTCGGCATCGGCAACGCGTTCGACATCCCCGCGGGCAAGACCGCGTCGATCGTCACGCCCAATCGTTTCGCCATGAGCGGGGCGGTGACCGGCGGCGGCACGCTCAATATGAGCATCAACACGAATGTCACCCGCGCCGACATCTCCAACACATGGACGGGCTTCACCGGCACGCTCAACCTCACCGGCACCGGCGGCGTTCGTCTTCTGAACAACGGTGGCGGCTTCAACACCGCCAGCTTTGGCAACAGCACGCTCAACGCCGGCGCGGGCTTGTCCTTGGTCATCGCCACCAACTCCGGCGGCAACACGATTCCGGTCGGCGCTTTGAGCGGCGGGGCCACGCTGACCAACTCCAACGGTGGCGCGCCCACCTGGCAGATCGGCGCGCTCAACACGAACACCACGTTCTCGGGCAACTTCACCCAAGGTAACTCGCACAACCATCTCTCGAAGGTCGGCACCGGCGCGCTCACGCTCACCGGTTCCACCCTCCAGAACGGTCTGACCACGGTCAATGCCGGCAGCCTGCTGATCGACGGCGTCGTCCCCGCCTCCGTGGCCACCGCGCCCACCGCTCCGGCTCGCTTCGTCACCGTGGCCACCACCGGCACGATCGGCGGCTCGGGCACCATCACGCCCGACACGGTGGTCAACGGCGGTCTTCGCACGGACTCCACCGGAAACAAGGGTGGTCAGCTGACCTTTGGCGGCGTGCTCGAGCTGCTCTCGACCGCCACCACCCAGTTCGACTTCAACGGCGCGAACTTCACGGGCGTGAAATCCACCTCCGCGACCGCGAGCTCCGTCACCTACAACGGTCTGCTGAAGTTCAACTTCCTCGGCACGGTGTTCGACGGCAGCTACAAGGTCTTCGACATCGCGGCCACGCCCGCCGGCGCCTTCACCGGCGTCTCGGTGACCACGACGACCGCCACGGAGACGGCCCTCGGCAACTCCGGCACCGTCTGGTCCGGCACCGTGGGCTCCCAGAGCTACTCGTTCGATGCCTCCACCGGCATCCTGAGCGTCACCGGCGGCGCCACCGCCGTCACCCCGGGCGCCTCGGTGCTCTCCGCCATCGCGGGCAACGGCAAGGTTGACCTCTCGTGGACCGCCGCCTCCGGCGCCGACACCTACACGGTCAAGCGCGCCACCGTCCAGGGCGGTCCCTACACCAACCTCGCTTCGGGCTTGTCCGGCACGACCTACAGCGACACCGGGCTCACGAACGGAACGACCTACTACTATGTCGTCCAGGCCAAGAACGCCACGTCCAACCTCTCCGGAGCCAATTCCAACGAGGTGAGCGCGGTTCCGGCCCTGCCTTACACCGCCCTCCAGTCGTGGCGCTTCGAGCAGTTCGGCGTCTACACCGACACCGCCGACGTGCTCGCCGGCGACACCGAGGATTATGACTCCGACGGCCTCGCCAACCTCCTCGAATACGCCCTCGGCACCGATCCGAAGGTCGCCAACGCCAGCCCTGTCACGGTCGCCAAGTCCGGCAACTTCCTGACCCTGACCTACCCGCGCCGCAGCCCGGTCGACGCCGCTCTCACCTACGCCGTGCAGGGCAGCAACGACCTCGGCACCGCGTTCGCGGCGGGCACGGGTGGCACCGTCACGACCGGTTCCACCTCGGTTTACACCGATAACGTGGACGTCAGTGCCACGGGCGCTCGCCGCTTCCTGCGCCTCTCGGTGTCCTACACGGCTCCGTAAAGCGCGGATCTCGGTCCACCGGATCGCTGGTTTATCCTTCAGCCCCTCGGCGCAAGCCGGGGGGCTTTTTTATTCGTCGGGGGCGGCTTACGGATCTCAAAGACCCGGCGTCGCGACCGGCCCCACGGATGCCCGATCACATGGAGACCGACGGTGAAGCCGGGGCCGGATCCGCGATGCATGTATTATGACCGTTCCTGCTCGCGACGAGAAAACCCCGTGAGGCCGTATCGCCAACATGATCGGCGCCGACGTTTGCCGGTAGGGTATGGCCAGGTCGTGCGGTGGGTTAAATCAACGCAAGGCTCCACCCACGGGCACATATCGACTGGGGACTATCCCGGCCGGCCGCGACCGCCGGGAATGCCTGACCGGCCCCGCGTGACCGCGAGGATCGGAAAACGTCAACTCGTCGGGGGCGTCTTGTCGCCGCTCTCGGGTTCCGCTCCCTTGCCACCGGGCTTGCGGCGCAGCTTTAGCACGGGGTCGCCAAGGTTGATCGGCATCGGCGGGGCTGTTTCTCGATCCGTAAGCGAAGCCGGCTCTTCCTGGTGCTTGGCTTGGATGACCGGGGCGCCCCCGCTGCCCGCGATGGGGCCGCGCGGAGCTTCATCGGTCGCGCTCGCCGGCACCTCTTCCGTCGGCACTTTCTTCAGCGGGAGGGTGAGCCTGGGCGCGCCTGCCGGAGTGGCGGTCGTCTCGCTGGACGCGGGGGCTTTGGGCGCGGCGGCGGCTTTGCGTTCCGAGTCGGAAAGAACGATTTCGACCTCCGGCTTGGCGACGTAGGCGAGCTTTTGGGACGGCGTATCCGGCGCGGAGGCCTCGACCTTGCGAAGGGAGGGGTGGACGAATTTTTTCCCACGGCTCTTTTTCAGGCGGCCGTCCTTGTGGTGTTCGTAGGCGGCGAGAATGAGCGATTGCACGGCCAGCAGTCCGAGGCCGAGGAGAACCCATTCCTGGGCGCGGCTGTTTTTCCAGACGATGTCCCAGGTGCCGGCGTCCTTGGCGGCAAAGACGAAGGGCACCGTGGGCTTGCCCGTGCCGGGGGCTTTCTCGGCCTGGGGGCGAGGGCGGATGTAGGTGCCCGGCGCGGGCGGCCCCATCCACTTGTCGACCATCGCGTCGAAGAGCGCGGTGTCCTCGATCTTGACCGGCGTGCCATCCTCCGAGCCGCGCAGGCGCAGCGTGTTGACCACCGGGCGCGCCGAGTAGTCGAGCAGACTGGCGGCGAGGTCGCGGGTCAAAAAGCGGATGGCGAGTTTTTCGCCGTCCTTCAGATCCTGGTCCGTTTCGAGGAGCACCTCGTATGTGGGCTCCATCTTGGCGGTGTAGGCGTAGATTTTTTTGATCGGGATCGGCGAGGTCCAGCGCTCCGCGTTGTAGCGCTTGTCGATCACCACCGTCGCCTCTCGACCTTGGTCGCGAAAGAAGCGGGCGCTTTGCCAGACGTTCCAGCCGAGGCGGCCGATCAGCGCGGCCAGGCCGAGCCCGATAAGGAGGAGATAAACGCGTTTCATGGGGGAGGGGGCGTGGCGGTCCGAGACGTCGTGCGAGCGCGAAGGCTTCGCTGGTTTAAGTCCGTGCCTATCACTGGCGTCAACCGGCGCTTTCGCCGGCTCCGGCCCGCGTCGGCGCCGAAAAACGTCGCGCCGGGGGCGGCTTTTCGGATTTTTCTCGGCCCTACGCCGCCCGCCCATGACCCGCGACTCGTCCGACTCTGGCTCCCTTTCCCGTTCTCCCTCCGACTTCGACGGAGACGACGAGGCGCTGCTCGCGCCCGCCCCGGCGCCCGGCGGTGGTCGCCAGCTCCCGCCCCCGGTGCCGCCGGCCGAACGCAAGCGCCCTTGGGTGCAGCTGAAATACTTCACCTTTCAGCCCGCCATTTTCCCGCGCCTCCTCGGCGAGGCGTCCCCCGATGCGCGTCCCGGTGACTTGGTCAACGTCTACGACAAGGGCGGCCAGCCGCTGGGCATCGGGCTCTACAACCCGCGCGCCAAGATGGTGCTCCGCGTCGTCGCGCACGGCGCCGACGCCCAGCTCGGCGAGGCCTACTTCGAGACCGCCATCCGTCGCGCGGTGGCGCTGCGCCGTGAGCTTTTCCGCCTCGACGAGACGACCGACGCCTACCGCCTGATCAACTCCGACGGCGACGGCCTCTCCGGCCTGATCGTCGACCGCTACGCCGACACCCTGCTTTGCGAGGTGACGAGCTTCGGCATGGCGCGCCGCCTGCCCGAGTGGTTGCCGCTCATCCACGAGCTGGCGGGCACGAAGTTCGCCCGCGTCCATGTCGACCACGACCTCGGCTCGCTCGAAGGCATCAAGCCCAGCTGGTTCAACGAGACCAACGCCGCCGCGCCCGACAAGGTGAAGATCCGCGAGCATGGCGTGCGCTACGAGGTGGACTTCGCCGAGGGCCACAAGACCGGCTTTTTCTGCGACCAGCGCGACAACCGCCGCGCGATCGCGAAGTTCGCCAAGGGCGCGCGCATGCTCGACCTCTGCTGCTACAGCGCGGGCTTTTCGCTCAACGCCAAGGTCAACGGCGGCGCCGAGGACGTGACCGCGGTCGACCTCGACGAGGCCGCCGTGGCCATGGCGAAGCGCAACGCCAACCTGAACCAGGCGCGTATCAAATTTGTCCATACCGACGCCTTCGCCTACGCGCGCCAGATGGCGACCAACGGCGAGAAGTGGGACGTCGTCGTGCTCGATCCGCCGAAGCTGATCTTCACCCGCGAGGCGGCGGGCAACGCCGAGGGACGGCGCAAATACGAGGACCTGAACCAGCTCGCGCTCCAGCTTGTGAAGCCGGGCGGCATCTTCGTGACCTGCTCCTGCTCGGGCCTGCTGAACTGGGAGGATTTCGAGGAGCACGTGATCAAGGCGGCGCATCGCCTGAACCGCCGCCTGCAGTTCCTCGACCGCAGCGGCGCCGGCGCCGACCACCCGATCTACTCGAACTGCCTCGAAAGCCGCTACCTCAAGCTCCTCTGGGCGCGGGTGTGGTGAGGCGAGGCCGGGTCCGGATCGCCTGCTTGGCGGGCGGCGGCGGCGAGCTGGCCCATCAGGCTGAGGAACGGTGAGCTGAGGACTGGGCTGGATCGGTCTGCTTGGAGGGCGCGGCGCCGTCCGCGCCGGGTGGCGTTTCGGCGGGCACGGCGGCCCGCCCTCCAGAAACGAGAAACGCCGCGCTTTTGGGGCGCGGCGTTTTCGTTGGGAAGTGAAGCCTGGCCGGATCGGGCTCAGGCGCCGATCTTGAAGAGGGCTACGTCGCCGTCGCGGAAGACGTATTCCTTGCCCTCGAGGCGATACTTGCCGGCCTCGCGCGCGGCGGCGGTGCTGCCGAGGCGGACGAGATCCTCGTAGGAGACGACCTCGGCCTTGATGAAGTTCTTCTCGAAGTCGGTGTGGATGACGCCGGCGGCCTGCGGGGCCTTCCAGCCTTTCTTGATCGTCCAGGCGCGGACCTCCTTTTCACCGGCGGTGAAATAGGTCTGGAGGCCGAGGAGGCCGTAGCTGCCGCGGATGAGGTTGCTCACGCCGGAGTCGGAGACGCCGAGGTCCTTGAGGAACTCCTTGGCCTCCTCGGGCGAGAGGTCGATGAGCTCGGCCTCGATGCGGGCCGAGATCGGCACGTAGGCGGCGTCGTGGTGGGCCTTCACGAAGGCGGCGACCTTTTGCACGAAGGGGTTGGCCTCGGCGTTGGCGAGATCGCCCTCGGCGACGTTGCAGGCGTAGAGGACGGGCTTGGCGGAGAGGAGTTGGAAGAGCTTGAGGAGCTTCTGCTCGTCCTCGGTGGCCTCGAGGATGTTGGCGGGCTTGTTCTCGTTGAGGTGGGGGACGAGGCGCTCGAGCAGGGCGACCTCGGCCTGGGCCTCCTTGTCGCCGGACTTCGCCTTCTTCTGGGTCTTGTCGAGGCGCTTCTGGACGGCGTCGAGGTCGGCGAGGATGAGCTCGGTGGTGATGACGTCGATGTCGCGCACGGGATCGACGGAGCCCATGGTGTGGAGGATGTCGGAGTCCTCGAAGCAGCGGACGACGTGGACGATGGCGTCGACCTCGCGGATGTTGGCGAGGAACTGGTTGCCGAGGCCCTCGCCCTGGCTGGCGCCCTTCACGAGGCCGGCGATGTCGACGAACTCGATCGCGGCGGGGATGACGACCTTGGTCTTGGCGATGTCCTTGAGCACGTAGGCGCGCTCGTCGGGCACGGTGACGACGCCGACATTGGGGTCGATGGTGCAGAACGGGTAGTTCGCGGCCTCGGCTTTGCGGGAGCGCGTGAGGGCGTTGAAGAGGGTGGACTTGCCCACGTTGGGGAGACCGACGATTCCGGCTTTCATAAAGGGTCAGGTTCCGCGCGAGGCGGGGAGGGGGTCAAGGTTAGTCTCCGGCCGGCGCCTCGGCGGGCGTGTCCGGGGACTCGGCGGGAGCGGGGGGCGCCACGAGCGGGGTGGCGGCGGAGATGCGTTTGCCGTCGTGGGCGAGGGTGTAGAGGGGAACGGGGGGATTCTTGTCCAGGCGTTTGACCAAGGCGGGATCGACGCGCTTGGGCAGTTCGAGCCAGTGCAAGCCGCGGGCGTCGCAGGCGAGGAGTCGGGCGTAGGGTTTGAACACCTCCGGTCGGCCGAGGGCGCGGGCGGCTCCGCCGGACGCCGCCCCGAGATCGGGGGCGAGGCCTTCGCCCTGCTCGAGCACGAGGCAACTGTAGGCTTGGCTGCGAAGGTCGACGCCGGCGCGCTGGGCGAAGCGCACCCAGTCGGAGGAGTTTTGCACGCCGGGCGGCGGCTCGGCGAAGAAGTGGCACCAGTCGCGCGCGTTGGTCTCGGCGAAGAGCGGGCAATTTTCGCGATGCGTGCAAGGGGCGACGATGCGGTGGCGGGCGCGGAGCCGGTCGCGCACCGCGGCGAGGGCCCGGCTGTCGGCGTGCGTGCCGGGCTCCACCCAGATCACCGCGGCGGCCCGGGCGGCGAGCCCGACGAGCTCCTCACGGGCTTCGGCGGGCAACTCGTTCAGCACATGGCTGACCACGAGGGTGAAGGGCGTCTCGAGGACGGACGGCGCAAAGACGCGGAGGGGCAGGCCGGGGAATGCGCCGGCGGCGCGTTCGGTGGCGAACGCGACCGCCTCCGGGCTGTGATCGTGAAGCGCGAGCGCGGAGAAATGTCCGGGGCCGAACGTGTCGAGCACGCGCCGGCCGGCGACGCCGGACCCGCAGCCGTAGTCGAGGAGCACGGTGCCGGCGGGCGGGGTCCAGCGGCGGAGGCGCAGCTCGCGCAGCAGGGCGTCCCATTTCCAGCCGATGCGCTCGGCGTAGGTGGCGTCGTAGGCGGCGAGCGCGGCGCGGTTTTGCCAGTAGGGCCCGGTGGCGGCGGCTTCGCGGGCGAGGAAGGTGGCGCGCAGGCGGTCGAGGGCGGACCAGTCGAGTGTTTCCAGATCGGGCATTTGTCGGGGCGGATCTTTTGGGCGCCGGGCGGCGCCTGTCGAGCGAGCGGGCGGGGCGACACTTTGGCTTGAAAGTGCCCGCCGCTTGCGCGGCACTCCACGGCTTACCTTTCGTCATTCCCAACCTTTAACCCAACCAAGCACCATGGCCGGCGTCGGAAAACTCCTCAAACAAGCCCAGAAAATGCAGCGCTCGATCGAGTCGCTCCAGGCCCAGCTCGCCTCGAGGGAGCTCGATTTCTCGCGCGGCGGCGGCGCCGTGCAGGTGAAGATCAACGGCGCGGGCCAGTTTCTCTCCCTGAAGATCGACGCCGAGTTCCTCAAGGAGGACGCCGCCACGGTGTCGTCCGAGATCCTCGCCGTCGTGCAGGAAGCCGCCGTCGCGGCGAAGAAATTCAACGAGGAGGAGATGCAGAAGGTCACCTCCGCGTTCCAGATGCCGGGCCTGTTCTGAGCCGGGTTGTCGTCTCTCATTTGCCTTTTAGGCCGGGCTTCGCCGCCCGGCCTTTTTTGCGTCCGCGTCCGGAGGCGGGGCGTGAACCGCTCCTTCGGCTTGGCCTTTGGGCCGAGTTGCGCTGAGTAGCGCCGTCGCATGACTCCCGCCTTTGAAAAACTCCAGCAGGCTCTGAAACGACTGCCCGGCGTCGGCTACCGCTCGGCCGAGCGCATCGCCTTGCACCTGTTGGTGGAAAAGCCGGCGCGCCTGCCCGAGCTGGTGGCGGCGCTGGAGGCGGCCTCGCGCACGGTGCGGCGCTGCACGCGCTGCGGCAATCTGGCGGAGGGCGACTTGTGCGCGGTGTGCGCCGACGGGCGCCGCGACCAGGCGGTGGTCTGCGTGGTCGAGCACACGCCCGACCTCGTGGCGATGGAGCGCTCGGGCGCGTATCGCGGCGTCTACCACGTGCTGCACGGGCGGCTCTCGCCGATCAACGGGGTCGGCCCGGACGATTTGAACTGGGCCGCGCTGCGCGGGCGCTTGGAGTCGGGCGAAGTGCGCGAGTTGATCCTCGCGCTCGGCAACGACGTCGAAGGCGAGGCGACCTGTCACTTTATCACGCAGCAGCTGGCGGAGACGGCGGGCGACTCGCGTGGGACGCGCGAGGATGGCGCGGTCGCGGAAGGCGAGGGGCCCGGCGGAGGCGCGGTGAAAGTGTCGCGGATCGGCTTCGGCCTGCCGAGCGGCGGAGGGGTGCTCTACGCGGACGCTGTAACGCTGCGCAGCGCGCTCGAGGGACGGCGCGAGTATTCGTGAGCGGACAGGAGCGGCGGCCCGTTGCGCGTTCGATCACCGGCCGGTGACGAAGCCGCTTTGTTCAAGGTCCGGACGTTTGATCCGGGAATAGCAGCCGAGCGCCGCCCGAGGGCAGGCGGATGAGCACGGAGGACGCGGGCGCGAGCGCCAGCAGCTCGTTGTCGTCGATGCGGAGCGGGCCAAGCCGCAGGTCGGTGCGGAGCCTCTCTTCCGTCGCAAGCAGGCGGGTGGCGACCCGGGTTTCCGGCGAAAGCGGGCGGCTGGCCACGATCAGGTCGGGGTGGGCGCGCGTGGGCACGAGCAAGGGCGGCGCGTGCGCCGCGATCGCCGCCGAAGGCGTGGGCGATTCGCGCGGGCGTTCGGTCGGCGCGGCGGGTGAATACGGGGAGCGAAGCCAGAGGAGCGCGATGGCGAGAGCGGGGAGGGCGAGCGCGGCGGCGGCGGCGCGGGCTCGCCTCAGGCGACGGCGGCGTCGCGCGCCGCACAGCATCGCGTCGAGGGTGGCGGCGCGGAAATCGTCCGGGGCGGAGTCCGCGACGACGTGGTGCAGGAGGTGATCGTTGGAGTGCGTGCGGTGCGGCTTCATGGGGCGGGCTCCCGCAGGCGGGCGAGGAGACTGGTTTTTATGCGGGCGCGGAGGCGGGCGAGCCGCGATTCGACTGCTTTCTCGGTGCTGTCGAGCCGTTGGGCGATGGCGCGGACGGATTGGTTTTCCCGGTATTTCCATTCGAGCAGCGCGCGGTCCTCGCCGGGGATGCCGGCGAGTTCGGCGTCGAGGATCGGGCCGAGTTGCTCGGCGGAATCGTCGAGGGCTTGCGGCGTGGAAACGGCGGATTCGTGGGCGGCGGAGTGGCGGGTGAAACGATCAAGAAACGCGAGGTAGCGGCGACGCCCGCGGCGTTGATCGGCGAGGGCGCTGCGGGCGAGCACGGTGAGCCAGCTCCAGAGGTGGCTTTCCTCGGCGAAGGGGCGGGCATGGCGGGCGACGCGGACGAAGGCGGATTGAAGCGCCTCGCGGGCGGCGTGTTCGTCGCCGCGCGCGACCACGAGGAGGTAGCGCAGCAGCCGGTCGAAATAGGCGGCGTGTAGCGCGCGGTAGGCAGCCTCGTCGCCGGCGACCAGTCCGCGGGTAAGAGCGGCGATATCGGGCGCGGGCGGGACGGAAGCCGGGCGCGGCGGCGGCACGGCGGGACTGGGGGCGGGAGCGGCCACGCGGGCGGGGCTCGGCCGGTTAAAATGGAGGGCTTAGGCGGACTCAGGGTTTGGCGGCGGCGGTCTTTTCGCGGGTGCCGATGGTTTGGGTTAGCACATTGAGCACGTCGTTGATCATCGCGAGTTCCTCGGGCTGGCCCACGGCGATGAGCAGTTGGGTTTCCTGGTGAAATTTCAGGGTCGGCGCTTCCTTCACGCCGCGCAGTTCCCATCCGGTGCGGATGGCGGTGGTGATGTCGTCGACGGTGATGTCCGTGCGTAGATAGGGTGCGAGGGAGAAGAAGCGCGTGATGTCGGCGGACTGGTTGATGCCTTTCGCTTGGAAAAACCAGATGGACGACGGGGAGACGCGCTCGTCCTTGGTGAGGAAATAAAGCGCGGATTCCCTGACCATGTTGCCCGCCCAGACGTTCCTTTGGGTGGCTTCGCCGAAGGCCTTGAAAAGCCGCTGCACGTTGACGTTTTTAAGACGCAGCGAGGGCAGCGGGACTGTCGCGTATTCGGCGGGGATGATGACGTTGAGCGTCTGACCGGATGCTTTCTCGATCGCGGCCACAAGATCGGCGGGAGTCCCGCCGGGAAAATCGATGTCGAAGCGCGGCATGGTAGCCTCGGCGATTTTCGCTTCATCTTCGATCGCTTGGACGGCGTCGCGTATAAGAAGCGCCCGCTTTTGGCGGATCTCGGCGGCGCGGTCGTCGGGGCTCGATTGCGCGAGGGCGAAAACCGGCAGCGCGGCGAGAGCGACGAAGGCAAGGTGCTGGGCGAGCTTGGGGCGGGGGAGGTGCATAGGGAGGCGGAGCGGGTGTTTGAGGAGGCGCCGTCGAAGGGGGGCCTTTATCCGATACACGCCGCTCCGCGTCGAATCCTTCGCGATTTACGAAAATAAATCAGGGCGCCGGACCGGCGAGGCGTGCGGCGGCAGCGGAGGCGACCTGTCACTTTATCACGCAGCAGCTGGCGGAGACGGCGCCCGACGCGGATGCGGTGCGCGAGGATGGCGCGGTCGCTGAAGGCGAGGGGCAGGGCGGAGGCGCGGTGAAAGTGTCGCGGATCGGCTTCGGCCTGCCGAGCGGCGTCGGCGTGCTATACGCCGACGCGGTGACGCTGCGCAGCGCGCTCGAGGGACGGCGCGAGTATTCGTGAGCGACGCGGTCCGCGGTCTTGGGCGTGTGCCGCGCGCGGGTGGGCGGGGACGAGAAACGGGTTCTTACGGCGCAGGCGCGGCGAGGAGCGCGGCGGCTTGCTCAGGGGTTAGGGCGTCGGATTTTTCGATCCAGGCCTTGGCGGCGGGGCGATCCCGCATGAGCCAGTTTTTAAGGTGTGGGATGAAGAAATCGGCGCGCAGGGCCGGGGTTCGGATTTGCGAATACAGCTGCGCCGTGCGGTCGGGCGGCAGTGCTTGATACGAGTGGCCGCCTAGGGCGAAGAAGAGGCCTTGGCGGACTTTTTCGTCGGCGTGGCTTTCGATCCAGGAAAGCGCGGCGGCGGGGTCCTTGGAGGCCCAATTTTGGAGGGGGGCGATTTGCCATTCGGCATGGGTGCCGCCGGAGACGATCAGATTTTCGGTGCCCCAGCGCAGCGCGGCCTCGGGGGCGGAGCGCGACCAAGCCTCGACGATGGGGCCGAGCGCGGCGGTGCGGACGGCGGCGTTGGAGAGGGCGTTCCATTCGCGCAGGGCGGCTTCCGGCGACTCGACCGCGAGCTGGCCGAGGATGGCGCCGTGGACGAGGGGCGCGGCTTTGGCGACGGAGGCGTCGGTCTGCGTGGCGATCCAGGCGAGGGCGGCCTGCGGCGAGATCTCGGCCCATTTTTCGAGCCGGTGGGCGATGGTCGAATCACGATCTGGGCTCGCCGCGCGGGCGAGGACGAGCGGGAGGTCGGCCTCGGGATGCTCGGCGGAATAGCCGCGGGTGGCGCGTGCCAGGATGCGGTCGCGCAGTTCGGAGTCTTTGACGGTGTCGAGCCAGGCGAGGGTGGCGACGGGGGATTTTTCGACCCAGTCGGAAAGGAGTTCTCCGAGGGTGGCCTGGCGCACGGGGAAGTCGGCGCGGGCGAGGAGGGCGGCGCCGAGGCGGGCGCGGCTGGCGTCGTCGTCGCCGAGGCGGGCTACGATGTTGGGAAATTCTTGCACGCGAGGCTGGGCGGAGAGCCAGACGAGGGCGCCGTCGAGGTCGGTGCGAGCCCAGGCGGCGAGGGCGGTGTCGAGTTGCCAGATCTCGGAATCGCGACGCCACATCGCCGGGCCGAAGGCGCGGACGGCGGCGGCGGGGTCGGTCTTGGCGAGCGGACGAAAGAGCGTCGCGGCGAGGGCGTCGCGGAAGACGGGGCCGCGGGCCTCGATGAGCGCCAGGGCGCGCGGGAGATCGGCGGGCGGCAGCTGGTCGGCGGCGTATTCGGCGAGGTCGAGGGCGAGGGTGTCGTCGGCGAGGGAGGTGGTCCAGGCGAGGGCGGCGAGCGGATCGCGGAGCGCCCAGGCTTTGGCGGCTTGGCGGGCGAGGTTGCGGGCGGGGGCGCCGGCAGTGGCGGCCCAGCGGGCGGCGGCGGCGGGGTCGAGATCTACCCAGGCGTCGAAGGCGAGGCGGCGGAGATCGTCGCGGGCGTCGTCGTCGAGGCGAAGGATGGCGTCGAGCAGGCGGGGAAACTCGGAGGCGGGGAGGCGGGCGAGGAGCGCGCGGAGGGACTCGGCGCGAGCGGCGAAGTTTGACCGGGGGCCGGGCGCGCGGGGCAGGGCGAGCCAGACGGCGAGGGTGGCGCCGGTTTGGCGCGGAGTGAGGAGCGGAGGGGCGGCGAGGGCGTCGGCTCCGGAGCGGGCGTTCGTCGGCGAGGTGGGCGCGGAGGCGACGGACAAGGCGGGCGCGGGCCGCGGGCGGGCGTGTTGCCACGCGAGGGCGGCGCCGAGGGACGAACCGAAAAGCAGGGCGGCGATGAGGACGGGGCGCATGGCGGGTGCTCAGGGGCTGACGGGGATCATGTGCACGAAGAGCTGCGCGGCGCGTTCCGGCGAAATCGCGTCGTTGGTCGAGACCCACTCGCGGGCGGCGGCGGGGTTGCGTCGAGACCAGCGCCGTAGGTGGTTTTCGAGCAGCATCAGGTTCGGGTATTTATCCGAAATGCGGACGATGCGTTCGGCGGTGGCGCGGCCCGATGGGGCGTCGACGCCTTCGTAGTCGAAATCTTCGATGATGGTGTAGAGGGCGTGGTCGCGGAGATCGGAGGCGCTTTGTTGCTCGGCCCAGGCGAGGAAGGAATCGGGATCGCGGCGGCTCCAGCCGGCGAGCAGCGGGGTGAGCGTTTGATCCCGGGCGAAGGGTCTCGAGATACGGGCGGTGTCGAGGTCGGCTGATTGCTGCGCCAGCCACCATTTGGCGGCGGCGGCGGGATCGCGTTCGCCCCAGGCGGAGGCGATGGCGGCGGCCGCGGTGGTCTTGGCTGGGCCGGCGGGGAGGTTTTGCCAGGCGGAGACGGCGGCGGCGGGCGTGTCGCGGGCGGTGTCGCCGAGACGGCTGGCTTCGAGCGGAGCGGCGAGTCCGGAGAGGTCGGGCTCCTTGCGGTCGCGCACCCACGCGAGGGCGGCGTCGGGCGAGACTTTCATCCAGCGCTCGAGGATCCGGTTCACGGCGTGGGCGCGGCCGGGGCCGGCGGGGAGGTAGAGTGCGAGGGGAAGGTTGGTCTTGGGGTCGGACCATATGCGGAGTGCCTCGGTGGCGAGGCTCATGCGCTCGTCGGCGTCGGGCAGGGTGTCCAGCCAGGCGAGGGCGGCGCGGGAGTCGGTCGCGACCCACTTGTTGAGCAGCCACCGGAGCGTATCGGCGGGATTGACGAGGCCGGGGTGTTGGTGAAGGGCATTGGCCAGCGTGGCGGGAGCGTCTTCGTGCGCGGCCTGGCCGACCATGCGGCGGAGGAGCTCCTGGTTGTCCTCGCGGCTTTGGTGGGACTGGGCGAAAAGCCAGTCGAGCGCGGCGACGGGCTCGGCGCGGCTCCAGCGGGCGAGGGCTTGGGCGAGCTGGTAATTGTCGGCGTTTTTGCCGGGTTCGAAAATGGCGGCGCCGAGGCTACGGATGGCGGGGCCGGGATTTCGCTTGGACCAAGCCGCGAAGAGATCGAGCCGGATGGAGAGGAAAAACGCGTCGCCGCGGGCCTGGGCCAGTTCGAGGGCGCGTTCGGGCGCGGTGTCGGCGAGCCGGGTGAGGAGGGCGCGGGAAAGAGGATCGCGCAGATCGGAGAGGGTTCCGGCCCATTCGTAGGCGGAGTCGAAATCGGCGGCGGCCCAGGCGAGGGTTGCCATGGTGGCGAGGTTTTGCCGGGCCTTGGCGTCGATGCCGGTGCCGGGGGCGCGGGCGACGATCCAGCGGGCGGCGACGGGGGCGTCGAGCTCCGTCCAAGCGGTGAAGGCGAGGCGGCGCAGGCGTGCTTCGGGTCCGCCGGGGCGGGCGGCGGTGCCATCGAGGAGGCGATGGAACCAATCGGGCGGCAGGACGACGAGCAGGCGGCGCAGAATATGGGCGCGGGCGGAGGTCTCGGTCTCGGGGGCTTTTTCTGCGAGCGGCGGAAGAGCGAGGTAGGCGGCGAGGGCGTCGGCTGCCTCGGCCTCGGAGAGGCGGGCGGGATGCAGGATGGCGGCGAGCTCGGCGGCGGAAAGACCGGAGGAAGCGGACGAGGGTGTCGCGCTCTTTGTGCCGGCCGGGGTGGGCAGAACGGCGACGCCGAGCGAAAAGACGACGAGCCCGGCGGCGACGGTGGTGGCGGCGATTTTGGCGGTGCTCATGACGGCGGTGGCGGCGAGGGTTCCCGTCGTGGCGCTCGCGGCGGCGCCGGTGGCGACGGAAGTGGTGGCGACGCTCGCGGCGGCGAGGGAGGCGGAGGTAATGCCGGCGGCGAGGCCGGGCGGGGTGGCGGCTAGTGCGGGTTGGACGAGCGCGAGAGCTAGGGCGGAGGAGGTGGAGACGAGGCCGCGGCGGGCGAGGGCGGAACGGAGTTTTTCGAGGGCGCGATTTGTGCGCACGCGGGCGGCGTCCTCGGTGACGGAGAGGGCGGAGGCGAGCTCGGCGTAGGAGCGGTTTTCGAAGAAGCGGAGGAGGACGGCGGCGCGGTCGCGTTCGCCGAGGGATTGGAGGGCGTCGTCGATGAGCGGGCGGAGGCGTTCCCAATCGGCGGCGGCTTCGGGGGTGGAGCCGGCTTCGTCGGCGTTCATGACGAAGGCGGCGTGTTCGCGGGCTTGGCGGCGAGCTTCCGTGCGGTGGAGGTGGGCGGCGGCGAGGCGGACGCCGGTGTGGAGCCAGGCGACGAGGTGCGGGCGGCGGGCGAGATCGGAGGCTTTGTGGGCGAGGTCGGTGAAAACGATCTGGGCGACTTCCTGGGCGCGGTGCGGATCGCCGCCGGTCTGGCGGAGGGCGGCGTGGTAGACGAGGCCGAGGTGACGGCGCACCAGCTCGGCGAAGGCGTCTTGCGCGCCTTCGACGGCGTAGCGGTGGAGCAAGGAGGCGTCATCGTTCATGGGGTCTTACCTGGATAACTGCCGCCGATGCGGAAACCGAACAGGGAATGTCTCGCGAAGGATGGGAAAGGCGCGAAGGTCCGGCGGCGGCGGGGGCGGGGGACCGACGCGCGAGCCGACCGTCGGCTCGTCGAAGGCGGCGACGTGTCGTCGCAGTCCATGATGCGGCCGCGGTCCATACGCGGTCACGGGCCTTCGGGGCGCGGAGGGTGCGGCTACTTGGCGGAGAGTTTGAGGCGGTCGGCGACGCTGGTGTCCCAGCGGCGGAGGGCGGCCTCGAGCTGGCCGGCGTAGGAGGCGAGGTTGTCGGCGCGGTCGCGGACGTGGCCGATGCTGCGATCACGGAGCTGGGCGGCGGCGCGTTGCTGGCTCTGGGCGTGGTTGAGCAGGCTTTGAAACAAGGAGGACGCTTCGCGACGGAAGCCGACGCTTCCCGGCGAGACGCCGCTGATGCGTTCCTCGAAGCTTTGCACGCGCTGGGCGATGTCGGGGTAGGTGATCCAGACCGCGCGTTCGGAGGTGAGGAGTTTCTCGATGCCTTCGATGCGGCGTTCGAGCGCGTCGAGTTCGGCGCAGTCCTTTTGCCAGGCGTCCCAGTTGATCGAGATCCAGTCCTTGGCGGAGTCGATGCGGACGCCGAAGTGGCGGAAATCGGCGAGGGAGCTGCCCGACGAGGTGCGGCTGGCGGGATCGCTGGCGCCGTTGGCGCGCCGGATGCGGGCGTAGGTGTCGACGGCGACCACCTCCCACGTGGATTGGGCGAAGATGGGGCTGCCGCTGTTGCCGGGGACGGTGGCGGCGTCGTGTTCGATGCGGTCGGGGCCGAAGCCGACGACGCGGCCCGTGCTTTGGAGAACGGTGCCTCCGCCTTCGCTGTTGCCGGCGATGAGGAGGTCGGAGCCGACCTCGGCGGCGGTGGCGGAGTCGGCGATCTTGATCAGGGGGAGCGTGGCGGGATCGGCGTCGATCCGGATGAGCGCGAGGTCGCGGTCCTTGGCGAACACGTAGCCGGTGATGCCCGGGCGCAGGCCGTGGCGGTTGGAGACGCGCACGGATTTGTTGCCGGCGAGGACGTGCTGGTTGGTGACGATGAAGGGCTGGTCGCGGATGAGCGCGAAGAAGCCGGTGCCGACCGAGTTGTCGCCCTCGATGAGAACGATGCCGTCGAGCTGCGCGGCGGGGAGATTGGTCACGAGGTTGCGCGAGCCGGTCGGGAGCGGCGTGCCCGCGCTGCCGCTGAAGAGGAAGCAGGGCTCGGCCCAGACGGAGTGGTCTTCGGCGCTGCTGCCGTGGTTGTCGACCACGAGCATCAGCCGCTTGGCGTCGGCGGGAAGGTCGACGTCGATCTTGACCTGTCTGCCTTCGTATCGGTTGAGAGGATGGGAGCGAAAGAGGAGGGCGGCGTCGGCCCAGACCTCGTAGATCCAGCTGCTGTTGTGGCGGACGCGTTCGGTGGGGACGCCAACCGCCTGGAAGCGGCGCGCGCCGGCGGGGATTTGGTAGACGAGCCGAGAGTTGGCGTGGGCCTTAAGGAAGTGTTTGGCGGCCTCGCCATCGACTTTGATGACGTCGTCCTTGGGCTTTTTCTGGTTGGTCCAGAGCTGATCGAAGCTCACGTAAGCCTCGAGGGGCTCGAGGGTGTCGAGGTAGACGGGGTCGGTGCCTTGCGCGAGGGAGGCGGGGGCGAGGGGAAGCGCGAGAAGGGCCAGGAGCGGGATGAGCGAGGATCGGCGCATGGACGAGGAGGCTGCGAATGCTCAAGCACCTTGAGCGCCAGCTGGCTACGCCAATAAACAACAAAGCCGTCGCGCCGGGGGCGCGACGGCTTTTGGAGGCGAACGGAGATTTATCCGGGCCCGGCTGGAGCGGGTTCAGAGCCGGATCAGTTCGGCGGTGGGCGGCACATCCTTGATGATCTGGGAGGGCTCGGGGCCGACGCCGAGGTAGCGGAGGTTGGGCAGGCGGCTCTCGTGCGGCCAGCGGTCGCCGTGGTAGGCGACGGCGAGCATCGAGCGGACCATGCCGCCGACGTATTTGCGGGCGTTGACGGGGAGGTCGGCGAAGTGGCGGACGTGGGAGATGTCCTCGGACCAGCCGGCATACTTTTCGTAGACGGGGCGGAGGGTCTTGCGCACGGCGTCGTTGCGCGGGACGTGGTGGTAGCGCTTGCCGGAGGCGTCCTCGTAGGCGACGGCGATGAGGAGCTCGCTGTTCCACTCGCCGCGGTGGCTGAGGGCGTCGAGCTTGTTGATCATGACGTCCTGGAAGCCGCCGTAGCGGAGGGCGTCGCCCTTTTCCACGGCGTCATACCAGCCGACCATGCGCTGGCGGCCGGTGGAGGTGCCGAACTCGAGTTTTTTGAGGAGAACGCTGAGCGGGTGCGCGTCGTCCATCTGGGTGAGGAAGACGTGGGTGCCGACCTTGGTGTCGTAGGCCTTGGCGACGCCGAAGGTGTGGATGGCCTGCACGGGGATGCCGGCGCTTTCGAAGAACTCGGGCGTGAAGGTGTGCGAGGCGGTGACGTTGGGCGAGAAGCCGTGGCGCTTGTCGAGCCAGTAGGCTTGCCCGAACTCGCCGATGATGGAGTGGCCGGCGTGGACCTCGCGCAGGATGAGCTCGCGGACCTCGCCGACGTTTTTGGCGAGGCGCTGGCCGGCCTGCCAGTAGACCTCGGTGAGGACCTCGAGGTTGAGCGAGAAGGGCGCGGTGCCGCGGAAGCGGAGGAAGTCGAACTCCTCGGCGGTGAAGACGCCGAGCTCGATGGCCTCGGCGTTGGCGCGGAGCTCGGCCTGGGTGAGCTTGTCGAAGAAGCCTGCGAAGGTCTCGGGCGAGACGCGGCAGACGTGCTGGATGACGCGCAGGGCGCGGTCGGCGCGTTGGGCGAGTTTCTTGGCGTAGGCGTCGCGCGAGCCGAGGAAGTCGGCGTAGGTGATCTGCCACTGGCCGACCTCGTCGGCGTAGGCGGGGGTGATGCCGCGGCCGGTGGAGCCGCGGGGCTCCTCGGCGAGGACGTTGACGCGGTAGTCTTCCCAGGCGAGGTCGAGGAGGCGGTGGGTGAGATCGGAGACCATCGTGCGCTCGTCGAAGACGAGGCGGGCGAGGACGTTGTAGCCCTTGCGTTCGAGGGGCTGGGCCTCCCACCAGGCCTTGCGCGGGTCGGCGACGACGCCGGCGCCGATGGCGAGGTGCGCGATGCCCTTTTCGACGACGCCGGAGGGGAGGAGGTTGAGTTTGATGCCCGCGGCGGTGTGGCCGGAGTTGGCGCCGCCGTTGACCTTCAGGACGACGGTGACGGGGTGGGCGGAGCCGCGCAGCTCGTGTTCGACCTCGGGGATGAGGCGGCCTTTGCCCTCGTCACCGAGGGAGATGCCGACGTCGGCGATGAGGCGGCTGGTGAAGGGAAGGAGCGGCATGGCGGGAAGACGTAAGGGGTAAGCAGAAAGGCGCGGGGAGTGCTTTGGCCATGAAAAAGACCAAGCCTTTTGCCCGCGTGCGGGGGCGGTGGGAAGGGCGGTGGCGCGGGGTGACGCGAGCGCTTTAGCGTGCGGCGTCGGCGGCTTTGACCAAGCCGACGAGGGTGCGGAAGGCGGGGTGCCCGGCGTCGTGAAGCAGGGCGTAGAGGACGGTCTCGACGGGGAGCACGTGCACGCCGGCGTGGCGGAGGGCGGCGAGGCAGGCGGCGGCATCGTCGGCGCGGCGGGCGCCGATGGCGTCGGAAAGGACGGTGACCTGGAAACCGGCGGCTAGGGCGCCGAGCGCGCTTTGGTAGACGCAGATGGGGGTCTCGAGGCCGAGGAGGAGGAGGTGCTCGATCTGATTTTCGCGAAGGGCGTCGAGGACGGCGGGATCGGAGAGCGCGGAGAACGTGTTCTTCGCGAAGACGAGGGAGTCGGGCGGCGCGAGTTTGCGGAGGGCGGGCGAGGTGGGACCGAGCTTGGCCGGGACCTGTTCGGTGAAGACGACCGGGATGCCGAGGGCGGCGGCGGCGGAGATGGCGAGGCCGGCGCGGGCGCGAAGGGCTTTCGCCTCGGCGGCGGGGAGCATGCCGAGGAGGGTATCTTGCAAATCGACCGCGAGGAGCGCGGCGCCAGGCGCGGCGGATTCGGGCGCGACGACGGCGGGGGAGGCCGGGGCGGGCTTCGCTTTGGAGGCGGTGCGGGCGGTGCGTTTGGCGCGTGGCATGGAAATCTCGAAGGTGGGGTGGGACCGATTGCGCGCCGAGACATTCTTTCGCAGGTCGATGCGCGGGTGGGGAACGGCGCGCCCGGCGGTCACGCCCTACCTCGGGCTCAGTCGCCGTAGTAGCGCTTGCGGGCCTTCACCTGCACGAAGCGGCGTTCGGGGAGGACGTAGGCGGTGAGGTGGCCGCCCATGCAACAGGCGGTGTCGATGCCGACGGACCACTTGAGCTTGTAGATGTCGGGGCGCGGGGTGTGGCCGTAGACGACGAAGGGCGGGCCGGCCCAGCGATCGGCCCAGAGCGTGCCCTCGGGGCAGTCGGCGCGTTTGCGGGGTTTGCCCTCGGCGTCGATGACCTGGATGCGGGTGACGACGGAGGCGGGCTGTTTTTGCCAAGGCTCGTCGGGGAGAAAGCCGCCGTGGACGAAGACGGTGTTGAACTCGGGCTCGAAGTGGGTGAGCGGCATCTTTTCGAGGTAGGCCCAGTGCGCGGGTTCGAGGCGGGCGAGGGTTTTCTCGTCGTCCTCCTTGAGGCCGGATTTGTCGCCGGTGCGGCGGAAGGCGAGCAGGCGGGCCTCGTGGTTGCCGAGGAGGGAGATGGCGCGGTGCTGGAGGGCGAGGTCGACGACCTTGTTGCTGTCGGGGCCGCGGTTGACGAGGTCGCCGACGAGGATGAGGCGGTCGTCGGGGGCGAGGGCGAGGCGCTCGAGCAGTTCGGCGAATTCGAGGTGGCAGCCGTGGATGTCGCCGATGGCGATGATGCGTCCGGTCATGCGGTGGGGCGTGGGGAGTGGGGGCTGGCGGCGAAAGTGCTAGCGTCGCGGGTTTCGGGGGGTAAACAACAAAGCCCGCTTATGGAGCTATCGCTGCAATCCTTGTCGTCGCGTTGTCAGGTGTCGGGTCGCGAGTTCGCGGAGGGCGATCGCGTGGTGAGTTTTCTGGTGCGCAACCCGGTGGGTTCGGGCGACGCGGAGGGCATCGTGCGGCACGACGTGGCGGAGGGGGAGCAGGGCAATTTCGTGGCGGCGGGTCCGGTGGTTTGCCGGTGGGTGCAGATTTTCAAGCCGCGCAAGGCGGGCGAGAATCCGGAGCGCAACCTGAAGCTCACGGCGGAGAGCCTGTTCCTCGCGTTGAGCGATCCGGCGACGGAACGCACGGTGGAAAACGAGCGCCTCTTGCAGGTGTTGGCGATGATGCTGGAGCGGAAACGCGTGCTGCGTCCGAAGGGCCGGAGCGGCTCGGGGGCGAACGCGAAGCAGGTCTACGAGCACGCGAAGCTGAAGTCCCTGCACGAGGTGAACGCGGCGGAGCTGAGCCCGGAGTTTTTCCTGTCGATCCAGGAGCAGCTCGCGGCGCTGGTGGGCGGCGGAGGCGGCGCGAAGGCCAAGGCCGAGCCGAAGGGCGAAGCGGGGGCGGCGCCGGCCGAGGGCGCGGCGGGCTGAGCGGCGGGCGGGCGGGATTTTTTACTCCGCGGGGGCGATCTCGAGATCGGCCTTGGCGGCCTTGATCGAGGCGGCGATGGCGGGGGCGGGGGCGCGGTCGGTGACGAAGCTGAGGCGCGGCTCGAAGCCGGAGGTGAGGGCGAGGGCCTTGCGGCCGAACTTGGAGCCGTCGATGGCGAAGACGGTGCGCTCGGCGGCGGCGATCATGCGGCGCTGGGTGGCGACGATGAGGGCGTTGTGGTTCCAGATGCCCGCCTCGGTGACGCCGGCGCCGCCGAGGATGGCAAGGTCGGCGTGGATTTGCCCGAGCGATTGTTCGCAGAGCGGCCCGACGAGCACGCCGAGACGGCTGTCGATGCTGCCGCCGAGGACGATGGTCTCGAGCGAGCCGAGATCGGCGTAGAGGGCGGCGATGGGGAGCGAGTTGGTGATGACCTGAAGGCGCTTGGAAACGAGGAGGCGGGCGACGGCGTAGACGCTGGTGCCGCCGTCGAGGATGACGGTCATGCCGGGCTGGACCTTGTCGGCGATGCGGCGGGCGATGGCGTGTTTCTCGGCGGCCTGGCGCTGGTCGCGGGCGATGAAGTCGTATTCGCGGGCGCGCTCGTCGTTTTCGAGCAAGGTGGCGCCGCCGTGGTGGCGGCGGAGGACCCCGCGGGCCTCGAGGGTGTCGAGCGCGCGGCGGATGGTGGAGAGCGAGGTGTCGCAGCGCGTCGCGAGCGTGTGCAGGTCGGCGTATTTGTGCTCGCGGATGAAGCGTTCGATGAGGTCGAGGCGCTGCTTGGTCGTCATGGGGAAGAGCCCGGAATGACGACCCGGGGACAGGGAGGCAACGCGAAGCTTTTTCGTTGCGGACGGCGGCGTCCGGGGGATGGTGCGCGCGTGATGAAAAGCCGTCCGCTGCTCGCCCTGATCGTGCGTTGGCTGGTGCTCGCCCT
>JACCDY011028413.1_pt1 | contig 33774 bp, 31 predicted proteins | sample 7446391 | NCBI WGS metagenome assembly JACCDY01 (sample SAMN15323451, study PRJNA562643) | freshwater metagenome | isolation source: river surface water | place: USA:Blue River Watershed | collected 2017-08-18 | reverse complement strand
TTGCAAGGAGTTCTATATGACAAATCAATCTGATTCGCTTGAAAGTGTAGTTATTGGTGACGGCGTTGTCGTTAAAGGTACGTTCACCGTTCCTTCAAAAGCCATCATCAATGGCGTCATTGAAGGCGATTTGACAGCGGAAGAGGTCTTGATTGGCCCAACAGGCAAGATCACTGGACGCGTGTCGGCCAAAGTGATCGATGTGCGCGGTCAACTCCATGACACCATCATTTCTGAAAAGAGCTTGATTGTTCGCTCTACAGGCAAGATCGCTGGCAAGGTCCAATACTCTGAAATCGAGATTGAAAAAGGCGGTGAAATCGAGGGTACCTTGAGCCAAGACGCCAATGGTCCTGCAATGAACGTTGGCGGCGGCGCTGCAGCTGCTTAACTAGCTTTTACAGATGCTGCAACGCTTAGTCACTGCTGCTCGTTTGCTACCCGGATTGGTTATGGGTGGTTGGACGCGTCAGTACGAAGATGCGCGCATCATCTTGGAGCAAAACGGCGATCTGCATTACCTGAACATCAGTGCCAGAACCCAGCGAATTTTGGTTCGCGGTGGCATTTTGATCACAGGTGCCATGCTGGTCGCCATCATGGTCTTGCTATTCACCAGCATCAACTTGATGTTGAGCCGCTCTAAGTTGGAGCGCTCGCATGAAGAGGTCTACCGCGCGTTGCTCAGCAGCGCGTCAGACAGTGAAGGTGTCGAGCAGCTGTCCATGAGTGACGAGCAAATGGTGGCGCTGGCCCAAACCATTCGTGACCGCGACATGAGCATCCGCCGTTTTGTGGACACCTCAATGGTGGCCGTGTCTCAAGAAAACGTGTCGATGAAGTCTCAGCTCGAAGCCTCCGGTTTGACTGAAAAGATTGTGAAGATCATTCAGCAAAACGCGGCCAACGGGGGCTTCAATTTAGAAGACGACGTCAAGAACAACCCGCTGTTGCGTGGCAAAGTCGCTGACGAATTGGCCACGAACCGTGGTTTGCGCGAAGTCTTGTATGCCTTGCCCAGTGTGATGCCAGTACCGAACTACAGCGTGACTTCGGATTTTGGTGTGCGTCGTCATCCATTGACGGGGCAGACACACTTCCACACGGGTTTGGATTTGCTAAGCCAAACCGGGGATGAAAAAGTTCATCCCGTCAAACCCGGTGTTGTGGTGCTGGCGCAATTTCATACGCAATATGGCAATACTGTGGTGGTGCGCCATACCAACGGCGTTGAATCGTTGTATGCGCATTTGGCCAACATCCAAGTGAAATTGGGTGATAAGGTGACCAACGAGACAGTTTTGGGCAACATCGGCAGCACGGGTTCCTCGTCAACGGGCAAACACCTGCATTTGGAAATTTTGATTGGCGGATATCCAGTCAACCCACAAAAAGTTATACGGACGGCACAATATGTTCAACAAATCCAAAACCAACAACGTTAATCTTTCTCAAGAAAACCCATCGGCATCTGACGTGGAAGATGCACAAGATGAGGTTGCGGCCGAGCCGATCGAGACTGTCGTTACCCCTCCCACTGTCACAACACCCAACCCGAGAAATAGCATGATGGAAATGATTTCAACGACCGCGACCAAGCCTTCTATTCTGAGTGAAGGTTTTTCTTTCCGTGGTGAGATCGCGGCCAAGGGCGCCATCCACGTCGAAGGTGCATTGAACGGTCAAATCCAAGTGGACGAGTTGACCATTGGTGCACGTGGTCAAGTTGAAGGTGTGGTGACATGCAGCAGCCTGCACATCAAGGGCAAGTTTTCTGGTACCGCCACTTGCAATGAATTGATCGTGACCTCGTCCGCCTCTGTCGACGGTCATGTGGTCTACCAGACTCTGTCGGTTCAAAAGGGTGCCTCGATCAAAGGCGAACTGTTGCTCGTCAAGTAATTCGTACCGGCTGTCTGCCAAGGTTGTGACGACATGACGCAAGAAGAACGCTTCATCAACGGTGAATTGCTGCGCCTGCGACGCGAGGAGCGCGGGTGGGTCATCAGTGACATGGCCTTGCGTTCGTGCATGTCTGTCAAACAAATCAGGCAACTCGAAGAAGGTGGCACCAGTGCTTTCTACAGCGAAGCAGTGAAGCTGACTGCGGCTCGCAAAGCTGCGGCCGTGTTGGGGCTTTCCGAGCATGATGTGTTCGCGCGTGAGCCAGAAGCGGAGACCGCCACACCGGATACACACGATGTTGCTGAGCCGGAGAGCATGGCCATTGCAGCGCCAGAGCAGACGCCCGAACCCGCTGACGCCGTGCAGACACATGCCAGCATCACGCATGAGTTTGCGGCCCCCGCTGCGGCCCAAGTCTCACAAGTGGCTGAACCGAAGTCCAAAACATCGCTTTGGACGATCGTTGGTTTGTTTGTTGTTGCATTGGCTGTTGCCGCCTATTTGCAGCCACAAGAAGAGGAAGCAACAGAAGCTGCGCCGCCATTGCAAGTCGTGCCCGAAGTCGAAACAGCTGCCAGTGGCGCAGAACCCGCTGCATCAGCAGCTTCTGCCGCGGCGACTGACACCCCAGCCAGTGCGGCGGTTAAACCTGCCTCGATGCCTGCTGCAACGGCGTCGTCCGCGTCATCTGCATCTGTGTCTGCTGTTGCGTCCGTGCGCACGACGGCCAGCGCCTCTGTCGCCCCCGTGCCTGCTCCAGCAGCCAGCCGCGCACCCTGATCGTCTCAAGGGCTCCCACGCAAAGCCGCTGTTAAGCGGCTTTTTTATTGGCTGGCGCCAAGTTTCAATGCGGCTTGACGGCTGGCTTCCAACGCGGATGCATCGGCAGCTTGTAGCGGCCAGCCGGCCATGTGTTCTTGGCAGATAGCGTGTACACCCTGTATCCAGGGCACACTGTCATTCAGGCAGGGGATGTAGTGGAAGGTCTCGCCGCCCGCATGCAAATAGGCTTCTTGCGCTTCTTGCGAAATTTCTTCCAAGGTTTCTAAGCAATCGCTGGTGAAACCTGGGCAAATCAAATCCACGCGTTTCACGCCTTGCTCTGCCATGGCGATCAAGGTGGGCTCGGTGTAGGGTTCGAGCCATTTGGCTTTGCCAAAGCGCGATTGAAACGTGACCATGTACTGCGCTTTGCTCAAGCCCAAGGCTTCACCGAGCAGTCGGGCCGTTTTGTAGCACTCACAGTGGTAGGGGTCGCCCAAATGCAAGGTGCGTTCTGGCACGCCATGAAAACTCATCACCAAACGTTCACCTTGACCGTGAACCGCCCAATGGGCGCGTACACGTTCAGCCAAGGCTTGGATGTAGGCAGGGTGGTCGTGGTAGTGGTTCACGAAGCGAAATTCGGGGAGCAGTCGCGTGCGTAAGCCCCAGTGATAGATAGCGTCGAACACACTGGCCGTGGTGGTGCCTGAGTACTGTGGATAGGCGGGCAGTACCAGGATGCGAGTGCAGCCTTCGGCTTTCAGTGCGTCTAGTTGGCTGGCGATCGATGGGTTGCCATACCGCATCGCGTAGCGCACCGTGACGGCCTCACCGGGCGCTGCGAAAAGTTGCTGCAACGCGTGGGCTTGCTTTTCGGTCCACACCTTCAAGGGGGAGCCTTCGTCAGACCAAATGGTGGCGTACTTGGCTGCTGATTTGGCCGGGCGTACACGCAAGATGATGCCGTGCAAGATGGCCATCCAAATCAAACGTGGAATTTCGACCACACGGTGGTCTCCCAAAAATTCAGCCAAATAGCGTCGCACGGCGCTGCTGGTGGGGGCATCGGGCGTGCCTAAGTTACACAGCAGCACAGCGGTGCGGGGGGCTTGACCGTGCTTGAAGGGGGGTTCGGGTTTGAAAGCGGATTGCAACATGTGCGGTATTCTCGCCCAGCATGCTGAACCTTTCAAAAATCAAAGCCATCACCCTTGATCTTGATGACACTTTGTGGCCCATCAAGCCCACCATCGTGCGTGCCGAACAGGCCTTGCAGGACTGGCTACAACAACACGCCCCCGAAACCGCGCGTTTGTGCGCGCAGCTTTCCGTCAAGCAAGCAATTCGTGCAGAGGTAAATCAACGCCACCCTGAGATGGCCCATGACTTGAGTTTTCTGCGCCGCGAAGCGATTCGTGTCAGCCTGCAGCGTGCAGGAAACGCAGCGCATTTGGCTGACCCAGCGTTTGAGGTGTTTTTTGCCGAACGCCAGAACGTTGCGTTGTACGACGGGGTCCAAGAAGCCTTGGCCCAGTTGGCGGCAAGGTATCCATTGGTCAGCGTGTCCAATGGCAATGCTGACGTATTTCGTACCTCTGCGGCACCCTATTTCACAGCCTCCGTGAGTGCCCGTTTGATTGGTGTTGCCAAGCCGGATGCGCGAATATTTCATGCCGCAGCGGCACAATTGCAGTTGTCTGCAGATGCGGTCTTGCATGTGGGGGACGATGCCACCACCGATGTGTTGGGTGCGTTAGAGGCGGGGATGCAAACCGTCTGGGTGAACACACAAGGCCATGTGTGGCCACATGCCTTAGCGCAGCCGTTGACCGTCAGCCACTTGGTTGAGCTCTGCGACCACGTGCTCGGCTGAACGCACTGCGCCCTCTAACGTCGACGGGTAGGGCCCGCGGATGTAATCGCCGCAGGCCCACAGCCCTTTGGCGATGGAGGATTCGGGGCGCACCATCCCAGGCGTGCAGGCGAGCGTGGCGCGCTTTTCCACCACGGTTTGCACCACCTGAACTTGGGTGAGCCCCAGTTGTTCGCAGACTTGGTCACGCACCTGTTCGGTCAACGCCTCACGTTCGGTATCACAGGCGCTGACCACGGCAGCGAGCAGGCCCGTTTGTGCGGTGAGCGCCCCTCGGTCAAATACAAATTGGGCTGGTGCTTGCGCATCACTGCGCAAGGCCACCATCGGACGTGCCAGCCCTCTAAAGCCTGCGTCTGTGCAATGCAAATACACGGTGGCAATGGCCGTGTGTGACAGTTCTGCGCAGGTATCCGCCCAATCCGGCGCGATCTCTGCACTCAGTCGTGCAGCCTCCCAAGCGGGGCAAGCCAGTAGCAACGCGTGCGTCGGTTCAGCAGCTGCTTGGCGTTGAAGCTCGGTCACATCGCTGGCGTTGAGGCGTTCCCCCAAATGAATCTCAGCGCCATGTGCCCTCAGCCATTCCAAACAAGCGTCTGGCAGCAAAGCACCTAAATCGGCACGGGGGACGAGCACGTCTGAACTGCCAGATCCACCCCACAAGGCATCGTGCAGGACGCGCAGAAAAACCGAGGCACTGGCTTCTGTGACGGGGGTGTTGAGCGCTGACAAACACAAGGGCTCGATCAGCTGTGCCAACACCTGGGGGCTGACTGGCGTACGTGCGCAAAGCTCGGCCACCGTCCAACTTGCATCGCACGCAAACTTGGCCCGTTGCCATTGCCATGCAGCTTGAAACAACTGAGCTTTGTCGTGCAGTGTCCAACCGGGCGCACGCGCAACGCCCGCGAGCAGGTTGAACGGCATAGGCCACGCGGGTAAGCACAAGCCAGACCCATCGGCAAAACGCACATCGAGTGGGACGCGCTGCAGCAGCGCGTCAGGGTTCAAACCCACTGTGCGCATCAAGGCCAGGGTATGGGCATAGGCGCCGATCAAGATGTGCTGCCCATTGTCGAGCGGCTGGCCCGCAAAGGTTTGGGCCAAGCGCCTTGCACGCCCACCCGCGATGGGGGCGGCCTCAAACAAGCGCACGTGCCATCCGGCTTGGGTGGCTGCAACGGCAGCAGCCAATCCAGCCCAGCCTGCACCTGCGACAGTCAGTTGCTTCACGTTTGGTGGAGTGGCAAAAGTTAGAAGCGGCCCAAGGCTTGCATTTTCCAAGCGAGCCAGAGCTTGCGCAGCGGCGTGAGGGCCACGCGCTGCTTGAGCACCGGGAACTTCTTGGCTTCGATTTCGCGCAACAAGGTGCGGTAAATGCTGGCCATCATGAGCCCAGGTTTTTGGGTGGTCCAGTCAGCGGCTGGCAACAGTGCCAAAGCTTCGTCGTACAGCGCGTGGGCGCGTGCGGCCTGGAACTGCATCAGGGCTTGAAAGCGATCCGAGTCAACACGGTTCAGCAGCTCGTGGGCTTTGACGTCGAATTGCTGCAACTCGCTCACGGGCAGGTAAATGCGGCCACGCAATGCGTCTTCGCCGACGTCACGGATGATGTTGGTCAGCTGAAAGGCTTGCCCCAAGGCGTGCGCATAGGCGGTGGTGGCTGGATCGGTTTGGCCAAAAATCTTGGCTGACACTTCGCCCACCACGCCGGCTACCAAGTGGCAGTAGCGCGTGAGGTTGGGATAGTCCAAGTAGCGGGTTTGGCTCAAGTCCATCTCGCAGCCCTCAATCACGGATTGGAGCGATGCTTCTTGGATGCCAAAGGTGGGCACCAACGGCATCAAGGCCTGTGTCACTGGATGGCTGGGTTGTCCCGCAAAGGCTTGGCGTACCTCGTTGTGCCACCAGGCCAATTTGCTGGCAGCCACGCCGGGGTCGCTGACCTCATCGACCACATCATCGATCTCGCGGCAGAAAGCATAGAACGCAGTGATGGCTGCGCGGCGCTGGGGCGGCAAAAACAGGAAGGCGTAATAAAAGCTGCTGCCTGACGCGGAGGCTTTTTGCTGAACGTAGTCTTGAGGTGTCATGTCGGTTGAATTATCCGACACCCAGGCGCACCGAGGGCCTTACATGCGCACGCAGCGCCAAGCGATGCGAACCATGTCAGCGCGCGTGATGGTGGGGCGCATGAGTTGGGTGTGGTCGACCACTTCGGGTCGGCTGTCGAGCTTGTCCAAAATGCGCAGTCCGCCTTGCACCACCGCACGCAATTCCCAGCCCGCCAAGCCCTTCACACGTCGCGCCAATGGAGCGCCCTGTTGCATCAGGTCTCGAGCAAAACGCAACTCTTCGGCCAAGGTGCTGTCTTGGGGGAGGTAGTCGCGTCCGCGGCGCAAGTCTTCGGCGCGGTCTTGCCAGAAGTTGATGAGTTGCAGCGCGCTGCAAACGGCATCGCTCTGTATCAATGCTGTGTCATCCGTCACACCATACAAATGCAGCATGAGACGTCCGACGGGGTTGGCGGAGCGACGGCAGTAGTCGAGCAACTCTTGTCGGTTTTTGTAGCCTTGACCGACGCTTGTGTAGACCACGTCTTGCTCAAAGGCGTCGAGTAAATCAAACAAGGGCTGCGTGGGCAGTGGGGTATGTTCTATTGCGTGTGCCAATGCGTCGAACACCGGGCGCCACTGGGGTGTGAGCGTGCCCTTGTGTGTCAAGCAAGCTTCCAAGTCAGCGCGGTATTGGGCTAAATCGTCCAGACGGTGGTGAGCTGGTGCGTTGCCTTCGTCGGCCAAGTCATCCGCTGTGCGCGCGAAGTGATAGAGGGCTTGCACAGTCGGTCGCAATCGCGCAGGGCAGAGCCAGGAGGCGACAGGAAAGTTTTCGTAATGCGCGACGTTGGACATAGGCGTCCTTGATTGTCGTGCCCTTCTGGACGCTGGGGATAAATGAACATCGGGTACATTAATAACCAATCGGTCATTAATGTATTTGGAACGCCATGTTGAGCCCTGTCACGCCCCTGTTTCGTTTGTTTTTGGCACTGGTCAGTGCGGCTGTATTGGTGGGCTGCAGCAAGGCGCCGCCCCAAGAAGACCCCGTCCGCGCAGTCAAGGTGGTGACGGTGGGCGAGTCAGCCACTTCCTTTGATTTGGAGTTCTCAGGCGAGGTCCGCGCGCGAGTGGAGTCGAGCTTGGGTTTTCGCGTCGGGGGTAAATTGGTCCACCGTCCTGCAGAGTTGGGCCAGCGTGTCAAAGCCGGTCAGCTGTTGGCGCAGATTGACCCGCAGGATTATCGCGTGACGGCCGAGGCCGCTGCCGCCCAGCTGATTGCTGCACAGAGCAACCGTGATTTGGCAGCTGCCGATTTAAAGCGTTACCAAGGACTCCATGCGCAAGGCTTCATCAGCGCTGCTGAGCTGGAGCGTCGCGAGACCAATTTCAAAGCGGCTGAGGCCCAGTGGCGTCAAGCACAGGCGCAAAACACGGTGCAGGGCAACCAATCCAATTACACCCAGTTGCTGGCCGACGGCGCGGGGGTGGTCACGTCGATTGATGCTTCAGCCGGTCAAGTCGTGGCAGCGGGGCAGCCGGTGGTCCGTGTGGCATTGGATGGCCCGCGCGACATTGTGTTTGCGGTGCCCGAAGACAAGTTGTCAGCTTTGAAACCCGGAGTGACCGTGGATGTCCGTTTGTGGCAAGACGGTAAAACACTCGAGGCCAAAGTGCGTGATGTGTCAGCCAGTGCCGATGCGGTGACGCGTTCGTTCATGGTCAAAGCGGCATTGTCTAAAGAGGCCAACCCGGTGTTGGGCACCACAGTCACGGTCAGTTTGCGTGAGGCGAATTCCAGAAGCAAACCGCGCATCAAACTGCCCACCAGCGCCTTGCGCACAGAGGCGGGCGCAACATCGGTGTGGGTGTTGGATGCGGCCACCATGACGGTCAAAGCCCAAGCGATTCAGGTGACAACTGCCGATGGCAACGATGCCGTGGTCGACTCGGGTTTGCAAAACGGAGACCAAGTTGTGGTCTCGGGCGTACATGTACTGACAGCGGGCCAGAAGGTGTCCATTTACGGCGCAACGAAGTGAGGTGAACATGGAAAAGTTCAACCTCTCGAAATGGGCGCTCGAGCACGCGGCGCTGACGCGCTACCTGATGGTGGTGTTGATGGTGTTGGGCATCGCGTCCTACTTTCAACTGGGGCAGGACGAAGACCCGCCGTTCACCTTCCGTGCCATGGTGGTGCGCACGTATTGGCCCGGTGCCACAGCACAGCAAGTGTCCGAGCAGGTGACCGACAAGATCGAGCGCACCCTGCAAGAGGTGCCTTTTGCCGACAAGATTCGCAGCTACTCGAAGCCCGGTGAGTCACAAATCATTTTCCAGATCAAAGACTCTTCCAAGCCTGGCGATGTGCCCAACGTTTGGTACACGGTGCGCAAAAAGATTGGCGACATCCGCTACACCTTGCCGCAAGGCGTGCAAGGGCCATTTTTCAATGATGAGTTTGGGGATGTGTTTGGCGTGATCTACGCCTTGGATGCCCCTGGATTCAACCCTGCCGAGGTGAAAAAGTTTGCCGACGATGTGCGGCAACAACTCTTGCGTGTGCACGACGTGGCGAAGGTCGAACTGTTTGGTGTACAGGACGAAAAAATCTTCATCGAGATTCCGCAAAAGCGTTTGGTGCAGCTGGGTTTGGATTTGAGTGCGGTACTCGCGCAATTGGGGCAAGAGAACGCGGTGGAAAACGCCGGCACCGTGCAGTCGCCCCTCGATATCTTGCAGGTGCGCATTGAAGGTCAGTTTGAAACCGAAGCACAGCTGCGCGCCATGCCGATTCGCGGTAGCTCAGGCCAGCAAGTGAAGTTAGGCGACATCGCCACAGTGAAGCGTGGCTTTGTGGACCCCGCGATGGTGAAGGTGCACCACCAAGGTCAGCCGGTGATCGCCCTTGGCGTGTCGATGGCTAAGGGCGGAGACATCATCGCCCTGGGCAAAGCGCTGCAAGTGGCGACCACCCGAATTGAAAAGACCTTGCCAGCGGGCGTCACCTTGGTTCAGGTGCAAGACCAACCCAAAGCGGTGTCGAAATCGGTGGGCGAGTTTGTGCGTGTGCTGATTGAGGCAGTGATGATTGTGTTATTGGTCAGCTTTGTCTCTCTAGGTTTGCACAAGGGCGGACGCTACGGTTGGTATGTGGACATGCGCCCTGGCTTGGTGGTGGCCATCACGATCCCGCTGGTGCTGTCGATGACCTTCTTGGCCATGAATTACTGGGGCATCGGTTTGCACAAAATTTCGTTGGGCTCGCTCATCATCGCTTTGGGCTTGTTGGTGGATGACGCCATCATCGCAGTGGAGATGATGGTGCGAAAAATGGAAGAGGGCTACGACCGTGTGCGCGCAGCCACCTTTGCCTATGAAGTCACGGCCATGCCCATGTTGACGGGCACGCTCATCACTGCGGCGGGTTTTTTGCCAATCGGCATGGCCAAGTCGACGGTGGGTGAGTACACCTATGCCATCTTTGCGGTCACTGTGATTGCGCTGGTGCTGAGCTGGTGGGTGTCGGTGTACTTTGTGCCTTATCTGGGTACCTTGCTGTTGCAAGTGAAACCCCATGGTGCACATGGCGGCCCTGACGAGTTGTTTGACAGCCCGTTTTATCGCCATTTCCGTGCTGCCGTCACTTGGTGTGTGGAATACCGCTGGAAGGCAATTGGCATCACCTTGCTGTTGTTTGTGTTGGGCATCGTGGGCATGGGGCGTGTGCAGCAACAGTTCTTCCCAGATTCGAGCCGGCCAGAGATTTTGGTGGACCTGTGGTTTCCCGAAGGCACCTCGTTCAAAGCCAACGAAGTCGTGGCGCAAGCCGTGGAACAACGCTTGCTCAAGGAGCAGGGTGTTCAATCGGTGAGCACCTGGATTGGCTCTGGCGTGCCCCGTTTTTATTTGCCTTTGGACCAAGTGTTTCCGCAGACCAACGTGTCGCAACTGATCGTGGTGCCGGAGGATTTGCAACGCCGCGAAACCCTGCGTTTGGCCTTGCCCGAAATTTTGGCCAAAGAGTTTCCAGAGGCGCGTGCGCGCGTCAAGCTGCTGCCCAACGGACCGCCGGTGCCGTATCCCGTGCAGTTCCGTGTCGTAGGGCCGGACCCTAAGGTGCTGCGTTTGCGCGCCGACGAGGTGAAAGACTACATGCGCACCAACACCGCCACGCGCGGCGTCAACGACAACTGGAACGAAAACGTCAAGGTTATCCGTTTGGACATTGACCAAGCCAAGGCGAGGACCCTGGGGGTCACCAGCCAGTCGATTGCGCAGGCGGTGCGCACCCTGCTGGTGGGGTCGACGGTGGAACAGTTCCGAGAGGACAACAAGCTCATCGACATCGTGCTGCGCCAGCCGGTGGAGGAGCGCGATGCCATCACCGACTTGGCCAACGCCTACATCCCGACCAGCTCAGGGCGGATGATCCCGTTGACCCAAATCGCCAAGCCCCAATTCACATGGGAGCCCGGTGTGATGTGGCGTGAAGGGCGTGAATACGCCATCACGGTGCAATCCGACATCATCGAAGGCCTGCAGGGTGCGACTGTGACAAACCAGCTGCTGCCAGAGCTGAAAAAAATTGAAGCGCAATGGACTGTCAAGGATGGCGGGGCCTACCGCATTGAAGTGGCAGGCGCCGTGGAGGAGAGCTCCAAAGGCTCGAGCTCCATTTCTGCGGGCATGCCGGTGATGCTGTTCATTACCTTCACCCTGCTCATGTTGCAGCTGCAAAGCTTCAGCCGCGCCATGCTGGTGTTTTTGACTGGCCCCTTGGGCTTGGCGGGCGTGGCCGGTGCTTTGCTGACGCTCAACCGCCCCTTCGGCTTTGTGGCTTTGCTAGGGGTGATCGCGTTGATGGGCATGATCCAACGTAACTCGGTCATCTTGATTGACCAGATCGAGCAAGACCGCGCCGACGGCGTGCCCGCATGGGAGGCCATTGTGGAATCCGCGGTGCGCCGTTTGCGCCCGATCGTGTTGACCGCAGCAGCCGCAGTGTTGGCCATGATTCCGCTCACACGCAGCGTGTTTTGGGGGCCGATGGCGGTGGCCATCATGGGTGGCTTGATCGTGGCCACGGTTTTGACGCTGCTCGCCTTGCCAGCGATGTACGCGGCGTGGTTTAAGGTCGAAAAGCCGTCTAAAATGACAGGTTGACCGATTTCAAACGGGTGGTCTTCCCTGACCACCCGTTGTTATTTGATGAAACCCGCGCGGGTGGCGAAATTGGTAGACGCACCAGGTTTAGGTCCTGACGTCCGCAAGGATGTGCGGGTTCGAGTCCCGCCCCGCGCACCACTTGAAATTCACTGCAAGTGGCCAAAAGGCCACTGCTGACCCTGCCAATTTAGGAGAAACCACATGGCTGTGACCGTTGAAACTTTGGAAAAACTGGAACGCAAGATCACCTTGACGTTGCCAGTGGACGTGATTACCAAAGAAGTGGACCTGCGTTTGAAGCGCGTGGCACGCCAAGTCAAGATTGACGGCTTCCGTCCAGGCAAAGTGCCGATGAACATCGTGGCCCAACGCTATGGCTATTCGACCCAGTTCGAAGTAATGAACGACAAAGTGGGCGAGGCGTTTGCTGTCGCCACCAACGAAGCCAAGTTGCGCGTGGCAGGTCTACCCCGCATCACTGAAAAAGAAGGCGCACCCGAAGGCGAAATGCAATTCGAAGCCATCTTTGAGGTCTATCCCGAAGTGAAATTTGCCGATTTGTCCAGCGTGGAAGTGGACAAAGTGTCTGCCGAAGTGAACGACGCAGCCATCGACAAAACCATCGAGATCTTGCGCAAGCAACGCCGCACCTTTGCCCAGCGTGGCTTGGACGGTGCCGCACAAGACGGCGACCGCGTGACCATCGACTTCGAAGGCAAGATCGACGGCGAACCCTTCCAAGGCGGCAAAGCCGAAGACTTCCAGTTCTTGCTCGGCGAAGGTCAAATGCTCAAAGAGTTTGAAGACGCTGTGCGCGGCATGAAATCTGGCGAAAGCAAAACTTTCCCCTTGAGCTTCCCCGCTGACTACCACGGCAAAGACGTGGCCGGCAAACAATCTGATTTCTTGGTGACGTTGAAGAAGGTCGAAGCGGCGCACTTGCCGGAAGTGACCGACGAGTTGGCCAAGTCTTTGGGCGTGGTCGACGCCACCGTGGCTGGCCTGCGCGCTGACATCAAAAACAACCTCGAGCGCGAAGTGAAGTTCCGCTTGTTGGGGCGCAACAAGCAAGCTGCGTTGGATGCAGTGGCTGCCAAGGCCGAGCTCGATTTGCCCAACGCCAGCGTGCAAGCCGAAGTGGCGCGCATGGTCGAAGGCGCCCGCGCTGACTTGAAAGCACGTGGCATCAAAGACGCAGACAAGGCGCCGATTCCTGATGACGTGTTCCGCCCACAAGCTGAAAAGCGTGTGCGTATGGGCTTGGTGGTGGCCGACCTGGTGCGTGCCAACAACTTGCAAGCCACGGCTGAGCAAATCAAAGCCCACATCGAAGAGTTGGCGTCCAGCTACGAAAAGCCAGCCGACGTGGTGCGTTGGTACTACAGCGACATGAGCCGTTTGGGCGAAGTGGAAGCCATCGTCATTGAAAACAACGTGACTGACTTCATCTTGTCTAAAGCTAAGGTCAACGCCAAAGCAATTTCGTTCGACGAATTGATGGGTCAATCCTGATCCACCTACAAGGAAACAACATGAGCACACTGGATACACAAGCCTTGGGCATGGTCCCCATGGTCATTGAGCAGTCGGGCCGCGGCGAGCGGTCTTACGACATCTATTCACGTTTGCTCAAAGAGCGCGTGATCTTTTTGGTGGGCGAGGTCAATGACCAAACCGCCAACTTGGTGGTGGCTCAGTTGTTGTTCCTAGAGAGCGAGAACCCCGATAAGGACATCTCGCTCTACATCAACTCTCCCGGTGGTTCGGTGAGCGCTGGCATGTCGATTTTCGACACCATGAACTTTATCAAACCTGCGGTGTCCACGCTGTGCATCGGCATGGCTGCCAGCATGGGCGCGTTCTTGTTGGCGGCGGGCGAGAAGGGCAAGCGTTTCTCGTTGCCCAACTCAAAAGTGATGATCCACCAGCCTTTGGGCGGTACCCGCGGTCAGGCCACGGAGATCGAGATTCATGCGCGTGAAATTTTGAAAACCCGCGAACAGCTGAACCGCATCTTGGCTGAACGCACGGGCCAGCCGTTGGAAAAAATCCAACGTGATACCGAACGCGATTATTATTTGAGTGCCGACGAGTCCAAAGAATACGGTTTGATTGATCAAGTGATCAGCAAGCGTGCGTAAACCACGGCTCGTTTCCACTCACTAAAGCACGCACATGGCTGATAAAAAAAGCGCTTCAGGCGAAAAAACGCTGTACTGCACCTTCTGCGGTAAGAGCCAGCACGAAGTCAAGAAACTCATCGCTGGACCCTCGGTCTTCATTTGCGATGAGTGCATTGATTTGTGCAACGAAATCATCCGTGATGAGTTGCCCGGCCTCGAAGCCGCCAAAGAAAAGGGCACTGATTTGCCCACGCCGGCGGAAATCAAAGCCAACCTCGACAACTACGTGATTGGTCAAGAACCCGCCAAGCGCACGTTGGCGGTGGCGGTGTACAACCACTACAAACGCCTGAAGCACAAAGAAGGCTCCAAGAAAGACGACGTGGAGCTGACCAAGAGCAACATCTTGTTGATCGGCCCCACGGGTTCAGGCAAAACCTTGCTGGCACAAACCATGGCGCGTATGTTGGATGTGCCGTTTGTGATGGCAGACGCCACCACCCTGACCGAAGCCGGCTATGTGGGTGAGGACGTTGAGAACATCATTCAAAAGTTGCTGCAAAGCTGCAACTACGAAGTTGAACGTGCGCAGCGTGGCATCGTCTACATCGACGAGATCGACAAAATTTCCCGCAAATCAGACAACCCCTCCATCACGCGTGATGTGTCGGGTGAGGGCGTACAACAAGCCTTGCTCAAGCTGATTGAAGGCACGATGGCGAGCATCCCCCCACAAGGTGGGCGCAAGCATCCCAACCAAGACTTCTTGCAAATTGACACGACCAACATCTTGTTCATCTGCGGCGGTGCCTTTGCTGGCCTTGAAAAAGTGATTGAGAACCGCACCGAAGCCTCTGGCATTGGCTTTGGCGCTGCAGTCAAGAGCAAGAAGACCCGCAGCCTGACCGAGGTGTTTGGTGAGGTGGAGCCAGAAGACATCATCAAATTTGGATTGATCCCCGAGTTGGTGGGCCGTATGCCCGTGGTCGCCACCTTGGCCGAACTGACCGAAGATGCGCTGGTGCAAATCTTGACCGAGCCCAAAAACGCCTTGGTCAAGCAGTACAGCAAGCTCTTGGCCATGGAAGGTGCCGAGCTCGAAATTCGCCCTGCAGCCTTGCGTGCCATTGCCAAAAAAGCCTTGGCTCGCAAAACTGGTGCGCGTGGGTTACGCTCTATCCTTGAACAATCCCTGATCGACACCATGTACGAGTTGCCCAACTCGACCAATGTCGAGAAAGTGGTGGTCGAAGAGGCCACCATCGAAGAAAACAAACCTCCTTTGTTGGTGTACCGAGAGGCCGCCAAAAAGGCTTGATGATTGACCTCGGGGACAGTGCCAAACAGCCTGTCCCTTTTTTACTGGAAGGCTGACCATGTCTGGACAACCCCCTCTGCCCGCTACCCCGATCGAACTGCCGTTGCTGCCCTTGCGCGACGTGGTGGTGTTCCCGCACATGGTCATCCCCTTGTTTGTGGGGCGTCCTAAGAGCATCAAAGCCCTCGAGGCCGCGATGGCTGCGGAGCGCCGCATCATGTTGGTGGCGCAAAAGGCTGCCGCCAAAGACGAACCCGCGGTGACCGACATGTTCGAGGTTGGTTGCGTCTCCACCATCTTGCAAATGCTCAAGCTCCCAGATGGCACAGTCAAAGTGCTGGTCGAAGGCCAGCAACGCGCCAAGGTCGATGGAATTGAGGACGGTGAATCGCATTTCACCGCGCATGTCACACCGATCGAAATTGCCTCGACCGAAGCGGGCAGTGAAGTGGAAGCTCTGCGCCGTGCAGTGATGCAGCAGTTTGATCAATACGTCAAGCTCAACAAAAAGATTCCACCTGAAATCTTGACGTCGATTTCCAGCATCGATGACCCCGGTCGTCTGGCCGACACCATTGCGGCTCATTTGCCGTTGAAGCTGGAAAGCAAACAAGTCGTGCTCGACTTGTCGCCCGTGCGCGAGCGTCTGTCCAACTTGTTTGAGCAAATTGAGCGTGAAGTTGAGATCCTCAACGTCGACAAAAAAATCCGTGGCCGCGTCAAGCGCCAAATGGAAAAGAATCAACGCGACTTCTACTTGAACGAACAAGTCAAAGCCATCCAGAAAGAACTGGGCGAAGGCGAAGAGGGCGCGGACATTGAAGAGATTGAAAAGAAGATCAAGTCTGCACGCATGCCTCAAGAGGCGCGCAAGAAGGCTGAAGCCGAGTTGAAGAAACTCAAGCTCATGTCCCCCATGTCAGCCGAAGCCACCGTGGTGCGTAACTACATCGACGTGTTGGTGGGCTTACCCTGGAACAAAAAAACCAAAATCAAACATGACTTGGGCAATGCCGAAGACGTGTTGAACGAAGACCACTACGGCCTCGAAAAAGTCAAAGACCGTATCTTGGAATACCTCGCGGTGCAGCAGCGCGTGGACAAGGTCAAGGCCCCCATCCTGTGCTTGGTGGGACCTCCTGGTGTGGGTAAAACCTCATTAGGTCAATCGATTGCCAAAGCCACAGGCCGTAAGTACGTGCGCATGGCCTTGGGCGGCATGCGTGATGAAGCCGAGATTCGCGGCCATCGCCGTACCTACATCGGCGCCATGCCAGGCAAGGTGCTGCAAAGCTTGACCAAGGTCGGCACCCGCAACCCTTTGTTCTTGCTCGACGAGATTGACAAACTGGGCATGGACTCGCGTGGCGACCCCTCCAGCGCGTTGCTGGAGGTGTTGGATCCCGAGCAAAACAACAAGTTTGCAGACCACTACGTGGAAGTCGATTACGACTTGAGCGATGTGATGTTTGTGGCGACTTCGAACTCCATGAACATTCCGCCCGCGTTGCTGGACCGCATGGAAGTGATTCGCTTGTCGGGTTACACAGAAGACGAAAAAACACACATTGCCATGCGTTACTTGTTGCCCAAGCAACTCAAGAACAACGGCGTCAAAGAAGAAGAGTTGGCGGTGGACGAAGCCGCGGTGCGCGACATCGTGCGCTACTACACGCGCGAAGCGGGTGTTCGTTCACTCGAGCGTGAGCTCTCTAAGATTTGCCGCAAAGTGGTGAAAGGTTTGTTGCTCAAGCAAATGACGCCGCAAGTCAAAGTAACTGCCGAGAACTTGGCCGATTACTTGGGCGTGCGCAAATACGCGTATGGCCGTGCAGAGGCGGAAAACCAAGTGGGCCAAGTGGTCGGCTTGGCATGGACCGAGGTGGGCGGCGATTTGCTGACCATTGAGGCTGCCATCATGACGGGCAAGGGCACCATCACGCGCACGGGTTCCCTCGGCGATGTGATGAAAGAGTCGGTCGAGGCCGCTCGCACGGTGGTGCGTAGCCGCGCACGCCACTTGGGCATCGCAGAGGACTTGCTAGAGAAGCGTGACATTCACATCCACGTGCCAGACGGTGCCACACCCAAAGACGGCCCCAGTGCGGGTGCTGCCATGACAACAGCGTTGGTGTCTGCCTTGACGGGCATCCCTGTGCGCGCCGATGTGGCCATGACGGGTGAGATCACCTTGCGTGGTGAAGTCACGGCCATTGGCGGCTTGAAAGAAAAGCTGTTGGCGGCCTTGCGCGGTGGTATCAAGACAGTGCTGATTCCAGAAGAGAACGTCAAAGACTTGCAAGAAATTCCAGAGAACGTGAAGAACGGTTTGGAAATCGTGCCGGTCAAATGGATCGACAAAGTCTTGGAGATTGCACTTGAAAAAATGCCAACCCCGTTGCCTGATGAGGTCCCTGCGGTGACTGCTCCAGTGGTGGCTGAGGCTGCTGCCAAAACAGATGCGGTGAAGCATTAAGATTTTTCTAGCGCAGACTGTAATGCGGTCAAAAATGCGCTAGAATGTCTGTCTTATGCGGGAATAGCTCAGTTGGTAGAGCGCAACCTTGCCAAGGTTGAGGTCGCGAGTTCGAGCCTCGTTTCCCGCTCCAAATAAGACAAGGGAAGCACACCATGCTTCCCTTTTTCGTCCAAGTTAATGGCGCGATAGCAAAGCGGTTATGCACCGGATTGCAAATCCGTTTAGCCCAGTTCGACTCTGGGTCGCGCCTCCATATGAAACAACGACTTAGCCCTCCTCGCGAGGGCTTTTTCGTATCTCTGTTAGCCCTTGTCCTTCACCTGTCCTTCAAGGTGAATACATGGCGACTTTTCGCAAACGCAATGACAAATGGCAAGCCAGAGTGCAACGCTTAGGTCAAAGCTCAATAGCCAAATCCTTTAACGCCAAAGCCGATGCCATAAAGTGGGCTAGGAACGTTGAATCACAGCTAGACCTAGGGATACTGGCTCCCAAGCAAGTTATGCCTCGGCTGAAGACTGTGGTGGACCGCTATGTTGAGGAGGTCACGCCGACTAAGAAGGGAGAGTCTCAGGAACGTTTTAGGGCTAGACACTTCATGAAGACAAAGCTTGGTGGAATGTCTGTCGACAAGGTCAGCAGTGAAGTTGTTGCTCAGTATCGCGATGAACGGCTCAAACAAGTCTCGAACAACACTGTAAGGCTTGAGTTGGCGTTCTTGTCGGTGGTGTTTGAACAGTGCCGAAAGGAATGGGGCTTAGCTGTCAGCAACCCCGTAAGGCAGATCAGAATGCCTAAGCCCGGTAAACCAAGACAGCGGCGACTAGAGGCAGGTGAAGAAGATGCCCTGTTGGCTGAATGCCGGAATTCACGTGCTTACTACTTGCATTCGTTCGTTGTGCTAGCTATTGAGACAGGTATGCGCTCTGGTGAGATGCTTGCTATGCGCTGGGAGCACGTGAACCTAACAAACCGAACTGTGTGTCTGCTTGACACAAAGAATGGCAGCCCAAGAACTGTACCGCTCTCGACAAGGGCGCTAAACGCAATCCATGCGCTACCTAGGGCAATCAATGGTCGGTTGTTTAGCTCTGGTTATCACAGTATCCACAAAGCATTTAAGCTAGCTGTGACCAAAGCGCAGGCAACGCAACGGGACAATGTTACGTTTTTACAGGGGCTTCGATTCCACGACTTGCGGCATGAGGCTGTGACTCGGCTCTTTGAAAAAGGTCTCAATCCCATCGAGGTCGGTATTGTCAGTGGTCATAAGACTGTGTCGATGCTTCAGAGGTACACTCATCTGAGAGCAGAGGAGTTAGTTGCAAAACTAACTTAAATAATTTCAAACATGCAGTTAAATCAATGAAGCTAGCATTAAAATGACGTATTTAAAATTAACAATGGACCAGCTTGGGATTAATTGACTTTTATTTCTTTAACTTACTAAACCATTAAATCAAAAGATCACTCTTGATAAAGTATATGAAAATATTTTACAAATATAAAATAGTAGAATCTAGCACTACTGCAACCCCATATCGTGATCATCACGAGGAATTAGCAGGGAATACTGATATTGATTTTCCAAAAACAAAAGAGGAATTTTTTGATAAATTTTTATATCAGTTTCACGGGGGAAGAACTGCTGCATTAGATAGACTTTGCAAATCGATGATAGTAGAGAAAAATATACTCTCCGTAGCAAGCGGAAATTTTGCTGTTGAATTAAAATACGAAGAATTATCAGGCTGCAATATAGTTTGCTCTGATCAGTATGCACCACGATGGTTAGAGCAAACAAAAAAATTATTCCCAAATTTGAAATTTACTGAAATTGATGTGCTAAGCGATGTCCCAAAATTCCAATACGATGCAATTCTGGCTTTTAGTCTTATTTATTTATTCAATAATAAAGATTTAGGAGCATTTTTTAAGTTTTCATACGATTCACTTCACTCTGATGGTCGATTATATTTAGATGTGTCATCTGCTGAAACAACTTCTGGGAGTATTTTTCACAATTTTTTCATTCCAATTGAATCCAATATAATCGCATTGTTCAAGTCGTTTCGTCATGGGCGTCGCTTTAAGGTAATAAAGACGATGCACGGATGGCACCATAACGAACAAGAGCTTATAAGGATTGCACTTGATAATAGTCTTGAGTTTGTAGATAAGAAGGTAGATGGTTTCGATGTTGATTTTGCTAGGAGTCCATTACTGCAAAGACTTGCAAAATATAAATTTGGACGTTATTTCCTCAATTTAATTGGCCGAGCAATGCCTTTTAATGTAATTTTAATTTTCAGGAAAAAATCTATAAAAATTTAGTATTTTAAAGTAGGCAGGTGAGGAAGGCTCTCTGCTTTTTTACACGTAAAGCCTCACGCTCCCATTACCTTCACAGCTTTGTGGTGCTGGCCATTGAGACTGGGATGCGCTCTGGTGAGATGCTTGCGTTAACTTTGGCAAACGTGAACTTTGAGAAACGCACCATCTTCCTGCCAGACACCAAGAACGCCAGCCCAAGTACAGTTCCACTGTCGACAAGAGGACTAAACGCTATCAATGTGCTGCTCGTCAATCAATGGTCGGCTGTTCTTTTCTGGGTATCACTCCATCCCTAACACATTTCAGCTGGCGGTGACCAAGGCTCAAGCGACTCAGTCGGACAGTGAGACATTTCTGCGTGGGCTAAGGTTCCATGACTTGCGCCATGAACACCACTTACACACATTCTCATTCTCATTTTCATTGGATCCCATTTGTCGGGCACCGTTAAAGCATAATCTATTCAACCGGTTAGTAATCGAAACCACGCTATGAATAAAAAACTAGTATTTCCCGTATTGGTCGGTCCTACGCACCAAGTTTCTTATCGACCAGACGTTGATGGTCTTAGAGCGATCGCCATTCTCGCTGTACTAGGTTTTCATGCATTTCCTGCATGGCTAAGGGGAGGCTTTATTGGCGTTGATATTTTTTTTGTGATTTCTGGTTTCTTAATTTCGAAAATTATTTTTCAAAACTTAGATCAGGGAACATTTAGTTTTTTTGATTTCTATTCGCGTCGTGTAAAAAGAATATTTCCTGCTTTATTAATTATATTAGCCTCTAGTCTATTCTTCGGCTGGTATACATTGGATAAAAAAGAGTATCAAGAGTTGGGAAAACATATTGCAGCAGGTGCTGGGTTTGTTTCCAATTATGTACTTTGGAGTGAGGCTGGTTATTTTGACAGATCCGCTGAACTTAAACCACTGTTACATCTTTGGAGCTTAGGAATTGAAGAGCAATTTTACATATTCTGGCCAATCGTAACTTGGATGCTTTGGAAGCATAAATCAAGTATATTGCCATTTATCATCATATTTTTCCTAATTACTTTTTTATTAAATTTGAAAGGAGTAAGGACAGACAAGGCCGCTACTTTTTACTCTCCACAAACTAGAATTTGGGAGTTGTTGAGTGGAGCCGCTTTGGCGTATGTTTCTTTGTATAGAAAATTTACATTTTATAAAAAAATATTTAGATATACACAGGGTTTTTCCGATTTTTTTTATAAGAAAATAAGAATTGATCACTGTAAATTAAATAATTTAATGTCATTCACTGGGTTGTCCCTTTTGATTTTGGGATTTATTCGGATTAATAACTCGTCAAATTTTCCAGGGGTTTTGGCTCTGTTCCCAGTCTTAGGTGCATTTCTTCTTATATCTGCAGGTCCTAATGGATGGGTAAATAAAAGAATTTTATCAAGTAAAATATTGGTTTTTATTGGAGTAATTAGTTTTCCTCTATATTTATGGCATTGGCCATTGCTCTCATTTGCTCGGATAATCGGCTCTGAAAATGCGCATGAAAGTATTGGTTTCATAATCATTTTCATTGCTTTTTTTCTTTCTATTCTAACTTACACGTTAGTAGAGTATCCTCTAAGAAAAGATAAGAAAGGTGTCTTAAGTACATATCTTCTTCTCATTGTAATGGTATTGATTGGTTTTTCTGGTTATTATATATACGCTAATAATGGCATGCCTCAACGTTATAACAACGCTTTTGAGCTGAGTACATCGTTGTACGACAAAGGAGGAAATTTATTAGAGAATCGTGTTCGTGATTTTAATAAATGTAGCGTGGTAAAAGGGGTGCAGGACTCATGGTGTAGAGCAACTAAATCACCATTAGTTGTATTATATGGAGATAGTCATGCGGAACAATTATTTGATCAGTTTTATGACAGCAATCATCCAATTTTGAGTAGGGTTAAAAGTGTTGGGGCCGGTAATTGCCCCCCGTTTGCAGGCGACAGCATTCGTTGTGACTTGCAGTTTTCAGAATCGCTCCCCACTATTTTGGCAGATAAATCACTTAAATATGTTGTAGTTACATCCTGGAACACTGTAGTTTCAAAAATACCAAACTCCTTTAATGAGCTTTCAGACTTAATCTCTACCATTCAACGTAGCGGCAAGAAAGTAATATTTATAATCGATGTGCCTACTCTTAAGTTTAGACCTGCAGATTGTATGCCCGCTCCATCTCTAATAATGAGAGAGAAATTAAAAAGATACTTACCTTACTGTCAAAATCTAACATCTGACTATTTTGAGGATAGGTTAAAGTATAATTTTATTATTGGAGAGCTTAGAAAATCATTTCCAGATGTAATGTTTTTTGATCCAATTGAAAAATTTTCTGTGTCGGGTGTTTACAATGTAAATTTGAAGGGTTCTCTTATTTATTCTGATGAGGGACACTTGTCTGAATATGGACGTGGATTATTGGTTGATGCTCTGGTAAGAGAGTTTATAGAAAGAGACTATTAGTAATAATTGGACTTCAACCGCGGGTATACTGAATTTTGTGTAAAAGGGGCCAGTGTTAATTAGAATGCATCCTTTATCCGAGCTAGGTGATAATTCGACTGAGCGCGGCCTGTGAAATTTTTCTTCCCTTTTTTGGGATAATCCTCTGCCACTTTATGAGTAGAAAACTGACTTTTCTTCTCCTATATTTGTATACAAAACATTAGAAGAAAGGGCCGGAGAAGCCCCTGCCCTAAGATGCGAATTTGCGTACTTAATTAGGGGTGATTTCATGTATTTCTTCAATAAGCCACCGGAAGACCTCGATTACTCAATGCCTCTGGAACCGATGAGGTTAGAAGTGGTAGGTGAGCAGCAGCAAGCCTTAAAAAATCTACTTTCATCGCTTGTAGAAAGTCACCCCAAAAAGCTCACCAAAGATCAGCGACACAAGCTTAGGGACTGTTACAGGGTCATCTTGCTAAATGTCATTTACAACAGCATTAGAGGAACATATACCGGCATTTTTCTAGCTAATAGGGCCTATGACAAAGGAACTTACTGGCATAGCCTAGGCCATACTTACAAGTTTACCAAAGCAGCTATCGAACGCTTAAATGCAGATGGTTTTATCACCGTTTATAAGGGGTTTTACAACCATGGTGGTGGCTTCGGCAGAGTAACCCGCATCTATGGAACTGAGACGCTATCAGAGGCGGTAGACGCACCATTAATCGGTGACTATTTACAAGCAGTAGAAGATACGGCGATCATCGTTTTAAAAGGCTTTCCGTACGACCCAGATGAGCTTCCTGATGATCATCATGATCTTGTTCGTTTGAGAGCAATAAACACCTTTTTGGAGGGCTTTATATGGCCTCAGAAGGGTCCTATAAGGCTTGTCTACTCTGGAGGTCCAGTTCGTGGTGGTCGAGTCTATTCTCGCTTTCAGAACATGCCTAGGAGCATCAGGGCAGAGCTAACAATCAATAGACAACCAACTGTAGAACTTGATTACAAAGCCAATCATTTGATGATGCTTCTTGCCGGTCATGTCAAGCCTTTACCAATTGACCTATACACTGACTTAGCAACGCTGGCATCAACCACAAGGGAGAGGGTCAAAGAGTTTATGACTGCATCATTTGGGGCAGACAATGAAGATACAGCCTTCAATGCTTTGAAACGTAGACGTATCAATAGAGAACGGTTCAATGCCCTCAAGGAGGCTACCCTTACTGCCTTTTCCTCGGTAAAAGGGGCATTGTTCAAAGATATGGGGGCTATGCTGCAAATCCTTGAAGGTCAGATAGCTTTAGACATCATGTTTGAGGGAGTTAAAGCTGGTATCCCTGTCCTTCCTGTTCATGATTCATTCATTACGTTAACAACCCATGAAGATTGGCTTAGAGAGCTGATGTATGTTCAATGGATGAAGCATGTCAAAGAAGGAGCTAAGACAAGGATTGATAAGAAGTAGTAACAAATAAGTTGGTAGGTAATTTAGGTAAGCATTACTAGTGTCAGCAGATTTACCTTTTATGTGGCTAGCAGGGTACTCGGCAGTTACTGTGGATGATTTCACTCACCCCCCCCTAGGCCTACGGAGAAGGGGATAAGTGATATGCTTATCCTGTCCTTATCCTGTCCTTCATAACGAAGTTCAAGATCTAATTCGGATACGACTAAGTCGTTGATTCTTCAGGGCAAATTCGATAGCAAAGCGGTTATGCACCGGATTGCAAATCCGTTTAGCCCAGTTCGACTCTGGGTCGCGCCTCCAGATTTCACTTGTGAAATCAACAATTTAGCCCCGCAAGGGCTTTTGTTTGGTGATCTAGGGACGGATTGAGTGCGAAATTAGTCTGTTTAAATAGCGTCCAATAGACTCTTCCCTAAGCCACTCTAGATCGTGACTAACATCAGTCAGATTACTAGCTAGGGTAAAAGTAATATTTATGTGGGAGCCCGTCATAAAAAGCGGGTATTTGCTGCCCTTCTGATGCGTTACGGACCTTAGTCCGTACATTTTCATAAATTTCACTGAGGCTCAAATTTGGCTTAAGAATTTCAGACTTGAAAAAATATGTAAATAAGCCATTGGAAACACCGCTACCTCCATCACTTGCTACTGCATCATGTGATGTAGCAAATAGTATGGCAAATCCAAACTCTGAATCTGATGACATGCCGCGAATAGATTTTTCAGCAGTGTTTGATGAAATCATCAACTCATTTACCCAATCCTCTAGTTCCATGTCGGCGTTAGTTAGCTGCAAATCATCAGATAGGCTAACACGTTCTTGATTCCTACAGGCGTCGATAATGATGATGGCTGATTTAGCGCCAGTTCTTTTTAGATGGTCAATGAAGTCAGAGTAAAGATTAATCGCATCATGACGGCTTGTGGCATTGATTGGAAATATGTACGGTTCCGAATTGAATGAAGCGCCATGCCCAGCAAAAGTCAAAACAACATCATCTCCCCGATTTATAGTAGAAAGAAACCTTTTTAGATAATCGCGAACTTCAACAGACTCACGATCAAAAATACTTGTGACTTCATATCCAAGATGAGTCATAGCCGCAGCCATGTCTTGAGCGTCTCTAGTTGCATTTGTTAGTTCACTATGGACGTATTTATTCATGCCAATGCAGAGAGCCTTACAGTTCGCTCTCGGTGCAACTTTTGGCGCTTCCGGAAAATCGTTCGGTGTTCGATTTAATTCTTTATGTTGATCCGTTGATGACCTATTTAATGTAGATCGAGTGGTTTGATTTGCCGAATCGACCTTTGATAAATTTAAATTACTTTCGCTGGAGCTAGTCAGTTTGTTTAGCGTTGTGTCCATTTCGGCATGGATGTTGTCTTGAATGCGTTTCCGGACATAGCTTAAGTTGTTAATTTTTGAAGCATTTCCGACACCTTCTGATGATAAAGTTTTATTCACTTCTGAATGAATTTGTTCACGCAATTTGCCACGAATTTCGTTGAGTTTTGATGCGCACATGAGGAGCTCCTAGTGTTTGGGAAATTCTTTTTTAATAAAATTTAAAGAGAATATGTTGTGGATGTTGTATGAATTAGAATAGCCAGCCTTCCCCTGTGGTCAATACACTTTCGGCAGCATAGTAAATTATTTCGGAAAAATCTTCGTCAGCATATGAATCATTACTTTCTAATTCTTCATGATGCTGCGAATAGAAACTTGGCGTAACCCGATAGTATCCATAATCCGAATCATCAATAAAGTAGCATTGCTCTTGAAATGCATCTAATTTATCTAACGCAGCAATAGCCTTTTTGGAAAGTTTTAATGGCTTATCTGCTTCAGTTAATTCATAGAATCCCGTGCCATTAAGATCATCTGCGCTGGCGAAGTAGAGCTCATCAGTAATTGGTTGATCTTCAAATGATTCAAATGCCGCTGCGGTGACGTTTTTTGCTATGGATAGCATTCCGTATTGGCTAAGTGGATAGCCACTAGATTCGTCAGTCAGGCCTCTACATGCGAATAAGACTTGTTTTCCATCTTTAATATATGAAAAAAGGCATCGAATTATCGGACTCTCATTCTCAACTCTTGGGTATGTAAATAGACATGTGTATATTTTTCCGTTTTCAAGTTCGCTAATAATAGATATTAGAGTTCTGATATCGACTGCGACAGATACTGAATTCTCATTGTCAGATTGGGCTTCACTGTCAGATTTTTCTTCTGAGTATGTAGGGCGTATCACATATTTAGTAAAGTCCCATTCACTGTAGACAGTCTCACTCGTTTGCTGATCGAGGATTGCCTGATCAAACTCATTGCCAATGACTATGAAGTCAGCCCTATCTGAAATAGTATTAGACAGACAAGCACCGTGAAAATTTAGAGCATCATCTCGTTGTTGTTTCGAAAAAAAGGTGAATTCCCCGGTAAAGAAGAATTTTTTTCCTGAAAAATTACTCATTTTCGTTCCTCAATTTTTTGACTTTAAGGCTATTAAAAATAATCTATCTGTGTTTTTCGAGCATATGAGGCTCTCTTCGAGAAATGTGCAACTCCTCAGATGCTATGCCAATCTTTGTGCCTTCAATCGAATCTGCCATTATGGCCTACGAGAGATCAATGAATGAGTCATACTTTAATACTGCTGATGTAAAGATCATCTGAGGATCAAAGAGAAAGCTGAGGAGCTTATTAATTAGCAGCCCACTAGATTCGATTGCCAACGCTCAGTTAGTCCGTAATTGGACAGAGTGCACCCCTCAACTCTTTCAACAAGTCAATGCGACTATTTCTTCGAGTTCCTCAAAGACCGATCTTCAACAGGCGTCGCGTCTTTGGGTTTGATCGGCTGACAAATTTCTTTTTCTCCAACTAGCCGCGTGGATACACAGTCCGAATTCGTGACGTTGCTCAGCGCGTGGTCGGTGGGTGTTTTACCTGTCGTGCCCCAAATGCCTGTGCTGAGCGATGTCAGTGGGTATTGCGCGACAAATGCACATCCCGTCAAGCCGATACTGACCGCCAAGATGATCAAAGCGCGCAACATGGTTAATGCCTTAATGCAAACGTTACATCAGCGTTTTCGTTGCTGTAACTCATGAACGAGTAAAACAATTCTTGCATCAAGTTCATTGAACTTAATGCCGTGTTGAAACTCAGATGAGGCATTGGTTTGATTTGCGGCATGCACGGGCTCTACCGATTGAATGGTGGCTGATAGTTCCACGTGCTCTGATTTACCAGTCGATTGCAAGTCAAACCGCAGACCCACTTGAATCACACTCTCTACTTCTCCAAGCCTCTTGGGGCCCATGATGGCCGCACCACCTCCACTGAGATCGTGCAGGTGAAAGTCATTCAAGCTATGGAACCCAGAAGGGGATGACACAATTTCGATGGGAAGAGAGGTGCGAACGCGGAGATGGCTTCGCATGGGCGCCTCAAAAATTTCCTCAGGGAAGCTCATCAGCATGTAGTTGCGAGGACTGACCAGCAAGCTATTGATACGACTCTTGAAGGTGAAAATTGACAAGCCCGAAAATAGCCTGACTTCAACGTGCATGCCTTCACGTAAGTGCACAATCCAGCCTTCATCTTGGGGCACGCGCAACATTAAAAACTCGTTTTCCACATAGCCCACCACGCTGGTGTAGTGCTTGTGTGCGCCTTCACCGTCTTGGATCAGCTGGACTCTTTGGCCCACGCGCAAGTCCATGTCGACAAACTTTGCTTTTTTAGCGATTGACGTTGTATTCGGCATCTGTGTTTGACTTTAGATATTAATATTTATCATAGTTACTCAACCCATTTTCTCTAGAAATTTTATGGTTTTCCGTCATCTCTCGCGCCCACTAGCAGCTTTGAAATGGGTGGCCTTTGGTTCCGTGCAGTTTTCTGAGAGCGAAGAGTATTTGGAATTTCGTTACAAGTTCCTGATCCTGTTGATGCTCTCGGCCATTTTGTTAACAGGTTTGGTGATCCTGGGCACGCTCAGCCAAATCAACCCGATCGATTGGAACCATGGGCACATGATGGTGGTTTTTACAGCCACGGCCACGGTGTTGTGGTTGTTGCTCAGAGGTGCCCCCGAACGGTTCAAATTGATTGGCTGGACCTATGAGGTGTTGAGCTTGATCGAGGCCGCATCGTCGACCATTTTTGTATCGGTGGATGAGCTTCGCATTTTGTGGTTTTACACCAATGTGCCGTGCGTGTTTATCCTGCTGGGGCAGCGTGCGGGGTGGGGTGTGACGGCCCTCACTATCTTAGGGTTCATGATGGGGAACGCCCATTTGGAGCGCCCCTATTCACCCAATGCAGTGGCGACGGGCGTACTGGCCTTGCTTTACTTTGGCGTCTCGTTTCATGCATATGTGGACCGTTCCATTTCGTACTTCAAACGTATGCGTGACTACAACGTTCAGTTGTTAGATCTTGCCAGTCATGATCCGTTGACAGGGGTATTCAATGCGGGGGCGTATTACCGCGCATGCGACCAAATGATTCACGCTAGCCAACGTGCGAATCAGTTATTTGCCGTCTTGTTCATTGATCTGGACCACTTCAAGTCGATCAATGACACCTATGGGCATGCCGTGGGCGATGATGTGTTGCGAGCAGTAGCAGCAACCATTCAAAAAACCATCCGCCGCAGCGATGTGGTGGGGCGCATCGGCGGAGAAGAGTTCTCGGTGTTTTTACCAAACACGGACGTCATGGGTGCCCAGCAATTGGCTGAGACCTTGCGCAGTGCGGTTGAAAAAATCCAAATCGAAGTTGACGGTGTATTTTTAAAAATCACCGCCAGCATTGGCGTCGCTAGCAAGAACTTTGAGCAAGAAACCATGCAAGCGATTCAACAACACGCTGACCAAGCGATGTACGAGGCGAAGCGTGCTGGTCGTAACCGTGTGTCTACTTTTGCATCACCGGCCTAGCTGAACAACCCACTGTGCGTCGACATAGCGGTAAACATAACCTGGCCCGTAATTGCCTTGTTGGAAGTAACCGAATGTTTCACTTTGACCCGCACGTATTTTGAAAAATGAGGTACCGTGAATCGGACTGCTGAGTTCTAACTCCGTCAGGCGTGCAGGTGTGCTGCCTTCGTTGGCGATGCGTTGTTGGCCGCGTCCCACTCGTGCATACCACTGCCATCCTTGAAATTTACGGCGCCAGCCTACCAGTCCCATTGATTCATCCAACCGTTCAGGGTTGAAGTACAAACGCTGTACCACGTCCTTTTCACCTAACTGATGTTTCTGTGACCACTGCAAAGTCACCCCTTGCTCGGGCCAAGCGTCCCAGATGGCGCGCGTACGTTGTTGTTGTCGATCTTGCCCGTCTGAAAAACGGGTTTGCGCCAGCGAGCCGATCACGGTGACGCGTGGATGAACACGGTAATCCACGTTCCCCCCCACCAAGTCGTAATGCACATGGTTTTGCAGTGCGGGTAGCGACTCCACCCAATCGCGGCTTGCAAATAAGCCCCATTGCACTTGTTCGTTAAGCGCTTCATTCCAACTCACATCAGCCGTCATCAGCGTGCGCTGTGGTCCTTGGTTGACACCAACTTTGTAGGCGTAACCCATTCCGGATAACGCACTGAGGCTTTGCGCCACGTAGTTGACGCCCTGACCGGTCAATGTCGTGCCATTTTGTGTGTAGCGTTGTTGTTGCCACTCCACGCCTTGCCATGCCAAGCCGGAGCGGTACTGTGGGAAAGCACGTGCTGCCCATTTGTCGACGACCAATCCGTCGCTGTCGCGCGCCTGGCTCCAAGCCGGAGATAACGCCCACTGGTTTTGCGCCATCGTGTGAGCGCTGCCAACGATGAGCAGCGCGGCGAGTGTGAACCGAGTGCTTCTAGATGTCATTTGGTTCCCCATGTTTTCCGTAAATTCAACAGCTCGCTGATGTAACCCCAGACGCAAGCTGGTTGCAAAATGATGCTGTAAACCAAGGTGTACGACAACAGCCCTAACCGATTGCGGCGTACGGTGAGCCCCACCTCATCAAAAGTGGCCTTGCTGCGTGTGTACATCAACGAGTTCATTGCAAAGCTGATGGGTAACAGGGCCAAGGTCATGGGGCCGACGATCCAGAAATGCCCAAACATCGCCAGTACCAAGCCAGGAATAAAGCCAAGGGTGTAGGCCAAGTCCATGAACGGGAACAGCGTGTTCCACCAGATATAGAACACAGGCAAACGGCGCTGCAACAAAATGTCGGGTGTCATTTTGAAAGCTTCAATCAGACCGCGTGACCACCGCTGACGCTGGCGAATGAATTGGGTGAGGTTGTCGGGGCAGCGTGTCAACGCAATCGCATTTTCTGCATGGCCGACGCGGTAACCGGCGCGCAGAATCTTCCATGTCAACACAATGTCTTCGCCCACGGTGTGGGGCCAGCCGCCGACTTCGACCAAGGTCGCGCGGTCGTAAACTGAAAACGCACCTTGTGCCACCAGCGTCCCCTGAAACAACGATTGAATGCGTTTGATGGCGGCAATACCTAAGAAGTAGTCCCACTCCTGGGCTTTGGTGAGCCAGTTTTGGCGCGAGTTGCGTATCAGGATGGCCCCTGCCACTGCACGCGTGTTGGGTGGGTCTGCCAAGCGACGACCGACCAAGTTTTGAATGCCATCTTTCCAGATCCAACAGTCGGCATCAACGGTGATCACCAGCTCACTCTGGCAAGCGGCTAAACCTTGGTTGAGCGCGTTGGCTTTTCCGCCATTTTTTGGTAAATCTAAAAGCGTGAGATTTGAAAACTCTGGCAACAAATCGCGCACGATGCTGGCTGTGCGATCGGCCGAGCCATCGTTGATCACGGTGACGTGTAGGGTGCCGGGGTAGGTTTGACGCATCAAGCTGCGCACGGTGTCTTCTATGGAGGACTCTTCGTTATAGGCCGCGACCAGCACTGTGACGCTGGGGTAATGGGCGTGCACAGGCACGGGCGGGCGCTTGTCCAAAGCCAGCGCCACCATGATGAACGCATTCATGAAGCCGGGAACGATGGCGATGAAGCCGATCAGAAAAGCGGCAATTGCTGGCGACGTATGTTCGCTGAGCGATTCATACCAAGGAATGGACAGCCAGATCGAGAGCAGCATCCAAGCGGTAGAGGCAGCAACGGTGATGATGAATTTCCAGCGGATCGAGATGTACGGCATGATTTTTATGTGTTGTTCGAATTCAGCCAATGCGCCAGACGTTCAGGATGTCCAAAGTAATAGCCTTGAACGGTGTCGCATCCCAGGTCGGCAAGCGCTGCGCATTGCTGCTGTGTTTCGACGCCTTCGACGATCAGCCCAATGTTGAATTGGCGTGTGAAGTCGACAGCGGCTTTGATGATGGCGTAGACCATCGGGTGCGAGATTTGCTGTGCAAACTGTTTGTCGAGTTTGATGATGTCAAAAGGCAGGGTGTGCAAACGGCTCAAGCTGGATTGACCGGAGCCAAAGTCGTCCATGGCGATGCGGGGGCCTCGGTGACGCAACTGTTTCAGGCCTTCGATATGGCTTTCGTTGAAAAGCTGAAAACAGGTTTCTGTGATTTCAAAATCAAGCTGTGGCACAGCAAGGGGTGACAAACTGTCAAGCCAATCGTGAATGAATGGAAAAAATCCGGGCGCCGTCATATGGCGTGCCGAGAGATTCACGCTGATGCGAATCCCTGGGTGCTGTGCCAACAACAAAGGCAGATCGCGTTTGATCTGTGTGAGGATCAGTTTTTCCAGAGGCACGATGAGGCCGGTGTTTTCCGCCAGAGGAATGAATTCGTCTGCAGGAATATCACCGAGTTGGCCGTCGCTGAGTCGGCAAAGGGCCTCCAGCCCGAGCAGCTTCTGGTCGGAGAGGCGAGTCTGTGCTTGGTAACAAAGATAGAGTTGCTCATGCGCAATTGCCGATTCGAGCGCTTGTCGAACTTGGTCCTGGCGCGTGAGATTGACGTACTTCATGACGCCTATTTTCCTATGAGTTCTCAACAAAATCTGAGGTGATTGAAACGCACACGGTGCATCTCGGATAATTTCTAGCCATCACTTTTTTCCAACAGATACACCCATGATTGCTCTGGAACGTCGTCAAGCCGCGAACGCGGCGCTTCGGCAAAAAATTGACCAAATTCAAGCTGAGAATCAAACGATCAAATCGGCGATGGAGGAGTTGGAAGTGCGCCTCATCGCCTCTGCGCGACAACCAGGTTCTTGGTCGATGGCTGATAGCCAGCACGCGTTAAGTCGGTTGCAAGCGTTGTACAAGTTGCAGAGGACGTCGGTGCTTGAAACGCAAGCCGAGATCACAGGACAAGCAGCGGTGGAAACCCGGCTGCCATCGAATGCGCCACTTATCAGCGCAGATGAATTGGCTGCATTGATGCAAGTGCCGCCTGAGCGCGATATCTAAGGTTCTCCTGCAAAGGGGATGACCTCCCCGGTTAGCACCCAATGTGCGATCGCATTCAGTGCCTCTAACTCTCGTCCTTGGTAAGAGTGGTAGTGGCCACCTCCACATGGGTCTCCCTCGGGTGTACCGCCTCTTAGGGTGATCAAGCGAGAGCCAGCCACAGCTTTATTAGGCAAGTAGGCCGTATTGGCGCATTGATCTTGTTGGTTGTGGACGTAAATCCAAGGTGCAGTGGCCAAGTCCATGTTCATGCGGGCTACGCTGCTGCCGTAGTCTGCAAAACGCGGTCCCGCATATTGCGTCATGGATGCAGAGTGAATGCTGCCCTGTATTTGTTGACCGAGCCTGATAGCAAGCCAACGCGAGGAAACACTGCCATAACTGTGCCCCATGACAAAAAACTTCTCAATTCCTTGGGTAGCGCGCAAATGCTGAATGAGCTGCTGCACGTCATTCGCATGCTGTTCTGAAGATCGATAGGTGTCGCTGCAACCATATGGATCTCGACTGCGTTGGCTGGTGCCCCACTGGTCGGTGGGGCAGTCAACCATCACAAAGGTGATGCCCTTGGATGGAAACAGATCGATGTGCCGTGTGGCATAAAAACGGCTTTTTGGACTGTTGCTGATCATCTGCTGCGGTTGCATGTTCTCTGGCAACCACAAGATGCCGGGCCATCCTGGGAAAAAGAGCAGGGCTGTTTTCGGTGGCGCTTGTGTAGGCGCGATCGATACTGCTCGTAAAACAGCCGGCGACTTGCTGAACCAGCCGTACTCTCGGCCCAAATCAATTTGGACCAATCGCGCCTCTAAGTCTTGGCTGTGCGCATTCCAAGAGGCGACACACAACAACAACGAAGCTAAGAAATACCGCATCAGTTACTCCTGCGAAAGCGCAATGCGACCTTTGTAGAGGATCCAACCCAAGAGGTTGAACAACAAAACCGACAGCCAAAAATTGCGGTGCCATTGTCTGTCGTTGTGTACTTTTTCTTTCGACAACGCTTCCATCGCCTGTGAAGTTTGCGCGTGAATGCGCTGACCTTGGTTGCAAATCTGTTGGTTGGCGTCGTACGGTGTGTCGTTGCGTTCGCAGTTGCTCAGTAATTTGTCTGTGCTTTGATGCAGGTCTTGCTCACGCGCATAGGCCGAATCGAGAGTGGTCAACGTCGCTGAATGGCGCCATTCCGCAATCAGGTAGGCAGGCAAGAGGGTGCAGACGAAAAACGCCACCCCCATTTTTTGAAAGCGGGTCAGTGTCATGCCGCGTAGCCGTCAACCAACACGAGAGACCCCGTGGCATTGGCCGTGCGGTGTTGAACAATGGCTTGGTAAGCCTCGCTGGCATACCAAGCTTCCGCTG
>JACCDY011117772.1_pt1 | contig 33804 bp, 26 predicted proteins | sample 7446391 | NCBI WGS metagenome assembly JACCDY01 (sample SAMN15323451, study PRJNA562643) | freshwater metagenome | isolation source: river surface water | place: USA:Blue River Watershed | collected 2017-08-18 | reverse complement strand
TTCCCTTGGATGCGGTCATTCCGGCATGGACCGAGGGGCTCCAGTATATCGGCGTAGGGGGTAAGATCATCCTCTACGCCCCTCCATCCCTTGCTTACGGGTCTCGCCGAATTGGGCCGATCCCGCCCGATTCCGTCCTGATCTTCGAAATCGAGCTGGTCGACATAACCAAGTAACGGTTCACCAGTATCGAATAACCCCACGCGTCTCTCCTGTGCGCTGATTATGGCCTTTGGCTGCCTCTTGGCGGGCTTGCGGGCAGCTGAGGCTCCTCTGACCCTGCCTGCCGCCGCCCGGGCCCACCTAGCGGCCGGGAGCAAGGTCATCGAGATGGCCACGGGGGACCTGAATTCCGACGGACGGGCTGATCTAGTCTTCGTGGGGGAGGCAACAGACCCCAAGAAGATCACCAAAGACCCGCACAGTAAGGATGAATTCCTGAATCAGAACCCGCGCGTCTTGGTTATCCTTCTAGCCGACAAGGAAGGGTATCGTAAGGTAGGCGAGTCGGCTAAGTTCATCCCGCCTGCTTTCGTGCCGGAGTTGGACAACTTTCTGGATCGTTTGTCCGACATCAAGGTAGCGAAGGGAGTTCTGTCGGTTAAATTCAATTGGTTCTCTACTATCGGCAGCTGGAGCGTCAGCCTTGAAGAGTTCAAGTTCAGGCTCGAAGGCTCGCGCATGCGGTTGATCGGCCAGGAAGTGGATTACTTCTATCGCAACTCCGGAGATAAGACCCTGGTCAGCACCAATTATCTGACCGGGAAAATCAAGCGCACCTCCGGACTTAATGAGTTCGACGAGGATGAGTCTCACTCAGTGGTTGCTTGGGAGAATCTTAAATCCCGTAAGCCAGTCTACCTCGAAGAACTCCCGCCCTGCGGCCGGGAGGATTGATTTTGTGGGGTAGGGGCAGCACCGCGTGCTGCCCTAGCACGCGCCCACTTCGCGCGGCTATGCCGCGCGATACACCACCGCCCGGCAGTCTATTCTGTGAATAACTTGCTAGCGCTGGTCTCGCATAGGCTTAGGCCTGGTCTAATTTTCATATTAAAAATATGAAAGTAGAGAGTATTAAGAAGCACCTATCTGCCTATTCAATCTATCAGAAGAGGCATACGACAATTGCGCATGCTTTTGCGTCAGCCTTAGCGCCGGTCGATGGGTATGATGAGGCTAAGTTGCTGAAAGCCCTGAAGGCTTTTGGCCAGGAAGACGAAGACGATATCCGCTGTGTCTATTGCGAGAGGCCTGCCCAGACCTGGGATCACCTCGTCTGTCTTGTAAGGAAAGGCGAGCTCAACGGCTATGGTCACCAGATCGGTAATCTGGTGCCTAGCTGTAAGGATTGTAATTCTAGTAAGGGAGCTAAGGACTTCAGGGTTTTCGTGGCCAGTCTTGCCTCATTGAGTGATGCGCAGAAGGGACGTCTGATTGCCCGGTTGGAGGCGCATCAGCAACTTGCAAAGCCATTTAAGGCGGCTGATACGCCGTCTGAAATACAGAGCAAATTGCAGCAGTTAAAGGCGCTCAAGGAACAGATTTTCAAACTTATGAAGAAGGCCGATGCAATCGCTGCCGAAATCAAGGGAAAGGTATGATGAAATCCTACGAATTGCTTACGGCTGATGAGCGAAGGGATGTCGCAGGTGAATGCATGGCATGCCTAGCTTATTTCGCTACCGTTACTGGACGGTGCGGGCGAACGAAGGTTCAGCGGGCTTTGGCTGCTTGCACTAGGAGTTCTGAAACGCCAGATGCCCAATCTTGTTATAATTGGTGGAACTCGAAGTTAGCCAATATTCAGTATGCATTCTATTTTAATGCGCTTAATGGGGCGACTATACACCAAATTCCTACCATAAGGAAAAAGGGTAAAGGCAGGTCTGGTTTGTCAAAAGACCAAGAGGGTAAGAAACTTTCGAAAGCCCAAATAAGTATCAATACTTTCGCCCTTAATTACTTTCAGAATGATCTAGATTTATGTAAAAAGCTGGCACTGGCTTACATTGATGACGGTGCCCGTCTGATCCCTGAAGTTAAGGAGGCGCTGTTTGGCTTTGAGGCTGAGGACGAAGAGCTGACTAACTACGAAGATAGGGCACTTATATTAGAACAAGCCTTGAGCGGCAGGGCGGGGATAGAAGGTTCCAGGAAGTTGGCATTACACTATCGTCGTGAGCGCGATACCGGGTTATCTCGTGACGCCAAGGCCGCTTTTGCCAAGGCCAACGGCGGTAGACTCTTCTGCCAGGCCTGTGGCGTCGAGCCGCTCAAGGTCTACGGCGTCGAAGTCATCGAAGCCCATCACCGCATACCTTTGTCCAAGTCCGAAGAGGGTAGGGTCACGGAGATTTCCGACCTTATCATGCTTTGCCCCAGCTGTCACCGTGCCGTCCACCGTATCCCCGACTGCGACTGCGAAGCGTTAAAGTTGAAGTTAAGGGGTTAGGAATAGTTCTCCTGGACTTATTAAGGGCGCCTGTAATCCTGGGCAAATGAGCGAGCCAGGATCGGAATGGACCCCATGTGAAACAGCGGCCTTGGTGGACGCATATATCTGGATGTGGATGAATGACCGTGCTGAGCGATCATTCGTAAAAGCGCACCTTGTACGTTCTTTGATGGCGGGACCAGTTTCAGGCCGATCGAAGCAATCCATCGAATACAAGTTGAGGAATGTCTCTAAGATATTCGTCGATTTGAGGCTTCCTCACGTTGAGGGTTATGTACCCGCCGATAACGCAAGCGAGGACCTGCGGGAGTTTGTTCAGCTAGCCTTCGGCCGGCTGGCTAGTCGTCTAGAGTCGGATTCTCCTAGGATGTGGGGGTAGGGTGGTCGTTCTCCGGGGTGAACAGGTGTCCACTTGTGGCTTCCAATTTACCCTGAGTTCTGATTGGGTAGGGCATGGCCAAGAAGCCCATCTATAAGTTCATCGATCTTTTCGCCGGAATCGGTGGATTCCACGTAGCTTTTAATAACACTGCACGAGCCAAGTGCGTTTTCGCAAGTGAATGGGATCCTGCAGCGCGAAAGACCTACGAGCATAACTTCTGTAAGGATGATCCGCAGCTTTTTGCTAACGATCACAAGTATTTCGCAGGGGACATCACTAAGGTCGACCCCAAGAAGGGCATCCCAGATTTCGATATCCTTTGTGGCGGTTTTCCTTGTCAGCCGTTCAGCCAGGCAGGACAGAAGAAGGGGTTCTCTGATACCCGTGGAACACTCTTCTTTAACGTTGAGGAAATCATTCGGAATAAGCGCCCTCGGGCCTTTTTCCTTGAGAACGTCCGGGGTCTGATCACTCATGGCGGCCCAAGTGAGACAGTTCCTGGAATTGGTAAGACCATGGAGACTATTCTAAACCATCTTTATGGTGATAAGCAGTCGGGTGGGCTTGGGTATCATAAACCGAAAGGAACAGCCGGGTATTTTTATGTGAAAGCGAGTGATTTCGGTGTCCCTCAGCACCGACCACGTGTTTTTATCATCGGGTTTAGGGACAAAAAAGACGCTGAGGATTTCAAAGTTCCTGGCCGCCAGAAACTAGACGAGAACCGACTTGGTAATATTCTGGGCGGAGCGGTCTTCTTTGACGAGGCCTGTACCAAGGCCAAATCGATTGGCTTTACGTTGCGCTGTGGTGGTAAGGGTTCGCCCATCAATGATCGGCGCAACTGGGAGCACTACTTCGTCAAAAAGCGTGGCGCCTCTAGGCCTGAGGTAGTGAAAATCAATGAGAAGCATGGGCTTCTGCTCAACGGATTCCCGACGGACTTTGAGTTTCCATCTAATGTTCCCTCAAAGATTGCACGCATGAAGCAACTTGGTAACTCCGTAGCGGTCACTGCTGTGCAGGCTTGGGGTGAGGCCATCATCAAAGCTTTGGATTAATGTGTATATACGCTAACAAGGGGGAACATAGTGAGGTGCTTGCGTTTCTCCGTATCCTTCAGCAGGGGAAGGTGCAAGTCGCTGATAAGAACGGGAATCCCAAGGATGTATGGATGAAGGTCATCTCCTTACGCCGTCCGAGTGATCCCAGGCTAGCCTTCCGGATAGCCGACGGATTAATTTTGCTCCTAGATGACCAAGGGGCTCAAGTTGGTGAAGTTGATAGGGCGATCATTGGTCTGCTTGCTGATAGCCTGTTATCTGAAATCAAGACTGCCACCGGCGCCTCATTTGCATGTCCGTCGACAGATAAGGCAGCGGAATTGTTTAATCTGTCTGGGTCAAAGGCTGCAGCATCCGCCAAAGCAGACCTCTTCCTGGAGGTTGCCTCGCCAGTTTTTGAGGGAGAAGTGTCTAGTCTTGGGTTTAGCGTTAAATCTGAGCTCGGAGGTCTCCCCACGCTTCTAAATGCCGGGGCTACGCAGTTTCAGTACAAGGTTGAGGGTTGTTCGGTTGACGACGCCTTAGCGGTGCAGGAGGAAGCGCCTAGGGTCGCGGGGAAGGTGTACCCTGGTCCAATACGGCTATTCCCGGCGTTGAAGGAAGCCAATGCCAAGGTTGTCTTTGAATCCGTGACAGACCCCGTGTTTGAGCAGAACCTAAAGATGATCGACACAGCGTTTCCCCGGATTTTGGCAGAAACGCTTAAGTATGCTTATGCAAGTGGCGAACTGGGCCTGGAAGAGGCTGTTCAGTGCCCGGAGCTACTGGATGAATTAGTTCAAGTCCTAGCCTTGCCCAGACCGTTGGTGGAGCGACTAGTCAGACATAACATCAAGGAACTACTTCGCCAGTCTGCTTTAGGTATGAATCCTGGCCGGCGGTGGGATGGCCAAGTAGAGGCACACGGGGGCTGGATTATCGTCAAAGATGACGGAGGCATTGTGTGCTTCCATCTCGTCAACGACGATGACTTCCGTAATTATCTCCTGGCTAACACGAAGTTCGATACGCCTTCCATGTCACGACAAAAGGCTGGTTATCTCTACAGGCATGAAGGTGATGCCAAGGCCAGGCTTAGACTGTCTCTTCAGGTGCGCTTCAGTTGATTAAGATCATATTCTTCGACTAAGCATAGTATCTTGAGGGGTCGGATACCGACGCCTGTTATGCCCTGCTCTTTGCGCTAGGTGAGCAAATCCGAGATTGTATGTTCGCCGATCGGCATACCCATTTCCAGATAAGCTTATGATCATTGGGGGCACTGCTGAGATGTAGGATTAAAGCTATACCAATTCGATTAGCTCATCGAGGATTTCGTCTGCTGCGTCATCTGGGTCATTCGCAACTAAGAGTTTACGCATGGAGAGGGCGACGTCTTCTGCGGAGATTTTCCTTTTTTTGATGAAGCCTTCGAATCGGTTTGCCCAGTGGGATTTGGATTCTTCGCCCCGGCGGGGTGCGTTGACCTTGCCAGAGGCCTCCTTGATCAGCGCCTGAAGGTCATTAACTTTACACCCAAGTTGCTCTGCGATTGTTTCGACAGATTCGCAGGCCATAAGAGACTTCCAGTTGTCATCATGTGTAGCAATGAATGCTGCCATGAGTTTGACTTCCGTGTCCGACTTGAGGAAACCCTTGTTTTTAAAGGATGGAGGAAGGAAATCGAGAAGCTCCTCCTTCTTCATCTCATGGAGCTCATAATTGACCAGATACTGGGATACGTCTCGATGTAGGTGCTGTAGTGCCCAGCGACGATCGCCTGAACTTCCGGGAATCACGCGTTTACCGTCGAAGTAGATATAATGTGCGGCCTCGATGACGGTTTTTTCGCGGTATGAACCAACACGGGCGAAGGTTTGCTCGCAGTAGTCCGACATGGAGCCTGGCGCGGACAACATCATCGGTTTGCTCAGTTCCTTGCCGAGATGACGGATCATGAACACGCCGTGTCCGATACGGTGGCGGTAGGCTTTTTTAAAGTTAGTGTTCCAGACATAGGCCGGGAATTCCTGTTCTTTGGATATGCTGATCTTGGTCTTTCCGGCTTTCGTCGTGAAAGAAGTAAGTTCTTCGAAATAGTATGCAGAGAGCCAACTCCAGATTCCGTCGCCTGGTTTGAGCCTTTCCATGGCGACGCTATCCTCTAGGGCTTCGTAGAGGTGGGAGCATAGGTCGTAGCGAGTGGGGAAGGGGCCTTCGGGAAGGCTCACCTTCTTGTCCACCATTTCAGTAAGGGCGGGGGAAGATGCCAGTGCTTTTACGCCTGCGATGTGTTCGGCGTTCAGGTGCTCAATGTCTCGTAGTCGAGCAAGCGCCTCTATGAAGGCGTTCTGCCCGTTAGTGGTGAAGCTATGAAGGGGCATTATTGTTTGTCAGGGGTCCATTTGCCTGGAAGCTTGAGCGACCGGGCGAAGTTATCGACGGATTCGTTGATCCAGTTGTTTTGCAAGGTTGCTGTGTCGGCGCCGCCGGTCGGAGCCTGCTCTAGGTTCCAGCGCTTGTGCTTGCAGAGCTGCAGCCACTTCAGGGAATTAGCGTGCCCCTTCGCGTTTTTCTCTAGGTGCAGGCCTTCGGTGAAGATGATGTTCAGAACTGAGCGCAGGACCGCCGGCTTGATGATTGGCCAGAAAGACGCATCGCGTAGGAGCGTTGATTTGATGCTGCCATGTTCGCGGTTGTTGAGGTACATGATGGGCCTTGGGGAGTCTACGGGCCACTCCACTTTGTAGAGCTCGTGCTTGGGCACTTCGCACTCTCTGACGATGATGAGCGACCGTTTCCCTTTGTCTTTCCCAGACCCTGGAAGGTCGTGCGGTCTGGTGTCGGCCTGGATTTGTTTAGTCTCAGGATTGACGATTCGTACCTGGATCTTGGGGTCATGCTCCTGGGAGAAATCGTCGAAAACGTATTCGCCGGTTTTATCCATGAGTTTCGCTAGCAAGCCCGCTTTGATGGTCTGCGCCTTGTAGCGGTCTGCGCAGCGAATGAATACTTCACATCCTGCGTAATGTTTTTTGTATCTCTTCTCGGACGATAGGCTAGGCTTAATCGACAGCTTGAGTTTCAGGGCGCCGTCATCGAAGAATGGAGAAATCGTGAAGTGCTTGGAGACGTCCTTTCGTCCCGTAGCGATGAGTGTGCGGATCATGGTTGGTTAGGCTTTGGCTTTTCTCGCCTTGGGAAGTTTTACTTTGGCTTTGAGGTCCTTGTTGCGATCGAAGCCATCGATCGTGATTTCCGTCTTGGGGTTGAGGATGAACTTCATGACGTTTTTGTCCCGTGAAAGGATGGTGGTTCCCCGGGCATCTACAGTCATGTTCCTAAGGTTGAAATCGAATGGTCTCCACTTAGCTCCGCGTGACGTCGAGACGAAGTAGAGCGTGAGAGCGCAGTCTTTACCGGCATGGGCATCCGCATGTTCGTTGGCCTTGATGGTCAGGTTCCCTCTGCTGTCTCGGCTTAGGTCCAGCATGGCGGGGTTGCCGTCGATGTCGACGTCCACGTCGTCTTCGTTGTCTTCCTCTTCCTCTTCTTCATCTCCGATGTCGTCCGGGAAGTCGTCAGCCAGGATCGATTCGTCATCGATCTCAATGCCGCTTCCCAGGAGGCCCTGCATGGTGCTCAGGAGTGATTTGACGTAGCCGATGGCCTCCTGAGCGTTTTCGTAGATCTTAACCGCACGGCATTTTTTCTGCATCCATGTCGAGTGTGCGGGGCCCTCCGCTTTGCGGAGCAGCTCCGCGATCTCGCCTTCGTCCGCAAGCAGTAGTGCGATGCACGGGGTGCTGGGCATGAATCGGCTATTCTCATAAACTGAGATGCCTTGTCGGATATAGTAATCCATCCCTTTGCCATCAGTCTTCTGGAGGAACAGCTTAACAGATGAGCAACTTACCTCTCCGGTTTTTTTGAACTGCGTTTCAACTGGGACATCAACGGCGATCATTTCCCCTGCAAGGAAGCGGTCCTTTTGGGTTTTTAGTTCACCGGCTTCAAACTTCTGAGCGCCGAGGCTGTCCCCATAGTTGGCCAATCGATAGGTGTTAGATTTGATGTCGCACGGCTTCTTGGCTGCCTTCTGGGCCTTCTTGGTGAAGGCGATCAGTTCGGCTATTTCTGGGTTAATTTCCTTGGCTAGGTCTTCGATATTACTGTCGTCGATCCTGTAAGGGTCGCCTTTTCCATCGGCGATTTCGATGTTCAGTCGTCCTTCGATGATCGGGTAGAAGTAGTGAAGTATGGCTGCATCTGACAGTGAACGAGGCGTGAATTCGTTGATGGGGAAGGGGATGACGATGGAAAGTCCTGGTTCGTCTTTCCTCGTGATGCCAGTAGCCTTGATGAAGTCTTTCATCACGGAACCGCTCTCGATAGGGTGTTCGATCTGCCTTTTTACCTCACCCCATAGCGCGTAGGCCTGATAGCGAACGGTAGCGTAGGTGTGCAGGCTTAGCATGGTCTGCCCCATCAGGTAAGGCCCGGCTTCCTCGTCTTTTGTTTTGCTGGTGTTGCGGATGGTCAGTCCGAAGAACGTCTGGAGCCTTGAGGCCATAGGGTTGACGATCTTCCCGATACCGAATGCGCCCCCTCGATTACCTCCTTTTCCCTTGTTCGTGCTCCCAACGTTGCGCCAGAAGGTCGCAAATCCGCCGTGTTCGGGGTTGGAGCTCGTGATGTCACCGTTAAGTCCGTCAGTATGGAAGTCCTCGACGAGAAGAAAGGTGGCCGCCTTGAAGTCCGGATCTTCTGGTTCGATGTCGGACTCTTCGCAGGCCTGGCGGTAGTGGCTTAGTACCGATCCTTTACCGGCTGCCAGCAGCTCTTTGAGGAAGTCGATTTTGTCTTTAGGCAGTGAGGTGAGCGAGAATCTCACCAGCACAGGGCGTTTGCCTGACTGGGCGTCCAGGGCGTTCTGGATGTTTTCGCGGACAAGGTTCTCGACCATGTTGGCGGAGTCTTCCCGGAAGAAGTTATCCGCAGCATTGGATTGCTGGACGCCGCCTTTAGGGGTGGGGATGAAATTCCAACTGGGGGCCATAGAGATTGTTAGCCTTGGATGATAAGTTCCATCGACTTCTTGTCTGACTTGGCGGGGATGATGATCGGGACGACGATGTCTTTGCCAAGGACGTTTCCATTCCGTCCATGTTTGAAGGTGTAGCAGTGGAGCTGGATCGTTGTGACCTCGGGGTCGGCCATGGCTTTGTCTCCTGGGTAGCCGCCTGCCGGGTTGCGCCCCTGAAGTAGTTCCCACGTGCCAGTCGTGACCCCTCGTTCGCCTTTTCCTCGTTCCGATGGACGCATTACCATCACCTTAAATTGCATATCTCTTCCATCTTTCTTGGTCTCCTCTGCCAGCAACTTTAACAGGTAGAAAGATCCTACCCATCGAGAGTTGTCGTTTTCATCAGTCCAATTGAATTTGGCGATGATATCGTCAAGTGCGCGGGTGGCATCAACGTATGCTGAAAAGTGTCTTTGAGCATCCGTCCAACTCTTCTTTGTGCCATCATCTGGTTTAAGGCCCCACTTCTTGGTAACTTCATCAAGCAACTTGAGGTGCTCATGATTGTGATCGTCGGCATCCAAGTACGGTTGCATCGGGTGCGTGATCTTCCCGACTTCTGCTCGAAGTGTGATTAACGACTGAATGCTTTTCCTGGTCAGTTGCATGCCAGCACGAATCAAGAAATTACGCCTCCATTTCTTCAGTGACATTCCGGCATCGTGCATTTTCTTTAACTCCTCGCGGGTGCCTTCTTCGTGCTTTACGTAGTCGCGAAAGGCGGCATGAGTCTCGGATGAGAGATAGACCCTGGTAAGGCTCAGATCTTTGCCGCGATATCCGAAGAAGCGTGCCCGCTGCTGCATGGAGTCGATCTGCCCTTTGGGTGAGGTTCGTAGCATGTAACTAATCGTAAGTCCCTTCACGGTGAAGCCTACTCCAAGCACTTCGCCTCCGATCATGATGTTTGCTATATTCCACTGGACTGCCTCCTTGTTCGTTGAATTTACGACCATGATGCCAGATTTGGCGTGTTCGATCGCTTCTGGTAGTGCTTCCAAGATTGCCTCAAAGCAGCTAAGTTCCGCGCAGGTGGCTTTGAGCTCCTTGTGGGCCTTGGCGAACACTTTTTCCAAGGCGGCTTTGTCGGATTCGTCATCACCTAAAAGCGTACCTTGAGCGAAATTTAGGCAATCTTCGGTGAATTCCTTATAGAGCCAATGCCAGCTTGTCAGGCTGTGCGGGTGGATGAGCATCGAACGGACAGTGTCACGCCGATCATTCGCTAGGTTGTCTGCTACGCCGATCAGGAATTTCCAAAGCGCGTCCTTGAAGCTAGCCGGGGGAGAACTCGGCAAGTCTGCGTCGCTAGACTCTGGAAGCTCCTTTTCGGGTATATCGACAATGAGGTCTTTATTCGATTTTGAGGGGAAGAATTCTCTTCCGCCTGCGTAGCCTTCCCCAGGCGTAAGCACTATCGCGAACTCGGGACTTACGCAGTCTCCGAGTTGAACGAGCAAGGGGGCCTGCGGCGTCGCCGTGTACTGCAGGTAGGCGTAGTCTTCGATTTTAGACCGGAGGTTCTTGAGCGCCTTGTAGACGTCGCTTTCCTCCTCCTTTGTGAAGGCGGTATTCATGCCTGCCATGTGGGCTTCATCGTCAATCACGAGGGTTGGGATTCCAAGGCTGTCGTCACCGATAGTTTCCAGTATGGACGCCAGGTTGTTTATGTGGCTGGAGTGCTTTAGGAGAAATGTGACCACCGTGGCATTCTTACCTTTTGACTGTTTGAACAGCCTGAATTTACCGCGGTAGAATGCCCCTTCCGTTTTTCTAGGAGTCTCCTTGGCCAGGAATGCCATCTTTCCAGGCTCGATCAGGTCCTTGACCACTCGCTTCATGTTTTGCTTGAACAATTCTTTGGTGACTCCGCAAAGGATGATGATGTGTCCATACCCATTGTCGCGAGCCAGCGCGGAGACGCATGTTAGGCTCATTGTTTTCCCGCTTTGAACGTAGCCCACCACGAGACCCACGTTCTTCCTTCCTTTAGTCGACGGACCCGCAGCCTTAATTACTTTAAGCGATTCTCTGGTCAGGATAGCTTTCTGGGGGTCAGAAATTTCCGTAATTCCACTCAGGAAGAGCTCGGTTTGTTTGCCGACAATTGGATGGTAACTCATTTTAGGATTTCTTGGTGCTGCCGTCTAGGAGTGTGAGGCTCTCGTTCATGTGCCGCAGGAATGTATTGGTGTACTCAAGGCCGACTTGATCGCAACGAACCTTGGCAAATGAGCTTGCTACGGCAAAACGCAGGATGACTTCATAGAACTCTTCGTTCCGGTTGAGGTAGTTGAGGGCAAATCGATTATTTGCGTTGATCACTATCTTGCAGTTGATCTTTCGGTTGCCTTCTCGATCTGTCTCTCGTTTGGCAGATGTCTTGAAGAGGGCTGCGTCAGCGCTGTCGTTCTCTACATCGATCTGGAATGCCCATTGGACGCCCTCGATCGGGAAGCTGAATTCGCGTTTGCCAATGCTTTCTTTTTCGAAGGTTGGGGCAAGCTCTAGGGGCGGTGTTTTACCTCCTTTTCTTTCGGGTTCAGATGGTAGGAGTTCATCATCACCCTCAATTACGGTTAGGCCCTCTTTCTTGCCCTTGATCTCGGTCTCAATCTTTTTATTTTCGTCTTCGACCTTGTTGCGGAGAATGTCCTTGTGCTCCAAGGTCTTGGCTCGGTGATTTGCGGCCTGCATCAGCAGGTCTAACTCGCCTTCTTGCAGTGCTTTTTTGACCTCTTCGATGAAGGTTGCCTCGTCGTCACCTTTAGTCCCCCAGATGATGTCATCTTTGGTGTGCGTGACTTCGAATCCTTCCAGATGAAGTTCGCCGTAGATGCGTTGATAGGGGAATGTCGTAGACTTTCCAAATATCTCGTATGGTCGATAAGGTTCGCTCGCACCGATGATCAAACGCTTGCGTCTGAAGAGGTATAGCCCAGCCCCGCTGGTGCTTCCTTTTTCTAGGACCATTGCGCTTCCTGTCACCATTTGCCCTCCTGGGAGCTTGAACTTGAAGTCCTTTTTCCATTCTACGCTTGTTTTGGGACCTTTAGCGTATGCGCTCTTCGCGTGTAGGGCTTTCTTCTCTTCAAACTTAACGATGCTCTCGGGGTCGTTTTCATTTTCGCCCGTGCGATAGATCCGGATGTCTACGAGTTTACCGCGTAAGTAGCCTCTATAGATCTCACCTAGGTGATCTTTGATAGCGGGCAGGGAATTGATGCGCCGGTTCAATTCTCTAAGGATAATGGTTGTACCGTGTTGCTTGGCGTTAGGTTTGGGCTTCCAGGTGGGCTTGATGACCGTCTTCTTCGTGTCGATCATCTTCTGGACGTCGAACACGACCGTTCCGGTTTCTTCTTCGTCCAAAGCATTTGAGATAACGGTCCAATTGCTGGACAGCCAGATGGATGCGGTCTTCATGCCCATGCCGAATTCATTCAAACCCTTCTTAGTGTCTGGGGGGCGTTCCGCTGTTTTAAAAGCCCGCGCGTATTGGTCGCGCGGGATGCCGCCAGCGTTGTCCTTGATCCTAATCTCGTCAGGGCCAACCTCGATGTCGATTCTCAGTCTGTAACGAGGGTCCAGTTTCAGGAGGTCTTCCTTGTTCTCCTCGAAACTGCTGATGGAGTTGTCTATGTATTCGGCGAAGGCGTATTGGGCCTTATAGTTAAGGTGGCGGATGACTTCGAAGATGCCAGCGTCAGGGCGGGCATCGAAGCTGCCAGTTTCAAGCGGTTCGCTCATGGGGATATGGTGGTTCCTAATTATCTGGGCCCAGGGGACTGTAAAGATATTGTCTAATATATGAACTGGGGCAGGATGGTTCCAAGAGCATGAGGAAAGAACGTCCCCGAACCCGCCTGATCGTCCTGGCCGATCTTCTCGGGATTACCGTGAAGGCGGGGCATGTCTCCCGGGGCGGACAGGTCACTAAGGAGTTTTTCAGGGATGTCGCCCAAGCGATCGGAGTCCCCGGGGAACTGGCCGGCATCCGGGACAAGGTCGGCTTGTGCCAACTGATTTGTAACTACGCTGCTATTCCATTTGATGAACGTACCATGACTGCCCGTGGGGCCCGTGTAACTAATCGCTGGTTTGATGCCGTCTTGGCCAGGTTTGACTCTTTTCGGGCAGTTGTGGTGCAGGAGGGGGCGGACTTGTCCAACTCTCACCTAGGCCGTGCTGGCTTGGCTGGACATCTGAGGACCGAGCGCGAGCCTCCCGCGGGGCCCGATCTTGGGATTGATGCCGCCTGCTTCTGCTGTGGCGATTCTCCGGGGGCACGGTTAGGCCATCCCGTACTCGAGGCTCATTGCACTATGGCTTACCTGAAATCTGCTAGCCGTTTACCGACGGCCAATGAGTATGTCGCCGTGTGCCCTTCTTGCCACAAAATCCTGCACCTGCGTGGCATCCAAGCTATGGAGTTTCGCAGGGAGCTTCGCCCGTAAGACGCTCTACCAGGTACTTGATAACGCCGACGTTCACGGCATTTCCCAATTGCTTGTAACACAGACCGTCGGATTGATCGTCAAAGTCTACGTCATACATCCCTTGGAGAATTGCAGCTTCCTTGGGGGTTATGCGTCGGTACTTGCCATCATCCCGTCCCAGTAGCATTGGGCCCATGATGGTCGTCTGGTTGATTGCGACCAGCGCCGGAAGGTGTGTAGGTGGTTTTACACGAATACCGCTCGGCCTAAGCTGAATAAGCAAGTCTTGGATGGTCCGCCCCTTTTGGGTTGGATGAACTGTGCTGGCTTGCCACTCAAACTTGCGCCGTGAGGGGGGGAACAATTTCGTCCTAACGCCATGTCTTTCCATCCAGTCGACGATGATTCCCCTGTTTTTTTCGAAGAATTGCTGGTTCTTGATGATGAAGTTCTTTTTCCATTTTGGCATTCCTTTCGTATCGATATTTTTTCCAAAAACTTCCGTCCAGATGGGGTGTCCTGGAAGTTTTCCCGGGATTATCTTCGTGAACTCATCCCATGCTTTGAGCCACTTGTCTTCATGCTCGATGTCGTAGCCGGCCGCCGTCTCGTTTGTCTCCAGTATGATGGCCTTCGCATCCCACGGCCTGTTTTTGTTCTTTGCACGAACTTTCATGCAGTGCTCGAACAACATCTCTGGACTTCTGCTTTTCGGCGTATTGGACGATCTCGCTAAAATGAACACACGTTCGCGAACCTGTGGTTGTCCGTAGGGAGGGGGGAGATTATGTGGCGAGAGGATGATGGGTTTGCGATTAACTTCATAACCTAGTCTCTCGAGTTCGTCGCAGATCGTCTGGATTGTCGGCTTATGTTTATCGCTCGCGAGATTCCTGACGTTCTCAAGGATTATGTATTGAGGGCGTAATGCGTCTGCCAGAAGCATGATGTCGCCGAACAAGGTTCCTCTTGTTTTATCTTTTGACCCACGCTGCTTGCCGGATTTTGAGAATGGTTGGCAGGGGAAGCCGCCGCAGATGAACCCTATGGGGGCTTTGATCCCGTATATGTCACATAGGTGCTTTTTGATCTCGTCTGCAGTCCTCTCGGTTTTGGGTAACCTCGGCTTAACGCGGGTGAGCTTCCTTATGTCACCGACCATTTTTTCGGTACACTCAGGAAAGTTGTGCTTATATATTTTCTGGGCTGCCTCGTCTTTTTCCACGGCCAGCAGGCATTTGTACTTTAGTTCTTTCAGTGCCCAATGGAACCCGCCGATGCCGGCGAAGAGGTCGATGAATGTTTGGGGCATGCCCATAAGCTGGCATCTGGATAGCTGCCGTCAAGCTCATGGATTGGCCTACTACGGGTTGTTCCTCCGGGCGATTACTTCCCCCTTGTGCGTTTTTAAGAAATGTATGAAGTGGGACGATGCCTCTGGACTCCGAGCAGCAAGCGGTCGTCAATGCCCCGATTGAAGCCAATATCGTCGTTCAGGCGGGTCCTGGTCGCGGCAAGACCCATGTTCTGGTCTCCCGTATCGCCCGGCTTGTCGACTCGGGGCAGTGCTTGCCTGGCGAGTTATTGGTGCTTTCCTTCTCCCGGGCCGCCCGGGATGAACTGAAGCGCCGTATCGGGCTGCTGGATGAACAGTCGAACGCCGCCGCGGTCACGATCCGCACCCTTGATTCTTTTGCGAGCCTGGTGCTGCAGCAGGCAAGTGGTGAAAACACAGGAACCTACGATGAGCGTGTCATCCGCGCTATTCGTGATCTTCAAGACGACCCTGATGCTTGCGGGGTAACTCAATATAAGCACGTATTAGTCGACGAAGCACAAGACATCATCGGCCCTCGGGCGGACATGATGATGACACTATTTGACCAGATGCCTCAGGCTGGCTTCACAGTTTTCGCCGATTCTGCTCAAGCGATCTATGACTTTGGTCTGCTGGACAACGATGCCCTGACCACTTCGCTCGAAATGCTGAACGTTTTCGTGTGTCGAGAACTACCTTCGGCAGTCGGGATTCTTCGACTTAACAACTACTATCGCTCAAGCGACCCTAGTTTGGTCGAACTCTGCACGATTCCTTGGGCTTCTTTGGTTGATGGAGAGCACGAAGCGGCTAAGGTGGGACTGGACTCCGCCCTGGCGAAGTCCCAGGCAGGCGGCTCGTTGGCGTCTCTTTCTTGGCCGACCCCTGATTATGGCCAATCCCGGGCCGTGGTCTGTCCGAACAATGGTCAGGTGTTACTTTCCGCTAGCCGATCTATCCTGGCGGGCGAAGCTGTCGTGATAGCCCGAGGGGAGCGTGACTGGGCCCATCCTGCATGGGTGGGGCGGTTGTTATTCGGGAAACCTCAGGCTACGGAAATCACCCTGGAACTCCTGGAAAGGGAACTCAACTCACGGCTTCCTTCAGGCGTTTCCGCTGCTGATGCTCACCTTGCTTTAAGGCGTGCTTGTTTCTGCGGGAGGAACAATCCGAAGGTCCGGGATGTCGTAATTGCCCTCAACCGGGCCCAGCAGTTCGTGCCGCTTCCTGCCCCCGACAGGTCTTATAACCCGATCGTATTTTCTACGATCCATCGTTCTAAGGGCCGTGAGTACGATGAGGTCGCGTACGTTGATTACGTACCATGGAAGGGCCAGGAAGAGCCCACCCCTGGGTATTATCAGCGTATGCGCTTCGTCGGTCTGTCACGGGCTAAGGTCAGAAATTTCAGAATAGATGGCGGGGTAGCCCCTTTGCTTCGTAAATCCAAGAAGAGCGACCGATGGGCAGAGTGCATGTATATGCGTAGCGGGATGGGGATCAAGGCCTTCGAGGTCGGGGTTCAGGGTGATGTCGATCCGGTGTCATTCGTCAGATTCCCCTCCCTGGAAGCCGCAGCTTCAGCACAGTCAAAGGTGACCGAACTCTGTAAGCGTGGAGAAATCGTCGATCTAGTGCTCGGACCGCCTAGGGAAGAGGGCGCGGCCGCTATCTATTCGATCATCCATCGCTCATCGGGGCAAAAGGTGGGGGAGATGTCGTCGTGGTTTTCCCGGGATCTCCAGGCGACCCGACAGTCAATCCAAGGGTGGGGCAAGGATTTCCCTCTCCCAGTCCGGCTGGAGGGCTGTTGGGTGCGTGGCATCTATACGACCACTCCTGGTGACTGTGAGTCGATGGAGGGCCTTCCGCCCGAAGTGGCAGCCAGTCTGCTCTGGGTTTACGTCGAGATCGAAGGGTTGGCTAAAGCGGTCTGGCCTTGAGTCGGTTGTAGGGTTTCTATTTACTTTATAAATGCCTCTACAGAACGCCTCCGAATGTCGGGACGAACTCCTCGCTTATTTCCGTAAGCACCTGGTGGGCCCGGCCGAGGGGGAAACCGAGATTATCCCGCTCACCCGTCGTTTCAAGCCGAGCAATGAATATCTCACGGGTACGCTCTATCCGCAGCTTCCGGACGACCTGCCGCCCGATGCTAGCGAGGTGACCGAGACTGGGCATGGTGAGAAGTACGATGGCCCGGACGAAGGATCCGGTGATGGTGCCGCTCGTGAGGCCTCCAATAAGACCCGCAAGCAGTCTAGCTGCGGTATCACGTTCACAGTGCCTGACGATATTCTGGTGATAAAGGTCTCGGGTGGCTTCGGCCGTTATCGCCAAGGGGAATCCTCCGCCGATGGACGTGACTGCTCCTGGACGCGAGAGCCTATGGCATTTTCCTTCGACGTGCCCTGTGGGTCGGCTGGAAACGAATCATACCTGCAAAAGGATGGAATGCCGGCCGACGCTGTCCTGCGCGTCTTGGTCCGAGAGCCGGTGGATCGCACTCGTACTGTCACGGTTTCATTGGTGAACAGCCTTTTCAGCGACTCGGGTAACCACGTCAATGTGACGAAGCTATCCTTCTTCCAGGTGAACATGGAGGTTTCCCTTTCGACTGGGGCGTTCGTGGAGCGACCCTCGCGCGGGATTACCGGCATGGATACAGACCGTAAGGAAGCCCTGCTGCTTCATCTGCACAGCAAGGAATACGCCATCGGCCATGGCTGCGCGGCATCCTGGCTGCCAGGCGAGATCGCTCCGAACAAGATCAGGGCGGAGTTCCTGCCCTATGCGGACGTTTTGCCGCTTGTGGCGCCTACGGATCGTACGGCCAATCTGAACATGGGAGTGTTGTCTGCCGATGACACGGCTGCTGCGCTCGCGTTGCTTTCCGAGATACCCGCTAAGTATGCCGCATGGATCGAGGAGACCCGTACTACCCTGAGCGGTGGGGTCCCGGGAGAGTTTCGCGATGTCTCGGATGCTCAGTATGCCCGCTGCACCTCCTCTGTTGGTCGTATCTCGGCTGGAATTGAAGCCCTGCGAGGTGATGCGGACGCACTTCTGGCGTTTACCTTGGCGAACAAGGTAATGCTCGAGGTCATGCGCCGTTCGGAATGGGAGCGAGACAAGGCCGCGGGGACGCCTTACGATCCAACTCAGGCTAAGTCCGTCGCTGAATGCAACTGGCGACCGTTCCAGCTGGCTTTTGTGCTGCAGTGCCTGACGAGCATCACGAACCGCCAAGGATCGGATCGTAAGCTGTGTGACTTGCTATGGTTCCCGACGGGTGGTGGCAAGACAGAGGCCTACCTTCTTCTGACGGCTTTCACGCTGTTCTATCGTCGACTCAAGCCTCTTGGAGGGGCTTCCTCCGCCGGCGGTGTCGCCGTGATGATGCGCTATACGCTGCGGCTTCTTACCGTAGACCAGTTCGTCCGCGCTTCTCGCATGATTTGTGCTGCTGAACATGTGCGAGCCTCCCATGCGCGCCTAAGATCGACACCTAGGATCAGCATTGGAATGTATGTGGGCGGCGGTTCGACCCCGAACAATTTCGACGATGCGCGGAAGGCCCTCAATAACGTCCAGCGGGGAATGCCGATGGACGGTAAGGGAAGCCCTTGTAAACTGGTATCTTGTCCTTGGTGTAACACGACTATCACGCCTGCCAATTACCGTGTTGATATGCGTTTAAAGCGCATCGCCTTGCCGTGTCCAAATCAGGCATGCGACTTCAAGGCGGATATCCCCGTCCATGTTGCGGATGACGAGGTATTCGCGGCTAGGCCGTCGTTGATCATCGGAACGCTTGATAAGTTTGCACAACTCGCGTTCAAGGATGAGGCTGGAAACTTGTTCGCCACTGACGGCGCGAACATGAAGCCAGATCTGGTAATTCAGGACGAACTTCACCTAGTGAGTGGACCCTTGGGCACGATCTCAGGTCTGTATGAGTCAGCCATCGATAAACTATGTGAGTCCGCGGACGGTGTCCGGCCGAAGGTCATCGCGTCAACCGCGACTATCCGTAACGCCGGTCGACAGGTCACCAATCTATTTGATCGAGAGGTGGTGCAGTTTCCTCCTCCCTATCTGGACTCGCGCGACTCCTTCTTCGCTCGTGAACTGAGCGGACCCGCAGGTGTGGCCAAGTCCCGACGTTACGTGGGAATGTTCGGGGCGAATAAGACGACGCAGGGTGTCATGATCAAGTCGGTAGGCGTCATGTTGCAGGGCGCTAAGGAACTTGACGCTGCTCCTGCGGTAAAGGACCCCTATTGGACCACGGTTGGCTATTTCTGTAGTTTGCGTGACCTTGGTGGCGCGATCGTGAGGGTGCAGGATGATGTGCGCTCATTGATTCAGTCGTTGGGCAGCCTTGCCGGTTCAAAAGGCGCCCGTAATCCCTCTAGTCCGCTTGAACTTACCAGTCGTGTCGATGAGCAGGGTCTTGTCTCCACACGTGCCCAATTGGGCAATAGTCTCGATGCTGGCCCGGCTGTCGATTCGGTGCTGTGCTCAAACATGATTTCGGTCGGCCTGGATATCCCGCGGCTCAGCCTGATGTTCATGCTTGGACAACCCAAGACCACGGCAGAGTATATTCAAGCTTCCAGCCGAGTAGGACGTAAGTACCCCGGCCTCGTGTTCATGCTCTACAGCCCAACGCGTTCGCGTGACCGCTCTTTCTATGAGCATTTCCAGCGCTACCACGGAAGCTTCTATGCCGAGGTCGAGGCCACCAGCGTGACTCCATTTGCCTCTCGCGCGCGTGAGCGTGCTTTGCACGCAGCCTTCGTCATTATCGCCCGTCATACCGTGAAGAGCTTGTCCGGACCTAGGGGGGCAGGGGCCTTCGATCCTAGTATGCCTGAGATTCAAGCCATCAGGGCCTACCTGCTTGACCGCTTTACGCGACAAGACCCATCAGAAGCCGAGGACATCGAGCGGCATCTGGATTCGATAATTGAGCGCTGGGCTAGCAAGGTGGCCGAGTACACCGCAGGTCTTTGGTATTCCGGTAACGCTGACGCGGCCGGTAACCTGCTGGTTTCTTTTGAGGCGCAGACCGCATTGCTGACCGAGCCCGCCAATGAGTTTCCCACGATGAACCAGATGCGAAATGTCGATGCGATGTGCGGTATCTCCGTCCTTTCTAGATAATCACCCAGATGAGCACCATTAAGATTCGCCGCCCGCAACTGACCGAGGCCTTCGGTATCGGTGCGATTTTTGACGCGCCTGGTATGTCGCTGATGATTTCCGAAAGCAGTTGGGATTCGTCTAAGTTGATGGAAGTTGAAGAGCCGAGGCTAGTGCGTCGCCTGAAGGTGGACCGGCTGCTGACCCCTGTGCCTGCTGATGACAAGTTTGTCACCTCCGCCTCGGTTCCGGCCCGCCGCTTCCCCGCCTGGGCCTACTGCCCATCATGCAACTCCCTGGCGAAACTTGCCGACTTTGGCCCCATTCAGAGCGTCAAGAAATGTCCTGGACGGAATTGCGCCGGCCAGCAGTTGCTCCCATCTCGTATCGTTGTCGCCTGTCCCGCCGGTCACATCGATGACTTTCCTTGGTTCCGTTGGGCGCACACCGATCGGCCGTGTGGCACCCCTGAGGGGAATGGTAAGCTTACCTTAGTTTCGACGAACAGTTCAACGTCCTTCGCGGATATGCGCGTAGAATGCCAGTGCGGTGCTTCCCGGGATTTAGGCGATGTCCTTATGCCCGCAGCTCTAACGAGCGTCGGTATGAACGGCTGCCAGGGGGGGACTCCCTGGAGGGTGCCGGGAGAGAAGGAGGAATGTGGTCAGACTGTTAAGGTGCTACAGCGTGGTGCCACGAACGTTTATTTCCCGATTCGGGAGAGCGCCGTCTCCATTCCGCCCTATTCTGGGCACGTTCACATGGTGGCGAACGCGCTTTGGGGTATGTTCAAGGATTTAGATCCAGCCGATGACCTTTTTCGCCTTAATGTAGCTCACCTTGCTCCTAAGCATAATCTTACGCCCGCTGAACTAACCGAAGCGCTTCAAAAGAAGCGCGCCGAGGTTTCAGGCCAAGAGGCAGACATTGACATCAAGATCGACGAGTTCGCGGCACTTTCTCGCCCGCCTCAGAGCGGCACTTTCCGAGACCAATTCCTGGCTGAGAAGATTGACGCTGTCCCTGAGCAGCATGCTCATTGGCTTAAGTCGGTCACTTTGGTTAAGAGACTTCGAATGGTCACTGCCCAGGTGGGATTCAGCCGAATCGAGTATCCTCTTGATGATAATCTGATCCGCGAACTAAAGCTCGAGGCGGATGGGAAGAAATGGCTACCTGCCAATGAGGTGCGTGGCGAGGGTATCTTCCTGGAGTTTAAGTCGCAGCACATGAACGATTGGATCGCCAAAAATAAGCTGCCTTTGGAGGCGCGTCTGAAGCACGTCCTTCACAAGGCCAAGGATAGCCGGATCATTCAGCGAACAGAGCTGCCTGCTTCTCCGCAGGTTATCGTTCTCCACACTTTGTCGCATATGCTTATCAACGAGCTGGCGATGGAGTCCGGCTACTCTGCGTCCTCCATTCGTGAGCGACTTTACTGCCTGAAGGGTGCGGAGGAGGGGCAGTTGCGCTTAGGCATCTTGATTTACACCTCATCCTCAGACTCTGAAGGCAGTCTGGGCGGCTTAGTCCGTCAGGGCAGTCCAGAACGTTTGGCAGGCCTGCTCGACAAGGCTCTGGAGGCAGCCAAGTGGTGTTCCAACGACCCACTATGCTCGGAGACTTCGCCTGAGCAAGGGCAGGGTACCGAGGGTATGAATCTGGCCGCTTGCCATTGTTGCGGCCTGCTGCCCGAAACATCGTGCGAACTGTTCAACTCCTTGCTTGATCGAACGCTCCTGACCGGAGGCGCGGGAATCGAAGGCTTCATCTCCTGATTTTTATCCTATGGCAAAATTCTTCCCTGATATCCCGCCTGACTTCAAGAAGAGCGAAGCAGAATTCACCCTGTATCGAGTCCTTAAAGGACTCTCAGATGAATGGGCTGTGCTGCACTCTGTTTATGTCCATCAGCATGCTTACAAGCGTTCAGGCGAGGCGGACTTCCTGCTCATCTCTCCTAAAGTAATCATGGTGATCGAGGTCAAAGGCGGGGAGGTCTATGCCGAAGCTGGGGAGTGGTGCTTCAAGAACCGCCACGGTGAAGTTAATCGTAAGAAGGAGTCTCCCTACCAGCAGGCCGAAAGCGCTTGGCATGCCCTGAAAAAATTAGCGCTGGCTCGCGCTGGGGCTGAAGAACTGCTGAATAAGGTAGCTCACGGCTGGGGGTGTTTTTTCCCAGACTGCATTATCCCTCATGGCCAGGTTTCGCCTAACTCATGGCCTATGGAGATGATTTGCGACCGAACAAGAATCGATGAAATCGGTACCAAGGAGGCACTGCTTGAGATGGCGGATTTTGTTCTAAAAAAGGATGAGGAATTGGCTGTAGGGAAGGGTAGGTCTGCTCCTGTTGGCCTAAGTCGACACGAGTATGAGGCTTTGGTTGATTGCTTCCGTCCGAACTTCAACTCGGTTCCCTCGATGGTGTCGGCAATACAGGCCGCCGACGGCGAGCTGGTCCGTCTTACCGGCGAACAAGGAGACGCGCTGTGGGGCATGGAGGGTGTTCCCCGGCTTTTAGTGCACGGACCTGCGGGAACCGGCAAGACGTTGATCGCTGAGACCCGTTTTCACTCTTTGTTGTCGCAAGATGAAAACCGCCGTGTGGCCCTAATCTGTTTCAACGTCCATCTGGCTGATCATTTGTCGGCGATGAACCTGCTAAAGATGAAACCAGGCCGATCATTCATCGGTACGGCACACTCGTTGCTTCGGGAGTATTCCCCGGCGCTTAAGGCTGACCCAGGGGACCATGAAGGATGTTTCCGGGATCTCCAATCTTGGCAGTCAGCCAATCCTGGAGGAGTTTTCGACTCGCTGATCATCGACGAGGGGCAAGACCTTCGGGCTCAACCGCTATTATGTGCTGCGCTAGGATGTTTGCTTAAGGGGGGATGGACTGGCGGAGAATGGGTGTGGTTCGAGGATCGTGGTCAATCACTTGTCAAATATGCTGCGGGTGCCTTTGAGCCCCCTAGCCAAGTTGCGTATCGCTTGAAGCGTAATGTGCGCAACAGCACGCATGTCGCTGAGTATGCCAATAACGCTACCAGCAATCCGGCGATACCATCAGATATTCCCGGACACGTGGTTAAGTCATGCCTTTACAAGACACCCGATGAGCTTGGGCGCTTCCTTGAGCTTGAGGCAGCCGTCAGCGGTTTGATCAAAAAGGGTTTCAAGGCGGAAGACATCGTGCTGCTGGATTACTCGGGAAATAACGAAACGCTTATGGCGGCCAAGAAGATCGCTGGTTTGGCGGCCTTCGGTTGGTCCACCTCGGCAAGGAGGAACGTCATTCGCTATACAACTGTCAGGAAATTCAAGGGCATGGAGGCGCCTGCAGTCATTGTTTACAACGTCAAAGGATGCATCGCGAAAGACGACCCACTGTTCTACGTCGCAGCTACTCGACCTAAGGTGAGCCTGACCATCATGGCCGACCAGACGGCGATGGAGTCGATCTCTAAGATGATGATCGGCTGATCTCCTAGAAATTCCAGATACGCGAAGCAAGTTCAGCGAGGATGTCTCGGCGTTCCGTCATGGCTTTCTCGTCGAGTTCGGATACATCCTTTCGACCGTTGAACTCGATTCTATGATCGATGTCTCCGGACTCGAGGTCTGCCATGAAGAGGTTGCCGAGAGAGCCGCCTATTAACAATAACTTGGCAGCGCTTTCGAAGCCGAGATTATGTGCATCACGCTCGCTGGGTTCTTTGTCGTAGATCAGGCCTTTAGTTAGTTTAAAGGTGTCCACTTCTCGCTTTGGTGTGCTTAGGTAGAGGAAAGGTAGCTTCTTAGGGTTGCGCATGGCCTCTTGCAGACGAATTGCGATGAGTTTGGGCAATTTCTGATCTTTGCCGGTCGGGGTGTAGCGCTGGAAAGCAGATTCGAGTTCCTCTTTGGTTGGAAACCCTTTGATGCCGCGAAGATAATCATAAACAGTGTCTTCTATTGTTTCGGGGTCGTCCCCGAGTTTCCCTTTATAGATGTCGACTGCGAGCTGGGAGTAGGGTTTTTCGATGAAATTGGCTCCATATTTGCAGACAATCAGTTTCATTCGGGCTTTCTCTAAGGCAAAACTTACCCTACGTACTGCATCATCTGCTGAAACTGGGTCTTTATGGAGTCGCAGTAGTAGGCTCAAGAGGATCGGCCTGGCCAGTTTGTCTTTCATCGCAACCGTCAGCGGATACACGCTTTCTAACGCATAAGATTTTTCAACTACTGCATTTTTCATGCTGTTAGGCGCAGTGTCGAAAGCTTTCAAAAACGGGACACTGAAGAGAATTTGCTTCAAGAGGTCGGAGTGTGTCTTCTTAGGGTCTTGGCTCTTGGCTAACGTCTCGTTGAACTCGTTAAAAAGATCGTCCATACGCGCGAACCTTCGAGTTGCTAGCCAGAACGTACGAAGACCGTTGTTTACGGCTGCGTCGTCGTCTTCGGAGGCCAGTACTTTTGCAATGGAATGCTTGTCATTTTCAAAGGTTAGTTCCACCAGAGATTGTTGCTTCGGTTCCGGGCCGTGCGTGTAGAAGGCGCTCATGATCAGTTCCCAGGTTTCCAGGGGTGTGCCCCCGGCATTGATGGAAGCAAACACACGCATCCCCTCTTTTCTTTGATCCGTCTCGATGATGATGAGTCTGATTCCTTCAGCTAGGCGCTTATAGATCTCGGCTGCGGCTTTGCTGCGCGATGTTGTCTTTGTGTCGCGCAGATAGGCGTCACAGGCTCTTTCAGCAAGATCGTCTAGGCAGGCTCCGGCCTTATAGATATAAGTGCTGATTAAGGCTTTATGCCAATCAGCGTTTCTTTGAATGACATTTTCATCGTCCGGTTCCCCTTCTTCTGGGCTATGGTCTGCTTCGATTTTCGTCGCTATCTCGCGATATGCGTCACGATCGCTGCAAAGTTCTTTATTGCTGGATTTATGGAGTATGCGTGGTGTCTGTAGATCACTCTGAAGAATCACACGCTTAGCCTTATCGATGGTTTGCTTGTCAGCCAGCTTTGCTAGGCTCCATAGCATTATAGTCAGGGTCGTCAGACGTTGTTGTCCGTCGACAAGATCGGTCTTATTGTTTGTAACGTCTTTACAGACGACGACTGACCCAAGGAAATGTCCACGGTTGTCAGCCTGCCCTGTGAAGTCCAGGCCGTTGAGGATGTCCTGAAAGGTTGTCGTTATCTTTTCCTCGTTCCATTTGAAGGTGCGTTGGTAGTTGGGAACGTCCAGGCAAGGGTACTTGAGCAGGAGTTGTTCGAGGCTGATAACTTTGGCGTCGAGGGGCATTAATGTTTATTAAAAACGTTTCTTGTAGGGTCAATTGATTAACGGCATAGTCTGGGCCGGATGACCTTGGAGAGATGGATCGCCCTTAGCTATGCCGAGCAGAAGAAGGCATTGGTTGATGCTGTCTGCGCCGGAGAGCAGTGGGATTGGCCTGATACCGAGGTCTGGCGTGCATTTTTTGAGTCCAGTCCAGAGGCTGATTTTTCATGCCGTAGATTTGTTGATGTAACCCGTTTGAGGAATTTCTTCGGGAATTCTGAATTAGATGACTTTGATAACGATATGGGAATGGACTCATTCCAGTATCAGGTTTACTCGGGAAAGCTTTGGGGTGGAATTGAGACGTCTTTGTTCAATTCGGATGAATCACCCGAACTCCCTATGCTCGATTCGTTGGGCGCAGTATTTGTGACTAGGGAATCGTGTTGGATATCAGCCCGAGACTCGGATGGCACACCATTTTTCCTTAGATTCACTTTCAGCAAGTTCAGTGACAGGCGGGATGACTTATCTTTTGGTCCGTTCGATGACCAGGAACTGCATGATCAAATCGATGAGCTTGGTGAATGGTTGGAGGTCGATGGAGAAAAGTTACCCGAAATTTATACAGATCAGGACCTGATTGATTCAATTCCCGACGTCGAAGTCCCGGAGATTGATAGGGACATGGAGTTCAGGCTTCGTTGGGGGGACGAGGCTGATTCCGAGGAAGGCTTGAGCATTCCAGGTTTTGATGAATCTACCGAATCTCCCTCGGCTGGTCTTGGTGACAAACTGTTTGAGTAATCTGAATCGGGCCGTTGTAGACTTTCCTCTTTTTTCGTACTTAGGTCTTTCTGCATAACCAGTATTCTGCGCCAGCCATAGGGAAGCGCGGTGACCAGTCTTCTGTTGCTGTTAGTCCAGTTTCAGCAAGTGATGCCGTGACTTCATCGGTTGTCCAGTGACGCAGCGTAAATGAGTCTTCGTAGTGAACTAGTCCTTCGTTTGTCATCAGTTCGGTCGACTCTTGGTAGTTGAAGAGATTGTTTCCAAGCGGAGTAAAGGTGATGTCACGAGTTAGGCCATCTACCCGTACGTGATTATCCCTAAAAAGTACTGAGCGAGGGACATCGATCAGGAGTGCACCATCCGGTTTCAGGCTTCTGCCTGCATTAGCGAAAGAAGCGGTAAGTTCCTCGGGAGTCAGGATGTAAGCGATGACAGTGAACACCGCCAGGGCGAGGTCGTGTCCGCCAGGGCCAGTGTAAGAGGAAAGGGAGGCGTTATGGGTCTGGACGTGTCCGGCTGCATTTTTAGCGTGAAGCTGATTGAGCATAGCCTTCGATGGCTCGATTGCGGTCACCTCATGTCCAAGGGCAGAAAGCGGAAATGAGAGTCTGCCGGTCCCGGCGCCGAAATCAGCAATTCGCAGCGATTTCCCGAGTGTTCCGATTTGATCCAGGGTCTGCTGTGTGAGTTGGTCGTAAAACTCTCCGAAGCAGCGACGGTTTACGTCGTCGTAGTAATTTGCCCAACTGCGATGGTTCTCTGATATGCTCATGCCTGAAGGATCAGCTGTTCACGCCTCGGGAAGAATCCTGTGACACGTCCGCGCATGACCTCATTGCCTATGATGCCGCTGACTCCGGCCATGCCGAGGGCTGTTCCCATCATCCCCGGCAGTTTCCCGCAACGCAGGGTGTGGCTGAGGCCATTGAGCGTGACTGGTATGTTCTTTGTCTGGGTATGAAAAGAGCCTCCCGGGGGGAAGAAGTCCAGGAGTTCGCCGGCATCGGTGGCTTCGGGCGGCGGCGTGCCTTGTAAATATGAAATCTGTGCCCCTGTATCGAAGAAACAGTTATGAGAGTCGCCGCTGATCTCAGCTTTGAGCATGGGTACGCCCATGAAGGACTCGAGGGGCTGGACGAAGCCTTCCGATGTCAAATCGCCGTCGCTGACGGTGAGTCTGTTTGCCTTGAGGTCGATGATTTGGTCGTAGCGGTTGATGATGTCGGCACCGATAATGCCAGCCACCGTTTCTCCTAGGAAGCCTGAGATGTCTGCAGCCGAGAACTGTCCTGCGTAAAGTTCGGCGACATCTTCCTTGGGACCTAGTAGTCCGGTTGGCTGATCTCCAAATGAACTATCGGCACCCGTATCGTAAACCCAGAGCGCACCATCAATTTCAGTGTAGAGATGGCTATTCTTAAATACGAGTTTGTGGGACGAGGTAGGCATACTTAAGTAATTACTAGGCGATGTTGGACGTGTCGATTCCGCTTACAAATTCGTCGGGCCCTACCCCTTAGGCTGAGGCTAGCAGTTTACTGTTTGTTTATCGCTTAGGCGGAGTTAACCTGTAGTGGTTGTTATACATGGCCGATCTTCATTTGAGCCTATTGCTTAGCCTGAAGGTCGCCAAGGACCCGAAGGGTGTGGCGCCGAACAAGCCGCTGTTGGTGTTGGCGATCTTGGACTTATTTGAGGCTGGGCTGGTAGGTTCGGATGGGCTGGTTCATAAGGATGCCCAGCTGAACCTGCGGTTTCGGTCCTATTCCCCGATTTGCGCCCCGCGCCGGGGTAATGCCATCGATCTGAATCTCCCATTCCGGCATCTGGCTTCCGACGGGATTTATACCCACGTGGGGGATGAGGAGAGGGTGGTGCGCCTAGATCCTGTCTTACTTGCCCGGTTCATGGACCCCCGCTTTCGCCAGGAGGCCCGACGACGGATTGTAGCGACCTACTTCCCCGCGGACGAACAAGTGGCCTTATTCGCCGCCCTAGGCATGCCAATGCCGTCTTCGGACGAGCTATCCGAGGTCCGCCAAGACCAGGCCGCCTATAAGGCCCAGCTTAGCCGGGGCCGGGACGCCCGTTTCAAGGTCTCGGTCATCTCGGGCTACCATTTCACCTGCGCGCTGACTGGTTACCGCCTCATTGCGTCCAAGTCTACCTATGTCCCCCTGGAGGCCGCGCACATCCATGCCCACTCCAAGCGAGGGCCAGACAGCCCCGAGAACGGCCTAGCCCTTACCCCGACGGCCCATGATCTCTTCGACGCCGGCCTCTGGACCGTCGATGACAACCTCCGCATCCGCGTGGCCCTTTCCGACATAGCCGAATCCATCCTCCCCGGCGGCTCGCACTTCAAACTCGCCGACCTCCACGACCACCCGCTCTCCTTCGCGCCTCAAGCCACTCTCCGCCCCGACCCCGCCCACCTCTCCTGGCACCGCCGCGAGGTCTTCGGTTAAGTGTTAACATATTCAGCCATTTCTGCGGCGAAGTGCTTCTCTTTTATCTGCTATTTCCTGCGCCAGTTCTTTTGCTCTGTGTTCGCCTGCCTTAAAGTCCTTCCAGTCGTACTTCTTGCTCTCGAGGAAGGTCCGTTGATGGGCTTTGCCGGCAGCACAACAGAATGCATAGGCCTCCACGTCGTTCTTTATGACGCCTTCTCCGTGCCTGTAGTTGTGGGCAGTGGCGACGATGGCTTGGTTGAGTCCGTTTATCGCGGCTAGTCTCTGCCACTCCGCTCCTCGATTAGTATTCGTCTTCGTACCAAGCCCTTTGTGATGACAACAGCCTAGGAGGTACTGGGCGATCGCGTCATCGCTTACGGCCGCCATAGTCAGCCATCGGATGGCGCTTTTATAATCTTTTTCGACATTAACTCCATACGCGTAGCACCGGCCTAGGTAAGATTGAGCTTCGGTATCCCCCAGGTCGGCCGCAACTTGCGCCCAGTCGTTACGGCATCTTTCGTTTGGTCTGCCCATAATCCGAAGATCGAAACAGTACCCCGCGGAATAACTCTCCCTGGGTAACATCTGACCGTGCGCCATATTGAGCCACTTAATGGCAAGTCCGTTGTTCTTTTCGTTTACCATCTTGCCGCTGAGGTAGCATTCAGCCAGGTGATATTGCGCCTGATGGTATCCCTTGTTTGCCGAGGATTCGATGAGGGCCTTGGCGATACTGTCGGAACTGGAGACGCCTTCGCCGTTCTGATGGCAGATGCCGTAGTTGTACTCCGCGATGTAGTTCCCTTCCGCTTGGGATAGCCTGAAAAGTTCAGCAGATGCCCTGACATCTTTTCCGATGCCGATTCCGAGCGCCAAACAGGTGGCCAAGTTGTTTTGTCCTGTAGGATGTCCTTCGTCCGCTAGTTCCTTCCACCACTTTAATGCCTGGAGGTTGTTTCCTTCGAGATAGTGGTACCTGCTTAGGTTAAGTTTTGCCTCGATGCTTCCTGAGGCTGCAGCCTTCTCATACCATGTGAGTGTCTTGTTCTGGTCGGCTCTGACTATGTCGCCGATATCATGGAAGTACCCTAAAGAGAATTGTGCATGTATGTTTCCTGCGTCTGCGGATTTGCTCAACCAAGAGACTGCCTGTGCATGGTCTTTCGGCAGGCCAATGCCTGAGGCCAAGCGTATGCCCAGCTCATATCGTGCGTCTGGATCTCCGATGAGCGCGGATAATCTGAGGAAATGCAGATTCTCGTTTTCGCCGGCTTTCGGGTAGAATTCTGGGTCGAGTTCGGGAATCGGCACCCGAATCTCTTGGTCTCTTCGGAGGTTAGCCTGATGACTTATCTGCGGAGCGGCTACTCGAACGTGCTCCCATGATCTGATAGGATTACGCCGCTTGCCTATCCGGATCATCCTTTCACGCTCCTTTCTGGCTGAGCTCAATATCTCTGCGGCAGAACGCTTCTTCTTGGCTTTCGCTTTTTCAGGAAGAGGTTTGCGGCGTTTTTTACCCCTAGTCTTTCTGCGGTCTTTCCCCGCTTTATTTCCGGCGCCGCGCTGCCGGTGATATTGGCTTATCTTTTTGGCCGACTTTCGGGCCTTGGGCCTTGCTTGCGATGTCGGCTTTTTACGTGCCATGTTTGAGGACAAATTAAGGGCCTAATATATCCGGTTCTGAAGGTCTTATTGAATGCTCTGAAGCCAGTTTACGGATTCCTTAAATTAGTCGAGGATACCTAGGTTCACTCACTCCAGCCAATACTTCCAAACCATCACCATTGCTGCGGTGTCGAGTTCGCAGTAGCGCATGAGCTGCCGGCGGACGGAGCGGCGGGCGGCCTGGTCGCCGGCGGTGAGGCCGTAGCGGGGCTGCTTTGGTGCGAGCATGGTGCCGTTCCTTTTCTTAGCGATTCTCTATGCTTCCTGTGTTGATATGAAACTTGTTTGTTATTGCGGATATTTATCCTTTTAGCGTTATTGTATCTATGAGCAATAGAAAGACTTGGTTTTGCAGCGTTGTCACCGGCGAAGGAGTTGTGAAAGGTGATTCGGCTGTCATTGCGGGGAGCCCCAATAATTTAAGTGCCGTAAAAGATTACATTAAATGGTCTTTTTATGGGTTTGGTACTGAAGAATCTGATTTTGATCTCTCCCGATGCTCAAGCGATGAGGATATCAAGGCAGAGATGGCCAAAAAGGGTGAAAAAATAAACGCTAACGAAAAGTTAGAATCATTCAGGCTTATTTCCAGGGAAGCGAAAATCGGAGACAGAGTCTTCCTCTCGAACTACAATGGCATTATTTTTGCCGTCGGAACGGTCAATGGTCCATACATGTACGGTTCACCTAAGGATCGTAACGATGATAACCCTAGGTCGAAATTCATTCATTCTATCGGAATCGAATGGTCTAAGCGTGAGTGTGTTTACGCTTGGAGGGCTTGGAATCCCTCAAATTTTACTGTCCCTAAGGGTGCCTGGTCCGAGGCGGAAGGTGACCGCATCGAGAGAAAATTGAAGGAGCGACTCAAGCTTAACGTAATCTACGCAGGCGCCCCAGGCACGGGTAAGACCTACAACCTCAAATATGCCGCCGTCGACGCCTGCTTGGCTGTTGACGATCCTTTGCGAGACAGGCTTAGGGCTGCCGGAGGGGATGGGCTCATCAAAAAGAAGTACACTGAGTTCCTTGAATCAGGTCGGATTGAGTTCGTGACTTTCCATCAGAATTACGACTACACAGACTTCATCCAAGGCATTCGCCCTGCTGTCGGAAAAGCGGCCATCACATACGACCTGCTTCGTGGCCCCCTTTTTCGCATAGCAAATGAGGCGATGTGCGCGCTGGAAAAGGGGGATGAATCTAATTATGTCCTGATCATAGATGAAATTAACCGAGGTAACGTAGCGAAGATATTTGGGGAAGCCATCACCTTGATCGAAGAGTCTTATCGGATAGACCCCTCGGAGGACGGTGATCACCTGATGATCGATCTGCCGGGCGGAGTCTCTCCTGGGGGCGGCGTTGAAACTGTTTGTAATACTTTTTTAAGGTCAGGGAAATTTGGTCTCCCTTCGAACCTTGTCATAATTGGGACCATGAACTCTACCGATAGGTCAATTCAACGGCTCGACGCCGCCCTTCGTCGTCGATTCGATTTCAAGGAGGTCATGCCAGATCCGTCAAAGTTGTCTGATAATCCTGCTTTGAAGAAATTCTTGGAAAAGGTTAATCTACGCCTCGACAAGTATCGACCAGGTTCTGGATGTCAGATTGGGCATGGTTGGTTGATGTCACGCGGTGCTGCGATACCTGCTTCCAATGAGCAACAGCTCACAGAGGTTTTTAATAACAAGATTTTCCCACAGCTTTCAGAGTGGTTCTGGGATGATCCGGCCGCTCTTGTGAAAGTCTTCGGGGGTGCTTCTTTGATGGTGGATTCTTCGACAGGACTCATTTCTAAGCTTCCGTTCGCCATTAAGAAATCCGGGCAGCTGGTCACGGTTGACGATTTCCTAGAAAGGTTCGTTTCGCAGAAGAAGGCAGATTCTGATCCTGATGAGTAGTCGGTTTATGGAGGTGGGTGAGTGTGACGTGATTTTTATTGAATCCGACGGGCGTCCTGTTCCTGCCGATGCCGCAAATACTGTCACTCGCGATGAGGCAGATGCTATCGTAGCCCTTGCCTCCAGGATCGGTACCGTTGACCATAATTTCAGGCCGAAAATTGATGGGTCATTTCTAAGGCTAGGTCAGTGCGTAGGCGCTCTTTCCGTGCCTGGACTTAACTTGCTTATACGGCCCAAGATAGAGGTGGATTCAAAAGGTCGGTTGCTCAAGCACGACGAAGGTGTCCTTGATCTCGCAGCGGTCCTTGGCTCAGCCGAATCTCTTTCCCTTCCTAATGTTGAGTTTGCGACTCCTGGTCCTGTGGACGATGGGATGCTTCTAAGGTACGCTGATGTCTTCACCAGGGATTTGCTTTTTGTGCTAAGAGATGGGTTGCGAGGAGGATACGTTCAGCGGAACGATAGCATAAGCTCCGTGCGAGGCCGGATTCTTTTCAACGCGCCTGCGTCTTTCGATAGACCACACTTGATCTCTTGTGCGTTTCAGGAATTTACTTTTAACACGCTCCTGAACCAAACTCTGAAGAGAGGTGTTGCGCTGGTTCATAGGCTGATCGCATCTGTAGAGGCCCCCGATCAGTTATCTTTATCGAAAGTAATCCGTGGCAGGTGCCGTCGTCTCTTTGAACTGATGGACGACGTCGATGACGTCTCTTTAGGTTGGTCTGAGGTCTTCGATCTCGAGGTCTCCCGGCTTGACCATAAGTTTGAGAATGTTCTCAAGTTCGCGAAATTGATCTTAAAGTGTAATGCTCCTACGCTTTATGCTGATAATGTTGAGGGAGGACGATACGCTCGGGCGGGATTTTCCTACCTGTGGGACATCAAGAAACTTTTCGAACGTCACGTTGCCGACTATTTGAAACAATGGGTTAGCTCATGCCCTGTATCCAGGCAGCTTAAACTCGAAGTTCGAGCCCAGGACTCAAGTTTCAGGGTTCTCAATGACAATCGGAGCAATCAGCTATTCCCCGACATAGTGATCTATTTGGACAAAAAACCGGTGCTCATCATCGATACAAAGTGGAAACGGCTGCCCCTTGAATTCTCTGCGATGGAGAGAAACGATGCCTACCAGATGCTGGCATATGCTATGACATATTCTTGGAATATTGAAAACCGCTCTGCGGCTGTACCTGTTTGTTTATTGTATCCTTCCGTAGGTAAGGCCGTGTTGCCTCGAATATCTCACTTTAAGGGGACTGGATCGCCTTTAGCTATAGCTGCTTGCCCCATGGATCGCCGTAACATGAATTTTTCTCCTGCTAAGGTTTTTGGGCAGCTTTGGCCCTCGGGATAAATTTAGATAAATATTAACCTAACAATGTTGTGTTCATTTGTATGATCACCCTTGCCAGTGTTTCCAGACCATCACCATGGCGGCGGTGTCCAGTTCGCAGTAGCGCATGAGTTGTCGGCGGATGGAGCGGCGGGCGGCCTGGTCGCCGGCGGCGAGGCCATAGCGGACGTGCTCGTAGGCGAGCATGGCTCCCGGGCCGTTCTTCACGATGTCGAGTTCGTCGAGTTTGGACAGGTCTAGGGCGTTGTCCTTCGAATCCTGCAGGGTAAGGGCGGGCAGGGCGTCATACGGGCTCTTCACGGGCTGTCCGTTCTGATCCAGCGCGTACTTGGGGAAGAGTTTCTGGATGGCAGGATTCTTCCAGACGACGGGGAGGACTTTCTTGATCGAATGGCTGCCCTTCATTGCCGGGTCGTAAAAATGCCCACGTGAGATGACGACGAGGTCGAGGCAGCGCTCGCTCTTGACG
>JACCDY011345616.1_pt1 | contig 33873 bp, 28 predicted proteins | sample 7446391 | NCBI WGS metagenome assembly JACCDY01 (sample SAMN15323451, study PRJNA562643) | freshwater metagenome | isolation source: river surface water | place: USA:Blue River Watershed | collected 2017-08-18 | reverse complement strand
GTCACCCGCAAAATCACGCGTGGCTTGGCCAACATTGCCCAAGGCCTAGAGCAATGCCTGTACATGGGCAACCTAGACGCCCTGCGCGACTGGGGTCATGCCAAAGACTATGTGCGCATGCAGTGGCTGATGTTGCAGCAGGATAAAGCGGAAGATTTTGTCATCGCCACAGGCGTGCAATACAGCGTGCGTCAGTTCATCCAATGGAGCGCCGAAGAGCTGGGCGTCACGTTGAAGTTTGAAGGCAAAGGCGTGGATGAAACAGCTACTGTTGTCGCCATAAAGGGTGACAAAGCCCCAGGCCTCAAGGTGGGCGACTTGGTGGTCAAGATCGACCCACGCTACTTCCGTCCCACAGAGGTAGAAACCTTGCTTGGCGACCCATCCAAAGCCAAAGCTAAGCTGGGTTGGATGCCCGAAATCACTGTGCAGCAAATGTGCGCTGAGATGGTGGCTACAGATTTAGAAGAAGCCAAAAAGCACGCACTGCTCAAAAAGCATGGCTACAACCTCAATGTGAGTGTTGAGTAAACGGGCGTTGATAAAAATTAATTTATTTGTAGTTAAAAAGAATGAATTGAGCGTTGGTTGCAATGGTTTTATATCCCTACATCACCGATAATTGAAGGCTTTGCTTTTGAGTGAAAGGGCGGTAGCGTGCCCAATGTAATCTCTGTAAGTTGGTGACCGTACAAACCTTAGCCTCATCGCCGCAGCACATTGCCATCATCATGGATGGCAATGGCCGTTGGGCTCAAAAGCGCAATATGCCGCGTACCGTAGGTCATGCCAAGGGTGCTGCGGGCGTCAAAGCCTTGGTTGAGCATTGTGCCAAGCTGGGCGTGAAATACCTCACCCTGTTTGCCTTTAGCACCGAAAACTGGAGCCGCCCTGCAGACGAGGTGTCTACCCTCATGGGGCTGTTTGTGCAGTACCTTGAAAAAGAAATGAAAAGCCTCGCCGACGCAGGTGTACGCCTGAGGGTGATTGGGAATGTGGCTGGCTTTACGCCAGAGCTGCAGCGGCGCATTCAAGCGGCAGAGGCGGCCACAGCCAGCAACACCGCTATCACTTTGTGTGTGGCTGCCAACTATGGCGGGCGTTGGGATGTGTTGCAAGCTGTAAAGAACTGGCAAGCAGCCAATCCCCAGCAAAGCGTTGCCGAACTGACTGAGCCCGCACTAGCGCGGCACCTCAGTACCGCAGACATGCCCGAGGTGGACTTACTCATTCGCACTGGTGGCGAGCAGCGCATTAGCAACTTTTTGCTATGGCAAAGTGCCTATGCCGAGCTGTACTTTACCGACGTGCTGTGGCCCGACTTTGACGAAGCCGAGCTGCATAAGGCCCTAGCCAGCTACACCCAACGCACCCGCCGCTTTGGTCAAACGGGTGAACAAGTCAACCAACAACAAACCACACAAGCCGCATGACAGATACACAAACCTCATTGCCGCACCCCTACGAAGAAGACGAAATTAGCCTGCTAGACATCTTGGTGACCCTGGCTGAGTCGTGGAAGCTCTTGGTCTTCGGCCCGCTGGTGGTGGGTGTGTTGGCTGGTGGCTTGAGCTTTTTGTGGCCCAACACCTATGAGTCTGTCGCTATCGTGCGGCTAACTGAAGAAGAGGCTGCGCTCATACATGCAGCCCCCGTGCTTGACCCACTCATTGACAAGTTTGATTTGCTTAAAGATGTGAACGGCTCTCAAGAAGACGCGCGCTTAAGTTTAAAAAATAAGCTGGTCCTCGCCATTGACAAAAAAACCAAGCTAGCCACCCTCACTGCCAAAGCCCGCACGCCAGAGCAAGCCCAAGCCTTAGGTACTGCAGCCATCGAAGCAGTGCTGCAAGAGCTGCGTGTGAAAGGCAAAGAAAAAGAAGCCGTGCTTAAAACCATCGCCATCAATCAGCAAGCCATCGGCGTAGCTGAGGACGCGCTGGAAGCTGTGCAAAAAAGTCTCAAGCGTGGCGCCATGGCAGACCTTCAGCAAGAGTCTGCCATCAAAAACCTCACCTCGCTCAATGCCGAAATTGCCACCAAAACCCAAACCAATGCAGACTTGGCGTTAAAGCTAGAACCCCGTGGCGAAGAGGTGTATGCGCAAAAAGCCAGCTTGCCCGAGCGTAAGTCTGCGCCTAAGCGTGGCTTGGTGGCCATCATTGCGGTGTTGATAAGTGGTTTTGCGCTGCTGATGTTTGTGTTTGTGCGTAAAGCTTGGCGGGGCGTTTCGCAAGACCCAGAGTCTTCAGAAAAAATTGCCGTTATCAAAGAGAGCCTTGGCCTTCGTGTTTGATTTTTTGTTAGCTCGGCTGATAGAGCCCATTTGTGGGGTGTTTGCATCGCCAGCCACTGTAGCGGCTGCATGGGGCTTTGCGGCTAGCTTTACATTGTGTGTGTTGCTGGTGCTCACCAAGCGCTGGCATGGCCCGTTGACCATGGACCACATGGAAGGGGTGCAAAAGTTTCATACAGCCCCCACCCCCCGCATTGGTGGTGTGCCTATCGTCATCGGCTTGATAGTGGCATGGGGCAAAGCGCCGGAGGATGCCAAGGCCATCATCACCCCTATCCTTTTTGCAGGTTTGCCTGCTTTCGTTTTTGGCGTGCTTGAAGACATAACCAAACGCATAGGCGTCAGCCAGCGCTTGTTGGCCACCATGGCGTCGGGTGTGCTGGGCTGGTGGCTGACCGATTATTCGCTCACACGTGTGGACATCTGGGGTGTTGATGCATTGCTTCAGTTCACCCTCGTGTCGGTCGTGTTTACCACTGTGGCGGTGGGTGGCGTGGCCAATAGTATCAACATCATTGACGGGTTTAACGGCCTCGCTAGCACCATGTCTAGCCTAGCGTTCATCGGCTTTGCCATGATTGCATGGCAAGTGGGTGACCATACTTTGGTTGGTGTGGCATTAGTGCTGGCCGCATGCGTGGTGGGTTTTTTCTGGGTCAATTGGCCCTTCGGTAAAATCTTTTTGGGCGATGGCGGCTCATACTTTATCGGTTTTGCATTAGCTTGGGTTGCTGTTTTGCTGATCGAGCGCAACCCAAGTGTGTCTGCCTTTGCGGCGCTGGTGGTGTGCGTGCATCCTGTGACGGAAGTGCTGTTTAGCATGTACCGTCGCCACTCTAAGGCGTTGCACCCAGGCCACCCAGATCGGTTGCATTTTCATAGCTTGGTCAAGCAGCGCTATATCAGGCGCTGGATGTCTAGCTTCAGTAACCGTGTGCGTAACTCTGTTACGGGGGCGCTGGTGGCGAGTATGACTGTTGCGGCAGTTGTTACCTCGAATTTGCTGTACGACCAAGTGGGTTATATCGAGTTTGCCTTTGCCGTCCTTGTGCTTGGCTATGTGGTCATGTATAGGCGCATGGTTCGATATAGTTGGTCTGCGGCAGCAGTGTTACTGCCTTACATTCCTGAAAACTCTAGGCAAGATTAACCAGCTTATTGTTACTACATGCTTTCAAATTAATCTAACCAAATGAAATCTCAAAGCGACAAAACCTTAGCAATCATCGGTCTGGGCTACGTGGGCCTGCCCCTTGCCGTAGAGTTTGGCAAGCAGCGCGATGTCATTGGTTTTGATATAAACGCCAAGCGAGTAGACGAGCTGCAAGGCGGTCACGACCACACGCTTGAATGCAGCCCGCAAGAACTGGCAGAGGCTAAGCACCTTCGCTACAGCTGCGACATGCAAGACCTTCGGCAAGCCAGCATCTTCATCGTCACCGTGCCCACCCCGGTGGACCAAGCCAACCGCCCCGACATGGCGCCTCTGGTCAAAGCCAGCGAAACCGTGGGTAAAGTGCTCAAGACGGGCGATATCGTCATTTATGAATCCACCGTGTACCCCGGAGCTACTGAAGAGGTGTGCGTGCCTGTGCTTGAGAGGTTCAGCGGCCTGAAGCTCAATCACGACTTCTTCTGTGGTTACAGCCCCGAGCGCATCAACCCTGGCGACAAAGAGCACCGCTTGCCCACCATTAAGAAAGTCACCAGCGGCAGCACCCCCGCCGTGGCTGAAGAGGTGGACCAGCTCTACAAACAAATCATCACCGCAGGCACCCACAAAGCCAGCAGCATCAAAGTGGCCGAAGCCGCCAAGGTGATCGAAAACACCCAGCGTGATGTGAACATCGCGCTCATGAACGAGCTGAGCCTCATCTTTCACAAGCTGGGCATTGACACGCTCGAAGTGCTGCAAGCCGCAGGTACCAAATGGAACTTTTTGCCCTTCAGGCCAGGCCTCGTAGGCGGGCACTGCATTGGCGTGGACCCGTACTACCTCACGCATAAGGCGCAAGAGGTGGGCTACCACCCAGAAGTCATTCTGGCAGGTCGCCGCATCAACGACAGCATGGCCAGCCACGTGGCCGACGAAACCGTCAAACTCATGCTGCGCAAAGGACTACCCGTGTTGGGCGGCAAGGTGCTGGTGCTGGGTCTGACCTTTAAGGAAAACTGCCCCGATGTGCGCAACACTAAAGTGGTGGACATCGTCAAAGCCCTGTATGGCTACAACACCCAAGTGGACGTGTATGACCCTTGGATCGATATTGACGAGGCTGAGCACGAATACGGCCTGAAATGCCTAGCTCAAGCGCCGGCAGCAGGCCAGTACAGTGCCATCGTATTGGCCGTGGGGCACAAACAATTTACTGAACTGGGCGAACAAGGCATCAAAGCTTGGGGTCAAAGCGGTGCTGTTCTGTTTGACGTTAAAAGCATCCTGCCCCTGGGCGCGGCAGACGGACGCCTGTGACCATGACCCGGTACGAACAACTGCAAACCCAACTGCGGCAAATGCCGAAAACCTGGCTCGTGACCGGTGTGGCCGGTTTTATTGGCAGCAACCTGCTCGAAACCTTACTCAAGCTCGACCAGCGCGTGGTCGGACTTGACAACTTTGCCACCGGGCACCAGCGCAACCTCGACGAGGTGCAAAGTTTGGTTAGCCCCGCGCAGTGGGCCAACTTCAAATTCATCAATGGCGACATTCGCAAACTGGCTGACTGCCAACAAGCCTGCGACGGGGCGGACTACGTCTTGCACCAAGCCGCCCTAGGCAGCGTGCCCCGCAGCCTGGCCGCGCCCATTGCCACCAACGAAACCAACATCAGCGGCTTTTTGAACATGCTGGTGGCTGCACGCGATGCCAAAGTGCAGAGCTTTACTTATGCCGCTAGCAGCAGCACCTATGGCGACCACCCGGCGTTACCCAAGGTGGAGGAAAATATTGGTAACCCGCTCAGCCCATACGCCGTTACCAAATACGTGAACGAGCTGTATGCCAACGTGTTTGCCCGCAGCTACGACTTTAAAGCCATTGGCCTACGCTACTTTAACGTGTTTGGCCCTCGGCAAGACCCTGATAGCGCCTATGCCGCAGTCATCCCCAAATGGACAGATGCTCTGCTAAAAGGCGAAACGGTTTTTATAAACGGAGATGGTGAAACCAGCCGTGATTTCTGCTTTGTGATGAACGCGGTGCAGGCCAACTTGCTGGCGGCCTGCGCCTCAGTCGAAGCTAAAGATCAAGTTTACAACGTCGCCGTTGGCGACCGCACAACGCTCAACCAGTTGTTCAATGCTCTATGCGATGCACTGCAAACTCTCGGCGTCAGCACCGCCACACAACCTAGCTATCGCGACTTCAGGGTGGGCGATGTACGACACAGTCTAGCTGACGTTACCAAGGCAAATCGGCTCTTGGGATATGCGCCGAGTTATCGTATTCGTGATGGATTAAGTCTTGCTGTCAATTGGCATGTTGGTCAGGTACTTCAGGAAAAGGGTATGCATTAAATGCTCAAAAATTCAAAAATTCTCATTACTGGGGGCACTGGCTCATTTGGTAATACTTTCGTGCCCATGACGTTGGCTAGATACAACCCCAAAAAAGTCATCATTTTCTCTCGTGATGAGATGAAGCAATGGGACATGGCCAAGAAGTTCGCGGGTGATGACCGTATTCGTTTTTTTATTGGCGATGTGCGCGACAGAGATCGTCTGTATCGTGCACTCGATGGTGTTGACTACGTGGTTCATGCCGCTGCCACCAAGATCGTGCCTACTGCCGAATACAATCCCTTTGAATGCATCAAGACCAACGTCAATGGCGCCATGAATCTCATTGACGCCTGCATCGACAAAGGCGTTAAAGGCGTAGTAGCCCTGTCTACCGACAAGGCCAGTAGCCCCATCAATCTCTACGGCGCCACCAAGCTCACGTCAGACAAACTTTTTGTGGCTGGTAACGCCTACTCTGGAGAGCACGGGACCAAGTTCTCTGTTGTGCGCTACGGCAACGTCATGGGCTCGCGGGGCTCGGTCATCCCCTTCTTCTTGTCTATTCGCGACAAGGGCGTGCTGCCCATTACAGACGAGCGCATGACCCGCTTCATGATCTCTTTGGAGCAAGGCGTTGAGCTGGTCTGGCATGCGTTTGAGGACATGGTTGGGGGAGAGATTTACGTCAAAAAAATCCCGTCCATGAAAGTCACCGACCTGGCCCGCGTGCTCGCGCCCGAATGCAAGCAAGAAGTGGTGGGCATTCGCCCCGGCGAGAAACTGCACGAACAGATGATTGGCGCCGAAGACGCCTACTACACCTTTGAATACCCCGAACACTTCAAAATTTTGCCCACAATCAATGAATGGGGCACTAGTCCCGAGCGCATCAAAGACGGCAAAAAAGTCCCCGAAGGTTTTGTGTACGCCAGCGACAACAACGCCGAGTGGATGACAGACGCAGATCTGCAAGCCTGGATTGACGCCAACCGCGAAAAAATCGGGAGCATTTAAAAATGATTCCCTATGGCCGCCAAGACATCTGCCAAGCGGACATTGATGCTGTTGTAGCAGTGTTGCAGTCTGACTTTCTGACGCAAGGCCCTCAAGTCCCGCTGTTTGAAAAAACAGTGGCTCAACATGTAGGCGCCAAGCATGCGCTTGCAGTCAACAGCGCGACATCTGCTTTGCACATGGCCTGTCTGGCGTTGGGCCTTGGCCCCGGCGATTGGCTATGGACTACACCCATAACGTTTGTTGCCTCGGCCAACTGCGGCTTGTATTGCGGCGCGCAGGTGGACTTTGTGGACATTGATCCGCGCACCTACAACCTGTGCCCCAAAGCCTTGGAGGCCAAACTGGTTGCCGCCGAACAGGCTGGAAAGCTGCCCAAGGTCTTGGTGGCAGTGCATTTGTGTGGACAGTCATGCGACATAGCAGCCATCCACGCGCTGGGGCAAAAGTACGGTTTCAAAATCATTGAAGACGCCTCGCACGCCATTGGCGGCAAATACAAAGGTGAGTTCATTGGCAATGGCCGCTACAGCGACATCACGGTGTTCAGCTTCCACCCAGTCAAGATCATCACCACTGCCGAAGGCGGCATGGCCCTGACCAACAGCGACGAGCTGGCTCACCAAATGGCTCTGTTGCGCAGCCACGGCATTACCCGTGACACCGCGCACATGACGCATGCGCCAGATGGCCCTTGGTATTACCAGCAAATCGACCTGGGCTACAACTACCGCATGACCGAGCTGCAAGCGGCACTGGGCGTCAGCCAAATGCAGCGGTTGGACGCATTTGTATCTCGCCGCCACCAGTTGGCACGACGTTACGACCAGCTTCTGGCTGCTTTGCCGGTAGTCACGCCGTGGCAGCATCCGGATAGCTATTCGGGCCTGCACCTGTACGTGGTACGCCTGCAGTTGGGCATAATCGACAAAACCCACCGCCAAGTCTATGAAGCGCTGCGGGAGCAGGGCATTGGCGTTAACCTGCACTACATACCGGTACACACGCAGCCGCACTACCAGCGCATGGGCCACAAAGTGGGTGACTACCCTCAGTCCGAGCAGTATTACGCCGAGGCGATCAGTCTGCCCATGTACCAGACGCTGACGGACGAGCAGCAAGACCAAGTAGTGGCGGTGCTGAACAAGGTTTTACAAGCATGAAACTGGCGCTAGGAACAGTCCAGTTTGGTCTCGACTATGGCGTTGCCAATACGTCTGGCCGCGTCTCTGACCAAGAGGCCGGTATCATTGTCCAGTGCGCCCTAGCTTGCGGATTAGACACACTGGACACTGCCATTGCCTATGGCGAGAGCGAGGCTGTTCTGGGACGGTTGGGCATAGAGCGTTGGAACACCATTACCAAGCTCCCTGCTGTGCCGGTTGACTGCCAAGACATTGCGCAATGGGTTCACGAACAAATTCAGCAATCAATGGCTCGATTGGGCGTGAGTCAGTTGCATGGCGTGCTGCTGCATCGTCCAGCCCAATTGTTTGAAAAAATGGGGCCGGCTTTGTATGGCGCATTGCAAAGAATCAAAGCCCAAGGCAAGACTCGAAAAATTGGGGCTTCAGTTTACGGTCCCGCAGAGTTGGATGAGTTGTTTGATGCATACGAGTTCGATCTTGTTCAAGCGCCCTTGAATATTTTGGACCGTGCTTTGGTGGAGTCGGGGTGGGCCGGTCGATTGCATGACGCGGGTGTCGAGGTGCATACCCGTTCCGTTTTTTTACAAGGTTTGCTGCTCATGCCAGCAGCGCAGCGGCCAGCCAAGTTCAGCCCTTGGGCAAATGTCTGGCGTTCGTGGGACGGGTGGTTAGAACAAGAAGGCCTTACACCTCTGCAAGCATGCTTGCGCTACGTGACGAACCTGTCGCAAATAGACCGTGTGGTGGTGGGGGTGGATACCGCTGCGCAGCTCCAGCAAATCGTCCAAGCCGCTGATGGTCAGTTGGCCACATTGCCTGAATTCGATACTTTGCAAGACGCGAGGTTGATTAACCCCGCCAGCTGGAACCAATTATGAAAGTCGTTGCTATCGTACAAGCCCGCATGGGCTCCACCCGCTTGCCCAACAAGGTCATGAAGCCCATTGGCGGCGTGCCCATGATTGAGCTGTTGTTGGCCCGCTTGGCCAAGTCCAAACACATCGACCAAATTGTGTTGGCCACCTCTACCGACGAGCGCAACACCCCATTGGTGGAGCATGTGCAAAAGCTGGGCTACACCTGCGTGCGCGGTAGCGAAAGCGATGTGCTCGACCGCTACCTTGTGGCCGCCCGGCAAGCCCAAGCCGATGTGGTGGTGCGCATCACCGGCGACTGCCCGCTCATTGACCCCGCACTGGTGGACCTGGTCATTGAACAGTTCAAAGCCCAAGGCGTGGACTACCTGAGCAACACCGCCCCCGCCAGCTACCCCGACGGCCTGGACACCGAAGTGTTCACCCTGCAAGCCCTGGAACGTGCAGGCCGCGAAAGCCAGGACCCGTTTGACCACGAACACGTTACCCCCTATTTGCGCAAGCCCGGCTTGTACAAAACTAGCGCCATGCAACACAGCGAAGATCTGTCTGGCCTGCGCTGGACGGTGGACGAACGCGCAGACTTTGACGTGGTCAGCCAGGTGGTTGCGCACTTTGCACCCAATATTCATTTTTCGTGGACAGAAGTGCTGGGCCTGCAACGCAGCCAACCCGCAATCTTTGCCGCCAACCACAACATCATTCGCAACGAAGGAGCCGCTATGGGCACTGGTCAAAAACTCTGGAAACGCGCCAAGGCCGTGATTCCTGGCGGCAACATGCTGCTGTCCAAGCGGGCAGAAATGTTCTTGCCTGAGCAGTGGCCTGCCTACTTCAGCAAAGCCAAAGGCTGCCAGGTGTGGGACATGGACGGTAAGCAATACACCGACATGTCCATCATGGGCATTGGCACCAACATTTTGGGCTATGGCCACGAAGAGGTGGACGCCGCTGTGCGCCAAACGGTGGACGCCGGCAACATGTCCACTTTCAATTGCCCCGAAGAGGTGTACCTGGCCGAAAAGCTGGTAGAGCTGCACCCCTGGGCTGACATGGCGCGCCTGGCCCGTTCGGGCGGCGAGGCCAACGCCTTGGCCATTCGCATTGCGCGGGCCGCTACGGGTAAAGACAAAGTGGCCGTGTGCGGCTACCACGGCTGGCACGACTGGTACTTGTCCGCCAACCTGGGCGATGACGAAAACCTGGCCGGCCACCTGCTGCCCGGCCTGGACCCCAAAGGCGTGCCGCAAAACCTGCGCGGCACCGTATTCCCGTTCAACTACAACAACTACGCCGAGCTGGAAAACCTGGTCAACACCCAAGATATTGGCGTCATCAAAATGGAAGTGGTGCGCAACAAGGGGCCGGAAGACAACTTCTTGCACAAAGTGCGCAAGCTGGCCACAGACCGCGGCATTGTGCTCATTTTTGACGAATGCACCTCGGGCTTTCGCCAAACCTTCGGCGGCCTGCACAAAATGTATGGCGTGGAGCCCGACATGGCCATGTTTGGCAAAGCGCTGGGCAACGGCTACGCCATAACCGCCACCATTGGCCGCCGCGAAGTTATGGAGGCGGCGCAAAGCACCTTTATCAGCAGCACCTTCTGGACCGAGCGCATTGGCCCCACCGCCGCACTCAAAACGCTGGAGGTCATGGAGCGCACCCAGTCCTGGGACACCATTACACAAACCGGCCTGAACATTCGCCAACGCTGGCAACAACTGGCCGACAAACACGGCCTGCCAATTGACCACTGGGGCCTGCCCGCACTGACGGGCTACACCTTCAAGAGCGACAACGCGCTGGCCTACAAAACACTCATCACACAAGAAATGCTGGCCAAAGGCTATTTGGCCGGCAACAGCGTGTACGTGTGTACCGAACACACGCCCGCCGTGCTGGATGGCTACTTTGCCGAGCTGGACCCGATCTTTGCCACCATCAAAGAGTGCGAAGAAGGCCGCGATGTGATGAGCTTGCTCAAAGGCCCCGTGTGCCACGGCGGTTTTAAGCGCCTGAACTAAGCCTCCCGGCCAGGCCATTCATGCACGTTGCCTTTCGCGCCGACGCATCGCTACAAATAGGCACCGGCCACGTCATGCGCTGCCTGACGCTGGCCGATGCACTGCGCGAGCGCGGGGCAAGCTGCAGTTTTGTTTGTCGCCCGCACCAAGGGCACCTGCTGGCCTTGATAGAGCAGCGCGGCCACCAGGCCCTGGCCTTGCCCGAACTGCAAGAAGGTGCCCAACCCAACCACAACGGCACAGCGCACGGCCACTGGTTGGGCACGGACTGGGCCACAGACGCGCAACACACCCAACAAGCCCTGCGCACCCACACGGGCGGCGAGCCTGTTGACTGGCTGGTGGTGGACCACTACGCCTTGGATGCCCGCTGGGAAGAAGCGCTGCGCCCCCAAGCCCAACGCATCATGGCCATAGACGACCTGGCCGACAGGCCGCACGCTTGCGACCTGTTGCTGGACCAAAACCTGGGCCGCACGGAGGCGGACTACGGCGGCTTGCTCAAAGGCAAAACCACCACCTTGGTTGGCCCGCAATACGCCCTGCTGCGCCCCGAGTTTGCGGCGCTGCGTGCGCAAAGCCTGGCCCGCCGCCAAAACAATCCACCGCTGCGCCGCCTGCTCGTCACCATGGGCGGGGTGGACAAAGACAACGCCACTGGCCAGGTGCTGGCGGCGCTGCAAAGCTGTAGCCTACCTGCCGACCTGCGCGTGACTGTGGTCATGGGGCCGCATGCACCCTGGCTGGCGCAAGTGCAGGCCCAGGTCACGCAAATGCCTTGGCCCACCGAGGTGTTGGTGGGCGTGGACAACATGGCCCAGCTAATGGCCGAGAGCGACTTGGCCATTGGCGCAGCAGGCAGCACATCGTGGGAGCGGTGTTGTTTGGGGCTACCGACAATTCAGGTCGTGCTGGCTCAAAACCAAGAGGCCATTGCTCTGGCTCTGGGCCGCTTTGGCGCGGCACTCATGTTGCCAAGTAAAGCCATCGAACAAACACTACCCGACCTCATCAGCACCATTACCAGCGCAGAAAAGCTTTACACGGTCTCACTGGCTGCAAGTGGCGTTACTGAGGGTAAAGGGGCATCGCTATTGTGCGACTTCATGAAAGTGGAAGATGAAAATCACTCTCTTGTGCAGTGACCCACAGCATCCGGTGAACGCTTACATCCAGCGCTGGGCGCAAGCGCAAGCAGGCTTGCATGAGGTTGATATCGTCCAGAAAAAATCACAGCTATGTGGCGGTGAGATTTTGTTTTTGATTTCCTGTTCGGAGATCATTAACGCCAACGATAGAGAAAAATATCTACAGACATTGGTACTGCATGCTAGCGACTTACCCAAGGGACGCGGGTGGAGTCCACATATATGGGAGCTAGTTAGGGGTACAGAACAAATTACCTTATCCCTGCTTGAAGCCGAAGATAAAGTGGATAGTGGTCGAATTCTTGAAAAAACCAAGATCGACATACCTAAACATGCCCTTTGGGACGAAATTAATCATTTGCTATTTCAAGCCGAGATGGAATTAGTTGGACTAGCGGTCCAGAACTTTGGTCGACTCACGCCGATGCTGCAATCTGCGAATGTGCAGCCCACTTACTACCCTAAGCGTACCCCTCAAGACAGCCAGATTGACCCAAACAAAAGCATTGCAGAGCAATTTGATTTGATTCGAGTGTGCGACCCGAACCGATTCCCTGCCTACTTTGAACACCTGGGGCAACGTTACACCTTGAAGCTGGAGAAGTCCAATGAGCAATGAAATCAACATTGCGGGCCGAAAAATCGGCCCTGCTTATCCCCCCTATGTGATTGCCGAAATGTCGGCCAACCACAACGGCAACATTGAAACCGCGTTTCGCATCATTGAAGAAGCTAAAAAAGCAGGCGCCGATGCGATCAAGATGCAAACCTACACGGCAGACACGCTCACGCTGAACTGTGATTTGCCAGACTTCCAGATCAACGACGGGCTTTGGGCCGGGCGTACCTTATATGAGTTGTATGAGTGGGCGCACACACCCTGGGAATGGCACAAGCCCTTGTTTGACCGAGCACGCGAATTGGGCATCGCCATCTTCAGCTCGCCGTTTGACAACACCGCCATTGACCTACTGGAAGACCTGAACGCGCCGGCATACAAGATTGCGTCTTTCGAGGCGGTGGACCTGCCCCTGATCAAGTACGCGGCCAGCACAGGCAAGCCGATGATCATCTCCACCGGCATGGCTGACGCGGAAGAAATTGCCGAAGCCATTGAAGCCGCCCGCGAAGGTGGCTGCAAAGAGCTGGCCGTGCTCCATTGCGTGAGCGGCTACCCTGCGCCTGCAGAAGACTACAACCTGCGCACCATTCCAGACATGATCGAGCGCTTTGGTTTGGTCACTGGTTTGTCTGACCACACGCTGGACAACACCACAGCCATTGCCAGTGTAGCGCTAGGTGCCAGCATCATTGAAAAACACTTCACCCTCGATCGTAACGGCGGCGGGCCAGATGATAGCTTTTCGTTGGAGCCTGCAGAGCTTACTGCCTTGTGCCGGGGGGCAAAAACTTCTTGGGAAGCACTGGGCACGATCAATTACGCCCGAAAGTCAAGTGAGCAGGCAAATGTGAAATTTAGGCGGTCGCTGTATTTTACAAAGTGTCTCAAAGCGGGTGATTTAATTACCGCAGATGCTGTAAGAAGCGTAAGACCAGGATTTGGTTTGCCTCCCAAGGAAATAGATCGAGTAATTGGCTGCACAGTAATTCGCCCCGTTCGTACAGGAGATGCTGTAACGATCCAATCATTGGGCGATATAAATCCGGTGGAAATAAAATGAAGACAGTTATCGGGTTTGATAGCTGGGTTGGTGGCGCTCACAACTTCGCTCGCTTGGTGTCGGCATTAAAAGAGAATGGTTTCGAATTTCGACTGCTGCATATTGGTTCTTGGGGAGGGGATGTTGGGCGACCCGAGGAGGAAATGATAGGGGAAATGCAAGTTCGTGATGTGGCGTATTACGGAAATAAAAGTCTCCTTGAAATTTTAGATATTGAAAAGCCGCATGCTGTTGTGTTTCTTTCAAATGATGTATTTGCGCATCGCGCTTTTAATCGCTACTGCATATTAAGAAAAATACCAACTTTGCACCTTTATCATGGTCTGGTTGAAATTCAATCAACCCAAGGTGTGCGTGCATATAAAACAAACCCCATAAATCAATTATTCTATGTTCTTCGGCGCATCCCTAAAGCCATCACGAAAATTTGGCCACTTTATTTGGCTGCACTTATTAAAACCGGCGCCCACTTTAATGACTGGAAGCGATTTGTTGCAGATGTAATAAATCTCTCACTGGGTAAATATATTCCAATTGCAGCCGCAGATTCAAAAGCAAACGCTTGCGCGGTATACGCTGAAGCTGATGTTGGTCATGCTGTAAAAAAATATGGTTACAAATATTGTGATGTGCATGTGGTTGGAAATCCTGACCTCAGCAGATTTAATTTAACAACAGAGATGCTTGGGTGCGCTGCTACAAATCAACGTAAAGCAAACAGTGAAATTGTCTACGTCGATACCGGGTTGATCTACGCTGGATTGGTGTTCGCTAACGCTGACGACTATTTATTGCACCTGACAACGCTTGATAAAAGGCTTGCGTCGCAGGGATTAACCCTTGCAATCAAGCTGCATCCGGATCACCATCGGACCAATTTTCCGGCGCGGTTAGTTGAGAGTGGGATTCGTGTTATCAATAATGAAGACTTTGTGCCTTCGTTGCTAAAATGCCGCGGCGTAATGGTAGAGCCATCTACTGCAGCCTTGATTCCTGCCTTACTCGGACTTCCGCTCTTGATGGTGGCTTTTGGAAAGCTGAAGGAACAGAAGTACGGTAAGGTGCTGACGGATTATCCTAGAGGGGGGCTCTTAACAGATGCTAAGTCTACGCTCGAGTGCATCAACAGACTAGGAAGAGGCGCTTCTGGTGACCTCAAAGAATGGATTAATGTCAATTCAGGACCCTTGCCAGCGAGCGAAATGCCAAGTCGGGTCGCTGGATTGATAAATAAAGTAGTCGATGATAACAAGTATTAAAGTTTCAGCGCTACTATCGATTTTCTTTCTACCATACGTGTATGGAACACCATATAGAATAGATGTATTATTTGAGCTACTGTCGATAATGATTTTGGTTATTCTGTTGCTTGTGGGTAGACTGAGCAGAGTGGGTGCAAGCATTAAGAAGTTGATATTGTTATCAGCTCTTCCGCTTTGCTATTTGTCGCTTCGCTTAGCAATAGACTTTGATTTTAATAGCAAAGTGCTTGCGTACCAGATTCACTTTCTTGGTGGAATAGCGATCTTTGTCATATTCAAAAACTTTATCTCTGAAAATGCCCTCCGGGTGTTTGCTGGCCTTCTCTTGTTCAGCATACTCATAAACTTGTATCCGGTGATTCAATGGTTTTTTGAGTCTTATTCGCCGGTTTCGTTCTTATTAGAGCTATATGGTGGTCCGCCAAGCGAAGATTATTCCGGTGAACTTCCAACCCTCGCTGCGCATGAAGTTATGCATAAGTCAGCGATGACATCAATATTCACAGGGAAACATACGCTTGCACAGTTTTCGTTGTTAATCGCTGCAGTAAGTGTTAGTGTTTATAATATGGGGAAGCATCGACTTCTGGCCGTTCTCGCGTTTATTTGCGCTGGTATAGGAGGGGTCCTTAGTTTTAGCAAGATATTTTTATTTGGATTTCCACTGTTTTTGCTGATGATTAGTGCTAGGCGCATGAGTACAATAAAGCTAATAGCAATCCTGGCAACGACGATTATGATCGTTGTACTGCTGGAAGTCATCACGCCATTGCTTGATACTGCTTACGTTCTGCAGGATATTTTAATTGCTATCTTAGATGGTGATGTGTTTTCTCTAACCGCATCCAGGTTTGGTGATGACGGCTATTTAACTGAGGCTAATTTCATATTTGATGAGCCGATTACTTGGATGTGGGGGCAGGGTGCTGCTGCCGGCCTCTACAGAATGGCTGATAATCAGTATAGATCAATTTTACTTCTTGGCGGGGTGATTTATTTTATTGCATATCTCGCTCCAATAATCTTGTTGTCGAAGCTTTTGCTCCGGCGCGATGCTGGTCAAAACTATCTATTCCCCTTGTTCTCATACTCGATAGTTATTTTTATTGCTGGAATTGGCGTTGAGGTTTTTTGGCAGCCAAGAATAGTTTCACTCTGGGTGGTTATTTGTTTGACCTTTATTGATACGCTACAGCATAATCATCTTAAAAACAACAATACCATTCATAGCCCGCTAAATAATATTGTGTTGCCGCGATATTTATAAGAAATTAATGGCTACATCTAATGTTTTATTGTTTTGACAATTTAGCCTAGAGGTGCAAGTGGAATCTTAATATTGGTAATGCTGATCTTCGATCATCGGTTTAAGCTACAATGAACCGAATATCGGATCATCATAAATTGTAAATGACAAGTGAGGACGTTCAAATGAGACTAACTACTAGCCTTCCTTCCAATCCATCGCCCGAGGTGAGGGCAGGAAGGGTTTTGTACGGAAATGATCTGGATCAAAATCAGTTACGTATATGGTACCAACAAGAAGAAGAGGCGTTCTATGAGGGGGATGCTGGAAACGGGGATACTGACAAATGGTATGATTACATGCGATATGTCAACGAGAAGATTGGATTTGAATATCTAAGAAGAAATAATGCCAAGGTGGATCGGTTGCTAATAATGGGGCCGGGTTCCGGTAAGGAGATTGAGGATTATTATTCTCGAAACCAGAATTGCGAATTAATTTTTCTGGAGGCGTCTAAAAATTTCCAAAAAACCTTACGAGAAAAGTTTCCCAAATCGAAGGTAATACCCCCTTGTGTCACTGGCAAAATCGACTTGCCTTCACATTCTGTGGATTTGGTTACGGCATTTTCTGTTTTACATCACATTCCGAACGTTGAATATGTGATGAGTGAGGCTGCCAGGGTAATTCGTACTGGTGGGTATTTTCTGGTTAGAGAGCCCTGTTCGTCGATGGGTGATTGGGGTAAAGACAGATCGGCTACTCCGAACGAACGTGGAATTAGCAAATCATTGCTTATTGGTTTTGCAACTAATTCAGGCTTTGAGCTATGTGAGTCGCCTACGGCCATTTTATTTGAGCCATTCAATCGCTTGATTAAGAAAACTTTTGGTAAAAATTTTATTGATTCCAGAATTCTTTACCCCTTGGATTTATTGACATCAAATATTTTAACTCTAAATGACCATTACTGGCGCGACACTGTTGCAAAAAAGTTCGGACCTTCTTCGTATTTTTATGTGTTTCGAAAAAAATAATCTAGTCCAAGTTGATTTAATTTATAAAATCTTGCCGGGGTAGTTGCTTGCATAAATACCTTCTTCTGTCCGGCCTATACGCTGGTTCAGCAACTGCACTAAAAGTTGGCGGTTTCATACTTTCTTTGTGGTTGGCGCAATCTTTGGACGTATCGGAATACGGGAATTATGGACTCCTACTGGCCATTCAGACAGGTGTGGCGACTTTTGGTATCGTCGGAATTTATGAGGCAGTAGTTGGCCTTATTAGACATTGTAACGGCGCAGCTCAGCGCCAAAAATTGTTTTCTGACGCAAACGATGTATTCAAGACAACAGTTGGCGTGACTTTGCTTGTTGCCGTTACCTATCTTTATTTAATGGAGGAGCTCAAAATTGATGCGCCGGTAATTCTGTGTGTATTAATTTCCGGTGCGGTTATGTCTTACAGTTTACTTCAGTCCCAGATAATGCGATTGGAGGAAAAACATGTTGCATCATTAGGGTTTAGCTTTGTTGTACCCGCAGTGTCCTTGCTAATCGGTGGGGTTGCCTTCGGCATGACCCGCGCCCTAAGTGGTTTCTTTGTCGGCTCCTGTCTCGGCTTGGTCTTATCGTCCTTGATTGTTGTAAAAATATATTACCAAAAATCTTATGAATATCCAGACCAAGATAGCTACCGAGCAGTGCTTTTCAGTAGGATTAATCCATATATAGTAATCGCGTTCCTGGGTTGGTTGAGCGGATACGGTAACAATTTAGTTATCTCAAAATTATTCAGTAACATCGAGGTTGCGCGATTTACATTTGCAATGTCGATTGGTGCAATTATGCAGCTGGTTGCGTCAGCACTTAATCAGGTGTGGAGTCCACGTTTTTTTAATATTGTACATGTTGAAGAGATCGACAAAGTTGAAAATAAAAATAGCAAGTTCTTCTTGATTCAAGGCGCTCTACTGGGTGTCATTGCCATGCTTGGGATTGTCCTGGTGTCACCTTTCTTGCATTTCATTGGCGGAAACTTGGTGAGCTACGCTGGAATGCAGAACGAATTTTTTATTATGTTTGCTGGCTATATCGTCCTGATTCCTTGGTGGCACAGTAGTAACTATTTTCTTGCGCATGACCGTGGGGTAACGATTATGAATATCACTCTGGCTACCAGCATGGCTGGAATAGCATTGTGGTTAGCGCTTATGTGGATATTCGGTGCCATCGGAATTTACTTGGGCTTCTTTGTTCAAATGTTGTTGCGTTCCATCGGCATCGTTTTCGTTGCACGTCGTTTCTGGGCCTTGCGTACCAACTGGGCTGCGCCATCCATTGGCATCACGCTTGCCGCATTGGGTGTTCTTCTTTCTAGGGCTTAGCGATCATTATGTGCGGCATTGTTGGCACTGCCTCTAAAAATCATGTCGAGAACCGAGACTGGCTAAGTTTCGCCTCTGATGCGATACACCATCGCGGCCCTGATGCATCGGGCCAATGGTGGTCGGCCGACGGACGCGTCGGCTTGGCGCACCAACGGTTGGCCATTATCGATTTGTCGCCGGCCGGGCAGCAGCCTATGGTGGATCGCACAGATAAACTCCACATCGTTTTCAATGGTGAAATCTACAACTATCGCGAACTAAAAGCCGAGCTTCAGGGATTTGGGCATCAGTTCAGCACAGAGAGCGATACCGAGGTTTTGCTTGTTGCTTACAGGCAGTGGGGGGAAGGCTTTCTTTCACGACTGAACGGCATGTTCGCCTTTGCGCTCTATGACTCGGATAGCCGCTGCCTGCTCTTGGCACGGGATCGCGCAGGTGAAAAGCCGCTGTATTACTGGGCCCATGGGGATACGATTAGTTTCGCTTCTGAGTTGAAGGCATTGATGCATGCCCCGGGCTTGGATAGGCGTATCGATCGGCAAGCCTTTGATTGCTATCTTGGTTTGGGATTTGTTCCTGGTAGCAAGTCGATATTGGCACAGGTATCAAAGTTACCGCCTGCTCATGTTTTGCGCTTCGACTTAACCAATAGTGCCTGCGCAATTCGTCGGTATTGGTCTGCTCCCGCACTGTTAAGCGATGCGGAAACATTCTCTGCTGAGGATTTGGTTCAGGAACTTGATGCCCTTTTGCACCAATCAGTTGAGCGGCAATTGGTTGCGGATGTGCCTGTCGGTGTTTTGTTGAGCGGGGGGCTCGATTCGAGTATCGTTACCGCACTGGCTGCAAGGGCTCGGACAAAAGTGCGGACCTTTACAGTTCGATTTCCCGGCGGTGGCCGGTACGACGAATCAGCGTATGCGCAAGCCATAGCGAGCCATTTCGGAACAGATCATCTAACGCTCGATGCGGAACCGTCGACTGTAGACATCCTTCCCCTCCTGGCCAGACAATTTGATGAGCCGCTTATTGATTCATCGATGGTTCCCACGTATCTGGTCAGCCGTCTCATCAGGCAACATTGCACAGTAGCATTAGGTGGCGACGGTGGTGACGAACTATTTGGGGGCTACACCCACTACGACCGAATGCTCAAGCTACAGGATCGCTTTGGAAGTGTGCCTCGACCATTTCGCAGTGCCGCAGCGCTGTTGGGACGACGCCTGCTCCCTATTGGCTTTAAAGGGGGGAACTGGCTTCAGGCACTCGATATCGATTTCGCACGGGATGTACCGCTGATCGCCAGCTATTTCGACCGTTCATCACGTCAGGCGTTGTTTGGTTTCGACAACGCATCCGCAGAATTATTTTGGACCCAAGCGACGCCAAGTGACCGTGATTTGCTTCAACGGGCTACCCGGATGGACTTCGAGAACTACCTGCCCGAGGATATTTTGGTGAAAGTCGACCGGGCCAGCATGCTGCATTCACTCGAAGTGCGTGCGCCAATGCTCGATAAGAATGTGATCGAATTTGCTTTCCAAAAAGTTCCCTCTCGGTTTAAGGCAACGTCGAGTGCTCGAAAGATTTTGCTTCGTACCTTGGCGAAAAGATTCCTGCCTTCAGATTTTGATGTTACGCGCAAGCAGGGATTCTCGATCCCGATATCGAATTGGCTGGAATCTGGGCCTTGGTTGAGTTTTTTTAAGGAAGTGCTGCTGGATAAGGAGCAAGCCACATTTAACCGGAGTTTCGTAGAAAAGCTTTTTAAGGGCCAAGCGGCCGGGCGATCCAATGGAGAGCGTCTTTTTGGACTGGTTATGTTTGAACTTTGGCGTCGTCAATATAAAATTAATGTTTAGAGAAAATATAAATATATATCCACATACCATAAAAAGTTATATGCCTAATCAAACTAGACTTGTTGTTGGAGTTGATGCATCAAGAAATCGATCTGGTGGAGCGAAAGCGCATTTGATTGGACTTATCGCCCGAGGGAATCCGATTGAACATGGAATCCATCAGGTTCACCTTTGGGCTTATAAGTCGCTTTTGGATTCCGTCCCCGATCAACCGTGGTTAGTGAAGCACAATCCGGCTGCACTAGAGAAGTCACTCATTCACCAAGTAATTTGGCAAGCATTTCATTTGCCTGGAGAAGCGCGTGATGTTGGCTGCGACATCATGCTTAATACGGATGCAGGTACCGTGTCGAGCGTTAGCCCATCGGTCACCATGAGTCGCGACATGCTGTCGTATGAACCTGGTGAGATTGATCGCTACGGTTGGAGCAAAGCCCGCTTGCGTCTGGTTCTCTTGCGCTATATCCAGAATCGTTCACTGCGGCGTTCAGATGGCGCGGTCTTTCTCACGAATCACGCAGCCAAAGTGATTCAGCAATCGTGCGGCACCTTATCGCGTGTCGGATTTATCCCGCATGGTGTCGGGCAGAATTTTCAAGAGCTTACTCATACATTGCCTTGGCCCGCAAACGGTGAACGCCCCATAAGATTGCTCTATATTTCCAATGCGGCTTGGTACAAACACCAATGGATGGTGATTCGGGCGGTTGAGCAGTTGCGAAACGAGGGAATCAACGTCATTTTGAGCTTGGTGGGTGGCGGCAGCGGGCCTGCACAACAAAAGCTTCGCCGACAAATGGCACTCTCAGATCCACGGGGTGAATTTGTCACTCAAAAAGAATTTGTACCTCAGGCTGATCTGCCCGGTTATCTGGCGGAGGCTGACATTTTTGTCTTCGCTTCAAGTTGTGAAAACATGCCGAATACGCTTGTGGAGGCTATGGCCGCTGGATTGCCTATTGCCTGTTCCCAGCGGGGCCCGATGCCAGAAGTTCTAGAGGATGGTGGAGAATATTTTGACCCAGAGGATCCGGAATCGATCGTCAGCGCCCTTCGCAAACTAATAGAGAATTCTGATTTACGGCGGAGACTTGCACTTCGTGCGAAGACGCTGGCAACTCGTTATTCTTGGGAACGATGCGCACGGGAAACCTGGTCGTTCATTGCAGAAACTTATAAACATTCACTTAGATAGTTCGATATGACTAACCGCAATTACCAGATTTGCACTTCTTGTGTGATGGACACAACAGACTCGATGATTGTCTTTGATAATGAGGGTGTTTGTGATCACTGCAATACGTTCAAGAATGTAACCCTGCCGAGTTGGGATACGGGTGAGCGAGGACACGCGCAACTTGCTGCCCTCGTCGACACCATCAAGCGCGAGGGGAAAGGTAAGGATTTCGATTGCATCATCGGTATGAGCGGTGGCATTGATAGTTCATATCTGACTTACATCGCCAAAGAGAAGATGGGGTTGCGTCCCCTGGTGTTCCATGTGGATGCAGGTTGGAATTCGCAAATCGCGGTTAATAACATAGAGCGTCTGATCGATGGGCTAGGACTCGATTTGTTCACTGAAGTCATTGATTGGCAGGAAATGCGTGACCTTCAGTTGGCGTTTTTCAAGTCTGGGGTTTCGCACATCGATACCCCCCAAGACCACGCCTTTTTCGCCACGATGTACAAGTTTTCGACTCAGCATAACGTTAAATACATTCTCACCGGCGCCAACCTATCGACCGAATGCATTCGAAACCCAATCGAATGGATGTACTACCAATCGGACTCTCGCCAACTTAAAGATATTCACCGCCAATTCGGCAGTCGGCCACTCAAGACCTTTCCTGTGACATCAATTCTGTGGCATAAGATTTGGCTACCCTATTTCAAAGGCATTAAGGTTGTGCGTCCGTTGAACATGGTGCCTTATATCAAGGAAGAGGCCAAGCAGCTTCTGATGGACCGCTTTGGGTGGCAGCCATACCCTCAGAAGCACTTTGAGTCCCGGTTTACGAAATTCTATGAAAGCTACTGGTTGCCTAAGCGATTTGGATACGACGTGCGACGCGTTCAATATTCCAGCCTGATTGTTACCGGACAGATGACCCGTGATGAAGCCATGGAACTTCTAAAGAAACCCAGTTACGATGAATCGACAATTCGACAGGAAATCGAATTTGTGGCAAATAAGTTGGGAATCTCTCCCGATGAGTTTAATGGGTTTATGGAACTGCCTAAAAGTACCTATAAAGACTACAAAAATCAGCGCCAAATCTACGATTACGGTGCGCGGGTAATGCGGGCTTTGGGGCTCGAAATTGGTGGCAAGCGATGATTGCGCTTGTGGACTACGGCTTGGGCAATATTCAGGCTTTTGCCAACATTTATCGACACCTCGGCATTGAGGCTGCACCTGCTCGCACTGCGAATGATTTGCGAACGGCATCCAAAATCATTCTTCCAGGGGTGGGCGCATTTGACTGGGCAATGACGCGTCTCCAGGAATCTGGCTTGCGGGAGGCGCTGGACGAGGAAGTCCTTGGAGCAAAGAAACCGGTGTTGGGCATTTGTGTGGGTATGCAGATGATGGCTCGCGCTAGCGAAGAAGGAAAACTTCCGGGCTTGGGATGGATTGATGCAACGGTCGAAAGGTTCGATACCCGGTTGCTCGAGAGCAAGACCCACCTGCCGCATATGGGTTGGAACGATGCAATCCCCCATAGAACAGATACTCTTTTTTCAGGCCTGGATGCGCCTCGCTACTATTTTTTGCATTCGTACTTCATTAAGACAAATCGTGAGGAGAACGTGCTGGCCACCTCCAATTACGGAGTGACATTTGCGTCAGCGGTACAGGCGGGAAATGTATATGGAACACAATTTCATCCCGAGAAAAGCCACCAGTGGGGCGTCCGTCTGCTGAAGAATTTTGTGGAGTTTGCCTGATGTTGCGCCCCCGATTGATCCCCTGCCTGCTGGTTCACAATGGCGGCCTCGTCAAGACGGTTAATTTCGCCAACCCGAAGTATGTGGGTGATCCGATCAACGCGGTACGGATCTACAACGAGAAGGAGGTTGATGAACTGGTCGTATTGGACATCGATGCCACTGTCAAGGGTGCCGAGCCGGACTACCAGTTGATTTCGCATCTTGCCTCTGAGTGTCATATGCCGCTTTGCTACGGCGGGGGCGTACGAACCGTGGCACAGATTGAAAAGATCATCAGCCTCGGCGTAGAGAAGGTTGCCGTCAGTTCGGCAGCAGTTGAGAATCCGGCGCTAATTTCTGATGCTGCCTCGCGGGTTGGTAGCCAGAGTGTGGTGGTGGTCATCGATGTCAAGAAATCCGGTTTGCTTCGTCGTTATGAGGTGGTTACACACAATGCGTCTCGCCGAACCGGGCTTAATCCTATTGAGTTTGCGAGCCAGATGGCAGAGTTTGGCGCTGGCGAGATAGTGATCAACTCAGTCGACCGTGATGGTGAGATGAAAGGTTATGACCTGGATTTGATTGAGCATGTTCGGCAGGGGGTACATCTGCCACTGACCGTGCTTGGTGGAGCAGGTTCGCTGGATGATTTAAAAGAGCTGATCAGCCGCTACGGCATTATTGGCGCTGCTGTCGGTAGCCTTTTTGTTTTTAAGGGCCGGTATCGAGCCGTGTTGATCAATTACCCCAACCGTGCAGAAAAAGAAGCATTGCTGCCCAGCTAAGTGAATTTTGAAATGAAGCAGATATTGCAAAGCCTGAAGACAGGCGTTACTGAAGTGGCAGAAATTCCAGTGCCTAGTGTGAAGCGTGGTCAACTCCTCATCCAAACCTCACACACCTTGGTATCTGCAGGTACTGAGCGAATGATGGTGGAGTTTGGCAAAGCGGGATGGATCGAAAAAGCCCGTCAGCAGCCAGACAAAGTGCGGATGGTGCTGGATAAGATCAAGACAGATGGCCTGCAGCCCACTATGGAGGCTGTTTTCAACAAGCTCGACCAACCTTTGCCTTTGGGTTATTGCAATGTGGGTCGCGTGGCGAGAGTCGGCGCTGGCGAGACGGCGTTTTCTGAGGGCGATAGGGTCATTTCCAATGGTAAACACGCTGAAGTGGTGAGTGTGCCCTTCAACCTTTGTGCCAAGGTTCCTGATTCCGTATCCGACGAGGAGGCGGCTTTCACAGTGCTGGGAGCCATTGCCTTGCAAGGTATCCGGTTGGTTCAGCCAACTCTTGGGGAGACGGTTGTAGTCACTGGTCTTGGATTGATCGGGTTGGTGACCGTGCAGCTGTTGCGCGCCCATGGATGCCGTGTGCTTGCCCTGGACTTCGACAAGGAGAAGTTGGCGCTGGCACGCCAGTTCGGTGCCGAGGTGGTTGATCTGGCTGCTGGCCAGGATCCTGTCAAAACGGCAGAGTTGTATTCCCGTGGCCGAGGCGTGGATGCAGTGATTGTCACGGCGGCCACAAAAAGTAGCGAGCCTATGCACCAGGCTGCGCTGATGTGCCGCAAGCGCGGGCGCATTGTGCTGGTCGGCGTCACCGGCTTAGAGCTATCGCGGGATGACTTCTTCAAAAAGGAGCTGACCTTTCAGGTTTCGGCGTCCTACGGCCCCGGCCGCTACGACCCGAACTATGAAGAAAAAGGCCAGGACTACCCAGTGGGCTTTGTTCGCTGGACGGAACAGCGAAATTTCGAGGCGGTGCTGGACATGATGGCTGATGGCCGCCTGGATGTGAAACCGTTGATATCGCATCGCTTCGCCATCGGCGAGGCGGAGAAGGCATACGACTTGGTCGGAGGCGCAGGGCCTTCCCTTGGCATCTTACTGGCCTATCCGGGTCTGGAGATCACTCCGGCGGCGAGGACCGTGAGCCTGAGAATCGCTGGGATGACTTCATCGGTGGCAAACGCTAACAAGGCAACGGTGAGCTTTGTCGGTTCCGGTAACTACGCGACGGCTGTGCTGATCCCTGCATTTAAGGACGCGGGTGCGCATTTAGTTAGTGTGGCGTCCAGTGCTGGAGTAAGTGGTGTTCATGCGGGCCGAAAGTATGGTTTCGGCGAGACAACGACCGACACGAATCGCATCTTCACAGATGCAGCGGCTAACGCGGTGGTGATCACGACCCAGCATGACAGCCATGCTCGCTTAGTGCTGCAGGCGCTACGGGGCGGCAAGCATGTCTTCGTTGAAAAGCCTCTCTGTCTGACCCTCCCTGAATTAGCGGAGATTGAGTCTGCCTACACGGCAGCCGGCGAGCGTCCTATAGTGATGGTAGGTTTCAACCGCCGCTTCGCGCCGCAGGTCCAAAAAGTCAAGGAACTGCTGAATGGTGTAGCCGGGCCTAAGGCTTTCATCATGACAGTGAATGCAGGCGCCATCCCCGCAGATCATTGGACCCATGACCCCGAAGCAGGTGGTGGGCGAATCGTCGGGGAGGCTTGCCATTTCATTGACTTGCTGCGCTTTCTGGCCGGCGTGCCGTTGGCCTCTTGGCAGCGCGCGGGCATGGAGTCCCCGACCCATGACACGGTCAGTCTGCAATTGGGCTTCGAAGATGGCTCCATCGGGACGGTACATTACTACGCCAACGGCAGCAAGGCCTTTCCCAAAGAGCGTTTGGAAGTATTTGCGGCTGGACGCGTCTTGCAACTCGATAACTATCGCAAGCTGACCGGCTTTGGCTGGTCTGGATTCACAAAGATGAATTTATGGCGTCAAGACAAAGGCCAAAAGGCTTGTGCCAAGGCCTTTGTGGAAGCGATTGAAGGTAGGGGTCCTACTCCCATCCCCTTTGATGAAGTCTTGGAAGTAAGTCGAGTCAGCATTGAACTTGCGGGGGCGCACAGTGAAGTTGATTGACATCATCGCTGGGGCCCGACCGAATTTCATGAAGATCGCCCCGATCATCCGCGCCTTTGAAGCAAGTAAGGCGGCCGGTGGCCACCTGCGCTATCGTCTGATCCATACAGGTCAACATTACGACCCGCGAATGTCGGGCGAATTTTTCCGCCAGCTCGGGATTCCTGAACCAGATGTGAATTTAGAGGTAGGCTCTGGTACACAGGCTGAGCAGACCGGCGTCATCATGATGCGCTACGAGAAATTGTTACTGAAGGTGCGCAGCGATCTGTGCCTGGTGGTTGGGGACGTGACCTCCACCATGGCCTGTGCCATTGCCGCGCAGAAGTTGCTTGTGCCGGTGGCCCATGTGGAAGCCGGCATTCGCTCGGGCGACTGGACTATGCCCGAAGAGATCAACCGCATGGTAACGGACGCCATCACCAACTGGTTTTTCACCACAAGCGAGGTGGCTAATGCCAACCTTCGGCGTGCCGGTGTGGGTAATGAGCGCATTTTCTTCGTCGGCAATACGATGATCGACACGCTGCTGGTCAACCTGCCGCGTTTACAGAAGCCAACTTTTTTCGACGAATTGGGGCTGAGGTCGGGTGAGTATTTTGTGCTGACCCTGCACCGCCCAGCCAATGTGGATCAGGGCGATGCCTTTGCCCGCCTGCTGGCGGCAATTGGCGAGGGCACGCGCGGGCTTCCGGTGGTGTTTCCGGTGCATCCTCGCACTGCCAAAACCCTGCGTGACCTGAACGAGGTGCCAGCGAGCTTCCAACTGGTGGACCCACAGCCTTACCTGGAATTCAACTACCTGGTGAAGCACGCGAAGGCGGTGATCACCGATTCTGGTGGCATTACCGAAGAAACTACGGTCATGGGCGTGCCCTGCCTGACGCTGCGCGACAGCACCGAACGCCCCGAGACCGTGACCACCGGCACCAACGAACTGATTGGCACCAACCCAGCGGCCCTGGTCCCGGCGCTGGACAAGCTGTTTGCTGGCCAATGGAAAAATGGCGCCATTCCAGAGAAGTGGGACGGCCACACCGGTCAACGCATTATTCAAGTGCTGGAGCAACTGTTGCCCCCCCCCGGGCGGGCTCATTAATACCCATGGCTTGGTGGCATCAGACAGGCCGTTACTGGCACACCCTGCGGCATTTGCGCCCGGTGCAGTTTTACGGTCGGGTGTGGTTTCTCCTGTGGCGGCCCAAACCAGACCTGCGCCCCGCGCCGCCGCGCGCCAACCCCTCGGGCCCGTGGCAGATGCCCGCCCAGCGTTTGCCTTCTATGACAGGCCCGCGCAGCTGGGTGTTTTTGAACCAAGCGGGCCACCTGGACGAGTTGGGCTGGGACGGCCCCCAGCGCGAAAAGCTGTGGCGCTACAACCAGCACTACTTTGATGACCTGAACGCTCAGCAAGCTGCCCAGCGTCTGACTTGGCATGTAGCGCTGGTTAGCGACTGGGTGGCCCACAACTCACCCGGCCAAGGCAATGGCTGGGAACCTTACCCGCTTAGCCTTCGGGTGGTGAACTGGGTGAAATGGGCCTTAGGTGGTGCAGTGCTGACCCCAGCCGCCCAGCTAAGCCTGGCCGTGCAGGTGCGCTGGCTCATCGGCCGGCTGGAATACCACCTGTTGGGCAACCACCTGTTTGCCAACGCCAAGGCGCTGGTAATGGCCGGCTTGTTCTTTGAGGGCCCAGAAGCCGATGCCTGGCTGGCCCAAGGGCTGCGCATACTCGCGCGCGAGGTGCCTGAACAGATTCTGTACGACGGTGGTCACTTTGAACGCAGCACCATGTACCACGCGCTTGCGCTTGAAGACATGCTGGACTTGGTGAATGCCACTCAATGCTTTGCCAATCGGTTGTCTCCTGTCCAGCGGCGGCAAGTAGCCGACTGGCCCCAGTGTGCCAGTGCGCTGCACGCCTGGCTGCTGACCATGTGCCACCCCGATGGCGAGATCAGCCTATTCAATGACGCCGCGTTTGACATTGCACCAAGCGTTGCCGAACTAGATGGCTACGCGCGACGTGTATTGGTGGGCGTGGCACCCAAAGTCCCTTCGCCATTAGTGCAACTGACGGAGAGTGGCTACGTGCGCATGACCCATGGGCCGGCCGTGGCCCTTCTGGACGTGGCGCCTGTTGGTCCGGACTACCTGCCCGGACATGCCCATGCCGACACGCTGAGCTTTGAACTTTCGGTGGGCACTCAACGCGTGTTGGTGAATTCGGGCACGTCGTGTTACGGCACTAGTCCTGAACGGTTGCGCCAGCGCGGCACGGCAGCCCACAACACCGTGGTGGTGAACGGACAGGACTCGTCCGAGGTGTGGGGCGGGTTTCGGGTGGCACGCCGGGCATACCCGCTTGGGCTGAACATTCAACAGTCTGCAGACGCGACTGCCACGGAGGTGCACTGTGCCCACAATGGCTATGTCCGCCTGATGGGAAAACCTACACATCACCGCACCTGGCGCCTGGATGCTCAGGGCTTGACCGTGACCGATCGGGTGGAAGGCCCTCACAAAAGTGCCGAGGCCCGGTTTTACTTCCACCCTGCCGTGCAGGTGCAATCAGGCCTTAGCCAGGCCGAAGGCTCTGCCACGCTGCCCGATGGCACTGTGATCGCCTGGCAGCTAGACCATGGCCAAGCCCGGTTAGATGCAGGTACTTGGCACCCCCGCTTTGGGCATGTGGAACCAAATGTGTGCCTGGCAGTGCAGCTGGTGGATGGCCGCAATACCTTGCATTTCCGTTGGGCCTCCGCCAAATCTTGAGCCCAAAATCATATTTCTATGCATATCTTATTTTTAACGGACAACTTCCCGCCAGAGGTGAACGCCCCGGCCAGCCGAACCTTTGAGCACTGCCGCGAGTGGGTGAAAGCTGGTCATCATGTAACGGTGATTACCGGCGCCCCCAACTTTCCCAAAGGCAAGGTTTTTGAAGGCTATCGAAACCGCCTTTGGCAACAGGAAACCATGGCCGGCATCCGAGTCATCCGGGTTTGGACCTACATCACTGCGAATGAGGGTTTTGCTAAGCGCACCTTGGACTACTTGAGTTACATGTTCACAGGGTTTTTGGCCAGTTTGTTTGTGCGCCGTGTAGATCTTGTGGTTGGCACATCTCCACAGTTCTTTACAGTTTGCGCGGCATATGCAACAAGTCTGGTCAAACGAGTGCCTTGGGTTTTTGAACTGCGCGATATCTGGCCCGAATCAATTCGGGTTGTTGGCGCTATGAGGCATAGCAGGTTGTTGGACTTGCTTGAGAAGGTTGAGCTTTTTCTCTACCGCAAGGCGAGTGCAATTGTGTCAGTCACGCATGCGTTTAGAGCTTCATTGATCCAACGTGGAGTGAATGGCGATAAGATTTACGTCGTGACCAATGGGGTGGATATCAGCCTGTTTGAACCACGGGGTAAAGACACTGAATTGCTTCAACAGCTTGGCTTGGACGGAAAATTTTTGGTTGGCTATATTGGCACGCATGGATTAGCCCACGCTTTGGACACATTGCTAGACTCTGCTAAAGCACTTAAAAACGCTCCTGATGGTGATCACTTTCGCTTAATTCTTTTGGGCGATGGTGCCAATAAAGCCGCCCTTCGCAAACGCGCACAGACAGAAAAGCTGTCTAATGTCATCTTTGTGGACTCTGTATCAAAAGAGCAAGTGGTCCGCTACTGGTCGTTATTAGATGCATCAATTATTCACCTAAAGAGAGATGAGCTCTTTACCACGGTCATCCCGTCAAAGCTCTTTGAATGCATGGGGATGGCGATCCCGGTCCTGCATGGTGTTCAAGGCGAGTCTGCAGTCATAGTTGAACGTGAGTGTGTTGGTTTGTTGTTTGAGCCAGAGAATGCAGCAGCACTTAGTGAAGGTATTCGACGTTTGGTAGACGATCCACAATTGGTAGCACGATTTAAGGCTAACGGACCATCTGCAGCCAGACGTTACGACAGAGCGGTACTGGCAAATAATATGTTAGAAGTTTTGAAAAAAATCTTAAAAGGAACTTCATGACCGCTATTCTGGTGACTGGCTGCGCCGGCTTTATTGGCAGTAATTTTGTTCATACATGGTTGTCGTCATCCGACGAAACGGTGGTGAATTTAGATAAGCTCACTTACGCAGGCAATTTGGCCAACCTCAAGGCACTAGAGGGCGACAAGCGCCATATGTTTGTGCAGGGCGACATTGGCGACCGTGTATTGGTTTCTAGGCTACTGGACGAGTACAAGCCTCGTGCAGTGCTCAACTTTGCCGCAGAAAGCCACGTAGACCGATCCATCCACGGCCCTGGCGACTTTATTGAAACCAACATTGTGGGCACATTCAATTTGCTAGAGTGTGTGCGTGCCTATTGGCAAGACCTGCCAGAGGCAGAAAAGCAAGCCTTCCGCTTTTTGCATGTGTCAACAGACGAGGTGTATGGCACGCTTTCGCCCACCGATGCGCCGTTTGCCGAAACCAACCCCTACGAACCCAACAGCCCCTACAGCGCGAGCAAGGCGGCCAGCGACCACTTGGTGCGTGCATGGCGCCACACCTACGGCTTGCCGGTGCTCACCACCAACTGCAGCAACAACTATGGACCGTATCACTTTCCAGAAAAGCTGATTCCCCTAGTCATTCACAACGCCTTGGCTGGCAAACCGCTGCCCATTTATGGTGATGGCCAGCAAGTGCGTGATTGGCTGTACGTTGAAGACCACTGCCGAGCCATAGCCCGAGTGCTAGAGGCGGGCAAAGTAGGCGAGACCTACAACATTGGCGGCTGGAACGAAAAGGCCAACCTCGATGTGGTGCGCACCCTGTGTGCCGTGCTAGATGAGTTGCAGCCCCGTGCTGACGGCAAATGCTACGCCGAGCAAATTACCTACGTCAAAGACCGCCCTGGGCACGACCGCCGCTACGCCATAGACGCCCGCAAGATTGAGCGCGAGCTAGGCTGGAAGCCGCAAGAAACATTTGAAACCGGCATCCGCAAAACCGTGCAGTGGTACTTGGCCAACCAAGACTGGGTAGAGGGTGTGACCAGTGGCAGCTACCGCCAGTGGGTGGGTAAGCAGTATGGCGCTTGAACCGCGCTGCACACAAAGCAAGCCGATGCTCAAAATTCTCCTCTTAGGTAAAAGCGGCCAAGTGGGCTGGGAGCTACAGCGCAGCTTGGCCCCACTGGGCGAGGTGCTGGCCCTAGACCGCCATAGCACCAGCTACTGCGGTGATTTGTCTCAGCCCGACCAACTGGCGCAAACCGTGCTGGCCTATAAGCCAGATTTCATCGTTAATGCCGCCGCGCACACCGCGGTAGACCAGGCAGAGGCTGAACCCGAACTGGCCAAGCTGCTGAATGCCGAAGCCCCAGCCGCTTTGGCCAAGGCTGCCGCCCAAGTGGGTGCATGGCTGGTGCATTACTCCACCGACTACGTGTTTGACGGCAGTGGCACACATGCTAGGCAAGAGGGCGAGGGTACAGGCCCCTTAAACGTGTATGGCCAAACCAAGCTGGATGGTGAAAAAGCCATTGTGCTCAGCGGCTGCAAATATTTGATATTTCGTACCAGCTGGGTGTATGCGGCACGTGGTGGCAACTTTTCCAAAACCATGCTTCGTTTGGCGCAAGAGCGCGAAAAGCTCACAGTTATCAACGACCAATATGGGGCCCCCACTGGCGCAGACCTGATTGCCGACGTCACGGCCCACGCCATGCGCCGTGTATCGCTTACGCAAAACCTTTCTTTAAGTGGGGTGTACCACTTGGTGACATCGGGCGAAACGACTTGGCATGGTTATGCCAGCTATGTAATTGAAAAGGCAAAGGCCACAAAGCCAGAGCTTGACTGGAAAGTGACCGACATTGCCCCAGTGCTAACCAGTGCATTTCCTACGCCAGCCACGCGTCCACTTAACTCGCGCTTATGCACACATAAACTACAGGGTGCATTTGACTTGGTGTTGCCGCCATGGCAGCAGGGCGTAGACCGCATGTTGACTGAAATACTCTAAAGAAGAATAGCAATGACACAACAACGCAAAGGCATCATCCTTGCAGGCGGCTCGGGCACGCGCCTATACCCCGTCACACAAGCGGTGAGCAAGCAGCTCATGCCCGTGTATGACAAGCCCATGATTTACTACCCCCTCACCACGCTCATGCTTAGCGGCATACGTGAGGTGTTGGTCATCTCTACCCCGCAAGACGCACTACGCTTTGCTGAGTTGTTAGGCGATGGCAGCCAGTGGGGCATGAGCATTCAATACGCCGTGCAGCCCAGCCCCGATGGCCTGGCGCAAGCCTTCATCATTGGCAAAGACTTTGTGGGCAAGCACCCGAGTGCCTTGGTGTTGGGTGACAATATTTTTTACGGTCATGACTTGGTGAAACAGCTGCATCGCGCCAATGAGCGTACTAGTGGCGCAAGTGTGTTTGCCTACCATGTGCATGACCCAGGGCGCTATGGTGTGGTGGAGTTTGATGGCGAGTTCAAGGCCCTGAGCATCGAAGAAAAGCCCGCCAAGCCCAAAAGCAACTATGCCGTGACTGGCTTGTATTTCTATGACGAGCAGGTGTGTTGCATAGCGGCAGACGTGAAACCATCTCACCGAGGTGAGCTAGAAATTACCGACGTCAACAAACGCTATTTAGAGCTCGGCCAGTTGAATGTAGAAATCATGGGCCGTGGCTATGCGTGGCTAGATACGGGCACGCATGACAGCTTGCTAGAAGCAGCCAGTTTCATTGGAACGCTGCAAAAGCGTCAAGGTTTGATGGTGGCTTGCCCTGAAGAGATTGCCTATGGCCAAGGGTGGATTGATGCCGCAACTTTGCAAAGGCTGGCAGCACCACTAGCCAAGAACGGTTACGGCCAGTACCTGTTGGGGTTGTTAAAGTAAGGCCATGCCCTACCAAGTCACGCAAACGCCCCTCGCGGGCGTTTTAGTTTTAGAACCCAAGGTGTTTGGTGATGCACGAGGCTTCTTTTTTGAAAGCTTCAACCAACGCGACTTCAACCAAGCCACAGGTTTAAACGAAACTTTTGTGCAAGATAACCACAGCAAGTCCAGCAAGGGCGTGCTGCGTGGCTTGCATTATCAAACCCAGCATGCGCAGGGGAAGTTGGTGCGTGTAACCCAAGGTGCAGTGTTTGATGTGGCGGTGGATATTCGAAAAGGTTCCTCCACGTTTGGCCGATGGTTTGGGTTAGAACTATCGGCCGAGAATAAAAAACAACTCTGGATACCTGCAGGCTTGGCGCATGGCTTTTTGGTGACGAGCGAGAGTGCAGAGTTTTTGTACAAAACGACGGACTACTACCATCCCGAGTTTGAGCGCAGTTTGCTGTGGTCTGATTCAGCGATTGGAATTGACTGGCCTCTGCACTTGCTAGCTGCAGCTCCCCTGCTGGCAGTAAAAGATGGGGCAGCGGCTTCGGTTCAAGAAAATTTGCTTTGTTCCTGCTTAGTTCTTTTTTTCTTTCGCTATTTTTTTAGTCGGTGCAGCTGCGTTGACCATGCCAAGCGGCTATTCGCTAGGCTTTTATCTGCTGTGTTTT
>JACCDY010308614.1_pt1 | contig 33894 bp, 35 predicted proteins | sample 7446391 | NCBI WGS metagenome assembly JACCDY01 (sample SAMN15323451, study PRJNA562643) | freshwater metagenome | isolation source: river surface water | place: USA:Blue River Watershed | collected 2017-08-18 | reverse complement strand
ATTTCGCACGCAGATGATCATTTTTTAGAAACTTAATATTATTTTCTAGGGCATAGTGGCCAGCAGCTGCAATCAGGCCTACCTGTCTCATTCCGCCACCGTATCGCTTGCGCCACTGTCTTGCCTTAGTAATTCTCTCCTTTGAAGAGATCATCAACGAACCTATTGGAGCACCAAGCCCTTTTGATAAGCACACACTCAAGGTATCAAAGTACTTTCCATACTCTTTGAAATCTACTCCAGTTGCAACATGGGCATTCCAAATTCTTGCACCATCTAGGTGCATTGAAATTCCAAGTTTTTGGGTTTCTTGGCGAAGTTTTATTATTTCTTCAATTGGTTGCACAGTTCCACCACCAAAATTATGAGTATTCTCAATAGCAATTGCCGTTGTTGATACTAAATACGGCCCAGAGTCTGGTCGTGCAATATTTAATACATCCTCAGCCTTTAACAAGCCACGATCTGCCAACCAAGTTCTAGTTGTTATTCCACTGAAAACTGCACCTGCTCCAAGCTCTGCTCTAACAATATGTGAATTTGTCTCAGTCAGTAATTCTTCACCGGGTGCAACTAACATTCGGATAGCTAATTGATTTGCTAAAGAACCAGTTGGGCAAAAAAGAGCGGCTTGATGGCCAAATAAATCTGCAACTCGTTCTTCAAGTGAATTAACAGTTGGATCTTCACCATAAACATCATCACCAACCTCAGCTGCAACCATAAACTTTCGCATTTCATCTGAAGGTTTAGTTAAGGTATCCGACCTAAGATCAACTACTTTATTTGCCACTGTTGTTTACTCCTGAATTAGTGTGTTTTGAATCAGACCAAATTACCAGTGCCATGGCAATTAATACTAGGGTTCCACCGGAAACTATCCGCAAAGTGATCGGATCATTATCAAAGTAGAGTCCAAAAAATAGTGCAAATGGAGTTTCCATGGCGAGTAGTACTCCCGCAACTGTGGCGCTCATAACTGATTGGGCTTTGGTTTGGATAAGAAATCCCAAGAATGTTGCAAAGAACGCGGTATAGAAAACTGCTGACCAAACTGCATTATCGGGCGGCAGTTGAAAACCATCTTTTAAGGATAAAGCAAAGAAAATTACTGCTGAAACTAAAATTTGTATCAATGTTAATGCGTAAGTATTTTCTCCATCACTCCACTCGCCTAAGGCGACAATTTGTCCAGCAAAGAGTAAGGCGGAGATCAAAACTAATATTTCGCCGATGCCAACTGAGATGCCATTAAATGAAATAAAGTAAAGACCAATAGTTGCAACTAGCACTGCTAACCATTGAACTTTGAAAATTTCTCGCTTTAGAAGTAGCCAAGAAATCAGGGGAGTAAAGACTAAGTAAAGGCCTGTTATAAATCCGGTGTTGGAAACTGTTGTTTGGGTTAGTCCAAATGTTTGGAATATGAATCCACTGCAAAGAAGTAATCCGATTAAAACTGCTCGTTTAACAAATTTACGGCTTAATCCTGTTAAAGATTTTGGCTTGTAGATAAACATAAAAGCAGCTGCCAAAATAAATCTACTTGCCAAAAAGGAGTAAACGTCCTGACGAACTAGAGAATCTTTCATAACCAAGAAAGCTCCACCCCAAACCGCGGTAGTGGCAAGCAATCCTAAATAGAGAAATATTTTAATTTTCATCTATTTATCTCGCATCTTTTTTAACATGGCAACTTCACTGCCATGTTCTGGTTCAGCTCCTGGGGTTTCTAAGATTAATGGCGCATTTAAAACAGCTGGATGGGCCAATAACTCTATGAATGGTTTGCTGCCAATTTCGCCCTTACCAATATTTTGATGACGATCTTTTAGATTACCGCAGATATCCATTGAGTCATTTGCGTGAATTAATTGAATTCGCTCAATACCTGCAATCTTTACAAGTAGATCCATCGTTTCAGTCATGCCGCCAGGCTTTTTGATGTCATGACCAGCAGCAAAAACGTGACAGGTATCAAGGCAAACGCCAACCTTTGGGTGCCACTCAAGGGCTTCAAAATACTTGGTTAGGTCATCTAATTTCTTAACTAAAGATTGACCTTGGCCTGCAGTTGGCTCAAGCAGCAGCCATGGGTCGTCGTCTTTTAAGTTATTTAGAATTGGCATGACACCTTCATGTATTTGCTGCCAGGCTTTATCAACATGTGATTCATCAACAGCAGAGCCGGTATGGACAACTACTCCTTTTGCGCCAATTTCTTTTCCTCGTTTTAGTGAATACGCAGTTGCTGCTAATGAATTTTCATAAGTTGAAACTGTAGGAGAACCTAGATTAATAAGAAATGAAGCGTGCACATAAGCTTCAATATTGTGTTCAGCAGTCTTGGCTTTAAAAGCCTCATCCATTGCCGGGTTTGGTGCTGAAGTTGCCCAAGTTCTAGGGCTTGATGCAAAAACTTGAATTGCTTCAGCTTTGATCGTTAATGCATACTCGATTGAACGTGTGGCCATGCCGCCAGAGGTCGGAACATGTGCTCCGATTTTTGGAAGTGATTTAACTTTAGCCATCAGGGGAGCCTACCTGAGAGGTGGCTAATTTTATCTATCTTAAAGTGAGCGTAATTACAGCGCCTTGTTTAACTTTTGTGCCAATTGCTGGAGAGATGTTATTTACCTTTCCTGCACCCTTAATTACAACTTTGAGTCCTAAATTCTCAATATCTAAGCTGGCGTCATTTTTATTCTTACCTAAAACATTTGGCACAAAGACAAACTCTGGCCCCTTAGAAACAACGACTGAAATTTTGCTACCCAATTCAATTGAATCAGATTTATCAGGAGTCTGAGAGATAACTTGTCCTTTGAAAATGCTGTCGCTAAATTTATAAGTAACATCCACATCAAAGCCTTTATCCGTTAACTCCGAAAGCGCCTCGTCCCCGCCTTTACCTACAAAGGATATGAGAGTGATTTTTTCGATTCCCTTACTAACTTCGATATTGACAATCGATTTACGTTTAACTGCCTCACCATTTTTGGGATCAGATCTAACTACAAATCCGGAAGCCAATTGCATATCAAATACTTCATTAATATCACCAACTGTTAATCCAAGCTCAGAAAGTTTTTGCGAAGCAACATCAGGGGTTAATCCCTTGAGATCTGGAATTTGAATCCGTTCCTGACCTTTGGAGATTACTAAACCAACTGTGCCAGCGGGAGAGACCTTTCCACCGCCACCAGGTTTTGAAGAGATTACCTTCCCTTTTTCAATATCTTCGCTAAATATTTCTTCGGCAACTTGAGTTTCAAGCCCTAATTTTGAAAGTGTTGATTTAGCTTCAGATTGAGTTAGACCAACTAAGGACGGTACAGAGATTTTTCCAACACCCAAGAACTTGTAGCCACCAAAAATCAATCCAGCAAGAAGTAAGAGGGCGATAATTCGATTGCGCCTTACCCTTCTAGAAACTTTGCGTTTTTTAGTTCTCACCGAATCCTCTGGCTTAGAAACATTAATAGGCTTTGTTGAGATTAATTGAGAAGTTTTCTCCTTCAGGCCTCCAAAGGCAGAACCTACGGAAACTTTCTTGCGCTTACTAATTTTAGGCACTACTGGTGGCAAATCAAGTTCCAAACTTAACTGTCTGCGTTTTGGATCTAGTTTTGCTTGGATATCGCGCACTTTATTAAGTAATTCCTCAGCATCTTTTGGCCTGTGATCAGGATTTGGTGCGGTTGCGTCAAATACTAGATCTGCAATTACATCTGGAATATTGCTGTTTATCTGGTTAATTTTCGGAATACGGTCATTGACGTGGCGATATGCAATTTGAATTGGTGTTTCACCATCGTATGGTTTCTTACCAATTAACATTTCGAACAAAACTATGCCAATCGCATAAATATCACTACGGGCATCAGCAACACCTCGCTGAACCTGCTCTGGCGATAAATATGAGACGCTACCAAGAACAACGCTTGATTCAGCAGTCATAGTTTGTGCCATGGAGGTGTTTCGAGCCAAACCAAAATCAGCCACTTTTATTCTGCCATCTTTTGAAATTAAAATGTTTTCAGGCTTAATATCTCGATGAATGATTCCAATTTTATGTGCAGCCGCTAAGGCGCTAAGAACTGGATTTATTATTTGAATAGTTTGTTCAGTGCTAAGAACTCCATTTTCGTTTAAGAAATCCCTAAGAGTTGTCCCCTCAACCAATTCCATTACGAGAAATACTGCAGGTGGTCCACCTTCATTCCACCCTTGGTCTTGAATTGAAACTATATTTGGATGCGATAGTGCCGCAGTAGCTTTTGCCTCTTTAATGAATCTTGAAACAAATGCCTCATCATTGGCCAGATGAGCATGCATGATTTTTACTGCTACTGGGCGATCAAGCCTAGTATCAATACCGGCATAAATTGTTGCCATCCCACCAGCTGCTAAACGCCGTTGAAGCAAATAGCGATTATCTATTAGCTCACCGGTTAGATCAGACACAACGAAAGTTTAGAGAGAAAATTTGAAATTTAGAGTTTATGGCACGCCAGATATCGTGTAATCCGCAGCTTTATTGGTTAATTCAGCAGAGAAATGTTTGTTTTGGTCCTTTAAGAAATTCAACATATGTGTTTTAACTACCTCACCATCACGAGCAATCACCCGTTCAAAACCAGATTCAGCATCAAATTCAACCCAAATGATTCGGGAAAGCATTTTACGAAAAGCACTCTGTCCAGCCCCTACGCCCTCCAGGAACAAAGTTTTAGTTGGGGCGATCTTCATGTATTCACCAAAAACGTTTTGATGCCAATTAAATTTTCTATAAATTACCTCATTACCCTTTAAAAATGGATTAAGTATCTCATCAATAACTCGTTTAGTTAATCCTTCTGATAATGGATCCTTCCAACCACTGTATAAATCATCCATATGTACTACTTGACTACCAGGGATATCTGATTGCAATTTTGAAGCTAAGGTTGTTTTGCCTGACCCAGCAACGCCATCGATTGCAAAAACACATGGGGAGCTATTCTCAATCTCCTTAAGGTTAGTAAGTAAATCTTGATAATTAATCAATTTTGAATTTCTCAGATTCTCGCTGCCAGCGCACCCAACCCCACACTGCAATTCCTGTGAAGATTAAATATAAAAAGCTTGTTAAATACAAATCACCTTTAAGGTATTGATAGGTATAGGCAAGATCGACAATTACCCACAAAGGCCAAGCCTCATATCGCTGCCAAATCATTAGCAGTTGAGCGATAACACTTCCGACAAATCCAAAGGACTCAATTGCAGAGGATGCCGCTCCAATATTTATTAATAATGGCCAGATGGCAAGGGATAAAACAATTAACATTGTGATTACTGAGATTCGTTCTTTTGGTTTTAATTTTCTAGGCTTAACTCCCTTTGGTCCCCAGCCGAACCATCCCCAAATTCCGCCAGCTATAAATATAAATTGAAGTGCAGCACTTGCATAGTATTGAGCTTGAAAAAATAAGATTGCGTAGAGAAAAGAGCTAACTCCCCACCAAGGCCATGTTATGCGTGGCCCCAGAACGCCAAGAATTACACCTGTCAGTGAAGTGATAAAAGCGAAAAATTCTAATATGGACATTATGAACCCCTTTCCAATTCGCATTACCGAACTGGTCAACCGGTCGGCCTGAAGTTCAAGCCCTCTCAGCTAAATTTCTTAGCTCCCGTGTTATTTATCTTAGCCTAAAGAAAGTTGTCTATAGTTAGCAAGTGTTGAAATTCGGTTACATGGCGATGATTGTGTTTACGATCATTGGTTCATTTTGGCTGGAAGTTGTCTTAAAAATAGGCGTACTAAGGCGCGCCAAAAGATTGGTGCTAAGTATTTTGCCGGTCTCACTTTTTTTCCTAGCCTGGGATGCATATGCAATTGATCAGGGGCATTGGTATTTTGATGAAATGCAAATATTAGGAATTTTTGGACCTTTTGATATTCCTTTAGAAGAGTTCTTGTTTTTTACTTTCATTCCGATTGCAGCAGTTATGACAATTGAAGCTGTTCGAACTGTGAAAAAGCACTGGTCTGTGGGGGATGAGTGATGGTTTATACCGATATTGCTGTACTAGCATTTTTGTTCTCGGTGATATTTGATCAGTTTATTATCAAGGCGAGATTATTGCGGCGCGCAGTGTTTTGGACAAGCTATGCAATTATTTTGCCATTTCAGCTAATAACTAATTGGTGGCTTACTTCAAGAAACATAGTTATGTATAGTCCAGAGGCAATAATCGGAGCACGTATTGCATCGGCCCCAGTGGAGGATCTGCTTTTTGGATTTGCCCTAATTCTATGTGTGATGAATATGTGGATATTTTGGGGCAGAAAAGGTATGCAGAAGAGATAGTTATTTTCTAAATAGTGATCGCATGTAGGCAGGTCCTGCAACCTTTAGTCTGCGCCAACTGGAAGTTTTTGCCCTCTTAGTAAAAACTTCATAATCAATTTTTTCTACCTCATCAATAATTCCACAGTAGAGCTCACTCGCTGCCAAAATGCATTCACGGCTACCTGGGCTCAGCAACTTTATCCCAGAGTCAGATTCTGCTTGCAACTTCCTCACTCTACGAATTTGTTCTTTAAGTGCACTACGTATTTGTGGTGTAAGAACTTTGTCTTCTAACATGGTTCGCGTAACGCCATGAACCTGTAATTCAGAAACAGGTAAATAAACTCGTCCCCTATCTAGGTCCTCACCAACATCTCTAATAAAATTTGCGAGTTGAAAAGCCACACCTAATTTTTCAGCTGCGATTTTGGCTTCATTCAAATCTGATGGAGAAACGGTTCCTAAGATGTGAACCATTTGTAAACCAATTACTGCAGCCGATCCATAGACGTACTCATAAAGATCTTCATAAGTTTGATACTCGGTGACAGTGAGATCCATTTTCATTGAGTGCAAAAAAGCTTCAAAATACTCAATCGGAATCTTAAATTTCATGGCAGTATCAACTAGTGCAGCTGCTACTGGGTCTTTACTGCTACCGGCTTGTAGATCTTGCAGAACTTGATCGCTCCAAGCATTTAATGCATCAGCTTTTTCGCCATCAGTTAATGTTGACCTCAGATCATCAACTATTTCATCTGCATATCTAGCAAAGCCATAAAGTGCATGAACGTATGGTCGCTTTTCTTTTGGTAATAATAAGGTGGCAAGATAATAAGTTTTCCCGTGGAGTGAATTTAGTCTTTTACATTCAGCGTAAGAAGCTCGAAGCCTAGGATCTGTTATCCCAGCTGCGGTTAATTCATCCATCGATTACTTAACTGGCCCAACAATTCTCTCAGCAGCTAATCTGCCAGAGATTAATACCATTGGAACTCCAACTCCTGGTTGCGTTCCAGAACCTGCAAATACAATATTTTCATATCCTTTAGCAAGATTCCTAGGACGAAATGGTCCAGTTTGGAAAAAGGTATGGGCGCTAGCAAATGGTGCTCCTTGCTCCATACCTTGCCTCTGCCAATCCAGGGGAGTTGTTAGTTGTTCAACTTCGATTCCGGCGCCAAATCCTGCATACCCACGAGCTTCTAAAGCGCGAATCATTTCATCACGGTATTTAGGCGCAGTTACTTTCCAATCTATGTTGGCACTTAAATTTGGAGTTGGGAATAAAACATAATAGGAAGATTTACCAGCTGGTGCTAAATCAGGATCATCTTTTGAAGGAACTGTAACTAAAATACTTGGATCACTCATCAGTGTCTTCTTTTTGATTAATTCATCGAAGACGCCATCCCAAGACTTGCCAAAATGAATATTGTGATGAGCAAGATGGTCATAACTCCTATTTGATCCAACTAACAAGGTTACGCAAGATGGAGAGTATTTCAGGCGCTTTACCGACCTTGGTTGGCCGCCTAACAAATCTTGCCATGCAACTGGCAAATCTGGATTTAACACAACAACATCACAAGGAATACGTTGCCCATCATCGGTTATCACGGCAGTAGCCCTGCCATTGCTTCGTTCTAGTGAAGTTACAGTTGTGTTGTATTTAAAAACAACTCCGTGCTTTTCAGCAGCGCCAGCTAACGCTCTTGGAACTGCATGCATTCCACCTTTAGGGAAAAAGACGCCATTAACTGAATCCATATATGCAATAACGGCATATATAGCTAACGCTTGTTGTGGGCTAACGCCGGCGTACATAGCCTGGAAGGAGTAAACCTTCTGAGTTCTTGGATCTTTTAGGAATTGATTTACTTTTGGCGCCAAACGTCTAAAGCCACCTAAAGCAATAAGTCTGGCTAAATTTGGAGTTAACAAATTTAATGGTGAATCAATATTTCTATCAATAAAATCATTCATTTCATATTTATATAACTTCGTCACAAAATCTACATATTTTCCATATCCAACTGCTTCAGCTGGGCTGATGCTTTTTGCGATCTCTTCCTGCATCTGATTGGTATCTGCATGCACATCCAGTTGGGAGCCATCATGATAAAAAGCTCGATACAACGGCTTAAGTGGAATTAGGTCGAGCCAATCTTTCAAATCTTCGCCAACACAAGCCAGTGCATCTGCAATCAAATCGGGCATGGTCAAGACCGATGGTCCGGTATCAAATGCAAACCCAGATTTATTCAACAATCCATTACGACCACCTGGCACAGATTCGCGCTCTACCACTGTGACTTTGCGACCGGCACCAGCTAATCGCAATGCAGCACTTAATCCAGCAAGGCCTGCGCCCACAACTACAACATGGTCGGTGGCACCTTTAACTTTGGCTGGCACAATTAAATCTTTCTTTTAGTAGCAAGGATCGCAAGTTCTGTCAGTAACTTCTTACCATCCGGGCTAATTCCATCATGGTTTAGTGCAGATAGTGAAGTGCTAGTGAGTTCTTCAATCAAGGTTTCAATGTGAGAAGTAGCACCTGTATCTGTGATTATCTGTTGGAGATCTGAAATCATGCTTGGAGTGAGATTTGGATCTCCAATATGTTTTTTTAATTGAACAGATTGGGAAGTATTTGCTCTCTCTTGCGCGATCGCTAACAGGGCAGTGCGCTTTCCTTCTCGCAAATCATCTCCGGCTGGTTTACCAGTTTCAGATGGATCTCCAAAGACTCCTAATAAATCATCTCTAAGTTGGAATGCCTCGCCAAGTGGTAATCCATAATTTGAGTAGGCCTGCATTAATTCAGCAGAGCCACCGGCTAGCGCTGCGCCAAAATGTAGTGGTCGTTCTATCGTGTATTTGCCAGATTTATATCGTGCAACTTTGAGGGAACGTTCAATACTTTGAGTTCCTAAAGATTGTTCGTAAACATCGAGGTATTGCCCAGCCATAAGCTCCACTCGCATCTCATCATAAATTGGAAGCGCACGAATTAAATCTTGACTTGATATCCCAGAGTTATGCAGCATCTGAGCAGACCAAATAAGTGCTAAATCGCCAATTAAAATAGCTGATGCCACTCCAAATTGAGTAGAGGATCCAACTAAGTGATTATCGACGTGCATTTTTTCAAAAGATTTATGAATGCTTGGAGCCCCGCGCCTGGTATCAGAGGCATCCATAACATCATCATGTATTAATGCACATACATGAATTAACTCAAGACTTGCAATAGCTGAGACCAATTCCTTATTTGGCTGGGCAGATGCTCCAATTAATCCAACGTATGCAAACAATGGACGTAATCTTTTTCCGCTGTCGAGTAGGAATTTTTCAAGCGCAATTCCAACTGGGTCTAATTCAGGTCCGATTTTGGCAAGGTACTTATTTTCCCGCTTTATAAACTCAGCAAGCGCTTGATTTATCTCAGCACGAATCACTTTGAGATCGCTAGTCGCAGAAAAACTCACGGCGCAACGGTACCCTGCCTGCTGTGAGCATTGATCAGAGAGCCACTTCCTTCTCGTTGGAGTTCTTCCCACCAAAGGATTTGGCAGGAGAAGAGCGGCTCTGGCAGGTATTGGCACAACTTCAACCTTTAAAGCCAGATTTTGTATCAGTTACCTATGGTGCTGGTGGATCCACGCGAGATCGGACAATTCGGGTTACAACTGAAATTACTGATCGCACCCAAATCCCAACAGTTGCACATCTAACCTGTGTTGGCTCAACTAAATCTGAATTAGTTGAAGTTTTAAATCAGTATAAAACATCTGGAATCAAAAGCATTTTAGCTTTAAGGGGAGATCCTCAAGGAGGACCAACATCGCAATGGCAATCTATCCCTACCGGATTAGATCATGCAGATGAACTTGTTGAGCTCGCTGTGCAAATAGGTGGATTTAACATTGGAGTTGCAGCATTTCCAGATGGTCACCCAGCATCAAATTTTGATTTAGAAAATGATATTGATGTGCTTTTGCGCAAAGAACAGCTAGGCGCCTCTTTTGCAACAACTCAATTCTTCTTTGAATTTGAAAAATGGCAAGGCATCGTGGATCGATTAGCAAAGCGTGGGTCTAATCTTCCAATCATCGCGGGCCTTTTGCCTATTACCAACTTGAAACAATTGAATCGCATGGTCGAATTAAGTGGCGTGAAGATTCCAAACCATATTTCAAAAAGATTTGAAAGTGCAGGCGATGATCCAAGTGAGATCAAAAAAATAGGTATTGATATTGCAACTGAGCTTGGTAGTAAATTACTAGCAGCAAAAGTTCCAGGGCTTCATTTCTATACAATGAATACCGCTGAATCAACAATTGTAATTGCAAAAAATTTAGGTTTGGTTAAATAATGACAAAAGATGAATTCTTTTTAGCCTGGAGCAAGTTACACGGTGATGCCAAGGTTTCAGGAATTGTTAAGGGTTGGCTTAGCATTTCTTTTACTGTTTCGAAAGCTTTAGCCAAAATAAGAGTAACTCCTAATGCATTAACAATTTTAGGCTTGGTATTTGGAATCTTGTTGTATATGAATTCAAATGCAATATGGGCGCCATTGATCTTAGTAATTTCGCTTATTTGCGACGGTGTTGATGGCAGTCTGGCAATTATTACTAGACAATCCTCAAAATGGGGTGCCCTATTAGATTCAGTAGTTGACCGACTTACTGAAGTATTTTGGGTTTTAGCACTTTACAGTTTGGGAGTTGATTCAAAGATACTAATCACCGTTTTGATTTTGGCTTCAACTCAAGAGTATCTAAGGGCCCGCGCAGGTGGAGTTGGATTAAAGCAAGTGGGCGTGGTTACCGTTGCAGAACGTCCAGTAAGAGCCTCATTTATATTTATAGCTTTGGTTGCATTTAATCTAAATTTAGAGATACTCAATCAGATCACTTTTGTCTGGTTGATTTTGCAGGCAATTAGTTTCTTAACGGTTGTTAGATTTACTGCTGCAAAATTGAATTAAGCTTTACCAATAGCCTTTGCAACAATCTCAGCACTAATACCTACAAGTGGTAATCCACCTCCTGGATGAGCTGAACCTCCGACACAAAACAAACCTTTTACCTTTGATCTATTGCGAGCTCTTAGGAATGCCGATGCCGCAGAGTTACTTGAGGTTCCATAGATAGAACCACCAGGGGCCATCGCATAACTTTCAAGATCAAATGGAGTTCGAACTTGCATTACTTCTAATCTGCTAGATACATTCAAACCTAACTTATCTAGTTTATTAATAATTAATTTGGCATATTCATCACCGCCGCTTCGCCAATCCCAGCCAGCTTGTACATCATGACGTGGGGCATTAACCAAAACAAACCATGCTTCTTTGTTGCTGGACTTGACCATAGATGGATCTTTTGGAGCACAGATGTAAATAGTCGGATCAGTTACTGGAATCTTTTTGGTGAAAATCTGGTCAAATTCCGCATCATAATCCTTCGGGAAATAAACATTATGGTGCTCAATGTTTACTGGTTTACCTTTACTGTTATCAAGTCCTAAAAGTAGCGAGAATCCAGCAAGGGATTTAGTTGCAGCTTTTAGCTTACGTCGCTCACTCTTTGCTGCGTATACCTTTTTATCCAGTAATTGATTGAATACATACTCTGCATCTGCGTTTGCTACCACCAAATCAGAAAGAATGGTTTCACCATTTTGGGTTTGAAGGCCGGTAACTGATTTACCCGATGTAAGAATCTTTGTAACTAAGGTATTGAATTTAAACTCAACGCCAAGCTCCCGGCACCTTTGCTCTAACGCTACCGATAGTTGGCCAATGCCCCCTTTGATGTGCCATGCCCCAAATGTGCTCTCAACAAAAGCAATAGTGAGTAGAACAGCGGGTGCACTCCTTGGATCACTTCCGGTATACGTTGCATATCGATCGAGGATCATCTTTAAATGTGGATCTAGATCTAATTTATTACTTAGCTTTCGAAGAGAGGTAAACGGAGCAATTTGTTTTACTTGGGAAAATAAATCCCGGCGCTTAAGCAAGGGCCAGATTGAACTTAACTCTGATTCAACAAAAGATTCACGTGAAGCCTCCCACATCCTCTCCGATCGATTAATGATTTTTTCCCAGCTTTGACTTGCGATTTTTCCGAAAGACTTTTCAATCTCTAGGTAGGTTTTAGGATTAGAAAGATTTGGAAATACAACAGATTTGCCATCTGCAAAATGGTAGTTAAAGGCTGGATCTACGGGTGTAATATCTAAAATATGCTCAATTCGTTTTCCAGTCTTAAGGAATAAATCCCGATAAACAGCTGGAAGTGTTAATAGTGAAGGACCGGTATCAAAACCGTAATCGCCAAACCACTCGGTTCTGCATTTACCGCCAGTGCGATCACTATTCTCATAAATAGTTACCGCATGGCCCTGTTTAGCTAATCTTGCAGCGGCGCTCATGCCGCCAACACCAGCACCTATTACAGATATTTTTGCCACCTAGATCACCGTTCTATCTCGCCAGGTGATTGTATTAGTTAACTTTCCAAACCAAGAGAAAAGTATTAATCCAAGAAGTATCAAAATAGCAAGCGGATGAAAAATCGCAGTATTTGGTAGCGAGCCAGTTCGAAGTGATGAAATTATTCGACTTAGGGTGATCAGACCAAATGCAATCAAACCAGAGGTTGAAGCTAGGCTGGCAGAAATTATTGGAAGTATTCCAGTCATTATCAGCAAGGCAATTGCCAGAATTGTTCCAGGAATAGAACCAAAGGCCTTCCATAAGGATTTTTGGTAACCCTTAAATAACTCCATTCTATTTTTATACATATGGCAAGTTGCAATCTTGCTCGCTTCGGCTACGCCACCTTTATATCCTTGTTTAAGTAAATTACGAGCCAACATAAGATCATCTAGTACCTCTGCTTTTATGCCAGCATGAGCACCCGATTGGAAATAAGCATCTCTTTTGATTATTAAGAATTGCCCATTGGCAACTGCCATAGATTTAATTGAAAATTTCTGGGCAATTAGAAGTGGCACCGAGGCTAACCATGACCATTGCAGAAGTGGCTGAAATATTTTTTGAACAAAGCCAGAAGTTAGTTGGCGAGGGTAGGGGGAGATGAAATCCCAGTTACCCATTTTTGAAATTGAGTTTGCAACTGCATAATCGCTCAATCGCACATCAGCATCTACAAACACTAAATAATCACCTGTACTTTTCTCAGCAAGTTGCTGACATGCCCATAGCTTTCCAAGCCACTTATCGGGCAAAGTTTCACCAGATATCAACTGGACGCTGGGAAAAGCTTTAATCTCACTTGAAGTGTTATCTGTTGATCCATCATCTAGGGCTAATACCTCAAGGTTTTCTAACCCTTTTTGCTGCAATACGCTGCTTAGGCAGGACTTAACATTCTCTTCCTCATTTCGCATTGGAATTAAAACTGAAACGGTGCCAGCGACCTTATTTGGTGAATTCTTAATTACACGGATTGTTAATGAGTTAAAGACTACTAAGACTAATGCTAGTGAAGAAAGGTAAAGTGAAATTTCCATTAATTATTAGCTGGTGGACCAAATCGCAGTAAGAATATATAAGGAAGAAGGAATAATCCAAATACAAGCCCACCTAAAAATGCCACACCAGTGCGATCAAAGAAGAATAGATTTCCAACTACACCGGCAAACCAGGTCCACATTAAGAAAAAATCAGGAACCGCAGTTGAAGTGGAAACTTTTCGTCGATCAACTCGCAGTACTACGTTAAGAATTGCCATCAACCCCATCCCAGTTAACAGCCAACCAAATGCATTTGAAAGTGGAATTTCAGGTTGAAATGGCACATGTGATCCAGTGAAATCCCATGTCCATCTTTCAGCTGAAACCATTTGTGGATCTAGAAACAAATCCCACGCCATCATGCCAAAACCGCCGTAAAGGAAAACCCAATTTTTAGTAACTTTTCTAGCAGCAAGTAACACGGGGTGAGCCAACATAACCCAAGCAAAGGGAACAACTAATGGAACTCCATATATTTGATAACCCAACGTAGGTGAGTACTCATAACTTCCAAATGGCCAACCACTTCTGCTGCCGATCTGTTCCACAACGAGGGCATAGGAAAAGGTAATAAAAAGAAATTGAATTGAGTAAACAAATCCATATGCAAGAGATGCGTGAATGAACATAGCCGCTGCAGCCCAATAAACTGTAGCGATTGTTACAACTCGTAGAGGTTCACCATCAATTAAGGGGTAGGAGATTTGCAGACCAATTGCTACTAACAAGGTTGCATATAATATAAAAAGCTTCCAACTAGCAACCTGCCTACGAAGATTTTTTCTTGGGTAGAACTGGCGTAGTGACATGGGCTAATTGTGCCTTATTACTTGAGCAAGCCTTGCTCTTCTATAACTGCAAACCGCGCAAATAGCTCCTCGGAATACCATTTATTACTTTCAGTTGCTGCAATGGCTGCAACATGAGCCCGTCCTTTATACGCAAATTCGCGAAGTGCAGCAGCACTTTCCCAAAGCGAGAAGGTTCCCTGTAATCCAATAGGTGCCTCACCGATTCCAATTGCAGCAATTAGGCCAGGTGATTGATGCAAACTTTCCGTAACAGGCGGTACAGCCTTCCAAAACTGAAAATTCTTTCGCCAAACAATTCGCGCTCTAGTGACCGCCGCTACTTTGCCACTCCACTCAAACTTTTCAACTAGAAAAGGATCTTGCTTTGACCATAATCCATGTGAAGAGATGGGTTTTAAAATAACTCGATATTGATTATTTGATATTTTGCGCCATAGTTTGATCACATAAGAATCTTCCAGCGCATCAAGATTTGATTCTTTAATTGTAACTAAAATTCCCCAACGCAATTGATCAGCGTCCCTTGGCGTAAAGCTTTCACCTTTACCAGTTCCTAGTAGTTTGATAAACCCAATTCCTGAAACTCGCTTAAGAAGTAATTTATTAGTAGCCATATTTATGATGGCAATTGGAAGTGCTAGTGGTTTAATTCGCCAGAAATATGCGACGGTAATCAATGTGAAACTCCAACAGTATGCAGAATTTCTGAAATAACTTCATTTGGGCTATCCCACATTGGCGCATGTCCAGTTTGCGGCAGAATGATCCACTTTGAATGGGCTGGGGCAAGTGATCGCTCCTGACATGTTTTTGCAGGCAAAGTGTGGTCACTGTCGCCAAAAACAATGGTGATTGGAATTTGTGGATCAATTTGCTTATCAAATCTTTTACCCAATAATGCATCCCATGCTGGGAAGTATCCGGTGGATTGAGCCATTGCTGATGTTGCATCTAAACAAATTTCATAACTAAGTTCTTTCCAACGAGGTGAAACTGTTTCAAAGCCAATTTTTTTAGCCCAGGTGTAATTCAAAAGTGATGGTGCAAGTTTTTCTACGCCACTTGCCATAACACGTAGTGCAAGCTCTCCTGGGTATCTAGATGTGAATGGGGTTAGCCATAAACCAGCGGGTGCTAATGCGGTTATAGATTTAACTGCAGTTGGGTATAAGGCAGCGATCTCAAAACTGACCCAACCACCTAAGGAGTTTCCAACTAAATGAAAACTTTCAATTCCAATATTTTTTAAATTTTTTACTACTAACTGGGCAAGTGAAGTTGGATCCATTTTTTGAATTGGTGAGTATGGGGTCCGGCCGTGACCTGGTAAATCGATTGTCACCACTGAGAACTGTTTGGCTAATGTTGGAATAATTGACTGCCATGCTGTGGCAGCAGATCCCATGCCATGAATTAAAACTAGCGGCTGACCTGCGCCATGAGTTTCAATTGCAAGTTTCACAGAGATAAGATTACCTTCTGATGATAAATCTTGATGCAGCGCAGTTTTCGGAGAAAATCTCCGATCAGAAGGTTGTAATTCTTGATGTTAGAACTGCTGCTGAATTTGCTGAAGGTCATATTCCCAACGCAGTTAACATAGATATTTACTCTGATTACTTCACCGCTGATGTTTCAGCTTTAGATAAATCCTTCGAGTATGCAATTTACTGTCGTTCAGGTAAGCGTTCAGTTGATGCAGCCACAGCCATGGATGAAATTGGATTTTCCACTTCAAACCTAACTGGTGGAATTATTTCTTGGGCTGAAGCAAATAAAGAGATTACTTGCTAATTAAGGTTGGGATCAACTCTTCAACTAGTTTTTTGATCTGATCTCGAATTGGCCTAACAAATGCAACACCTTGGCCAGCTGGATCAGGTAGAACCCAATCTAAATATCTTTTGCCAGGAAAGAACGGGCAAGCATCCCCACACCCCATGGTTATCACTACATCAGATTGTTCAACCGCTGAGGTAGTTAATACCTTTGGTTGTTCATTTGAAATATCTATGCCGACTTCTTTTAAGGCCTCAACTACCGATGGATTGATTGAGTCAGCAGGAGATGAACCAGCTGATCTAACTTCAATACGATCACCTGCTAAATGGGTTAAAAATGCAGCGGCCATCTGTGATCGACCAGCATTGTGAACACATACAAAGAGTACGGATGGTTTACTCATCTGATTTTTTGCCTGCAATAGTTAAATTCTTTGCCACTACTAGACCAACAAGGGCGCCAATAAGTTGGGCAACCACAAAGAGCAGTACAGAATCTAATGCAATACCTGTAAAGGAGTTTGTAAATACTCGACTAATTGTTATCGCTGGATTTGCGAATGAGGTACTTGAAGTAAACAAAATTGCTCCAAATATCCAGATTGGAACGTATACTGCAATCAACTCATCCTTTTTACGAAAAGTTAGAATGATTAATATTAATACGGCAGTTGCAAATAGCTCGGAGAAAAATAGATTTGAACCATCTCGAATAATTGATGACTGCATTAAAAAGCTTTGGTCATAAATTAGGTTGGCAATTCCAACACCTAAAATAGCGCCCAGTACCTGTGCTGCAATATAAAGGGCAGCTACTTCATTTGAAATCTTCTTAAGAATAACCATCACCAAAGTAACTGCTGGATTAAAATGCGCTCCACTTGTCTTCATGCCCACCTTAATTACAACAGCTAGGCCGAGCGCGGTTGCTAAGGCGTTGATCAATAACTTAACTCCACCATCTTGAGCAATGTTTGCGGCCATGTGTCCTGAACCCACAATTGCAACTGCCAAGATCATGGTTCCAATAAATTCCATACCGGTGGCTCTTTTTTGTTTCATCCCTGCCTCCTTGATGGTAAAGAGTTAGATTTGAGTCAAAATAGTAAATCCGGCCAGGCCAATTAATAAAAAGGCAAAGCCACGTTTTAGATGAACAGTTGGTGACTTTGCTGCCAATCTAGAGGTGTAGCGAGCAATTAATACGGCAGACAGTGAGATTAACAGTGGATAGCCCCAATCAATTTCTTGCCAAATCGAAAACTTGGCTAGGAATGCGGTTAAGCAATTTAGGGCGATGATTAGCAGTGAGGTACCAGCAGCTTTGTTTTGGGGGGTATGAAAAAACAAAACCAAAACAGGAATTGCTAAGAAGCCGCCACCTATTCCAAATAAGCCAGTTAAGGAGCCAATTAATAGGGAGAGTAAAACCAATGCCCAGACTGGAATCTTCTTTTCAGGTGAATCTTTAATCGGTGCTTTAAGCATTGAATATGCAGCGCCAATTAAAACCAGTGAGAACCCAATCAAAATTATTTCATCTGCAATCTTTGCGACAATCAAGCCGAAGCCAATATTGGTTAGTAGGCCAAGTGCCCAAATCGTTAGCGCCTCTTTAACTAATACATCTTTGCTTTTAAATTTTGGGCCAAGACCTGCAACTGCGGCTAAGAAAACAACTGCTAGGGCTGCGGTGGTGGCAGCGACCGGAGTGAAATCAAATAGGTAAAGCAGAATTGGAACGGAGACCATCGCCCCACCTGCGCCAATAAATCCAAGCACTGCGCCAATAAATCCTCCGCTAAGTAGCGCGGTAAGGATTAAGCCGATCTCCATAACCTGATACTCCCACATATTTACTAAATAACGGCAGAAAAAAACCGCCCTCATGGTTTATTACCAAGAGGGCGGTTTTTACTTAATTTAAATTAGCTAAAAAACAGCAGTGTTCCTACGTTGCTGCCAAAATCTGCGCCACCACGAAGTAGAGCAAATATGATCAATGCTGCACCAGCAAGGGAAAGATCCTTGAAGAATGCAATTGACTCATTTTGCTTTGCCGTGGCATCACTTTCTTTCCAGAATGCATGCATTAGGAAAGCTGTTGGGATTAAGAAGATGGCAATTAATAGCGCACCAAGATCAGCATAGAATCCAAGAACGATATAGATTCCACCAAGTATCAACATTAATCCACTTAGGTAAACTGAGATCTTTGCCATTGGCACTTTCTTGTACTGGGCATAACCAATCATTGCCTGGGCCTTTGTGAAGTGATTTACGCCAGAGCTAATGAATAGCAATGCAAACAGCACTCTGCCTGCTATTAAAAGGATTTCTGTTATTGACATGTATTTCCTTACCGCTAGTTTTCGCCCAATTGGGCCTTGGTAATAAAGGTAAGGGCTACTGTCAGGTATTTAAACTAAACTATGGGTGTGTTTAATGAAATTATCTTTTTTTTACTGTTGGCGTGAGTAATACATGAGTAACGCCGAACAACTTGCGACCATCTTGCATGTAGACATGGATGCTTTCTACGCATCAGTTGCAGAGAAAGATAATCCAAAATTAAAAGGTAAAGCGGTGGTAGTTGGCGCTGGCAGACGAGGTGTGGTCTCTGCTGCAAATTATGAAGCACGTAAATTTGGAATACGGGCGGCAATGCCAGTTTATAAAGCAAAAGCATTAGCCCCACATGCAATTTTTATCTCACCAGATATGGCCCGTTATGAAGAGGTATCAAGGGCGGTTATGAAAATATTTGAGGAGGTAACTCCATTAGTTGAACCAATCTCATTAGATGAGGCTTTTCTCGATGTGACTGGATCCAAAAGATTATTGGGCAGCGGTCGACAGATTGCAGATTTAATCCGCAGGCGAGTCGAAGAGCAGGAGGGTATTACCTGCTCAGTTGGAATCGCTCACAATAAATTTATTGCAAAAATCGCATCCAATCACTGCAAACCAAATGGGGTATTAGAGATTGATTCAGAAAAAGTCTTAGATTTTCTGCACCCCCTTGCTGCAAACCAGATTTGGGGAGTAGGGCCAAAGACTAATGAGCAGTTAATGAAGATGGGCCTATTAACAGTTGGCGACATTGCAAATACTCCACGCAGTACATTGATTCGAGTTTTAGGCCAAGCAAGTGGCAGCTCCTTGTATGAGTTAGCTTGGGGACGAGATTATCGAGATGTTGAGACTGAACATATCGAAAAAAGTATTAGCGCCTCTGAAACCTTTGATCTTGATTTAGATTCGCAAGAGGAAATCTTGAAGGAGTTTTTACGATTAACTGAGCGTGGTGTGGAGCGGATGCGAGAGAAGGGATTTGCAACCAACACAATTTCGATAAAGGTAAGGTTTGCAGATTTTAAAACTATCTCAAGATCTAAAACAGTTGATTTACCAATTACTGGAACACAGGAAATATTCGAGGTTGTGAAAAATCTTTATCTCGCCTTAAATCTAGATCGGGTTTTGATTAGGTTAGTTGGCATCAGCCTTGATTCATTAGTTGAGGATGCCGATGTTAAACAGTTAACACTTGGCGAGCGCACTACCGGCTGGCGCCAGGCAGATAAGGCGATCGATCGAATTAAGGGCAGATTTGGCGCAGGTAGTCTTCGGCCAGCCAGATTGGTTGAAGATCACCAAGATGAATAGCCAGTTAGGGTTTTCAAAATAACTCTAAGTACTCTATATTTCGAATATGGCCCTATCTGATCATGAACGAAAGCTATTAGCTGAGATGGAGGCTGCCCTAGAGCAGGAGGATCCAAGACTTCTCTCCACGCTTACCGGCAAAGCCCGCACCAGACAAAGCTCTCGAGCCCTGCTTGGCCTAAGCATTTTGGTCGTTGGCCTGCTTGTTCTAATTAGTGGCTTAATCGCTCAGGCAACGGTGGTCGGGGTAGTTGCATTTTTAATCTGCCTTGCTGGGGTGCTGTTAATCATTACAAATATCTCCATTAAAACTGGTGGCAAATCCATTAAAAAGCCGGGCTGGGGCTCAACCCTGGAGGAGAGATGGGATCGCCGCACCAACGATAATTAGTTAAATCAGCTCAACTTTTCTGCCCGTTAACCACCCTGCTGGGTGGTTTTTTTATGCCCATTTACAAAGGGGAGGGTGGGGGAGGCAAAGTGGGTGCGGGGGGTTGAAAGTGGGGAAAAAGGGAGTAAAGTGGTGACCTAGGGTCAATTCTTGAGCGTGGGGGGTCTAAAGCGATGTTTCTTGGCACCCATGAACCAAAGCTTGATGAAAAGGGCAGATTAATTTTGCCAGCCAGATTTAGAGATGAGTTATCTGAAGGTTTAGTAATTACAAAAGGTCAAGAGCGCTGTCTTTATGTTTTTACCGCCGCTGAGTTTGCATTAATAACTGAAAGATTGCGACAAGCACCAGTTACTCAGAAAAATTCTCGAGATTATTTAAGAGTTATGTTTGCTGGCGCTCATGATGAGGTGCCAGATAACCAAGGTCGGGTAACAATTCCAGCTGGTCTTAGAACCTATGCCACATTAGAAAAAAACTGTGTAGTAATTGGCGCAAATACCAGACTTGAAATTTGGGATGCAACTGCGTGGAGTAAGTATTTAGCCGATCGCGAAAAAACCTTTGCTGATGTTTCAGAGGAGGTGCTACCTGGATTGTTTTAAATCCAATCAATTATCTATTTAGGCCACCGCCCCTCATAAAGATTCGCGGCGCCACTTCCCCGGTGCCGCGTGTTATTTGAAGATGATCCGTCGAGCGGCGGTGACCTAAGTAGATAAGTGAGGTAGTAGGTAAGAAAAAAAAGAAAAAGAAAAGCAATAAAAAAGTTAAGTAGGGGGAGGAGAGAAAAATGAGTGCAGATCTAGCACACATTCCGGTTGCACTTGATCAGTGCGTTGATTTGCTCTCCCCAGCATTTGCTAATAAATCAAAGCCATATCTACTAGATGCCACTTTAGGACTTGGTGGGCATGCCAAGGTGTTTTTACAACAATTTTCTAATTTACACTTGATTGGAATTGATCGTGATCAAGCTGCGATCAAGATAGCGCAAAGCAACCTAGCTGCTTTCTCTGATCGAGTAAGCATTACGCATGCAACTTATGATCAAATTAATTTAGCACTAGATAATGCCGGGGTTTCAAAGGTTGATGGCATCCTCTTTGATTTAGGTGTTTCATCGATGCAGTTGGATATGGCAGAGCGAGGTTTTTCCTACTCCCAGCAGGCCCCCCTAGATATGCGAATGGATCAAAGCAAGCCACTTACCGCATCCATAATTCTTAATACATACTCACATGGTCAGTTAGCAAAAATTCTGCAAAATTATGGTGAAGAGAAGTTTGCAAGCAAGATCGCTGAAAACATTATTAAGGCACGAAATACTGGCACCTTAAATACCACCACAGATTTAGCTGCGATTGTTAAGGATTCAATTCCAGCCCCAGCTCGTCGCACCGGCGGAAACCCAGCAAAGCGAACTTTTCAAGCACTACGCATTGAGGTTAATCAAGAGTTAGCGATCCTTGAAAGGGCCATACCGGCAGCCTTAGATGCTTTAGCTGTTGGAGCTCGCCTGGTCGTGATGAGTTATCAATCGCTGGAGGATCGAATTGTTAAAAGTTTTTTCACTCAAGCGACTAAATCAAATACCCCACTAAGACTTCCAGTTGAGCTACCAAACTCAGCTGCCTCATTTGAATTACTGCATAGTGGTAGCACCGCAGCAACTGATGCGGAGCAGTTAAGCAATCCACGTTCCCAATCTATGCGCTTGCGCGCTATTGAGCGAAGGATTTCTTAATGGCGATATTTGAATTAGCCCCAGCAATTAGGATCTCCACCAAAATTGTTAAAGCCCAGACCAATAAAGCGGTTTTGCGATTAGCGCCAGAGATAAAAAATGGTGAGGTTGCAAATGATCGAACCTTTGTGGTTTTCCTTGCAACAATATTTACCGCTAGCTTATTGTCGCTGCTGGTGATTAATACCGCGCTCGCACGGGATGCATTTGTACTGTCAGAGCTAAAGCAGCAAGCGCAACTACTAACAGATCAACGTGAGGCGATCTTGCAAGAGGTGGCGGCAAAATCTTCGCCAGATAAGTTGGCACAAAGTGCTAGTGAACTAGGCATGGTGGCATCTAGTAATCCAAGATTTTTAGATATGTCGGTGGGTAAGTGATGAACCAACAATTACTTGTGCAGGATCGAATTCGAAAAATTGTTGCGATTGCAATAGTTATCTTCTTGCTCTTTGGACTGCGCCTTATTGAAATTCAAGCAATTAGAGCAAATGGATATGTGGAAAAAGCTGATACTGAATTAAGTAAGTCGGCCACATTGCTAGCGCCTAGAGGAACTATCTATGACATTAATGGGGTTGAGCTTGCCAGATCAATCTCGGCTATGAACATCGCAGTTGATCAAACGGTAGTTAATGATCCAATTGCAGCAGCACAGGTTGTAGCACCAATTTTAGGGATGAGCCCAGCGCAGTTAGCACCGCAATTAACTGGTGATCGAAGATATGTTTTAATCGCTAAAGATATTACGCCTGAAAAATGGCGACAGGTATATGAAGCAATTGGTGCCTATAACAGTCAAGTATTAAAAACTAAAGAGGGCATTAGTAAGCGAATCGGTGGCTTTGTGCCAGAGCGAAGCTATATACGGGATTATCCAAGTGGAAAGTTAACATCCTCATTAGTTGGAATTATTAATGATCAAGGCTTTGGTGCATCTGGAATTGAAAGCAGTTTAAATGGCCTGCTATCTGGGGTAAATGGAAAGTATGTCTATGCCAATGGCCGAGGAAATATAATTCCAGGATCAGAGCGAGTAAGTGTTGAAGCAAAATCTGGCACAAGTGTTCGATTAACAATTGATCGAGATGTTCAGTGGGTAGCTCAAAATGCGATTAGCCAGGCAGTATCAGCATCAAGAGCGCAATCTGGAACTGTGATTGTGATGGATCCAAAAACTGGCGCCATCTTGGCCCAAGCCAGTGCGCCAACCTTCGACCCAAGTGTTTCAAGTTCAATAACTTTAGAGAAGCTAAAGAACCCAGCGGTGCAAGAGGTTTATGAACCTGGCTCAACTGGAAAGGTTATTACTGTTGCAGCTGCGCTAGAAGAAGGATTAGTTTCACCAGAATCAGTTTTCACAATCCCTTACAAAATGAAGGTGGCAGATCAATATTTTCATGATCATGAAAAACACCCAACTCAGCGATTAACTACCGCTGGCTTACTAGCGGTTTCAAGTAATACTGGTTCAATCCAGATCGGACAAAAACTGGGTAAAGATGTTTTATATGATTACCTTCGAAAGTTTGGTATCGGTGAGAGCACTAATTCAAAACTACCAGGTGAATCAGCTGGAATTTTGCACCCAGTTAAAAACTGGTCTGGTACCTCACTGCCAACGATTGCATTTGGTCAAGGTTATTCACTAACAGCCATGCAAGCGACCTCCGTATTTGCAACAATTGCAAATGATGGCGTGCGGGTTTCACCTTCAATTCTTGCTGGCGTTGTTGATGAAAGTGGCAAGTACACACCTGCTAAACCAAATGATTCAACTCGAGTTCTTAGCTCACAGACTGCAACAGATATGCGAGCGATGATGGAGAGTGTGGTTTCCAGTAATGGAACTGCGCCAAGTGCGGCTATTTCAGGTTATCGAATTGCTGGAAAGACTGGAACTGCAAACCGATTTAACTCTGCTTGCAAATGTTACAGCGGCTACACCGCATCCTTTATTGGCTTTGCACCAGCAGATGCACCTAAGTATGTAATCAGTGTGACCATCCAAGATCCAAAAGGCATGCATTGGGGTGGGGTTCTCGCTGGTCCAGTATTTAAGAAGGTAATGAGCTTTGTTCTGCAAAGTGAGCGGGTGCAGCCGACCATCGCACCTAAAACGACATTCACATTAACTGAAGCTGCACTTAAATCTTCAAAGAGTAAGAATGACAAGGCTGGCGCCTAGATATGAGAATCATTCCTGGCTTATCTTTGGCAAAATCTTTAATCGATTTTGATTCAACGATATTTACTCAAGATGTTGTTATCAGTGGTGTTTCCATTAATGCGCAAAAGGTAGTACCTGGTGATTTATTTATTGCATTTGCTGGGGCTAATACACATGGTATTTCCTATTTAGAGCAGGCGATTAGTAACGGCGCAGTTGCAGTTCTAAGTGATAAAAAGATTGAAACTTCAATTCCATCCTTTATACACCCAAAGCCACGTGAGATTGTTGGTTCAATCTCTGCTTGGTTGTATGGAAACCCATTTAAAAGCTTGAAAGCAATAGGAATTACTGGCACCAATGGAAAGACAACCACTGCAAATTTAGTAAAACAAATCTGGCAACTGAATTCAATTAAGTCAGGCTTAATTGGGACACTTGGTGTTGAGATAGTGGATGAGAAATTAGAGAGTACGCGAACCACACCTGCAGCAGATGATCTGCAGGCAATTGCCGCGGCCATGGTTGAGCAAGGGTGCAAAAATCTGGCTATGGAGGTTAGTAGCCATGCGATTGATCAAGGCCGCATTAAAGGCGCTAAATATGAGGTTGTAGCTTTTTCGAACCTAACCCAAGATCATTTGGATTATCACCTGAGTATGGAAAATTACGTTCAATCAAAAGCGAATCTATTTGCATCAGAGTATGCAAAAGCGGCAGTAATCAATATTGATGATTCATATGGAAAGAAATTATTGAAGCAAGTAAAAATTCCAGTTGTGACAGTATCGCGTAAAGACTCAACCGCTGATTGGTATTTAGCAAAAGCTGAGATTAAAAATGGTCTCTACCAAGTTGAGATTAAGAGTAAATCTGGTGAGAGCTTGAGTGAAAACTTTGCATTACTTGGAGATTACAATTTAGATAATCTACTTCTAGCAGTGGCGATTGTTAATTCAGCAGGTTTATCATTAGATAAAATTGCATCCACAATAAGCAAATTACAAAGTGTGCCGGGCAGGCTGGAGAGTGTTAACGCCGGTCAGAAATTTACCGCCCTAGTTGATTATGCCCATACGCCAGATGCCGTCGAACGAGTAATTGCAACTGTAAAATCAGTAACTCATGGAAAGATAATTGGAGTTCTTGGCTGTGGCGGAGATAGAGATGCAAGTAAGCGCTCAGTAATGGGTCAGGCGCTATTTAATGGATGTGATCTTGCAATATTTACTAGCGATAATCCAAGGAGTGAATCAGCTGAGGCTATTTTGAAACAAATGACTGCGGGTATTGATCTTGGTAAAAAGGGATTTGTCGAAATAGATCGAAAAAATGCAATTGATCTAGCGGTTAAAAATGCTCAAAGTGGTGATGTGGTCTTGTTGATGGGTAAGGGGCATGAGAGTGGGCAAGAGGTAAATTCAGTAGTTACACCCTTTGATGATCGCATTGAATTAGCTGAATCAATCAGACGATTGGCCCGTTGATGCTAAAAATTACAGCAGGTGAATTTGCGAAAATAGTTTCAGGTCAACTTCATGAAATCTCCGAATCGACAATGATCGATCAAGTGCCGGTTATTAACTCAAAAAATGCAACAAAGAATTCATTTTTTGTCGCCTTTAAAGGCGAACATGTTGACGGGCATGATTTTGTCGCGGAAGCAATTAATCTAGGAGCCAAGTTTGCCTTAGTTAGCAAACCTGTTGCAGAGCCACACGTTTTAGTTACTGACACTGGTAAAGCTTTAATTGATTTAGCAATCTACCTTCGATCAAAATTAACTGATTTGAAAATTGTTGGTATCACTGGCTCGCAAGGCAAGACCACAACAAAAGAATTCCTAAACTCAATTCTTAAACTTGAAGGTGAAACTGTGGCAACAGCTGGAAATTTCAATACAGATATCGGTGTACCACTGACCCTCTTGCGTTGCAATGAACATACCAAGTTTTGTATTTTGGAGATGGGTGCAAGACACTCCGGTGATATTGCAAAGTTAACAAAAATAGCCAAACCAAATGTCGGAGTAGTACTAGTTGTAGGCACTGCACATATTGGTGAATTTGGTTCAGTTGAGGCAATTGCTAAGACCAAAGCTGAATTAATTATTAATTTGCCGGCTAATTCAACTGCAGTGCTGGGAAGCTATGATGCTTACACGCCGAAAATGGCAGATTCTTTGGAGTTAAAAAAAGTTTTGTTCGGAAATGCTCAAAATATTAGGGCTGCTGATTTAGAGATGCATGGTGGATATGCCCACTTTGATTTAGTTACACCAGCTGGTAGAAATCCTGTTTCTTTGCAGGTTCTAGGTGAACACCAAGTTCCCAACGCACTTGCTGCCGCTGCTGCAGCTTTTGCTTTAGGAGTAGTTAATGAAAATATTGCAGTGGGTTTAACGACTGCGGCTTTGGATAGTAAATGGCGGATGCAAATAGAGGAGATCAACGGTATTCACTTGATTCATGATTACTACAACGCCAATCCAGAGAGTATGAAGGCTGCTTTAAAAACTTTGGTTTTGTTAAGTCAGGAAAGTGGCGGGGCTAGTTGGGCAATTCTTGGCAAAATGCATGAATTAGGAGCTGCTGAGGCAGCAGGCCACAGCGAGGTTACTGCGTACTCTCGAGAGATAGGCGTTGACCACCTGCTGGCTGTGGCCACTGATCTTTATAAAGAGATTGAGAATCTATCTGATTCTGAACATATGCTCCTACATAACTGCCCAAACCCTGATTCTGTTTTACAGTTAGTCGATAATCTTTCTGTTGGAGATGTAATTTTATTGAAAGCATCGCGCTCAGAAAGGTTTGAAGATTTAGCAAATGCGATTAAGGCCAAACTGATTGGAGATCAGAAGTGAAAGGCATATTACTTTCAGGAGCCATTTCTGCGATATTTGCATTTTTTGCCACTCCAGCATTAATTAAATTGCTAGCTAAAAAAGGTTACGGCCAAATTATTCGAGATGATGGTCCAACCACTCATCATGTTAAGCGCGGCACTCCTACTATGGGTGGAATTTCCTTAATTACTGCAGCTATTACTGGATATTTTGCAAGTCATTTACTAACTGGTGTGCCAGCCACAACTTCAGCACTTCTGGTAATAGCTCTGATTATTGGATTAGGTTTTGTTGGATTCTTAGATGACTGGTTAAAGGTAGCAAAGCAAAAATCTATGGGTTTAAATGCCAAGCAAAAACTATTAGGACAAGCAATAGTGGCTGGATCATTTGCATACGCTGGATTGCAATTCCCAGATAAAAATGGATTAACACCGATTTCCATGAATCTATCAACCGTCAGAGATACATCAATAAAACTTGGAATGGTGCTGGTAATTATTTGGGTTATTTTGATGGTGCTAGGAACCAGTAATGGAGTGAATTTAACTGATGGCCTAGATGGTTTAGCTACTGGAGCTGCAGTGATGGTGTTTACTTCATTTATTTTGATTGGCGTTTGGGAGTTTGGCCAAAGCTGTGCAGTCTCTCCGGGTTTAAAATGTTATGAGGTTAGAGATCCATTGGATCTGGCAGTTTTAGCTGCCGCACTTGCAGGAGCTTGTGGTGGATTTTTATGGTGGAATGCCTCTCCTGCAAAAATATTTATGGGAGATGTTGGATCGTTAGCGCTAGGTGGAGCACTTGCTGGAATTGCAATCACGCTAAGAACTCAACTACTTCTTGTAGTTCTTGGATTTATTTTTGTTTTGATTACATCATCAGTTATTTTGCAAGTGGCCTACTTCAAAATTTCTGGTGGCAAACGGATCTTCAAGATGGCTCCACTACAACATCATTTTGAGTTGATGGGCTGGGGAGAGGTAACGATCGTAATTAGATTTTGGATCATTGCTAGCCTGGGGGTTGCAGCAGGTTTAGGCCTCTTTTATGCCCAATGGGTTGTTTCCTAGCATGAGTTATGTTTCAGAATTATCTGGAAAAAAATGTTTAGTAATTGGCGCAGGAGTTACAGGTCAGGCCGTTGATAAAGCATTAAAAAAATTTGGAGCGACTTCATATCTATTTGATGAAAAAACCAATTCAAATTTAAATGTAATCGACCAAATTCCACAAGGGATTGATTTCGCGGTGGTCTCACCAGGCTGGCGAGCCGAACATCCAGTAGTACTAAATCTTAAGAATTTAGGCGTTGAAATTATTGGTGAGGTTGATTTTGCATGGAGAATTAAAGAGGTAATTGCGCCAAGTCAAAAGTGGGTTGCGTTAACCGGTACTAATGGCAAAACCACCACAATTAAAATGGTGGAATCGATATTTAAGAGCGCAAAAATCAATGGCGCAGCTTGTGGCAATGTTGGTCAAACCGTTATTGAGTCGGTTATGCAAGAGCCTGCCTTGGATTATTTAGCTTTAGAGTTATCATCATTTCAAATTCATTGGAGTGAATTACCTAAATATGAGTCGGTAGCACTTCTTAATATTGCTGAGGATCACATCGACTGGCATGGGAACTTTGATAATTATGCGCAAGCAAAACTAAAACTTCTTAAGCAAGCAAAGAAATCATTTGTTAATAAATCCGACAAAGTTTTATCAACCAAAGTTCAAGGTGGATCAGTAATTTGGTTTTCACTTGATACACCTCAGCCAGGTGAATTAGGGGTGGTGGAGAACTTATTAATCGACCGAGCTTTTTCTCCTTCACCAAGTGAAGCAAATGAGATATCAGAGCTTGTAGATATCACTCCAACCGTGCCTCACAACATCATGAATGCGTTGGCTGCATCCGCACTTGCGTTATCGCTTGGGGTTAAATACCAAGCTATTAAAGATGGATTAAAGAATTTTTCAACAGATCACCACCGCATGGAGTTAGTTCTAAGTAAGGATGAAATAAATTGGGTTGATGATTCAAAGGCAACCAATCCTCATGCTGCTATTGCATCGTTACTTTCATATTTTAATGTCATTTGGATTGCTGGTGGTCTATCAAAGGGTGCCAGTATGGATGAGTTGGCCAAAAGAGCCGGAAGCCGGATTAAATCAATAATTCTTATTGGCCAAGACCGAGAGATCATCGCCCAGGCATTCGCTCTGCACTCACCAACTACGCAATTAGTAAGAGTTGATCAAAGTGGCGATGCAAAACAACTGATGAAAGATGTTGTAGCCCAGGCGAAAAAAACCGCAAAATCTGGTGACACAGTTTTATTAGCTCCTGCCTGTGCATCAATGGATCAGTTTGATTCATATGTGGAACGTGGCCAATTATTCGCTCAAGCCATTAAAGAGTTGGTTTAACATGAGTAGCAATCTAGTTATCAAGAAATACTCAAGAATTTTGGCAAGACCAGAAATCCCTTATTACTTGATTATCTGGAGCACAGTTTTCCTATCCGCATTGGGTTTAACCATGGTTCTATCCTCTTCCACCGTCACATCGCTGCAAGAAAACGGGAATGCTTATGCAATATTTTTGCGTCAGTTTTTCTTCCTGGGTCTAGGTAGCTTTGCATTTTATTGGGCATTTAAAGTTCAAGGAGCCGTTTGGCCAAGAATGGCTCGGTATGCACTATCAATTTCCATAGTGATTTTATTGTTGCCATTTGTTCCATTTTTGGGAAAAAATGTTAAGGGAAATAGAAACTGGATTGAGATCGCTGGATTTACTCTACAGCCGTCGGAGATCGCAAAATTTCTGTTAATCCTTTGGTGCGCTTTGCAATTACGAAGAATTGGTGAATATGTTGGAAAGAAATCTCCATTTTGGTTGATTTCACCAGGTTTTGCAGTTGTTGAAATACTAATTTTATTTGAGCGTGATTTAGGAACTGCATTGTTGGTTTTGATCATTTTTATTGGAATTTTGTTTATCGCAGGTGCGCCGATGAAACATTTCATTGGGATAGGAATCTTTGCAGTTGTTGTTGGTGGCGCTTTTGTGTTGAGCAGCAATTATCGAATGAGCAGATTTGCCGCATTATTTGATCCATTTGATGAAAAGTATTACAAGTTTTCTGGATGGCAACCTGCACACAGCATCATGGGCTTAGCCAGCGGCGGTTTATGGGGAAGTGGACTAGGAGCTAGCAAACAGAAGTGGGCAAATTTAGCTGAAGCGCATACGGATTTTATTTTTTCAGTCATTGGCGAAGAGTTAGGCTTGTTAGGCACCTTATTGGTATTAGTTCTCTACGCGGCATTAATTTATTCGATCCTAAGAGTTGCTTTAAAAACTAAGGATGATTTTTCTAGATATGCCACTGCTGGAGTTGCGTGTTGGTTTATTGCCCAAGTCACTATAAATATTGGATCCGTAACCTCATTATTACCTGTTATTGGCGTTACCTTGCCACTTATTTCTTATGGCGGTTCATCATTATTAGCCAACTTAATTGCAATTGGCTATGTACTAGGTGTTGCCCGCAGAACTCCAGAGATTTCAGAGGGCTTAAAGCTCAGTCGGATGAGAAAATCAAGCCAATGAAAACCAAAATATTATTTGCCGGTGGTGGTACAGCCGGTCATGTTGAGCCAGCTTTAGCTGTTGCTACTTGGTTAAAAGGAGAGAAGCCGGAATGGCAATTAACATTTGTCGGCACTAAAAATGGTTTAGAAAATCAATTGGTACCTAAAGCTGGATTTGAATTGATTCATATTCCAAAGGTTTTAATGCCAAGACAAGTTACCCCTTCAACCTTTGTTTGGCCGGTCAAGATAATTTATGCAACATTCAAGGCGTTTAAGATTTGTCGTGAGGCTGATTTAGTAATTGGTTTTGGGGGCTATGCCTGCCCACCAATTTACCTAGCAGCTGCAATCTTGCGTAAACCAATTTTTATTCATGAAGCAAATGCCATTCCTGGTTGGGCCAATCGTTTGGGCGCGGCCTTTGCATCAGAAATTTTCATTGCATTCTCAAGAACTAAATTAAAGTTAGGCAAATGGCGAAATGCCAAATTATCAGGCATGCCAATTAGAGCTGAAATTATTGCTTCATCCAAGTTATCGGCATCTGAATCCCAAAAGATTAAAAATGACCAGTTAGATAAGTGGCAACTTTCTAAAGAGAAGCCAACAATTTTAGTTTTTGGCGGATCCCAAGGCTCAAGACACATAAATGAAGCCATCATGCAATCACTTTCTGCCTTTACTGAGCGAAATGTGCAGGTAGTTCACTCGGTAGGTCGCAGCAATGCACTGCCAACCTCGACTGAAAACTATCTTCCGCTTTCATATATTGAAGATATGTCTTCTGCCTATCATGCAGCTGATTTGATTATTGCTAGAAGTGGCGCATTAACCTGCGCAGAGCTTGCCGCGGTTGGAAAGTTTGCAATTCTTATTCCGCTTCCAATCGGCAATGGCGAGCAATCTGCTAACGCATCAGATCTGCAGGCAGCAGGAGCTGCTGAAGTAGTTGCCGACGATAAGTTCAATTCTGGATGGTTAATCAGCAATTGGAGTGAAATTTGGCGCAAAGCAAGTAATTATCGTCCAGCAAATTGGGGTGAGTTTTCCGCAAGCGAAGTAATAGGTAAAGCAATTATTGAAAAAATAGGTAGCATTAAATGAATTCTCAATTGAATTATTCATTGGCCGAGCTTTCCAAACTTAAGATTCATTTTATTGGTGTCGGCGGCGCAGGCATGAGTGGGATTGCCCGAATCATGTTGGCAAAAGGATTTTCAATATCTGGTTCAGATAAAAATGATTCACCGATGCTGACCTCACTTAAAGCGTTAGGTGCAAAAATTGAGATTGGCCATGACGAGAAGAATTTAGGGGATGCTCAACTTGTGATCATCTCCTCTGCAATAGGTGAGAAGAATCCGGAGTTGGTGGCTGCAAAAGATAAGGGACTGCCAATTGCTGCACGCGCTATTGCCCTAGCTTGGCTTATGTCAGATTCCACATCAGTTGCGGTTGCTGGAACGCATGGAAAAACCACGACAACTGCGATGCTAACTGTTGCATTGCAATCAGCTGGGATGGATCCTTCATTTGCAATTGGTGGAACGATTAATACCGCAGGTACTAACGCCCATAGCGGCAGTGGATCGATATTTGTCGCCGAAGCCGATGAATCAGATGGTTCATTTTTAGCCTATAAACCAACTGGTGCAATCATCACCAACATTGAGTTAGATCATGTTGACCATTTTGCAAATGAGGATGAGGTTTTTGCAGTCTTTGAGCAGTTTGTTGACTCTATAAAACCTAATGGATTTTTAATTGCTTGCGGAGATGATGATGGAGTTCATAACTTATTGAAACGGATTAAACGAAAGGATCTAAAAATTCACCTTTATGGCAAGGGCGATAAAAATGACTTTAGAATCGACAAAATTCACTTAGCCCCAACAACTTCAACTGCGAGCATCTCAAGTACTGGCAGGAAAATAGGGGAGTTAAAGTTGGCTGTAGCTGGTGAACATAATGTGCTTAATGCATTGGCAGCCTTTGCTGCAGCTAGCGCTTTAGAAGTAGCAGAGGAAAAGTTGGTTGCTGGGTTAGGTACCTTCACTGGAACAAGGCGCCGATTTGAGTTAAAGGGTGAGGTTTCTGGCATAAAGGTAATTGATGATTATGGCCATCATCCAACAGAATTAATCGTTACTTTAAAAGCTGCAAAAAATTTAGCCCAAGAGGGGCGAGTATTAGTGATTTTTCAGCCACATCGTTATTCAAGGACAGCAGCTTTCGCTAACCAATTCTCGCAAGCTCTATCGCTGGCAGATTTCACCTATCTATTAGAGGTCTATGCAGCTAGCGAGAAACCATTACCGGGAATTTCTTCACTGTTAATTGCAAAAAAAATGAGTGCCCAGCAAGCTAAGTTTGAACCTTCAATGTTGCAAGTAGTCTCTGATGTAGTAGCTATGGCCAAAAGCGGGGATGTGATTATCACGTTAGGGGCCGGAGATGTGAGTTCACTAGGGGAACCAATTTTACAAGCACTGGCGTCTCGTTAATTACCTCAATGGCATATAAGTTTTCTAAAAGATTTAAGCGCCTTTTAATCTCAACACTACTTATTGGCTCTATCTCTTTTGCTTCCTACCTACTTGGTTGGTCTTCATTCTTGACCGTGAAAGAGGTACAGATTACGGGCACAGAATCAACATCGGTGATTTTAAGTGAGCTTAAGAGTAAGAATGTTGCACCAGTAGTTGGTCAAAAATTAGCTCGAGTTGAGATCCGGTCAATGAAAAGAGTTTTGAGTGATTTAGATTGGATAGCTTCGGCAGAGGCGTCTCGTAATTGGTTTGCAAAGAAGATAGAGATTCAAGTCCTCGAACGGGTCGCGGTGGCAAAGGCATTAACGCAGAGCAATTCAATGGTTAATTTTGATAGCGAGGGTTCAATTTTTAACCCAACCTCTACTGACCAATTGAAGGGGCAAGAGGCACTGCCATTAGTTTCAACTGCAGGTGATAGCAGAAAAGATCTTGT
>JACCDY010660357.1_pt1 | contig 33900 bp, 31 predicted proteins | sample 7446391 | NCBI WGS metagenome assembly JACCDY01 (sample SAMN15323451, study PRJNA562643) | freshwater metagenome | isolation source: river surface water | place: USA:Blue River Watershed | collected 2017-08-18 | reverse complement strand
GTATGGCGACACTAAAAACTGGGCCTCACAGGTGAGTGCCCGTCGCGAAGAGCTGACGCTGCAAGCCCTGTTCAACGAAGAGTTGGGCGTGGTGTTGCAAGTCCGCACGTCTGAGCGTAACGAGGTGATGCAAATCTTGCGTGCCCATGGCCTCTCCAAACACAGCCACTTTGTGGGTAAGACACGCCCTGAGTCTTCCAAGATTGCAAACGGCAAGGGCGAGATCAGCGTGTGGCGCGACACCCAAGAGGTGTTTGTGGCCAAGCTCGCCGACCTGCATCAAGTCTGGGACAGCGTGAGTTGGAAGATCTGCCAACAACGCGACAACTCCGCCTGTGCCGATGCCGAACACGCTGCAGCAGGCGACCCGACCAACCCCGGCATGCATGTGCATTTGCCAGCGGGCATCACCGACAACGTGGCCGCACCGTTCATCAACGTGGGCGTCAAACCCAAAGTGGCGGTGTTGCGCGAGCAGGGCGTCAACTCGCATGTCGAGATGGCCTATGCTTTTGCCGAAGCTGGCTTTGACGCCTTCGACGTGCACATGACCGACCTCCAAACCGGCCGCGCCAAGCTCCAAGACTTCAAAGGTGTGGTGGCTTGTGGTGGCTTCAGCTACGGCGACACCTTGGGCGCGGGCATCGGTTGGGCGCGCAGCATCACTTTCAACCCCGTGTTGTCTGAGCAAATGCAACAGTTCTTTGCACGCACCGACACCTTTGGTTTGGGCGTCTGTAATGGTTGCCAAATGTTTGCCGAGTTGGCCGACATCATTCCCGGTGCCGAACATTGGCCGCGCTTCACCACCAACCAAAGCGAGCGCTTTGAGGCACGTTTGAGCATGGTGGAAGTTTTAGAGTCTCCCAGTCTGTTCTTCGCAGGCATGGCCGGTGCACGTTTACCCATTGCAGTGGCCCACGGCGAAGGCTTCGCCAACTTCAGCCAGCGCGGCAACGCTGCCAAGGTGTTGCCCGCCATGCGCTTTGTGGACAACCACGGCGCTGCGACTGAAGCCTACCCGTTCAACCCCAACGGCAGTGCAGGGGGTTTGACCTCGGTCACCACCGCCGACGGCCGCTTCACCGCCATGATGCCGCACCCCGAGCGCGTGTTCCGCAACGTGCAGATGAGCTGGACCGATGTGGCGGCCTCGGGTGGTTTGGACGCCTTCAGTCCTTGGATGCGCATGTGGCGCAATGCGCGCCAGTGGGTGGGGTGATCAGCGGGTTTTGTAAAAAGTAATCGGTGACTCTGCCATCTCTTTGACGCGCTGATTCAGCACCGACTTTTTCATCTTGCCGACCACATGCATCTCGCAGGGTTTGCAGTCAAAACGGAGGGTGAGTTTTTCGCTGCCGTTGATCAGCATCAGTGGCTCAGCTTTGACCGTGCCTTGCACACCCGTCACACCTTTGGCTTGCTTGGGGCACAGACTCATGCTGAAGCGCACGCAGTGTTTGGTGATCATCAGGCTGGCTTCGCCTAATTCTTCGTGACTTTCGTACGCGGCTTCAATCACCTTGACGCCATGCTTGGCGTAGAAGTCGTGGGCCTTTTGGTTGAACACGTTGGCCAAGTAGGTCAGTGAGTCTTCAGGGTAGTTCACCGGTGGTTCAATCGCTGCAGCGCGCTGCGGGCGTTGGTAGGCATGCAAGCGCGCTTGCTCGAGCGCGGCCACCGCATCGCGGCGCAAGGCATTCAGCGATGAGGCTGGCACAAACCACGCTTGGCTGATGTTGATCTGCAGGTTGATCACCTCAAACACGGTGGCGCCAAATTTGCTCAGGTGCTCGCGCAGGCTGGCGTCGTTGCGCACGGCGTCTTTGGCTAATTCTTTGTGACAGGCGAGGGTGGCACTGGCGGTATGACCGTCTTCGTCGGTCAGGTTCAGTGCAAAGCCTTGTGGCGTCTCGGCAAACTCGACCCAGGCGCCCATGCGGCGTTCGCTGGAGTTTTTCTCCAAGCCGCGCACCCAGTCCATGTCGCGGTTGCGGTTGATGACCATGCCCGCACGCAGGTCGCGAAAGCCGTCCATCGGGTCTTTGGGGAACAAGCGCCAGACGCCTTTTTTGGACGTGGTTTCCGCACGGTTGATGGCCACGCCCACGAGTTCTTTTTGCAAGTCGTAGTAACACAGACCATCGCCGTTGTGCAACACGGCGGCTTTGTCATAAGGCTGCACTTCCAGCCAGTTGGGGCCTGTGCCCATCACTTCGCCCAGTACGATGCCGGGGTTTTTAGGGGAATCAAAAGCGCCGATGTCTTCTTTGCGGCCTTGCACAAAGTAGTCGGTGAATTCGCGGTTGAAGTTTTGCTCGGGGTTGGGCGTGAAGTATAGCGTGGTGTTGCCGCTCGAGGCGCGACTCAGGGGTGGACGCTCGGGATCGGCCGAGTATTGGCGCGACTCTATCAACTCGTCGATCAACACACGGTAGTGGCCAGTGATGTTCTTCACATAGGCCATGTCTTTGTAGCGGCCTTCGATCTTGAAGCTGCGTACCCCGGCATCGACCAAGGCAGCGAGGTTGTCGCTTTGGTTGTTGTCTTTCATGGACAACACGTGTTTGTCGTGGGCGATGAAACGGCCTTGCGCGTCGGTCACGTGGTAGGGCAAGCGGCAGGCCTGGCTGCAGTCGCCACGGTTGGCGCTGCGGCCCGTGTGGGCATGGCTGATGTAGCACTGGCCGCTGTAGGCCACGCACAAGGCGCCGTGCACAAAGAACTCCAGCTTGCAACGTTCAACATCCAGCACGTCGTGGATGGCTTTGATTTGCTGCAAGGTCAGCTCACGCGCCAACACGATTTGCGAGAAACCGACGTCTTGCATGAAGCGCGCTTTTTCAGGGGTACGGATATCGGTCTGGGTGCTGGCGTGCAGCTGGATCGGGGGGAGGTCGATCTCAAGCAAGCCCATGTCTTGCACGATCAACACATCCGCGCCGACGTTGTATACGTCCCAAGCCATTTGGCGCGCGGCCTCGAGTTCGTCGTCGCGCAGGATGGTATTGAGCGTGATGAAGATCTTGCTGTTGAACCGGTGCGCTTCCTTGCACAAACGTTCAATGTCCTTCAGGGTGTTGCTGGCACTGGCTCGGGCACCAAAGGCCGGGGCGCCGATGTACACCGCGTCGGCGCCGTGGTGAACCGCGGCAATGCCGATGTCGGCATCGCGCGCGGGCGCGAGCAATTCGATTTGGTGGTTGAGCAGAGACATGGGGCAATTATCTGAAAAAACAAAAGCGGCCCGAAGGCCGCTGTGCGTGGAGCGAGGGTGAGTTACTCGACCTTGGCTTTGGCGCGCATTTCTTGTTGGAAAGCCGCCAAGCGTTGTTGTTGCAACTGTTGCGCGATTTGTGGCTTCACGTCTTCCAAGGAAGGCAGCTGGGCTTCACGTACATCGTCCAAACGGATGATGTGAAAGCCAAATTGGCTCTGCACAGGGCCAGACACTTGGCCTTTGGCCAGTGCCACCATGGCGTCTGAGAACTCTTTGACATAGTTACCTGCTGCGGCCCAATCGAGGTCGCCGCCATTGGCGCCCGAACCTGGGTCTTTGGATTGCTTCTTGGCGATGTCTTCAAACTTGCCGCCTTTTTTCAAGCTGGCCAGAATCGCTTCGGCTTGTTCCTTGGTGTCTACCAAGATGTGGCGTGCGCGGTACTCTTTGCCGCCATTGGCTGCAACGAACTTGTCGTACTCCGCTTGCACATCGGCATCTGTCACCGCATTGGTTTTTTGGAAGTCAGCAAACAACTCACGGATCAAGATGGTTTGACGGGCCAATTCGATTTGAGCTTTGTACTCATCGGTAGCGTCCAGGCTGCGCTTTTGCGCTTCTTGCATGAAGATCTCGCGCGCGATCACTTCTTCTTTGATTTGTGCCTCGACATCGGGCGTGATTGGGCGGCCTGAGCGCGCCACTTGCTGCTTCAAAGCCTCCACGCGGGTGGTGGGCACTGCTTTGCCGTTGACGATGGCGATGTTTTGTGCAGCAACACCGATGCTGAGCGTGGTCAAAGCAGCAGCAACAGCGGTCCAAATGATGTGTTTTTTCATGTCGGGTCTCAAGGGGTTTCAATCACTTCAATCGCCAAGGCATGCAAGCCTTGGTCGATAAATTCTTGCAACGCATCATACACAAGGCGATGGCGTGAAACCCGCGATTTGCCTATGAAAACAGGGCTTTGAATGCGAACCCTGAAATGCGTTCCAAAGCCACTGTCATTGGCCCCCACATGGCCAGCATGGGCGGCGCTTTCGTCTAAAACTTCGACGAATACAGGGTTTAAGCGTTCTTGTAATCGCTGTGTCAGGGCCTTTGAGGTGATCATCACTGTGGATCCTCGGGTTGTTCTTGGATGAAGCGGCTCATGTAGACCCCTTGCGCCACCACAAACACCAACATCAAGCCCAAACCACCAAAGAGTTTGAAGCTCACCCAGGTGTCCGTGTCAAAGTGGTTGGCGACCCAAATGTTGAGGCAACCCATGACTGCAAAAAAGCAGGCCCAGCTGTGCAAGAGCACCCCCCACGCGTGGTCTGGCAAGGTCACTTGGGCGCCCATCAACTTCTGAATGAAGTTGCGTTTGAACACGTAAAACCCGACCCACAAGGCGCTGCCCATCAGCCAGTACAGCACGGTAGGTTTCCATTTGATGAAGGTTTCGTCTTGGGTTAACAGCGTCGCACCACCAAACACCACGATCACGCCGAGGCTGACCCATTGCATGGGCTCCACAAAACCGTTTTTGCGCCACAAATAACCGATTTGCAAGGCCGTGGCGGCAATTGCAACGCCGGTCGCCGCCATGATGCCCCAGGTTTTGAAGGTGACAAAAAACAAAATGATGGGGAAAAAATCGAGCAGTAATTTCATAAGAGGCGTTATTTCTTAGGCACGAAGTCTAACGAAGCCGAGTTCATGCAATAACGCAAGCCGGTGGGCGCTGGGCCGTCTGGAAAGACATGCCCCAAATGCGCGCCACATTGGCTACACACGGTCTCGACACGCACCATGCCGTGGCTGGTGTCGCGGTGCTCGGTGATGGCGTCTTCGCTGGCGGCGGTGTGAAAGCTGGGCCAGCCACAGCCCGCATCAAACTTGGTGTTGGCATCAAACAGCTTGGCATCGCAGCAGATGCAGTGGTAGCTGCCATCGGCCCAGTGGTCTTCGTATTTGCCGGTGAACGGACGTTCGGTGGCGGCTTTGCGCGTGACCTCAAATGCCACGGGCTCGGCTTGTTTGGCCGCGAGCAGGTCGCGCCATTCTTGATCTGTTTTTTGAAGGTTCATGAGGAGCAGCTGATTTCAATCGAGGAAGCCCATTCTGGCGCAAGGCCAGCCCAGGCTTCGTAAGTGGGGTGTTCATCAAACGGGGCATGCAACACCTGCAGCAGGTCTTGCACCATGCGGAAGTCGCCTTGTTTGGCTTGGCGAATCGCCAATTCGCCCAAGTGGTTACGCAGCACGTACTTGGGGTTGGTGCGCAACATGGCGTCGCCGGTGGCTTGTCGCGGCGCATCGCCCAAGCGGACCAGGTAACGCTCGCACCATGCATCAAACATGGCGCGGTGCAGAAACAGGTCGCGCACAGGCTCAAAGGCGTGTTGGCTCTGTGCCGATTCGCGCACCGCCACACTCAGTCGGCGCCAGAACACGGGGTAGTCCACCCGGTCTTGTTGCAGCGCTTGCAACAGGTCTTCCACCAGAGCGCGGTCGTCTGTGTGAGAGCCTGGCAAGCCCAGTTTGTCGCGCATGCGTTGGTCAAGGGCTGCTGGAAAGGCATCCTTGTAACTTTCTAACGCGGCCAATGCGGGGGCTTGATCGTCGATCAAGGGCATCAGGGCTTGGCCCAGACAGAACAAGTTCCAGTAGGCGATCTGGGGTTGACGCGCGTAGGCGTAACGGCCTTGGTGGTCGGAGTGGTTGCAGATGTGGTTGGCGTTGAAGCCATCCATGAATTGGAACGGGCCGTAGTCCAAGGTGAGGCCCAACACGCTCATGTTGTCGGTGTTCATGACACCGTGGCAAAAGCCCACCGCCTGCCATTGCGCCATCAATTCGGCCGTGCGTTGCGTCACCGCGTGGAGCAACGCGGTGTAGCGCTCATAACTGTGCTTCGCCATTAACTCAGGGAAGTGGTCGGTCACCACGTGGTCGGCCAACGCCTGCAAGGCTTCCGTTTGGCCGGTCGCAGCGAAGTGTTCAAAGTGCCCAAATCTCACAAAACTGGGTGCAACACGGGTCACCACGGCGGCGGTTTCTATCGTTTCGCGACGAACGGGGGCAGGCGAGCCCGTGACACACAAAGCGCGGGTGGTGGGAATACCCAAACCATGCATGGCTTCGCTGGCTAAAAACTCGCGGATGCTCGAGCGCAACACCGCACGCCCATCGCCTTGGCGAGAGTAGGGCGTGGGCCCAGCGCCTTTGAGCTGCAAAATTTGTACGCCCATGGGCGTGTCGATTGAGGCGATGTTCAACGCACGACCATCCCCCAACTGACCCGCCCAATGGCCAAACTGGTGGCCGCTGTACACGCTGGCATAGGGCGATACATCTGCCAACACCTGGTTGCCCGTTAACACGGCCAACACTTCGGGTTGCAACCATAAATCAGCGGGCAAACCCAATGCTGCACGCAAGGCGTCGTTGCAACCCACCCAATGCGGCGCAGGCAAGGGCGAGGGCAGTGTGGGCGTGCCAAAGGTGGGCCCTAGTTCAGCCAAGCCTGAATGCGCCGCACGCGCCCATGGCAGGTGGGTTGGCGTGGGCAGGTCCGGGCGATGCAGCATGTTGAAGATTGTCTCGGGTTATCCATAGTCTGGTTTTTTGTGTGCTTTCCCCATATGAGGCCGAAGACTTGGCACAATATAAAAAAGCACGGTCGTGCGGAAAACTAAAAATAGAGGAGACGTTGATGTTGGGATTGATGCAAAACCAACCCTTGCTCATATCAAGCCTGATTGAGTTTGCGGAGAAACATCACGGTGATGGTGAAGTCGTGTCGCGACGCGTGGAGGGTGACATCCACCGCTACACCTGGGCCGATGTGGCGCGTCGTTCACGCCAAGTGGCACATGCCCTGGACAACATGAAGCTGGGGTTCAGCGACCGCGTCGCCACCTTGGCTTGGAATGGCTACCGCCATCTGGAGCTTTACTTTGGTGTCAGTGGCAGCGGCCGTGTGTTGCACACCATCAATCCTCGTTTGCACCCGGAGCAAATTGCTTGGATCGTCAACCATGCCGAAGACGAGGTGCTGTGCTTTGACCTGACGTTCTTGCCCATCATCCAAGCGGTGCACAGCAAGTGCGGCACGGTCAAGCAATGGGTCGCCCTGTGCGATGCAGACAAATTGCCGGCCGACAGCGGCATCCCCAACCTGGTCAGCTACGAAGCATGGATGGGACAGCAAAGCACCGCTTACGCCTGGCCTGTGTTTGACGAAAACACCGCCTCAAGCATGTGCTACACCAGTGGCACCACGGGTAACCCCAAAGCGGCTTTGTACAGCCACCGCTCCACCACCTTGCACGCCTATGCAGCGGCTTTGCCCGATGTGATGAGCATTTCGGCCCGTGATTCGATCCTGCCGGTGGTGCCCATGTTTCACGTCAATGCCTGGGGCATTCCTTACAGTGCGGCGCTCACGGGGGCCAAGTTGGTGTTTCCCGGCCCTGGTATGGACGGTAAATCCGTCTATGAAATGATTGAAAACGAGGGCGTCACCTATGCGGCCGGCGTGCCCACCGTGTGGCAAATGTTGCTGACCTACATGAAACCCCAAGGCTTGAAGTTCTCCAGCTTGAAGCGCACGGTCATTGGTGGCTCCGCCTGTCCGCCCGCCATGATCGATGCCTTCCGCGACGACTACGGCGTAGAGGTGCTGCACGCCTGGGGCATGACCGAGCTGAGTCCTTTGGGGACCCTGTGCACCTTGAAAAACAAGCACCTCAAATTGCCTAAGGAGGAGCAGTTGAAGCTTCGGCTCAAACAAGGCCGTTCGATTTACGGGGTTGACATGAAGATCGTCAACGACACCGGTGAGGACCAACCCCATGACGGCAAATCCTATGGCGACTTGCTGGTGCGCGGCCCTTGGGTGGTCTCGAATTACTACAAGGGTGAGGGCGATCCCTTGGTCAAAGACAAACATGGCCAAAGCTGGTTTCCCACCGGCGATGTGGCCACCATCGATGCCGATGGGTTCATGCAAATCACCGACCGCAGCAAAGACGTCATCAAGTCCGGGGGCGAGTGGATCAGCTCGATCGACATTGAAAACATCGCCGTCGCGCACCCCGCGGTGCTCATGGCCGCCTGCATTGGCGTGAAGCACCCCAAATGGGACGAACGACCCATCGTGATCGTGGTGAAAAACCCCGATGCACAGGTGACACGCGAGGAATTGCTGGCTTTCTACGAAGGCAAAACCGCCAAGTGGCAAATCCCCGATGACGTGGTGTTTGTCGACAGCATCCCGCTCGGTGCCACCGGCAAGATGCTCAAGACCAAATTACGCGAACAACTCAAGGACTACGTGTTGCCGAGCGCGCACTGATTTTTTCAAATGACAAAGGAGCTTAGATGAGTGCTGATTACCAAGTACACGGCGATGTGGCCGTGATCACCCTGAACAATCCGCCGGTCAACGGCATGAGCTTGGACACCCGCCGTGCCTTGGTGGCCGGTATGGCTCAGGCCCAGGCCGATGCGGCCGTGAAAGCCATCGTGCTGACGGGCCATGGCAAAGCGTTTTCAGGCGGCGCGGATGTGCGCGAGTTCGGCTCGCCCAAAGCATTTCAAGAACCCAATTTGTTGAGCGTCATTGACTGTGTGGAAAACAGCAGCAAGCCGGTGGTGGCCGCCATCCACAGTGTGGCCATGGGCGGCGGGTTGGAGCTGGCTATGGGCTGCCATTACCGCATGGCGGCTCCCGGCACCAGCATCAGCATGCCAGAGGTCAAGTTGGGCTTGATTCCCGGCGCCGGCGGCACTCAACGTTTGCCACGTGCCTTGGGTGTCGAGCCCGCGTTGAACTTGATCGTCAGTGGCGAGCCCGTCAAGAGCGAGATGTTGGCCATGTTGCCCGGCCAAAAGCTATTCGACCAAATGGCGACTTCGCCCCAAAGTCTGATGGACGAAGCCTTGGCGTTTGCGCGTGAGGTGTCATCTGTGCGCCCCCTGCCCAAAGTGCGTGATTTGCCATGCAAACACCCCATGGGCGATGCGTATTTCCAATTCGCACGCAACATGGTCAAAGGCATGTCCAAGCACTATCCAGCGCCGCCCCTCGCTCTGGATGCAGTCGAAATGGCCACCAAGAAAAAGTTTGATGAGGGCATGGCCTTTGAGCGCCAGAACTTCCTCAACCTCATGTGGACGCCAGAGAGTCGTGCCTTGCGCCATTTGTTTGGCGCGCAACGTGCAGCCTCGAAGATTGCCGATGTGCCCAGTGACACGCCGGTGCGTGACATCAAGCAGGTCGCAGTGATTGGGGCCGGCACCATGGGCGGTGGCATCGCCATGAATTTCTTGAACGCGGGTATCGCCGTCAAGATGCTCGAAACCAAGCAAGAAGCCTTGGACCGTGGCGTCGCCACGATCAAGAAGAACTACGAAGACCGCGTCAAAAAAGGCAAGCTCAAAGAAGACAAATACGCCGAACGCATGGCTTTGCTCAGCACCACGCTGAGCTACGACGACATCAGCCAAGCCGACCTCGTGATCGAGGCGGTGTTTGAAGACATGGGCGTCAAAGAAGCCGTGTTCAAACAACTCGATGCGGTGATGAAGCCCGGTGCCATTCTGGCGTCCAACACCTCCACACTCGATCTGAACAAGATTGCGCATTTCACCCAACGCCCGCAAGACGTGGTGGGCTTGCACTTCTTCAGCCCCGCCAACGTGATGAAGCTGCTCGAGGTGGTGCGCGGCAAAGACACCGCCAAAGACGTCTTGGCCACGGTGATGGACGTCGCGAAAAAGATCAAAAAGATTGCTGTCCTTTCAGGCGTGTGCGATGGCTTCATTGGCAACCGCATGATCGACCAGTACGCCCGTCAAGCCGGCTTCTTGCTCGACGAAGGCTGTACACCGGCCCAAGTGGACCGCGCCATCGAGAAGTTTGGTTGGGCCATGGGCCCTTTCCGCATGGGGGACTTGGCGGGCAATGACATTGGCTGGGCCATTCGCAAACGCCAATACATCGAAAACCCCACGCGTCGCTACAGCAAAACGGCAGACCTCTTGTGTGAGCAAGGTCGTTACGGCCAGAAGACAGGCGCGGGTTGGTACGACTACAAACCTGGCAAACGCGATGCCATTCCAAACAAAGATGTCGAGGCCATGATTGCCAAGCACCGCGAAACGCTCGGCATCAAACCCCGCAAGATCAGCGATGAAGAAATCGTGCAGCGTCTGAACTTTGCGTTGGTGAATGAGGCGGCACACATCTTGGAAGAGGGCATTGCCAGCAAGGCCAGTGACATCGACATGGTCTACATCAGCGGCTATGGTTTCCCGATTTATCGCGGTGGCCCCATGAACTACGCCGACGAGTTGGGCTTGTTCAACGTGGTGCAAGCCATGCAACGCTTTGCCACCAACCCTCACGATGACGCCGAGTTTTGGAAACCCGCGCCTTTGCTCGCCAAGCTCGCCGCCGAAGGCAAGACCTTCAACTGAACCGTATTTAAGGAACTCTCATGACCCAAGCTGTCATCGTCTCTACCGCCCGTACCCCGCTTGCCAAAAGCTGGAAAGGTTCTTTCAACATGACGCACGGCGCCACTTTGGGTGGCCATGCCGTCAAACACGCGATCGCACGCGCTGGCATTGAAGCCGGCGAAGTCGACGACGTCATCATGGGCTGCGCGTTGCCCGAAGGTGCCACGGGCGCCAACATCGCGCGCCAAATCGCCCTGGCAGCGGATTGCCCGGTGTCGGTCTCTGGCATGACCATCAACCGTTTTTGCTCATCGGGCTTGCAAACCATCGCCACTGCCGCGCAGCGCATTATTTCTGGCGAGGGCGATGTGTATGTGGCGGGTGGGGTCGAAAGCATTTCTTGTGTGCAACAAGAGTCCAACCAGCACATGCTGGTGGACCCTGTGCTGAACAAGAAGAAGCCCGAAATCTACTGGAACATGTTGCAGACCGCCGAGAACGTGGCCAAGCGCTACAACATTGGTCGCGAAGCCATGGATGCGTATGGCGCTTTGAGCCAACAGCGCGCATTTGCGGCCCAAGCCGCCGGTTTGTTTGATGCCGAAATCGCAGCCATCACCGTCAAGGCCGGTGTGGTTGACAAGACCATGGGCTTGATCACCAAACAAGTCACCGTCAGCAAAGACGAGGGCACGCGCGAGGGCACCACGGTGGAAGCCTTGAGCAACCTCAAATCGGCCATGCCGGGTGGCTTGATTGCGGCTGGCAATGCCAGCCAGTTCTCAGATGGCGCCGGTGCCTGTGTGGTCATGAGCGAAGCGCTCGCCAGCAAACGCGGCTTGCAACCACTGGGACGCTTTTTGGGCTTTGCCGTGGCCGGCTGTGAACCCGATGAAATGGGCATTGGCCCGATCTATGCCGTGCCCAAAGTCCTGAAGCGGCTGGGCTTGAGCGTGAATGACATCGACCTGTGGGAGCTGAACGAGGCCTTTGCCGTCCAAGTGCTGTACTGTCGCGACAAACTGGGCATTCCCGAAGATCGCCTCAACGTCAATGGGGGCGCCATTGCCTTGGGCCATCCCTATGGCGTGAGCGGTCAACGTTTGACGGGCCATGCCTTGATCGAAGGGAAACGCCGAGGCGCCAAACGGGTGTGCGTGACCATGTGCATTGGCGGCGGCATGGGCGCTGCAGGCATTTTTGAAGTGCTGTGATCACCCCAATCCACACCTTTCATGCCGCTGCGCCACACGGTTGATTTTTTGCTCTACGACTGGCTGAAGGTGCAACACCTTCAGTCCAGAGCCCGTTTCGCGGACCACTCGCGAGACACCTTTGATGCGGTGCTTGACACCTGCGAGCGAATTGCGCGCGACAAATTCGCCCCCTTCAACCGTCTGGTCGACATCGAAGAGCCCAGGGTGGAGGGCGATCAAGTTATCCTGCCCCAAGCCACCCATGAGGCCTACAAAGCCTATGCGGCCTCGGGGATGCTCAGCGCGGCGCAAGACTATGGCGTGGGTGGCATGCAGCTGCCCTACACAGTTGAAGCGGCTGCCAACGCCTTTTTTGCCATGGCTTCGGTCAGCATAGGCTCAGGATTGCTGACCAGTGGCAATGCCAATTTGCTGATGGCGCATGGCACCGACATGCAAAAAAAGGTGTTTGCCCTGAATGAATTTTCAGGCCGCTTTGCAGGCACCATGTGTTTGAGTGAACCGCAAGCGGGCTCGAGCCTGAGCGACATCACCACCCGGGCCACGCCAGACGGGGCGGGGTTTGAATCCGACCCACTGGGACCACGCTATCGACTCAAGGGCCACAAGATGTGGATTTCTTCGGGTGAGCATGAGTTGTCCGAGAACATCATCCACTTGGTCTTGGCCAAAATTCCGGATGACAACGGTCAGTTGGTGCCAGGTGTCAAAGGCATTTCGTTGTTCATCGTGCCAAAGAAGCTGGTCAACACGGACGGGCAACTCACAGGCGAACGCAATGACGTGGCCTTGGCGGGGCTGAACCACAAATGCGGCTGGCGTGGCACGACCAACACCTTGCTCAACTTTGGCGAAGGCAAGTATCCCGTGCGCGGCGACTCGGGTAGGGGGCTGGATGGGGCCGGAAGCGGCGCTGTCGGCTACCTCGTCGGCCAGCCCGGTGAGGGCCTCCAATGCATGTTCCACATGATGAACGAGGCCCGCATTGGCGTGGGCTTGGCTGCCACCATGCTCGGGTTTGCAGGTTATTACGCCAGCCTCGACTACGCGAAACATCGCCCTCAAGGTCGTGTACTCGGCGCTGGGGGCAAAGACGCGCAAGCGCCGCAGGTGCGCATCATCGAGCACGCAGACATCAAGCGCATGTTGCTGGCACAAAAAGCCTATTGCGAAGGTGCCTTGGCGTTGGGCTTGTACTGCGCGCGCATGGTGGATGAGCAACACACAGGGAACGCCGAAGACGCCGACGCATCGCGGCTGTTGCTGGAGGTGCTCACGCCGATCGTCAAAAGTTTTCCCAGCGAGTGGTGCTTGGAGGCCAACAGCCTGGCCATTCAAATTCATGGTGGGTATGGCTACACGCGCGACTTTCCGGTTGAGCAGTATTGGCGCGACAACCGCTTGAACATGATCCACGAGGGCACCCACGGCATTCAAGCCATGGACTTGTTGGGGCGCAAGGTGTTGATGGAGAACGGCCGAGGTCTGCAACTGTTGGGGCAACGCATGTTGGCAACGGCAGACCAAGCGCAAATTGAATGGCCTGACGAGAGCCATGCCTTGAAACAGGCTGTGCAGCAGATCCATCAAGCCACCCAAGCCGCTTGGGATGGGGCCCATCCGGCGCAAGCCTTGGCCAATGCCGTGCCCTATTTGCAAGCCTTTGGCCACACGGTGGTGGCCTGGATTTGGCTCGATGTGGTCAGTACCCCGGGAGCGCTTGACACGGCGGTCGCTGCAGGCCGGAGTGCCGCATGCCGTTATTTTTTCCGTTACGAGCTGCCCAAAATTCAGGCTTGGTTGAACGTCGTCAACAACCGAGACCAGACCTGTGCGGATTTGCCCGAAGACGCCTTTTGAAAAGACAACCAACCATGACACGCACTGTTCAGCAACTGTTTGACTTGACTGGCAAAACCGCATTGGTCACTGGCGGCTCGCGCGGCTTAGGGCTGCAAATGGCGCGGGCGCTCGGCGAGGCGGGTGCGCGGCTGATGATCACCTCGCGCAAAGCTGCAGACCTCGAACACACCGTGGCCACTCTTCGAGCCGATGGGTTGGATGTGCAGTGGCTCGCTGCGGACTGTGCCCAAGAGATGGACATTCACCGCCTGACCGAGCACACCCTCAACCGCATGGGGAGCATTGACATTTTGGTCAACAACGCAGGTGCCACCTGGGGCTCGCCAGCCGAAGACCATCCACTGGAGGCCTGGGACAAGGTGATGAACCTCAACGTGCGCGGCTATTTTTTGTTGTCTCAAGCGGTGGCCAAAGCCAGCATGATTCCCCGTCGCAGTGGTCGCATTTTGAATGTCGCCTCGATTGCTGGTTTAGCCGGCAACCCCGTGGGCATGCACACCCTTGCCTACAACACATCGAAGGGGGCCGTCATCAACTTCACGCGCACCCTGGCGGGAGAGTGGGGGCGCTACGGCATCACCGTCAACGCCATTTGTCCAGGATTTTTCCCCAGCAAGATGACCCACGGTGTGTTGGACAAGTTGGGGGCTGATCATTTAGCAGCTCAGGCGCCGCTGAAGCGTTTGGGCGACGACGAAGACTTGAAGGGTCTGACGCTGCTGTATGCCAGCGACGCAGGTAAACACATCACAGGCCAGTGGCTTGCGGTGGATGGCGGCGTCAGCGCCGTCTTGGGTGGTTAACACACATCTCTCACACAAGGAACACACCATGACCATGAACCAGCAAATCTTGCTTGACAACCGTCCCGTCGGAGAAGCCACCGCCGCCAACTTCAAGCTGGTGCAAACGCCCATTCAAGCGTTGCAAGAAGGGCACGTGCTGGTTCGTCACCACTACCTCAGCCTGGACCCCTACATGCGCGGCCGCATGAACGACAGCAAAAGTTACGCAGACCCTCAGCCCTTGGGTGAGGTGATGATTGGCGGCACCGTGGGCGAAGTCCTCGAGAGCCGCCACCCCAAATTCAAAGCAGGTGACGCGGTTGTGGGCATGGGCGGTTGGCAAACCCACAGTGTGGTGGATGCCAATGTCTTTGGTGCGCTGCGCAAAGTGGACACCACCCACGTGCCACTCTCGCACTACTTGGGCGCTGTGGGCATGCCTGGCGTGACGGCTTGGTATGGCTTGGTCAAGATCATTGCGCCCAAAGCGGGCGAAACCGTCACGGTCAGTGCGGCCAGTGGTGCGGTGGGCAGTGCCTACGGTGCATTGGCCAAGGCCCGAGGTTGCCGCGTGGTGGGCATTGCCGGTGGCAAAGACAAATGCGATTACGTCGTCAATCAGCTGGGCTTTGATGCCTGCATTGACTATAAGGAACACAAAGACTACCTGAGCCTGTCCAAAGCCCTGCGTCAGGCGTGCCCCAACGGGATTGATGGTCATTTTGAAAACGTGGGCGGCATGGTGCTTGACGCCGTGATGCTGCGTACCAACGCCTTTGCGCGTATCGCGCTGTGCGGCATGATTGCGGGCTATGACGGTGCGCCGCTCCCCATGGCCAACCCCGCACTGATCTTGGTGAACCGCATTCGGTTTGAAGGTTTCATCGTCAGCGAGCACATGGAAGTCTGGCCTGAGGCCTTGCAAGAGCTCGGCACCTTGGTGGGCACCGGCAAGCTACGACCCCGTGAGACGGTGGCTCAGGGGCTGGAAGCGGCACCAGAGGCATTTTTGGGTTTGCTCAAGGGCAAGAACTTTGGCAAGCAATTGGTCAAGCTCATTTAAGCCCACCCCATGATGGACAACTTTGAAGGAAAAACCGCTGTGCTCACGGGCGCAGGTTCTGGCTTTGGCTTGGAATGCGCCCGCATTGGCGCGCAACGGGGCATGAACTTGGTTCTGGTTGACGTGCAGCAAGATGCACTCGACCAAGTCACCACCGAGTTGACCGAGCAGGGCGCCACCGTGATGGCGTGCAAGGTCGATGTATCTGATGCCAGCGCCATGGAGCAGCTGGCCCTGCACGTGCAACAACGCTTTGGGGCACCGCACTTGGTGTTCAACAACGCGGGCGTGGGATCTGGCGGTTTGATTTGGGAAAACTCAGTCGCCGATTGGCAATGGGTACTCGGCGTCAATCTGTGGGGCGTGGTGCATGGTGTGCGTTTGTTCATCCCCATGATGCTTGCGGAGGCCAAGCGAAATCCGAGCTATCAGGGACACATCGTCAACACGGCCAGCATGGCAGGTTTGCTGGCCGCGCCCAACATGGGGGTCTACAACGTCAGCAAGCACGCGGTCGTGGCGTTGAGCGAAACCCTCTACCAAGACTTGCAACTGGTCAGCGACCAAGTCGGCGCGAGCGTGCTGTGCCCTTATTTTGTGCCCACGGGTATCAGTCAAAGTCACCGCAATCGACCTGCTGAAGTCGCGGCACACACACCCACACAAAGCCAGCTGATGGGTCAGGCCATGAGTGACAAAGCCGTGGCCAGTGGCAAAGTCAGCGCCGCAGAAGTGGCTCAAAAAGTGTTTGACGCTGTGCAAGCGGGGCAGTTTTACATTTACAGCCATCCACAAGCGTTGGGCTTGGTGGCCCAGCGCATGCAAGCGCTGGTGGACGGCGCCAACCCACCCGATCCCTTTGTCACCCGACCTGAGCTGGGCGCTTCACTGCGCCAAGCTTTGCGAACCCAGGAGAACTGAGCATGCAAGAAAGTTTTGGCGCCTACATCCCATTCGTGGACCATCTGGGTTTCGAGATGGTGTTTTTTGACGATGGTCAGTCTGAGTTGCGCTACGAGCCCGAACCGGAACACATGAACTCGTTCAATGTGACGCATGGCGGGGCTTTGATGGCGTTTCTGGATGTCGTGTTGGCCTCGGCAGCCCGAAGCGTCGATCGCACCCTCGGGGTGGTGACTGTGGAGATGAAGACCTCGTTCATGCAGGCTGCTGTCGGCCCTTTGACGGGAAAAGGGCGGCTGTTGCACCGCACCCGCAACATGGGGTTTGCCGAAGGCTCGGTGTATGACGCACAAGGCAATTTGTGCGCCCATGCCACCGGTACCTTCAAATACGTGCCCAAAGCGGCATCTCCGCACGAAGCCACCCCAGAGATTTCAACCGACTGAGTCGGTCAGCGTTCAGGGGTGAAAGTGGCCCTCAAAACAATGGCGCACTTCATGCCCCAAAACCAGGTGGTTCGGGTTCGGTCCGGTGATGACCTTGCATTCGTTGGTGGCCTTGATCCACAACGCACAGGCAATCGGTTGCACCAGTTGCAGTTGACTTTTTGATTGTGATTTCCGGCAGTAATCTCCGACGTCTTCACGCACTTCCCAGGTCAGTTTCACGTGGTTCATGACCCGAGCATTGGCTGGCATGGGTTTGAACTCTTGGTACTCGGTTTGGCTCACCACTGCACAGCCCGTCAACCCGGTCAGAAGCCAGCATGCGAGCCATCCCACACGCGCAACGCGAGAGATGAGTGTTCGTGGTGAAGCAGCAGACATGGCCGCATGCTATTTTTGGGCTAGATTTATCGCAACGTCCACCTAAGTAAGCGTTTCAAAGTGTCCAGACTTCGCAAGTTTTCAGATTTGGGCATGCGCATGTCGAAATGAATTCTGAGGTATTCATCGCCGTCACAGAATTCAAGCCCAACGCATCGCACTTTGTGATTGACCGGTATCACCTTTTTAAGTGCAGCTGCTTTTTTCGCTTGTGGCAAACTCCCACGCTTTGCCAAAACCCTTCAAACAATGCAAAAAATCACTCGGCAACTTGCCAACGAAATCAAAATCTCAGAGGCCCAAGTGCGTTCAGCCGTCGAATTGCTCGACGGGGGTGCCACGGTGCCTTTCATTGCTCGGTATCGCAAAGAAGTGACCGGTGGGTTAGACGACATCCAGTTGCGCGAACTCGAAGCGCGCTTGAGCTATCTGCGTGAACTCGAAGACCGCCGCGTCGCGGTGATCAAGAGCATTCAAGAGCAAGGCAAGCTCACGCCTGAATTGTTGGCCGCCATCGAAGCAGCGCCCACCAAGCAAGAGTTGGAAGACATTTATTTGCCTTTCAAGCCCAAGCGTCGCACCAAAGGCATGATTGCCAAAGAAGCTGGCTTAGAGCCCTTGGCTGACAAATTGTTCGCTGACCCCACCTTGAATCCCAACACCGAAGCTGAAGCCTACATCTTGCCCGCTGGGAAAATTGAAGGCGCAGACTTCACCTCCGTCGCCGCCGTGTTGGACGGCGTGCGCGACCTGTTGAGCGAGCGCTGGGCCGAAGACGCGGCCTTGGTGCAAAGCCTGCGCGAATGGCTGTGGGCCGAGGGCTTGTTCCGCAGCAAGTTGGCTGCTGGCAAAGACGAGAACAACCCCGACGTGGCGAAGTTTCGTGACTACTTTGATTACGACGAGCCAATTGGGCGCGTGCCCTCGCACCGCGCCTTAGCGGTGTTTCGCGGCCGAGCCTTGGAAATGTTGGATGCCAAACTCGTGCTCCCCGTGGAGCCTGAGCCCGGCAAGCCCAGCTTAGCCGAAGGCAAGATCGCCTTGCACCTCGGCTGGAGCCATGCGAGCAGGGCAGGGGACGACTTGATTCGCAAATGCGTGGCGTGGACCTGGCGCGTCAAGCTCAGCCTGTCCACCGAGCGCGACTTGTTCACCCGCCTGCGCGAAGAGGCGGAAAAGGTCGCCATCAAGGTGTTTGCCGACAACTTGCGCGATCTGTTGTTGGCCGCCCCAGCCGGGCCTCGCGTGGTGATGGGCCTCGACCCAGGCATTCGCACCGGTGTGAAAGTGGCGGTGGTCGATGCCACGGGTAAGCTGGTCGAAACATCCACCGTGTATCCGCATGAGCCCCGCAAAGACTGGGATGGCTCGCTCTACACCTTGGCCAAGCTGTGTGAAAAACACGGTGTGAACTTGATCGCCATTGGCAACGGCACCGCCAGCCGCGAGACCGACAAACTGGCCGGCGAGCTGATCAAGTTAATGTCAAAGCACGATGCCAGCAAGACCATCGACAAAGTGGTGGTCAGCGAAGCCGGGGCGTCGGTTTACAGCGCCAGTGAATACGCCAGCCAAGAGATGCCCGATGTGGATGTGAGCCTGCGCGGCGCCGCCAGCATTGCGCGCCGCTTGCAAGACCCCTTGGCCGAGCTGGTCAAGATCGACCCTAAATCGATCGGGGTGGGCCAGTACCAGCACGACGTGAACCAAAGCGAACTCGCCCGCACCCTCGAAGCTGTGGTGGAAGACTGTGTGAACAAAGTAGGCGTGGACCTCAACACGGCCAGCGTGCCGCTGCTCACCCGAGTGTCGGGCCTGAGCACCACCACTGCCAAAGCCGTGGTGCGTTGGCGCGAAGCCAATGGCGCGTTTGCCAACCGCCAGCAGTTGCTCAAAGTCACAGGTTTGGGTGCCAAAACGTTTGAGCAAAGCGCGGGCTTCTTGCGCATTCGCGATGGCGACAACCCGCTGGACATGACAGCGGTTCACCCGGAAACCTATCCTGTGGTTGAGCGCATCATGGCGCAAACCGGCAAGCCCGTGGCTGAGCTGATGGGCCGTGCCGACATGCTCAAAACCTTGAAGCCAGAGCTGTTTGCCAACGACACCGTGGGTGTCATCACCGTCAAAGACATCTTGAGTGAACTCGAAAAGCCAGGCCGCGATCCACGCCCTGACTTCAAGGTGGCCAAGCTCCAAGACGGGGTGGAGGACATCAAAGACCTGAAGGTCGACATGGTGCTCGAAGGCACGGTCAGCAACGTGGCGGCCTTTGGTGCATTTGTCGACTTGGGCGTGCATCAAGACGGCTTGATTCACGTCAGCCAACTGAGCAACAAGTTCATCACCGACGCGCGCGAAGTGGTAAAGACAGGCGACATCATCAAAGTGAAGGTGTTGGAAGTGGACGTGGCCCGCAAACGCATCAGCCTGACCATGAAGCTCGATGCTGCGCCTGCCCGCAGGGATGGCCCCCGCGACAACCGCTTTGAGCATGCAGGCCGAGATAACCGCCAGCGCGGTGGCGGCAGCTACACCAGTGGCTATACCGCGCCACCTCAAGCTGCAGCGGGCTCTGCCATGGCATCGGCATTTGCCAAGTTGCAAGGTTTGAAAAAGTAAGCCGAGAGCCGTGCCTTGAAAGCCCTGCACATCTACGCTGGCCCCAAAGCCTTGGCCCACATCAAGGCCAACGGCTTGAAGCCCGAACACATTGGCGTGGTTCCGGGTGCAGCAGGCGGCCCCAAGGGCTTGGTACTCGGACATTTGGACCGGTTTCTGTTTGGCAAATGGTTGCCACTGAGCACGCAGCCGATTGATTTGGTCGGCGCTTCCATCGGCGCTTGGCGCATGGCCACCGCGTGTTTGAACCAACCTGTTCAAGGCTTCGCGCGTTTGTCGCACGACTACATCCATCAACACTATGCCGTGCCAGCGGGACAAAAACGCCCCAGTGCGCAGCAAGTGAGTGAGGCATTTGGCCAAAGCCTGCATGCGTTTTATGGCGGGCGCATTTCAGAGGTGCTGAGCCATCCGCGCTATCGCTTGCACGTGGTGACCTCACGCGGCAAACACCTCTTGCACCGCGAGCACCCGTTGCTCACGCCTTTGGGCTATGCAGGCGCGTACGTGTGCAATATGGTTCAGCGCAACGCCATGGGTGCCTGGTTGGAGCGCGTGGTGTTTTCAAGCCGAGGCGAACTGCCGTTTGATGCGAGCGACTTTGCCACCCAACACATGGTTTTGAATGAGCGCAACTTCATGGCTGCGCTGCAAGCCAGCTGCTCGATTCCGTTCGTGCTTCAAGCGGTGCACGACATTCCCGATGCACCCACCGGCGCGTATTGGGATGGTGGCATCACCGACTACCACTTGCATCTCAACTACAAAGGCTTGGTGCTGTACCCGCATTTTCAGCAAGCCGTGGTGCCGGGTTGGCTCGACAAAGCACTGAAGTGGCGCCACCATGCCACGCCGTTTTTAGACAACACCATCGTCTTGGCGCCCAACCCAGAATGGGTCAAGACCTTGCCCAACGCCAAGTTGCCCGACCGCAGCGACTTTGTGACCTATGGCATGGACTTAGCTGCACGGGTCAAGGTGTGGCAGGAAGCCGTGGGTGCCAGCGAGCAACTCGCTGATGAATTTGACGCATGGTTAAATCAAATCGATCCGTTGGTTGTGAAACGTCTGTGAGAGGAGTCGCCATGCGTCATGCTTACTTTGTAGGTCAAATCACCGTGAAAGACGAAGGCAAGTGGGCCGAGTACCGAAGCAAAGTACCCGATACCTTGGCGCCCTGGCATGCCGAGCTGATGTTTCGAGGCCAGCAACCCTACACACAAACCAATGCAAGCCCACATCCCGACATCGTGGTGATTCGTTTTGCATCTCTGGCAGATGCCGAAGGCTGGCACGCATCACCTGCGTACCAAGCGCTGATCCCTTTGCGTGAGCAAGCTGCCGACGTGGTCGGCACGGTGTACGAGGCTTAAGAAGAGGGGATTCACATCGCCGCGTCAAGCATGGCGCGGTAGTCCTGCTCGGTTGCCAAACGCGGGTTGGTTTTGTGGCAATGGTCGGCCATGGCGCCTTCGATGACTTTGTCAAACCACGCGCGGTCCACGCCCATGTCTGCCAATCCCTTGGGCAGCCCTAAGCGGGCATTCATGGCGGTGATGGCCTGGGCGATGGCTTCGGCTGCATCGAGTGGCTGGGCAATTTCACCCAAACCCATGGCATAGGCCATGCGTTGCATGCGGCGGTCCTTTTGCACACTGTCGGCATGGGCGTTGAAGCGCACCACCGCCGGGAGAAATAGGGCGTTCAAGGTGCCATGGTGCAAGCGTGGGTTCACACCACCCAAGCTGTGACTCAGGCTGTGCACGCAACCCAAACCTTTTTGAAACGCCATGGCGCCTTGCATGGAGGCGCTCATCATGTTCAGTCGTGCCTCGCGGTCCTGGCCATTGGTTGTGGCGCGTTCGATGTGGGCCCAGCCACGTGCCAACCCATCCAACGCAATGCCATCCGCTGGCGGGTTGAAGGGGGCGGCCATGAAGGTTTCCATGCAATGGGCAATGGCGTCCATGCCGGTGGCCGCTGTCAGGGCAGGGGGCAAGCCCAAGGTGAGCTCGGGGTCGAGCAGCGCGGTCTTGGGCACCAAATGCCACGAGTGAAAACCCAGTTTTCGCCCATCGTCCACGATGACGATGGCGCCGCGAGCCACCTCGCTGCCCGTGCCGGCGGTGGTGGGCACGGCAATCAAGGGAGAAACCGCTGGTGTGATTTTGGGTGAGCCACCTTCAATGGTGGCGTAGGTCTTAAGAGGGCCTTTGTGTGTGGCTGCAATTGCCACGCCTTTGGCGCAGTCGATGGAGGAGCCTCCACCCAAAGCGATCAAGCCATCGCACTGATGCGCCTGGTACACCGCCACAGCTGCGCGCACGGCCGCTTCGGTGGGGTTGGATGGCGTTTGGTCAAACACCGCCACCGACAAACCCGGCAGGGCATCGAGCGCTTTTTGCAAAATACCGACGGCTTTCACGCCCGGGTCGGTCACGATCAATGGTCGGTGTATGCCTGCTTTGTCACACGCCGCGCCCAAGGTGCTGAGCACGCCAAAATCAATCTGAATGTCGGTGAGGTAGAGAATTTGAGCCATGGCACACTATAAAAGCCATTGACCTCCAATGAAACCTGATGAGTCACAAACGTAACCCCCAAAGCCTGCTGACCCCCGCCATGCGCGATGTGCTGCATGCGATTGCCAAAGCAGGACGCCCCCCCATGGCCCTGTTGACCCCAGCGCAAGCCAAACAAGGTTATGCCCTGGGCGCAGGTGTGTTGGAAATCAATGCCCACAAGATGGCGCGCGACGACACCTTGGAGATCCCCACCCGCGATGGTGCCACGCTGCGCGCCAAACTGTGGGCAGAACACGCCAACCCCAACTTGCCGGTGTTGCTCTACTTTCATGGCGGTGGTTTCACGGTGGGCAGCCCCGAAACGCATGAGGTGTTGTGCAAACACCTGGCGCATTTGGCGCAATGTGCCGTGGTGTCCTTGGACTATCGGCTCGCGCCCGACTTTACTTTTCCCACCGCACACAACGACGCCATAGACGCCTTGCAATGGTTGGTTGCGCAGGCTGCCAGTTTGGGGCTCGACGCCACCCGCATCGCCATTGGGGGAGACAGTGCCGGCGGCACATTGACCGCGGCCACGGCCATTGCCGCGCGCGATGCGGGCCTTGATCTCAAGCTGCAACTCATGTTCTACCCGGGCTGTTCGCCCGACCATTTGCCCTCGGCGCACACGTTTGAAAAAGGCTTTCTGCTTGAGAAAGCCAGCATTGAATACTTCTACGGCCACTACCTGTCGAATTCCGCAGACCGCCACGACCCCAGGTTTTCACCCCAGTTGGCCGATGTGACTGGGGTGGCTCCCGCCTGGTTGGGCTTGGCCGAATGCGACCCCTTGGTGGACGAAGGTGTGGCGTATGCCGACCACTTGCGCTTGGCCGGCGTGGCGGTGGATTTAGAAATTTACAAAGGCGTGGTGCACAGCTTCATCCAAATGGGGCGCGTGATTCCAGAAGCCTTGACCGCCCGTGCCGACGCTGCTCGCGCCTTGCGGCATGCGTTTGGGCTGTGAACCCCATGACATACATCGAGATTGGTGACTGGGCCCAGTTGCAAGCAGCAGCCCAAGCCGTGCGCACGGCGGTGTTTGTAGTGGAACAGGGCATTGCTCCCGAGGACGAATGGGACGCGGCGGATGCCACTGCGCTACACGCGGTGTTGTTGGATGCGCAAGGGCAACCTGTCGGCAATGCCCGCTTGTTGCAGCCATCGCCCAGCGTGGCCAAAGTGGGGCGCATGGCAGTGTTGCGTGAGGCGCGGGGCAACGGATATGGCGCACGTTTGTTGCATGCTTTGTTGGTGGAAGCACGCCGCCGTGGCCACAAAGAAGTGCGCCTGAGTGCGCAACGCAGTGCGGAAGGCTTCTATGCGGCTCATGGATTCAGCGCAGTCGGTGAACCCTTTGACGAAGTAGGCATCCCCCACATCGAGATGCGCTTGGTGTTTTAAATATCGTCGCGCAGAGGGTAGGGCAAGGGCAGCAGGGTGAGTGCGGGGCCTGTTGGAGCGCCAAGATGCAAACTGCTGTTGTCGGTCGCACTGAGTTGCAACTCGACCACGGCCACATGGTGTTCCCCATTGCTGGCGGCCTGCGCCACCAAACCACAGGGTTGCGTGGCATCCACGCTAGAAAACACCTCTTGGCCTGAGGCAAAGGGTTGAGTGCAAGAGGCAATGAATGCGCGACGCTTCAGGGTGCCACGGAATTGGCTGCGTGCCACCACTTCTTGTCCGGGGTAGCAGCCTTTTTTGAAGTTCACGCCATCGACCGATTCGTAGTTCAGCATTTGCGGAACGAAGGCTTCAAAGGTGGCTTGCTCAACCCAGGCAATGCCGCTCAGCACCTCACCCACTTGCCAGGATTCGGCGCTGAGCGACGGACCGGCCGGTGCAGCTACCCCTTGGGGGGCCAGCCACAGCCCGCGAGGTTGTCCGAGGGCAGGGTAAAGGGTGAGCACATCAGCGGCGCCCGCCACATAACGCTGCCAAGCTTCATGGGTCGCGCCGTTTGTCGCTGAGCCAACCGCATCGCCTGCCAAGCCCAACAACTGAAACTCATCACTGGCGTCGCTCAACTTGGCTTTGGCACGCAACACAAACATCGACAGCCGTTTGACGGTTGCTGCGATCAGGTCTTTGCGACACACCAAGAGCAGTTCATCAGGAGCACGTTTGTAGACCACAAAACTGGCTTGCATACGCCCTTTGGCATTGCAAAAAGCGGCCAGCCGGCATTGGTCTTCTTTCATCAACAGCACATCGTTGGTGAGTTGGTTGTGCAAGAAGTTGGCGGCATCGGTACCGTGCGCGCGGATGACCCCGAGGTGGGGAAGGGGGGCCACGCCGTGGAGATGGATCGTGTTGAATTCAGACATCATGGACACATTATCCAGATAGATCTCCCTTCAATCGGTGGGGAAAATTGCGCAGCAGTTTGTTTCGCCCTAAACTGGAAACATCGATGGGGAGTAGCTCAATCGGTACTTGCTCAGAACTTGGCTTTGGCCGCAGGTACCGATCAACCAGTCGTCATGACGAAGCCAAGGCTTCCGGCGGGTTGGGCACATAACTGAATTATTACAAGCTAAGCAAGACCTTCGATCCGTGGCTCTTTGTTGAAAGAGCATTGATCGATTCATATTGAGGTTTTGCTATGGAACTCTTCTCAGTCCCGTGGTGGTCGGCATTGCTCGCCATCATCCTGATCGACTTGGTGCTGGCTGGCGACAACGCCATCGTCATCGCCCTGGCCGCTCGAAAACTCCCTCCGCATTTACAAAAGAAAGCCATCCTGTGGGGAACGGTGGGTGCTATTGGTGTTCGCACCTTGATGACTTTGGCAGTGGTTTGGCTGCTACAAATCCCAGGCTTGATGTTGGTGGGGGGGCTAGGGCTCCTTTGGATTGCCTACAAGCTGATCAGTGACGACGGGCATGACGAACATGGCGACATCGGTGCGACCACTTTTTGGGGTGCCATGAAAACCATTGTGGTGGCGGATGCCCTGATGGGGATCGACAACGTGCTGGGCGTCGCCGGTGCCGCCGGCGGTTCATTTGAGTTGGTGGCCATCGGCTTGATGATCAGCGTGCCGATTGTGGTGTTTGGCAGTCAATTGGTGCTCCAGTTGGTGGCGCGTTGGCCCTTCATCATCGCCTTGGGCGGCGCAGTTTTAGCCTTCACAGCAGCTCAAATGGTGGTCAGTGAGCCGCTCTTGAAAGAGTATTTCGATGGCACGCTCTGGCACGAAGATGTTGCACGGTGGTTGATACACGGTGTCTTCATGGCCGCCATCCTGGGATTGAGCTGGGTGCGCAGCAAACGTCAGTCAGCCAAAGCTGAAGCGCAAGATTTGGAAATGGTTTAAGGCAAGTTCACAACACAAGGAGAGCGTCATGGAAACCTATGTCATCTACGTCAACGACAAAGTGCATGCAATGAACCAAGTTTTGCCAATGCTTGAGAACGCACAAAAAGCGCAATGGGTGCTCGTAGGATGCCCGCCACGTGTCACGCGTCACTCCAGCAAATGGTTAACCCAACGGGCTTTGAAAAAATTCAAGGCCGATTGGACCGACTCGAACTTAAAAGCGCTGGTGGACTTGTTGCATGAGCGTGGTCACCACGTATTGACGCGTGTCGCACAGGGGCCTTTGGTTCAAATCACACAGGCGCTCAAGAATGAATTCACAGATGCCCGAGTGGTTGATGCGCGCAAAACGCATGCGTTTGACAATTTACCGGCTGTGGTGGAGCAGCAAAAGCCTGAATCCAGTCCCTGGGTCGTCCCTGTCGGTGCGATTGCCTTTGGTACGGCGGTGTCTTTGGTCGCTGATTGATCAACCGGTCCACAGACCTTAGGCTCAAGAGGTTCTGTGGAGCCGATCGATATAATTTTTGAGCGAACCAAGCCCTTGGAGCGCAGCATTCATAGGACTTCGTGTTGTGCTCAAGCGATTGATTTGGCTATTCCTTGTTTTTTTAACGGTGGTGTGTCTTTCCACCGGCTTTTGGGTGTCACGCCCCTTACCCATGGTCAGCGAAGTGACCGATGTGTCGATCGAACCGCAAACGTCGGTTCGTGGCATTGCCAAAGCAGTCGTGGCGGCGGGCGTCGACGTGGATCCGAACCTGCTGTTTGCTTTTTTTCGCCTCAGCGGGCAATCTCGCTCACTTCGGGCCGGAAGCTACGAAATTTCCAAGGGGGAGTCGGCCCTCGATCTGTTGCGCAAACTCAGCCGTGGGGAAGAGAGTCTCAAAGCCATCAGCTTGATTGATGGATGGACCTTTCGCCAATTTCGTGCAGCCTTGGCCAAAGCCGAGGGACTCAAGCACGACGCCCAGGGTTTGAGCGACGATGAACTGATGGCCAAGCTCGGCATGCCGGGTGTGGCACCTGAAGGGCGTTTTTTCCCCGACACCTACACCTACGGCAAAGGCACCTCTGAGCTGCGTGTCATGGAACGCGCAGCCAAAGCCATGAAGCAGCAACTGGCGGCCATTTGGAAGCAGCGCAACGCCGATATTCAACTGAAAACGCCTGATGACGCCTTGATTTTGGCCAGCATCGTGGAGAAGGAAACCGGCCGCGAAAGCGACCGCACCACCATCAGCCGCGTGTTTCACAACCGTTTGGCCATTGGCATGCCGCTACAAACCGACCCGACCGTGATTTACGGCATGTTTGATGCGTTTGATGGCAACCTGCGCCGAGCCGATCTGCGCAATGACCACCCTTGGAACACCTACACCCGCAAAGGCTTGCCACCCACGCCCATCGCCATGCCAGGTCGTAATGCGCTCAAGGCGGCGGTTCAGCCCGCCGCCAGCAATGCGCTGTACTTTGTGGCCAAAGGCGACGGCACCAGCTATTTCAGTGCCACGCTGGACGAGCACAATGCCGCTGTCAACCGCTACCAACGGCAGGCAAAATAGCGGGTTATGACACACACAGGCTTGTTCATCAGTTTCGAGGGCATCGATGGTGCGGGGAAATCCACCCACATCGACGGGTTGGCCGCGGCGTTCAAAGCGCAAGGCCGCCAAGTCACCATGACCCGCGAGCCGGGTGGCACCCCTTTGGCTGAAAAGCTGCGCGAGTTGGTGCTGCACGATGCCATGGACCCGCTGACCGAAGCCCTGTTGATTTTTGCGGCCAGGCGTGACCACCTGCAACAAGTGATTGAACCCGCTCTTGCGCGCGGCGATGTGGTACTGTGTGACCGCTTCACAGATGCCACTTTTGCCTATCAAGGCAGTGGCCGTGGCTTTGATTTGGCCGTATTGAATCAACTGGAACACTGGGTGCAACACAACGGTCAAAGGCTGCGTCAACCCGATGTGACGGTGTGGTTTGAACTTGATCCCGCCATTGCCGCTGTGCGTTTAGCCGGTGCCCGCGTGCCCGACCGTTTTGAAGCGCAGCCGGTGACGTTCTTCCAAAAAGTCTCGGAGGGCTATGCCCAACGTGCGGATGCCGAGCCCTCCCGCTTTGTGCGCTTGGATGCCGCCCAAACCCGTGATGCCGTGTGGCAACAGCTGCTGCAAAACTTTGTGCATCGGGGCTGGTTGAACGCGGTCGCCGCATGACCGAGGTCACCGCACCCAGCAGGCCGACGCTGAGTCCTTGGCTCCAAGGCCAGCTCACGACGTTGTTGGAACGCCGAGGCCATGCTTGGTTGTTGCAAGGTCCGTCGGGCTTGGGGCAATACACCTTGGGACTGGAACTGGCGCGTGCCTGGTTGTGCGAAAACCCCACACCCCATGGCGCGTGCTACCAGTGCCGCAGTTGCCACGCCGTGGATGTGCGAACTCACCCAGACCTCTGCAGTTTGATGCCCGAAACCATGGCATTGGAGCTGAATTGGCCGCTCGACGAGAAGACCCAAAAAGACCTCGACGACAAAAAACGCAAGCCAAGCAAAGAAATTCGTGTTGAAGCGGCCCGAGACATGGTGGCCTTCAGTCAGCAGACACGCTCTGGTGGTTCGACCAAGGTGGTGTTTGTCTATCCGGCCGAACGCATGAACCACGTGACGGCCAACACCATTTTGAAAACACTGGAAGAACCGCCCGGCGAATGCCGATTTGTGCTGGCCAGCGAGGCTGCCCACCAGTTGCTCCCCACCATCCGCAGCCGATGCCAAACACACACCCTGGTCTGGCCCATCGAAGCAGAAGCGTTGACTTGGCTTGCCAATCAAGGCGTGCCGGCAGTCGATGCAGCTGCGTTGTTGCGTGCTGCAGGAGGGCGCCCTGAAGATGCACTTGCTTTGGCTCAAGCTGGTTTGAAAGCCAGCACCTGGGCAGGATTGCCGAAAGCAGTGTTGCGTGGCGATGTGGGTGCCGTTTCGGATGCTTCGCCAGCACAAGCCATTGCCATGCTGCAAAAGCTGTGTCACGACTTGTTGGCGCAGAGGACGGGCGGCGAACCACGTTTTTTCATGGCTGCCGATTTACCGACCGCCGGAACGATCGGCTCTCTGACGCAATGGGCCAAAGACCTGATGGATGCCGCCCGCACCGCCGAACACCCCTACAACGCCGGTTTGATGTTTGAGGCCCTGGTGGCTCGCGCACAAACTGCCTTGCGAGCCAAAGACTGACTGCGACATGTTCACCGATTCCCATTGCCACCTGAACTTTCCTGAGCTGGCCGACAACATCCACTGCATCCGCGAAGAGATGGCTAAAGCCCAGGTCACGCGCGCCTTGGTCATTAGCACCACGCTGGAACGCTTTCCTGAGGTTCATGGCCTGGCCACGCAGTTTGACAATTTTTGGGCCACGGTGGGTGTTCACCCCGACAACGAAGGCGTGCAAGAACCTACCCTGGATGATTTGCTGACCCGCGCCCAACTGCCCAAAGTCGTCGGGATTGGTGAAACGGGGCTCGACTATTACCGCTTGGGTGAGCGCACCGTGGCCGACATGGAATGGCAGCGCGAGCGCTTTCGCGTCCACATTCAAGCAGCACAACGGACCCAATTGCCCTTGGTCATCCATACCCGCAGCTCTTCGGCCGACACCGTGGCGATTTTGAAAGAGCAGGGCGAAGATGGCTCGGTAGGCAGTGCAGGGGGCGTGTTTCATTGCTTCACTGAAACCGCCGAGGTGGCGCGAGCCGGACTGGACCTGGGTTTGTACATTTCGTTTTCCGGCATCTTGACCTTTAAGAATGCGCAAGACTTGCGTGATGTGGCTCAATTGGTTCCGATGGATCGGATCTTGATCGAGACCGACAGCCCTTATTTGGCACCTGCGCCACACCGCGGTAAAACCAACAACCCGTCTTACGTGCCCTTCGTCGCCAAGCAAATTGCGGAGATCAAGGGACTGTCGGTGGATGCCGTGGCGGAGGCTACCAGTCGCAATTTCGAGCAACTATTCAGCGGCGTCCTGAAATGAGAAAATACTTTAAGTATTTAATTTATCTATATGTTTTTATTGGATATTCATTGTCCAATGCAGGTGCCTATGATGACTTTTTCAAGGCCTTGGTTTTTGATCGGGCAGAAGAAGTTGAAGCCTTACTGGCTCGCGGCTTGGACCCGAATACGCCCAACGAGGATGCGATTCCTGGACTGATGGTGGCGCTGCAAAAGCAGGCCTTCAAATCAGCCATGGTTCTGGCCAAACATTCGGACACCAAAATTGAATTTGAAAACAAACAGGGTGAAACGCCCTTGATGTTGGCTGCTTTCAACAACCAATTGGCATTGGCCGAAGTGCTGATCGAGCGTGGTGCAGAGGTCAATCGTAAAGGCTGGACACCACTGCATTACGCGGCCACCCGTGGTCACCGCGAAATGATGCGCTTGCTGCTAGACAACAATGCCTACATTGACAGCGAAGCAAAGAACGGCACCACGCCCTTGATGATGGCGGCTTACTCCGCGCCACCATTGGCCGTGAAGCTGTTGCTGGAAGAAGGCGCTGATCCAACGCTGGTCAATCACGGCAATGCGACAGCACTTGACCTGGCTGAAAAGGCTGAGCGCGCTCAAAGTGCTTTTTATATTCGCGCTTTCCTAGAAGCTTGGGAAATCCAAAATCCATCGGAGTAGGTGAGCTGGACACCCCAAGAAAGGACCGTTCAAACACGCGGTCTTTCTTTGTTTATTTAACTTTACATAATATACATCGTATGAATTAAATCACCTTCGTATCCATCGACCCAAACAGGCAAACAAAGCCTCTCGGTCCAGTGGTTTCAGCAAGTAATCCTGCATGCCGGCGGCCAGACACATGGCGCGTTCATCGGACATGGCATTGGCGGTCACAGCCACGATGGGCAACTCATCGAACCGGTTGTCTGAGCGAATGTGACGTGTGGCCGTGATGCCGTCCATCACGGGCATTTGAATGTCCATCAAGATTAAATCGAAGTTTTGCTCAGACTGCGTGAGCATGTCCAACACTTCCTCGCCGTTGGCTGCAATGTGCACCTCGACATTGACCTTCTTGAGCAGCACCAACAGCAGCTGACGGTTCAGCACATGGTCTTCAGCCATTAGCAAGCGAGCGCCTGAGAAATCTTGCTGGAGCGGCAGCATGGGTGTGCTGCCTGTGGCTTCCAATGCGCTGGCTGGTTGAAAAGGAAGCAAGATGGTGAAGACACTTCCGACACCCAATTGGCTCTGCACTTGAATTTGACCATCCATGCGGTCGCACAGTTGTTTGCAGATCGCCAAACCCAAACCCGTTCCACCATAAATGCGGGTGGTCGATGAATCGGCCTGGCTAAAAGGTTGAAATAACTGACTGACTTGCGCAGGTGTCATGCCGACACCTTCATCCCGAATCTCCATATGCAGAAGATTGGACTGTGTCACAGACACACGAAGTTCGACTTGCCCGCGTGAAGTGAATTTGATGGCATTAGCCAATAAATTGTTCAAAATTTGTGTGATGCGCAAGGGGTCGGAGCGGATCCACAAGGGAGTCGATGGGTCGATGGATAGCGTCAATGACAGCCCCTTCTCCTCAGCCATCAGGCGCTGCAAAGTCACCAAATCGGTCAACAAATGAGTCAAGTGGAAAGGGACTGACTCGATTTCAAGTTTTCCGGCTTCAATTTTGGAGAAATCAAGCACATCGTTGAGGATGCCCAGCAACGAGACGGCTGCCCGATGGGCACTATTGACAAATCTTTTCGCTGTGTCGGGTAAAGGCTCCTCCAAAGCCAGTTGTGTCATCCCGATCACCGCACTCATAGGGGTTCGAATTTCGTGGCTCATATTGGCCAGGAATTGGCTTTTGGCGAGCGTCGCAGCTTCGGCTTTGTCACGGGAGAGAAGCAACTCCGTCTTGTGTTGGCGTTCGAGCTTTTCGCCCAAAATGAGCTGACGCATCAAGACCACAGACACAGCCAGCACGGCGCACAAGGCCGCGACGGTCCAGGAAACCAAGCTCCAAAAATTGGCCGTCCACTGCGTTAACACGGCCTCGCTGTCAACTCGAATCGCGACAAAAAATGGGTAACGTGAGGAAGACCGGTAAGCCGTGAGCCAATCTCCGGCATGTGTTCCGATTTCATTCCGTTGAATTTCAGGCAATAACTCAGACCAAGAAAAATAAGGCGCACGACCGTCCACGCTCGACCTGATCAAAGCTTCACCATCAAAACGCACCAAGTCAAATTGATCTGTCTCTGCGTGTGTGTAACGCTGCATCCGGCTCAGCAGGTAATCGGGGTTCAATGCCGCAATCACCCACACAGCCTGTGGTCCTTCTCCCAACCGCAACACCAATGGCAAATAGGTGCTGCCTGCTGCTGGGTCAGACAAATCACGCCCTTGCCGCAAACTGCCGATGCGCAAGACCGACGCTCCAGATGCGTGAATGTCCGGCGGCACAAAGGTATCAAGGGGCACATCAACACCAAGGTTGTCTGGGTTGGTGCTGACTTGGATCCCTTCCCCCGCCCGCAAGATTGACAAAGAGCGCAGCGCTGGTTGACCATGTTGCATGCGCAGCAACAAGCGTGTGAGATCTTGCGTGTGTGCCTTGGACTGGACCTGGTGTAGCGCTACATCGGACAACTCCGGCAGCGTCAGCACCAAATTTTCGATCAGCTGAAATGTTTGGCTAATTTGATCTTCTACCGCCAGCGCACTGCCCTGCGCACGTTGCAATTGAAACGCCAGCTGTGCCGCGCGTTCTTGGTGTGACGAGTAACCAATGCCTGCCAATACCGACGCGATGAATAACGCCAGCAGTAAAAAAACGAAGCGTGAATAACCTTGGCTGAAATAAGGCATGCGCACCGATCACTTCACCACAATTGGGTCTAACTTGTAGCGCGCAGCAGCCTCGGCCAAGCGGCCATCGCTTTTGATGTCGCTGACAAACTTATCCATGCGTTGCGCCCAGCGCTCGTCCCCGCGAGCCATCGCATAAGCATAGGGGGTCTCGTGGTAGGTGCTGGTCGGCGAAACAAGTCTGGCCCAATCGGTGGTTTCCAACATCCGACGGCTGTAGGGGTAGTCGGTCATGAAGACATCCGCCCTCCCCGATGACACCTCTTGTTCCCGCGCCATCGGCGTTTCGACCACTTTCAAAGTGGCCTGTTTCAAGCGCTCACGCATCACCGGTTCGTGCAACGTGCCTTTCATCACAGCCACCACCACGCCCACTTTGTCGATGTCATCCCAAGTTTTAATTTGACGGTTTGAGCGCGTGGTGATGCCATAAATGTCACTCACCAAGGTGGGCTTGGTGAAACGGAGTTTCTCAAGCCGCTGTGCCGTGATACCTACAGAAAACATAGCGACATCGCATTTGTTACTGCCCAAGTCGGTGATCAAGGAAGCAAAGTTGCTGTTAACAAACTCCACGGCAACGCCCAAATCCTTGCCCAATTCCAAGGCTAAATCTGCGTCTACACCCGACAGCAACTGTGTTTTCGGATTACGGTAGGTGATGCCGTAGTAATCTGGCCAAATACACACACGCACCTTTTTATTGGCAAAAATGGCTTCCAAATGTCCTGTTACTGGTTGCGCGTGCAATGACAGGGGCGCGCTCAAAGAGAGCAAATAAATTGCCACTAGGATGAATATTTTTTGAGCGCTCATGGGGTGGAATTTTAATTGCTAAGAATTAAAAATGACCCCAAATCTTATCAGTGCGTCTCGTGCGCCCAGAGCAACAAAGCATCACGCCCTTCCACGACCAAACTGACCTTCTGCCCCACGGGCAAACACAGTTTGGTCGCGACATGTCCAAACGGCAAGTCAGTCAACACGGGCACTTTGATTTGGCTACGCAGCCAATCGACCACGCTGTTGAGCTTGAATCCTTTGTCATGGGGCGTCAGTTTGTAGTTGCTGAATTGGCCCAACACCACCGCTTTTTGTTGCCCCAAGACACCCGCGTGCAAGAGCTGGGTGAGCATGCGTTCAATGCGGTAGGGATGCTCGC